>OJRV01000287.1_pt1 | contig 69430 bp, 72 predicted proteins | sample 1599241 | NCBI WGS metagenome assembly OJRV01 (sample SAMN04168656, study PRJEB22393) | human gut metagenome | biome: human gut microbiome; feature: stool | host: Homo sapiens | collected 2014-03-17 | reverse complement strand
GCCTGTAGCTTATATTTGTCGTCCGTTCGTCACCAACTAATATTCAATTAAACAATAATATTTTAGAAATGCCCACCAGAGCTTCCTGAGTTGCCACCTCCGCCTCCGCTGCTGCCGCCTGAACTTCCAGAACTCGTCTGTATACGTCTTGTCGTCACGGTTGTGTTTATAAATATGTCCCTTCTGTCCATCACGTCAAAGTTATGATTTTTTGTATACTCAATGCTTGAAACTGTCATCTTTGCCTTGGCACTGCTCATCATGGCAAGCACACCTATAACTGCTATAACTGCTGATATTCCCAGTTTTACCGGCATATTGTATGTAAGCTTCTCTACTAGTGACGTATTAAGTTTCTTTTCAATTCCTTTGATATACTTGACACAGCCCTCATAATAGTCTCCTGATGCAAGTTCATTTTCCGCTTTTTCCCTTATACTATCCAGCCGGCTTTGCGATATATCACTCCTTGCTCTTCCAGATGTAACTATACGGTCTGCTCTTGATTTCATATCTATTCCGTATACAACAGCCTCACAATCACTTCCTGTTGCATAATAGCCATAATTTTTTTCAAGGATTGACCTTAAATATGTATCCATTGCATAGCCATCAAGATTCCTGCTCATTGTTATGATCACTATATCAAGCTTACATTTATCAGATGCTGCCTTACATAATTCTGCCAGGTGCTTTTCTTCTGATGTGCTCAATATTTCTGCATCATCTATAACATAGGTCTTAGATGTACCTGAAACCGAACTACTGCTTTCAGCTGTTTCAGACTGGCTGTTTACTTCTGATCCAACTGCTTTCTCCGATGCTGCATACACATATTGACCTGTTGCAGCAAACATAATAAATATTGCTATTGACAATACTGCCATGGCTCTCTTGCATACTCTTCTGCATATTTCTTTATTAGCAGCTATCTTATCAGAACTTATTCTTTTATATCTGACTATATTCATCATATAAACAACAGACCTCCTATCATAGTAATAATAAGAACAACAACGAATATTATCACACCATATGCAGCTGCCTTTACTGCACTTATAGGTCTGTCTGCTACTATCTTTCCTGTCTGTCCATTAAGATAAAAATGGAACTCTTTATTTTTAAACCTGAAATTAAGCATCCATACTGGAAGAAGTGCATATTCATTATTTTTAAGTCTCATGCTTACATTATTTCCAATAACTGATACACTTGTATATCCCTGTATAGTTCCTCTTGCTATATCAGTTATATAATCATCCGCTCTTTCTTTAACCCTGGACTCTATTTCATCAGATGTATAGTTGTATCTTTCTGAAAGATATCCTGAAAGATAAGGCATCGCAAAGCCCTCTATATCACTATAATCATATGGTTCAAGCATATCCATCTGTCTATCTGGCATCTTTTCAGAAGCATCAGCTGGAATTCTGTCAAACTCTGCATGTACATCCCTGTATACGTCAAAATGATCCGTATATGTATACTCTGTATCTCCTCTCCTTGTTGTTCTTACTTTGTTGGCATGTGCATTCATCTGTGTTCTGGCATTATAGCTATATAACCAGAATGGGACATAAACACCACTTATCTTTTCTATTGTGCTTGAGGTAGATAATTCTTTTGGTGTCAACGGACCTTTTTTCAGCCACTTCCTGTATATATCAACAGCCTGCTCTTTATTAATTTTAAATGGTATTATAAGCTGTGGCTTGAATTCTCCCTGCAATCTGTCCTCAACCAATGTTGGATTCCCACAATATGAACAAAATGTTGCCGATGTATATTCATCTGCGACTAACTGGGCACCACAGCTCTGGCAATTATATATCTTCATATTAGGAACTTTTTCTCTCTGTTCCCCTGAAGCAGCGCTATCTTTTTCATATGTTTCTACATCTATCTGTGTACCACATCGTTTACAGCCAAGCTTTTGTGTATCACTGTCAAATTCCATCGCTGCACCACAATTAGGACACTTATATATAACTGGCATAATCCCCCTCCTTAATCATTGTTTGTTATATATCTACAGCATTTTGCTTAAATTATCAAATAAACATAACTGTGATGTTAATATGTTAAGATACCTGGATCAAAAGGTCTAAAACCATATGAACCTGTTCATAAAATGTTCATACTACATTAAATAAGATTTAACATTATGAACATTATTTCTTCACTTTTAGTCAATATACTTCAAATATAGACAAAAACGAATGAAACACTTCAAATAGTTGACATTCTTTTATTATATAAAATCACTTATTTACATTTATTTGTTCTTCATAAATTTGAGTTGTTTTAAATAATAAATTGCAACTCTCCTCCCTCTTTCAAAGCCCCTCCTTATACTTAAGGAGGGGTTTTTGTTGAATCTGTTCAATCATGTAATGTATGATTACTATCTGCCATATAAGCTATAAGACAGCTAAACTCTAAAAGCAAATACATTTTAATGTCAGATTACAAAGAATGATATTATAAGAAACATTAATCCGGCAGCCATCATTATTATTCCTGCGTTCTTATTTTTCTGGTTAGCAGCTTTATCTATATTAACGCTGTCTCTCTGGTCATAAAAAAGATTAAAATTCTTCTTTGCTGTAAGATATTTACTAAATCCCATAAATATGACAACGAAGCCTATAAGAAAAAGCATGAATCCAACAAATGGAAGATATGAATCGCCACTATTTCCTTCAATATTGTAAAAATCAACATCTGCTGCTATATATGCTATATAGTCCAGTACTCCAAGAATATATCCCATATGCTATTCTCCTTTCAATCCACAAAAATATTTTTTGTTGTGTCGTATATCATCTGACACTATCCACCCACTATGTCTGGCATATATACCAATCTATATAATATATACACTGATATATATTATATAGTAATATATCTATTATGACTGGATTTTATTTTCTAAATTATACTTCTTTTCAACATTAATCACAACCAAAATATATCTTTTTAAATATATAAATCGACATTGTATTTCAATAAGACTATTTTTCTAACTATTTCCTTTTCTTTTTAGTATATTTAATGTATAATGAACAAAAGAGTGGGACGGTAAAAACTGTACTCATAATTAATTATCAGGAGGTTTATATTTATGTTAGTTTCAGCAAAAGAAATGTTAGAAAAAGCAAGAGATGGTAAATATGCTGTTGGACAGTTTAATATCAATAATCTTGAATGGACAAAGTCTATCCTTCTTACAGCACAGGAGATGAATTCACCTGTTATACTTGGTGTTTCATGTGGTGCTGGTAAATATATGACTGGTTTTAAGACTGTTGCAAGCATGGTAAGCGCAATGATAGATGATCTTAAGATTACAGTTCCTGTAGCACTTCATCTTGATCATGGAACATATGAAGCTTGCTTTGACTGTATTGATGCCGGTTTCTCATCTATCATGTTTGACGGTTCACACTATCCTATTGATGAGAATATTGAAAAGACTAAAGAATTAGTAGCTATCTGCAAAGAAAAAGGATTATCACTTGAAGCTGAGGTAGGTTCTATCGGTGGCGAAGAGGATGGTGTAGTCGGTATGGGAGAATGTGCCGATCCTGATGAATGTAAAGCAATCGCAGATCTTGGTGTAACTATGCTTGCTGCTGGTATCGGTAATATCCACGGTAAGTACCCAGCTAACTGGCCAGGATTAAGCTTTGAAACTCTTGCGGCTGTTAAAGAAAAAGTCGGTGACATGCCTTTAGTATTACATGGTGGTACAGGTATTCCAGAGGATATGATCAAGAAAGCTATCTCTTTAGGCGTTGCCAAGATCAATGTTAACACTGAATGCCAGCTTGCTTTCGCTGATGCTACAAGAAAATACATTGAGGCTGGTAAGGATCTTGAAGGAAAAGGTTTTGATCCAAGAAAACTTCTTGCTCCTGGATGTGAAGCTATAAAGGAAACTGTCCGTGAAAAGATAAATCTTTTCGGCTCAGCTGGAAAGGCTTGATTTCATGAATACCAGTTATAATAATGATAATAAATCAGACAATTTAAATAATAGCACCGAAAATGAGGATTTTATCGATGGCTGTTCTGATAGTGATAAAGACAGCATATTAAACGATGATTATGATATTGATTCGCCTGATTACGATGCTGACGATGATTATACAGATAAAGATGATATAGATGAAGATGATGCTGATGCTGTGTTTGACAGACAGGAAAAAGCAAAGAAAAGATCTAATATTGTACGCCATATTGTACTTGTTATATCTGCTGCCGTATTTATTTTTGCAGCATACAATCTTATCAATATATTCCTAGCTTATCACAAAGCGGACGTTATATATGATAATATAAACCAGGATGTTCTAGATGAAGATTCACATACCAAGGTTACTATAGGTGAAGATGAACAGCCTGTTGAAATTCCATTTACATATAATCATCAAGCATTGCTTAATATCAATTCACAGGGTATTGGTTATATGTATATACCTTCCATTGACTGCAGGCTTCCTATGGTTCAGGGTGATGATAATGATTATTATCTTACGCACACGTTTAACAAGGAATATAGTGCTAATGGATGTCTCTTTGAGGATTATAGAATCAATGGCGGGCTATCAGCCAGTCATGTAATCATCTACGGACATAATATGAGAAATGGTGCCATGTTCGGAAAGCTTAAAAGCTATCAGAATTATTCTTTCTGGAACTCTGCCGGTAACAATGTTTTTTACATATATACTGGCAATGTTATTAAAGAATACAAAATTTTTAGCTGTTATATAAGTGAAGCTATAAGTGATACCTATACATTTAACTTCCCTACTCTCGCATCAATGAGAGATTACGCAGCTAATATGAAAGCCAAATCTATGTACGATACAGGCGTTGATGTTTCCAATGCTTCACAGGTTATAACACTCTCAACCTGTACCAACGATGGAGAACAGAGATTTATTGTACATGGAATGTATATTGGAGAAGCCTCATTAGAATAGAAATAGTACAATAATCATTACATTAATAATTATTCTTTATTTTTTTAAATATTTTTGCAAAAAGAACTTGCATTATTATCAGTAATGAGTTATTTTATTTACAGACAACGATTAGATAGTTGTCACTAATCAAATAAGGTAGAACAAAGGCGTTCATGTTATACATATTAATATGTGTGTATATGTGGATGCCTTTTTTAGTTTTACTAATAGAATAATAATCTATGAAAAGGAAGGATGAAAAAGTTATGAGCGAAAAATTCAATGTAGCTGACATCTTCGGCGAAAATGTGTTCAATGACGCAGTTATGAAAGAACGTTTACCAAAAAATGTTTACAAAAATCTTAAATTAGCAATTGCAGGTGTTCAAGAATTAAATATTACTGATGCAGATGTTGTCGCTAATGCAATGAAGAATTGGGCTATCGAAAAAGGCGCAACTCATTACACACACTGGTTCCAGCCTTTAACAGGAACTACTGCTGAAAAGCATGATTCATTTATTTCAGCACCTAATGAAAACGGAAAGGTTCTTATGGAATTCTCTGGTAAAGAATTAATAAAGGGCGAGCCAGATGCTTCATCATTCCCTTCAGGTGGTCTTCGTGCTACATTCGAGGCAAGAGGATATACAGCATGGGATTGCACATCACCAGCCTTCGTTCGTGAAGGTGCACAGGGTGCAACACTTTGTATCCCTACTGCTTTCTGTTCTTATACAGGAGAAGCTCTTGATCAGAAGACACCTCTTCTTCGTTCAATGGATGCTGTTAACGAGCAGGCTTTAAGAATATTAAAATTATTTGGTAACACAACATCTAAGAAGGTTACTCCTTCTGTTGGTGCTGAACAGGAATACTTTATAGTAGATAGAGAAAAATATCTTCAGAGAAAGGATCTTATCTTCTCTGGACGTACATTATTCGGTGCTATGCCACCAAAGGGACAGGAACTTGATGATCACTACTTCGGTTCTATCCGTGAAAGAATTGCTGCATTTATGAAGGATATCAACGAAGAATTATGGAAGCTCGGCGTATCTGCCAAGACTCAGCATAATGAAGTTGCTCCAGCACAGCATGAATTAGCTCCTATATATGCACAGTGCAATATTGCTACTGATAACAACCAGCTTATGATGGAGGTTATGAAGAAAGTTGCTTACAGACATGGTCTTGTATGCCTTCTCCATGAGAAGCCATTTGCCGGAGTTAATGGTTCTGGTAAGCACAACAACTGGTCAATCACAACTGATGATGGTATCAACCTTCTCGAACCTGGCAAGACACCTCACGAAAATATCCAGTTCTTACTTGTACTCGGTGCTGTTATGAAGGCTGTTGATACACACGCTGATCTTTTAAGAGAATCTGCTTCTGACGTTGGTAATGATCACAGACTTGGCGCTAATGAGGCACCTCCAGCTATTATCTCTATGTTCCTTGGTGAGCAGCTTGAGGATGTTGTTATGCAGCTTATTGATAAGGGTGATGCAACAAGCTCTATCCAGAAGGGTAAGTTAAAGACAGGTGCTTCTACACTTCCTGACCTTAACAAGGATGCTACTGATAGAAACAGAACTTCACCATTTGCATTTACTGGTAATAAGTTTGAATTCCGTATGGTAGGTTCATCAGATTCAATTGCTCCTGCTAACGTAGTTCTTAACACAATCGTTGCAGAAAGCTTTAAGGAAATCGCTGACCAGCTTGATGGAGTAGAAAACTTCGATATGGCTGTTCATGATCTTATCAAGAAGCTCTTTACTGACCATCATAGAATCGTATTTAATGGTAATGGTTACTCAGATGCATGGGTAGAAGAAGCTGAAAGAAGAGGTCTTCCAAATATCAGATCTATGGTTGATGCTATTCCTGCCCTTACTACTCCTAAGGCCGTTAAGCTTTTTGAAAGCTTTGGTGTATTTACAGAGGCTGAATTAAAGTCAAGAGCTGAGATTAAGTATGAAGCTTATGCAAAGGCTATAAACATTGAAGCTAAGACAATGATTGATATGGCTGGAAAGCAGATTATTCCTTCAGTTATTTCTTACACAACAGAGCTTGCTAATTCAGTTCTTACTGTTAAAGAGGCTGGTGCTGATGCTTCAGTTCAGGAAGAACTTCTTACAGAAGTATCTGGATACTTAAAGGATATGAAAAAGGCTTACAAGAACCTCATTGATGTTACAGCTATTGCTTCTACAATTGATGATGTTGTTGCACAGGCTACATATTTCAGAGATGAAGTTAAGACTACTATGGATGAGTTAAGAGCTCCTGCTGATAAGCTTGAAATGATTGTAGATAAAGAATTCTGGCCATTCCCAAGCTATGGAGATCTTCTTTTCGAAGTATAGTAAATATTGTTGTTTAGCACACATTATTAATATACGGACGACAGCATATATGAGGAAAGCAGCTGTGCATACATCAACGATGCCAGAAGCTTCAATTGGATATTTCTAAGACTTTTCTTATAGGTTATGACTACTGCCGCTACCGTTCGATACGGGACATCCGTGTCCCATATCGAACTTCCACAGACATCCGTGTCTGTGGATAGCTGGGGAGTAAAGGAAAAGTCTAAGAACTATCACAATTGAACTTCAAGTGCATCTTATGATGTTTGCACACCTGCTTTTCTCATATATGCTGTCTGACTTTGGCTTAATTTACAAAAAATGAATGTGTGGCTAAATCCTGTTTCGTCACCTTGATTTAATTGAATATTCAGTATTACATTATGCCGTAACACAGACAAATATAAGCTACAGGCAGTCCTGCATACTATGTGAAATGCACTTGAAGTTCAATCGTGCTGACTCTTAGACTTTTCTTTCGCTCCCAGCTAGCTTCGTACATGGATGTACGAAGCAATGAGGCCGCGCCACGGACGGCGCGTCCGAATGGTAGCGTCACCTATAACTACCTATATGAAAAGTCTTAGAGTCAGCCGATTGAAGCTTCTGGCATTGAACATAGTATGCAGGACTGTCTGTAGCTTATATTTGTCGTCCGTTCGTCATCAACTAATATTCAATTAAACAACAATTTTATTAAATTGCTGCTTCAAGCTTATATGTATCTTAATTCAGCATAGTATTTACATTCTCTGACATAAGTGCCATTGTTATATTAAGATTACCATTCCTTATTCTTAGCTGATCAATGAATTCTTTTTCTGGAGCATCTTTTTTAAGTTTTACTTCGTATGTAAGTTCATACATTGTTCCCATATTAGTTGTTTTAACTCTACTCATAGTATGTTCTGATGTATATTTGTCAAAAACATCATCAAATACGGTGCTATAATTAAGATCTTCAGGTATCGTGATCTTGAGCTGCTTCTTATCATAATTATTGTCTGCAAATCCCAATACAGTAGCCGCTATAAGAACTACAAGCATAACAGCAACAAATACTGCTGCAAATGATACATATCCAAGTCCGCATGCAAGTCCGGCTGCCATGGTGAAAAATACGATGGAGATATCCTTTGCACTTCCAGGTGCACTTCTGAATCTTACAAGTGCAAAGGCTCCTGCCATGGAAAATGCTCTTGCCACGTTGCTGCCTACAAGAAGAATAACTACCGCCACAACCGCAGGTAGAATTGCCAGACCGATTATGAAATTTTTCTGATATCCTTCATTTTTGCACATAAACATATAAACTGCAGCTATAATAAAACCAATTATAAAAGCTGCACCTATTGCAATCGCTGCATGTGCCATATTGATTGAACCATCTGTTGTCGTTGTAAATATTGTATTAAACATATATTACTCCTTATATTATTTATTTTATCTTAATTATATTTGTAATATGACTAGTGCATTGTTTCGTAAATAACTATACCAATCGCATAGGATGCGGATTCGGGTGTGCAGGCAGGTGGATGGTATAAATATTTCGAAAACGATGTGCTAGATACATACTGCTCCAGTTTCATTATCTGTATATATTCCTAATGCTGACTTACGTCGGTTCTTATATTTAATTACACTGTTATATGAATCTGAGCATGACTCTTTATATGGTGACTCATAAAACATATCACAGAAATTATCAAGCTCTTCGGTATCTTTATCATAGCCTTCAAGGATATATCTTTTATATTCTGTACCATATTTTGAGAAAGAAATGGGATATATTTTAAGCTCTGAAAGGCAGTGCGTAAACCACATCGGCACAGAACCATTTATCTTGATTTCCATAAGGTATAAACTCTGCGGAAGAAGTTTGTTTCCATAGCTTCCGCTTTCTAATCGTACATCGCCCCTCCGGGTTGTGATATTCGTGTCAAATGTAACTCTGAAATCACCATCATTTTTTTCAAAAAATGCATATCTGTCATATGAGAGATAAACCTTAGGTTTTAGATCATATATACTTCTGAAATAATCTATTTCTTTTAAAACCTGTCTGTTAAGACACTCCGTTTCGTATGGAAAGGTTCCATTCTCCATATAACGATATGCATCTTTTAATACCATGGATGTCCGGCGTTTGTTAACAATTCCATTGTATTTTTTTTTTATCTCAAGAAAAACCTTATCATGTGCATTCGGAGTACCATAGCTTCTCATCCTGAGCTTCTCTTTATACACAGGTTTTTCTATTGAACTTCTTATAAGTCTGTTGTCATCTGTATCATAATAAATGTTACTTATACTGTAAAATTGTCCGTTTTTATTATATTTATCCAGCTCCATATAGTCAGATATACGGTTTAATAAGCTTTTAAAAGTCACTTCATCAAGTAAGTATTTCTTTTCATATCTGTTAAATACCTCGATTGCCATACACACAGCCTCCAATTATTAATGCCTGTTTTGTATTATGCTTCACATGTTTTTTCAACGCGTTTTCCTGTGAACAATTGTATAATAATTGGAAATTGTGACTAAATGATGTAAAAAGTAAGTAAAAAATGTGATATTATCGTTAAAACCGAATCGTTTTTTTACTTGGGCTGATTACAACATAATAACCACAATAAACTGATTGAATAAAACAGGGATTGAATAAAACAAAAATAAAATAGAATTCTGCTCTTGTTTTATTTGATGATATGGTATATTATAATAAAGTATACGAAAGGGACGTGGTAGATATGGTAAACAATAATACACAATTTTTTAAAACACAACCAGAAAAGACAATATCAGTAGAAGGAATACTTGAACAGGTATATCTTGCTCTTAAGGAAAAGGGATATAATCCAGTTAATCAGATTGTAGGATATATTATGTCAGGAGATCCAACATATATTACAAGTCATAACAATGCAAGAAGTCTTATTATGAAAGTAGAAAGAGATGAACTTGTAGAAGAAGTGATAAAGTATTTTATTGAAGGAAAAGGATTATAGTACAAGCATATGAGAGTGATAGGTTTAGATTACGGAACGAAGACAGTCGGAGTTGCTCTTAGTGATGCACTTGGAATAACAGCGCAGCCAGTTGAGACTATAACACGAAAAGAAGAAAATAAGCTTAGAAAAACATATGCCAGAATTGAAGAGATTATCAGTCAGAATGATGTAGACAGGATAGTTGTAGGATTACCTAAGAACATGAACAACACAGTTGGAGAAAGAGCAGAGGCCTGTATGGAGTTTGCTAAGAATCTCGAAAGAAGAACTGGACTTGAAGTTGTTATGTGGGATGAGCGTCTTACAACTGTTTCAGCAGAAAAGGCACTTATGGAAAGTGGCGTAAGACGTGAGAACAGGAAAGCTGTTATAGATCAGATAGCTGCTGTGTTCATATTACAGGGATATCTTGATAGTCAGAGTAATAAGTAGCATTGTATTTGAATAATAATATAAAGGAAATTTTTATGGAAAAGCTTACATTTGTAACGGATGATAACGATAACGTTGATTTATATATAATAGAAGAGACAAGAGCTAATGGTATAAACTATTTGTTAGTATCAGATTCTGATGATGAAGAAGATGGTGATGCTCAGTGTTATATATTAAAAGATACATCAGCAGCAGAGGATGAGGAAGCTGTGTATGAGTTCGTTGAAGATGATACAGAGTTTGATGCAATAAGCAGAATATTTGCAGAGCTTATGGATGATGGAGTTGAACTTGCATAGTTTTATGTGCTTATAAAGGGTTTCGGTACGTTAATGAAACTCTTTTTTTGCGTATTTATTACGTTTTTTAAATTTTATTAATTATAAGAAGGATGAGGTGCTTAATGAAAAAAGAAAATATTGGATCTGTTAAGGTTATACCTCTTGGTGGACTTGAACAGATAGGTATGAATATTACTGCCATTGAGTATGATGACAGTATTGTTGTTGTGGATTGCGGACTTAGTTTCCCCGAAGAAGAAATGTTAGGTATTGACCTTATTATTCCTGATGTGACATATCTAAAGGATAATATTGATAAGGTCAAGGCTTTTGTTATAACTCATGGTCACGAGGATCATATAGGTGCTATACCATATGTGCTTAAGGAGGTAAATGTACCTATATATGCAACAAGACTTACTATGGGACTTATTGAGTCGAAGTTAAAAGAACACAATATGTTACGTGAAGTAAAGAGAAAGGTTGTTAAATATGGACAATCAGTTACTCTTGGAGATTTCAGGGTCGAGTTTATAAGAACTAATCATAGTATAGCTGATGCGGCAGCAATTGCTATATTTTCACCTGCAGGTATTCTTGTCCATACAGGAGATTTCAAGGTTGATTATACCCCAGTTAACGGAAGTCCTATTGACCTTCAGAGATTTGCAGAACTTGGCAAGAAAGGTGTGCTTGCAGTTATGTGCGACAGTACCAATGCTTTAAGGCCAGGCTTTACTATGTCAGAAAAAACAGTAGGAAGTACATTTGATAAGATATTTAGTGATAATAAGAGCAACAGAATAATAATAGCTACTTTTGCATCAAATGTAGACAGAGTACAGCAGATTATTAATGCAGCTGTGGCATATGGCAGAAAAGTATGCGTAGAAGGTCGCAGTATGGTTAATATCATAGATGTTGCAGAGGATCTTGGATATCTTCATATTCCAGATGGAACACTTATTGAAACAGAGTCTATGAAGAATTATACACCTGAGCAGATTGTACTTATAACAACAGGAAGCCAGGGAGAGTCTATGGCAGCTTTATCAAGAATGGCAGCTAATCTCCATAGAAAAGTATCTATACAACCAGGTGACTGTGTAGTATTCTCATCTACACCTATTCCTGGTAATGAGAAGTCAGTTGCAAGGGTTATTAACGAACTTGGCATGAAGGGTGCAAAGGTTATATTCCAGGATACGCATGTATCAGGACATGCATGTCAGGAAGAAATAAAGCTTGTATATTCGCTTCTTAAGCCTAAGTATGCTATACCAGTACATGGTGAATACAGACATCTTATAGCACAGAAGGAAGTTGTCATGTCTCTTGGATATGATAAGGATCATGTTATTATAGCCAAGTCAGGTGATGTTATAGAATTAAATGATGAAAAAGCTGAGATAGTGGGAAAAGTGCACACAGGTGCTATATTTGTTGATGGTCTTGGCGTAGGTGATGTTGGTAATATAGTATTAAGAGATAGACAGAACCTTGCAGAAAATGGTATTATTATAGTTGTACTTACCCTTGAAAAATACAGTGGTCAGCTTATAGCAGGACCAGATATAGTAACAAGAGGTTTTGTATACGTAAGAGAGGCGGAAGAGCTTCTTAACGAGGCAAAGGCAATAGTTACAGATTCTGTGCTTAGATGTCTCGATAAGAACATTACAGACTGGAGCAAAATAAAGAATATTATTAAGGATGATCTTAGTGAGTATTTATGGAAGAAGATTAAGAGAAATCCTGTTATTCTTCCTATAATTATGGAAGCTCAGTTATAATATACAGTTATTATGATGTCATATATGGGAGTATTTCATGCAAAAAATAGATCAGTTGAAGTCTGATATAGCTCATACCATAAAGGAAAGTGCAGAGTATAAAGAATATAAAAGGTTAGAGGCTGTAGTTAATATGGATCCTAACCTTAAAAGAAGTATTGATGAGTTTCGAAGAAGAAACTATGAGATACAAAACTGTGGTCAGGTAGAAGATATATTTGCAGCTCAGGAAGAACTTAATAATCAATATAAAGATATGAGAAATCAGAACATGGTAAACAGATACCTTCTCGCTGAGGTATGTCTGTGCAGAATGGTTCAGGATATATGCAGGACTGTGGTTGATGCTATTGATTTCGACCTTGATTTTCTTGGCTGATCCGGTATGTCTTCATAAAGAAGCGTTATTATATTATGTAAAAACAGCTTTTTTATGATATATCAGGTGATGAATGGATGGATAATTAATTATGAATAATAAGTCAATCAGAATGATTGTTTCGATATCATTGAATGCATTATTTATAGCCATTGCTGTTATTGTGGTTGTAACAGTCGGAACTAAGGCATATACATTTGGCAATAAAATATTCAACGAGAGAGCTGTAGATACAGTAGATAATGCAAAGGTCGTTGATGTTACAATAAGTAGTGGTGTGTCAGCAGGACAGCTGGCATCACAGCTATATGATAAGGGACTGATAGATGATAAAACAGTGTTCTATTTTCAGGTTAAGCTATCAGATTATAAAGATAAGTTTAAGGATGGGACATATAGTCTTAACACAAGTATGAAACCTACTGATATGATGAAGGTATTATCAGGTGTAAGTGATAGCAGTGATGATGATAAATAAAGTCATATATAAACATAATTATACATTTGTGGATGGAGGGTACGGCAGTGATTGTTAATGAAAGAGTTGTCTCTTATATTAATTCGCTGGATCGTGGCAATTCTGACATATGTAATACAATTGAAAAAGAGGCAATTGAGGACCAGGTCCCAATTATAAGAAAAGAGATGGGCAATCTGCTAAAGGTGCTGCTTAAACTTAAGCAGCCAGGGTCAATCCTTGAAGTGGGGACAGCAGTAGGTTACTCATCTATTCTTATGAGTGAAAATATGCCAAAGGATTGCAGGATAGTCACGATAGAGAATTATGATAAAAGGATTCAGGCAGCGCGTAATAACATAAAAAGAGCAGGAAAAGAGGACTGCATACAGCTTATAGAAGGCGATGCCCTTAAAGTCCTTAAGGAGCTTGAAGGACCATATGATTTTATATTTATGGATGCCGCTAAAGGGCAGTATATAAATTATCTTCCTGATATATTAAGGCTTATGCCTTCTGGCGGTCTTCTTATATCTGATAATATTCTTCAGGAAGGCGAACTTGTGGAATCAAGATATGTTGTTACAAGACGTGACAGGACTATTCATACAAGAATAAGAGAGTATGTATATGAGCTTACACATAATGATGAGCTTATAACATCTATAGTTCCAATAGGAGATGGGATAACACTAAGTGTTAAAAAGTAGTAAAAGATAATAATAAAAGACGAATTGATAAAAGAGTAATTAATAAATAGCAATTGATAAAATAACAGTTAATGAAATAGTAATTAATGAAAGAATAATATAAGGAGCGGATTATAATGGCAGGACATTATTACAATGGCAGAGAATTAGAACTTCTGATACCAGCAAGCTGTCTTGAGGTATTAAAAACAGCTGTTATATTCGGTGCTGATGCAGTGTATATCGGTGGAGAAGCATTTGGATTAAGAGCAAAGGCTAAGAATTTTTCTAAGCAGGATATGATAGATGGAATTAAGTTTGCACATGACAGAAATGTAAAAGTATATGTTACAGCTAACATACTTGCACATAACTATGATCTTGATGGAGCCAGGGAATATTTTAAGGAGCTGGATGTTATAAAGCCTGATGCGGTTATTATATCAGATCCTGGAATGTTTACAATCGCTAAAGAAGAGCTTCACGATATAGATATTCATATAAGTACGCAGGCTAATAATACTAATTATATGACATATAGATTCTGGTGGGAACAGGGAGCTAAGAGAGTGGTATCTGCAAGGGAATTATCACTTAATGAGATTAAAGGAATAAGAAAAAATATACCAGATGACATGGAAATAGAAACATTTATTCACGGTGCTATGTGCATATCATATTCAGGAAGATGTCTTCTTAGTAACTTTATGGCTGGAAGAGATGCGAATAAGGGCGCATGTACACATCCATGCAGATGGAAATATGCAGTAGTTGAAGAAAACAGACCAGGTGAATATATGCCTGTATATGAGAATGAGAGAGGCACATATATATTTAACTCAAAGGATCTGTGCATGATAGAACATATTCCTGAACTTATTGAAGCTGGGATAGACAGCTTTAAGATAGAAGGACGTATGAAGACAGCATTATATGTTGCGACTGTGGCAAGAACATACAGGCTTGCTATAGATGATTTTCTTAAGGATCCAGAACTGTATAAGTCAAGAATACCGTTCTATAAGTCAGAAATAAGCAAATGTACATACAGACAATATACAACTGGTTTCTTCTTTGGAAAACCTGATGAAAATACTCAGATATATGAAAGCAATACTTATATTAAGGAATATACATATCTGGGAATAGTTGGAGATATGAACGAAGAAGGCTTGTATAACATTGAACAGCGTAATAAGTTTTCTGTAGGCGAACAGATAGAGGTTATGAGACCTGATGGAGAGAATATACAGGTTACTGTTAAGAGAATAACCGATGATAAGGGTAAAGACATGGAAAGCTGTCCACATCCTAAGCAGCAGCTATATATTGATCTTGGTGTTAAGCTTGACAGATATGATATATTACGTCGAAAAGAGGAGTAATAGATTTTTTACAATAGGATATGCAATAAAAGGCACTTTTACACATAAAATAATAAAAATATGTGTAGGGGTGCCTTTCTTTGAAAGCGTTTGAACAACCATTATCAGAGCGTGAAGAAAAGGAAATGATAAAGAAGAGTCAGAATGGGGATATGAAGGCTCGTAATATACTTGTGGAAAAGAATATGCGCCTTGTTGCACATATGATTAAGAAATATATGTCAGCAGACAGAGATACAGACGATCTTATATCGGTTGGAACAATAGGTCTGATAAAAGCAGTGAATACATTTAATCCTGATAAAAAGATAAGACTTGCCACGTATGCTGCCAAATGTATTGATAATGAGCTGCTTATGATGCTGCGTAATGATAGAAAAAAACTTATGGAATTATCATTATCTGAGCCAATAGGTACTGATAAAGAGGGAAATGATATAACATTTATGGATATAGTTGGGGATGAAGAGCGCGATGATGTGGCGCAGCTTCTTTTGGAAGAGCAGTTAAACTGTATAAAAACACACATGAAGGATGTTTTAAACAAAAGAGAAATATATATAATATGTGGAAGGTACGGACTTGGTGGTGGGAAAGAAAAGACACAGAATGAGCTGGCCGATAAACTTGGAATAAGCAGAAGCTATGTAAGCAGGATAGAGCAGAAAGCGTTAGAGAAGCTATATAATCTGCTTGGCAGTTACAGACTACTGTGATATAATTACCGCGAAAGACATATGATAAAATGCCAGGATATATAATGTATTCCTGGCTTTTTGAAATTATTAAAATAATGCTCGGTTCATGGGCTTAAATCCTTAGTAAGGTGGTAAAAAAGTATGGGTGAGTCTTATGTTGTTAAACAAAGATTAAATAAAGTAAGAGAAATAATGAAGAAAAATAAAGTGGATGTTTATGTGGTACCTACTGGAGACTATCATATATCTGAATATTCAGGAGATTATTTCAAAGAAAGGGAATATATAACTGGTTTTACTGGTTCAGCAGGAACAGCAGTTATATGTGCTGATGAAGCAGTCCTTTTTACAGATGGAAGATATTATGTGCAGGCACAAAGACAGCTTGAAGGAAGTTCTATAGAGCTTATGCGGATGGGAAGCGAAGGTGTTCCTGATATATATGAATATTGCAGAAGCAGGCTTGGAAAAGGAAAGAAAATAGGATTTGATGGCAGGTGCTTAGAAGCTAAACAAGGAATAGCTTTAAGAAATGCAGCATATGATTCAGGTTCAGAATGTGACTATGAATTCAACGCAATAGAAAAAATATATACAGGCAGAGCTGAATTTCCACATAGTAAAGCATATTATCTTGATGAAAAATATTCAGGAGAAAACATAGCGGATAAGCTCACAAAAATAAGAAAGCTGATGAAAAAAGAAGGTGCTGATTGTCATATAACAGCAACGCTTGATGATATATGCTGGTTATATAATATAAGGGGAAATGATGTTCATTGCAATCCTGTTATTATGGCATATTCATGTATATATCAGGATGAAGCTGTTTTATATACAGATGAGGACAGAATGACTGGTGATAACGGATTAATACTGGACAAGCTTTCTAAGGCAGGAGTAAGGATTGCTCCATATGAAAAAATATACACAGATATACATGATATAAAAGGAAATGGACAGGCAAAATGCAGAATGCTGCTGGATTCTAAGCGTATAAACACACGTTTGTATATGATTGCGGCAGGTAATAACAATATTGATATTGTTGACAGACAGAATCCAGAGGTACTATTAAAGTCTATAAAGAATAGTACGCAGATAGATAATCTAAGAAATGTCCATATTGATGATGGTCTGGCTGTAACAAGGTTCATATTCTGGTTAAAGGAGGCATTAAAGAGGGGAGAAAAGCTTACAGAGTACGATGCAGCTATGTACCTTGACAATTTAAGAAGTAAAATACAGGACTATGTAGAGCTTAGTTTTGATACAATAAGTGCCTATGCAGATAATGCTGCCATGATGCACTATCAGGCAGCTAAAGATAACTGTGCAGTACTTAAGGCACAGGGGATGCTGCTGGTTGATTCAGGAGGACAGTATTTAAGAGGAACAACAGATGTGACAAGAACAATAGCATTAGGAGCTGTCACAGATGAAATGAAAAAATGTTATACATTGACGCTTAAAGGAATGCTGAATCTTGCCAATACACATTTTCTATATGGATGTACAGGCTATAATCTTGATATTATGGCAAGAGCACCGTTGTGGGAGCAGAATATAGACTACAGATGTGGAACTGGCCATGGAATAGGTTATCTTTTAAATGTGCATGAAGCACCGAATGGTTTTAGATGGAAACATATACAGGGAGTAAACGATCTTGCAGTGTTGCAGGAAGGCATGGTCACATCAGATGAGCCTGGGGTATATGTAGAAGGACAGTTTGGCATAAGAATAGAAAACGAGTTGTTAACTGTTAAAGATAAACAAAACGAATATGGTACATGGCTTAAATTCGATATGCTTACTGCAGTACCAGTAGAGCTTGAACTTGTAGATGTGAAATATCTGAATGAAAAGGATAAGGAGCAGCTGAATGGATATCATAAGTGGGTATATGATACATTAAGTCCATATATGCAGGGACATGAGCTTGAATTATTAAAAGAAAGCACAAGAAAATTATAATAAAGAAAGAGAGACGGACTGTATGGATATAAAAGAATTCAGGAATAATAACAACAGAGAAGGTAAGAAACGCCCGGAATATCCTGATGAGAAAGATGGTACAGTTAATTACAAAATATATGCGGTTATAGGTATTATTGCTGTTGTTTTAGCAGCTGCAATTGCCATGTTTATAAATATTAACAGATTCGATATTAAGAAATATATAAAGCCCATATATACCGGTGCTAACGGATATGCATCAGTAAGGTTTGACATAGATGAGGCCGGTCTTGAAAAAAAGCTTTCAGGTAAGAATCCTGATGGTGATACACAGTATTATGTCAGAAAATTTATTGAATCTATATCGGTACATACAGATAATACAGATATAAAGAATGGAGATATAGTAAAGGTATCAATAGATTATAACGCATTATATGCTGATAAGGTGAAGGCAGATATACCACATAGTGAATATACATATAAGGCGAGTGGTATAACAGATGGGGCTGTGGTTGATATATATGCAAGAATCAATGTTGCATTTGCAGGTATAAGTCCCGATGCCATGGTTCTGGTAAATAATGAATGGGAAGATGATTATCTTAAAACATTAACATTTTCAGTAAATAAAGCGGATGGCATAACACTTGGGGATACAATTAAAGTTACATGTGACCAGCCATATGAAGAACTTGCCAGACATGGGATAATAGCCCGTTCAATGGATATGAGTTATACAGCTGATATGTTAAGCTCATATTGTGAGTTAAAAGAAGATATTGATAAAACTGTTATAAATACAATATATTCAGAAATAACGGATACTATCAGGAAAGAAACGGCTGATGCAACATACAGAATGCTTTTTGCGGCAACAGGAAATACAGAATATCTTTATCATCTTAATGAGGAACAGGCAGATAATATTAAAATAGAAGCAGCATATTTCCTTGATAAAAATGATGGAGAAAGTAACAATACTGATAAATCAGGAAATATTATAAGAAACTATATAGTTGTTGAAGCTTCGGCAGATATCAGTGATAATGAGGGCAGCGAGAAAGTTTATTTTATGTTTGTATACAATAATGCATATGTTACAATTAATGGTATATTTAATATAGCACATGATAATCCACAGAAAAGATTTGCATGTGCTATAAATGAGGAAAAATTGTATGATGAATATGTAGATGACTTGAAAAATAACTATACAATTGATAAAATAAAGTAACTATGTGATAAGGAGCTATAAATGGGATGATTTACAGAAAAAAAGTACGACTGGGTGATTTGCTTGTTCAAAAGGGAATCATAACAGAGGAACAGCTTAGTGAAGCTTTAAAGCAGCAGAAAGAAAAGAAACTCATGCTTGGAGAGATGATAGTTTCCATGGGTTTTGCCTCACAGAGCCAGATTAATGATGTGCTGTGTGAACATCTTAATATTGACTTTGTGGATATGAGAGAGGAAGAACCTGATCCACAGGTATTATCATTATTAGATGAATCTATTATGAGAAAATATACACTTGTTCCTTTAAGGCATGACAACAATAATGCCGGAGCTCTTCAGGTAGCTATGGCAGATCCTATGAATATACTTGCTATGGATGATATCAATATTATAACAGGTATGCAGGTAGTTCCAATCCTTGCCAATGCACAGGATATTAATGCTTTTCTTGACAAGGCGTTTGGACAGCAGCAGGCACAGAATATCGTTGAGTTATATAAGAGAGAGCAGGGGGATAATAATAAAGAGGCGGAAAAGGAAAATAATGCCAGAAGAGAAGAAATTGAGAATGCGCCTATAGTTGTTCTTATTAATAATATTATAGAGCAGGCAGTAAGACAGCGTGCAAGTGATATCCATATAGAGCCTATGGAAAAAACAGTAAGGGTACGATACAGAATAGATGGTAATCTTAAAGAGATAATGAAATATGATAATGCTCTTCTTGGAGCTATTACAACTCGTCTTAAGATTATGTCTGGCATGGATATTTCTGAAAAACGTAAACCACAGGATGGACGTATAACAACAACAGTAGATAGAAGAGAATACGATATCCGAGTTTCTAATCTGCCTACGGTGTATGGCGAAAAGGTTGTTATGAGAATTGCATCAAAAGAAGGATTTAATGTTGATATATCCAAGCTTGGACTTACAGAAAGAGATAGAAAGGTATTTCAGGATATATTAAGGAATCCACATGGGATTATACTTGTTACAGGACCTACTGGTAGTGGTAAGTCAACAACATTGTATACAGCGTTAAGCGAACTTAATACAGAGGATGTTAATATTATCACAGTTGAAGATCCTGTAGAAGCCAATATAGATGGTATTAATCAGGTTCAGGTTAATACAAAGGCTAATCTTACATTTGCATCGGCACTTCGTTCTATATTAAGACAGGATCCGGACATAATCATGATAGGTGAAATCCGAGATTCAGAAACAGCCGAAATTGCGGTAAGAGCTTCTATTACAGGACATCTTGTTGTAAGTACACTGCATACAAACAGCACTGCAAGTTCTGTAGCAAGACTTGAGGACATGGGTGTTGAATCATACCTTATAGCAGATTCAATGGTTGGTATTATAGCACAGAGACTTGTGAGAAGATTGTGTGAATGTAAGAAACCAAAGGAGGCAACAGTTGAAGAAAAACAGCTCCTTGGTGTTGATACAGATAAGTCATGTACTATATACGAACCATGTGGCTGCAAGCTGTGTAATAATACAGGATACTATGGCAGAATGGGTATATATGAAATAATGAAGATATCCCCTGCTATTAAAAGGCTTATATCTAAAAATGCAGATGCTGAGGATATTAAGAATCAGGCTGTTAAGGAAGGCATGAATACACTGAAGATGGCAGCAGCAAATGGGGTAAAAGAAGGTATAACATCTATTGCAGAGATGATTAAGGCAACATACGAGGCTGAGGAGGAAGAGAAAAAGTGATTACAGTAGAACAGCTGCTTATGACAGCAAAAGAACAGGGAGCATCAGATGTACACATTACAGTTGGTGTACCACCTAAGATGAGAGTGAATGGAGAATTGCTTGATCTTGATTATCCAAGACTTATGCCTGATGATTGCGAAAAGATAGTATTAAGCATCATGAACGAAAGACAGCTTGCGATGTTTAAAGAAAATGGTGAGTTGGATTTCTCATTTTCAATACCACAGGTAGGACGTTACAGAGTAAATGTATTCAGACAGAGAGGCTCTGTAGCATGTGCAATGCGTATTGTAGGTACTGAGGTTCCTAAGCCAGAGCAGCTTGGAGTGCCACAGTCAGTTATAGATCTTTATGATAAGAAGAGGGGACTTGTGCTTGTCACAGGACCTACTGGAAGTGGTAAGTCAACAACATTAGCTTCGCTTATCGACAGAATAAATGATGAAAGAAATGCACATGTCATAACGTTGGAGGATCCTATAGAGTATCTGCATTCACATAGAAAATCAATGATTAACCAAAGAGAAATCGGTATAGATACACAGTCATATGCTAAAGCACTAAGATCAGCATTAAGAGAAGATCCTGATGTTATTCTTGTTGGGGAGATGAGAGATCTTGAAACTATATCTACAGCTATAACGGCTGCTGAGACAGGACATCTTGTATTTTCAACACTCCATACAATAGGAGCAGCAGCGACAATTGACAGAATAATAGATGTGTTCCCACCACATCAGCAGCAGCAGATAAGAGTACAGCTGGCTACTGTGCTTGAAGCAGTTATATCACAGCAGCTTGTACCGCTTGAAAGGAAGAAGGGAAGAGTGGCTGCTTTTGAGGTTATGCATGGAACGGTTGCCATAAAGAATCTTATAAGAGAAGGAAAGACACACCAGATAACAGGAATAATCCAGACAAGTAAGAAAAATGGAATGGTAACTATGGATGATGCACTTCTTGAACTGTATGACAAAGGTTATATAAGTGCACAGAATGCAATCAGCTTCTCGCAGGATACATCTTACGTAGAAAAACGAGTAAACATAATATAATGAGCACAAAAGAAAAATAAAAAGCAGGTTTCATGTTGGAAACCTGCTTTTATAATACTATAGACAGCTGTCATAGCATATAAATATTCTTATAATCAGATAACTGACAAATATTGATTAAACACGTGAGATATATTCACCTGTTCTTGTATCAATCTTAATTGTATCTCCCTGGTTAACGAATAATGGAACTAAAATCTTAGCACCTGTTTCAAGGATAGCTGGCTTAGTAGCACCAGTAGCTGTATCACCCTTAACACCTGGTTCAGACTCTGTAATCTGAAGTTCTACAGTGATAGGTGGTTCGATAGAGAATACATTACCATTGTGTGAGCAAAGCTTAACCATTTCGTTTTCCTTAACGAACTTAAGTGAATCGCCAACATTCTCAGCTGATAAAGCAATCTGCTCGAATGTTTCAGTATCCATGAAGTTGTAAAGATCTCCATCAGAGTAAAGATACTGATATTCTCTCTTCTCAATATGAGCAAGATCAAACTTTTCTGTAGGTCTGAAAGACTTTTCTACAACACCACCACTTACGATGTTCTTTAACTTAGTTCTAACGAAAGCAGCACCCTTACCAGGCTTTACATGCTGGAATTCGATAATCTGCCAAATGTTATTATCCATCTGAATTGTTAAACCATTCTTAAAATCTCCTGCGCTTACCATTCTTTGGTATACCTCCTAATTATCATAACTACTTACCATTCTATAATAAAAAGGCGAGTTTGGCAACTGTTTTTTGAGTATATCAGCTCAAACGTAAATAGTAAAATTGTATTACAAGGTAAGGAAAGAGTAAAAACCTTGTAATACAATTTTTTTTATTTAAGGAGTAAAAACGATATGAAAGAGAATTTAAAAGCAATTAATAAGTTGCAATTTAACAATGTACTTATAGGCAAGATTGTTAATGTACACTATCGCAAGTGTTCTATTGAGTATTCAGTTAAACAGGAAGAAAATAAGAAGTTTGTTATAAGCATTGTGTTATCAGATAAAGAAAGCGAATATAATCCATATCGCTATACAGTTGGTTTGACCGATGAACCCGATTATCAGAAAGCTTTAGAGGTTATTAATAAAAAGATTGATGATTATTTAAGCAAGCTTTCTATTGATGATAAGTTAAGGATAGGTTATGAAGAAAATAACCTATTTACAGGAAATAAGGAAGAAAAACAGGATAACAATTATGTTATTCCTCATAATGCTTTTAATTTTGATGATAACAGTCTTGGTTTAATTCTAAGCGGCAAGGAAAGCAGAAAAGAATTATCTTCTATTTTTAATAAGAGAATAACAATGTCTATTGAATTACAGAATGGCAGTAAGTTTGTAACGGCTTTATCTATCTTAGAAATATATAACAAGGAACTGTATAAGGAACTTGGTTATTCAAATTTGTATGACTATACAAGTGATGTTTTTGGAATGGGTAAGACAAATACTAATGATTATAAGAATGTTGCTTTACGTTTTTCAAAACTTGATAAGAATAAGAATTGCCTTGTTATTGATGAAAGATTAAAGGATTATAACTTTTCACAACTCAATCTGCTTAAGGAATTATCTATCGAAACTATATTGAAAGATTATCCATCTTCTTTATCTGTTAGAGAAATAAAAGACAGATTAAAAAATGCTATGAATTTCTTAGAGGATAACGAACCCGATACAGTTTTAGCAGATGAACTTGCAAGTGATACAAGCGAAGTTTTAAGTGCTTCTGCTGATAAGACTATAAATGATATTAACAGCAATATAGAAAGATATGCTGATGATGATACACCTTGTAAAACCTATGTTGTTACATCTTCTGACTTTAAACAGGTGCTTAACAATAAAGACGAATTAAATAAATATATGAATTCAATTATGAAAGAACTAGTTAATGTGTTAACTGATTCAATGAATAAATATGGTGAAGTTGATATATGTTTGCTCCGTAAAAAGGGTAATGAGATTATGAACCCACCACAAGAAGATTAAATTAGATTTTTAGTTCGGACGTCTGAACTTATTGGACGTCTGGACTTTAAATAAAAGAGGTGCGATACGTCGCATAAGGATTATATCACAAAGAATATTTAAGAAAGGGCGGATAAATCCGCAAGGTAAATTATTATGAATTGGAATGGAATTACAATGTTAACAGTTATTAAGAAGTGTGAACCAAACCCTTATGAAATACAGGGCAATAATGGTCAGATAAATAAAGGAAACGTATACCCTGTATACTTTGATAATGGCGAAGAAATAGCAAGTGTTAATGTACCTGAGGAAATATATAATTCAATTAATCCGGCTGATGTTCTTCTTGTTACTTTCAGATATGAACCCGCTGTTCAGCGTTTTGATAAAAATGGACGTTTACAACGTGAACGATTAAGAGTAACAAGCATTATTGCTAAAATGAATACAATGCATAGTGAAGTAGAACTTGCTGATATTCTCCGTTCTGCTATTGATAATACGGCGCTTGATATTGCTAAAAAGTCAATACAGGATAATAAAAAGCCTGTTGAAAACAAGTAAGTAATGATTGTTAAGGTTGTCTACTCCTCAACCTTTCAATACAGGTGTTACCCTCACAAATAACGCCTGTTGTGTAGTCTGTCAGTTGGTTGTTTATCGTTTCAACTTGCTGACGGACTGCACAATATATTAAGTATTAATTAATGCCTTGTAAGTTTTCTTTAACTCCCTTATGAAATGAAAATAGGCAATAACTCATTTTCTTACAAGGTGTTAATTAGTATTTAATACTAAAATAAAAAATAAAGGGAGTGAAAACATATGAAAACATTGGTGTTTATATGTGTTGGTTCTGCTGTTGTCCTTTGGATATTTATTGCTGTGCTGTTTGTAGGTGTAACAATATATAACAGAATAAGTGGCAGAAACTTATCATTTAAAAAGAATGATGTAAAGGTACAAAACAACAACGTTGCTGATAATGAAGACAGGTCTGATTTATTCCTTTAATTGACCTGTTATAAGGAATGAACTACAAAGCTATGAGTGACAGCTTTTGTTGTTTTTTAACAAAAGTGGCACGGCGTAGTACATCCGCCCTAGTTGCTTTAATAGTACCTGTAAAGTAGACAGGGCGGATATAAACCAGCTTGCTTAGCAAAGAGTATAGTGGTTTGTGAAAGTATATTGGCGGTGATATGTTCAGCTGTTAGTATCGTTAATTCGCTTAATTAACATACATAAAAAAGTAGTGTTGTGGATGTTTACCAAAATTCAATAACTTGGTGGTGTTCATAGAATGAATTATTAAAGGGGTTTAGTAATGTCAAAACTGATAATTATAAAAGGAATTATAATAACGCTTATTGTTTCAGTTATCATCTTTTCTTTAAGTGTCAATACAGCCTGTATTGTAAAGGCTGATACGCAAGAACAGACAACGCAAGCGGTACAGGAAGTAGGCAGTACACTTCCATCAACTGAAGATGATTTAGAGAAAATGTCAGTTACGGATAAACTACTGTTTTTAATCTTAACGATGTTGTGTGTGTTCTTTGGTGCATTTGTTGGTTATGTGGTTATAGACAGGCTGAGGTAATAAATATATGAAAGTTTCAGAATTTTTAAAAATGATGATTGGCGAAGTAGTACCTTCGGGTATTATGATAACAATTTTATCAAGCTTTATTATGTTTGTAATAATGAAAGCATGGCGTATATTCTGCGACGTGATAAAAAGTTAGGTGTTTACTCTTCGGAGTTTACATAAATAAAAATGAGAAGAAAGGAATGACGACTATGGATGAAGCAGTAACAAAAGTTAATGAGGTCGTCGGTGGTGCAAGTGGTATGCCAGAAGCAATTAAGACAGCAATTACAACTGGGGCGACTGATGTAAAGGATTATGCAGTTGATGGAATTACAGCGATAATCCCAATCGGTATGTCTATTCTTGCTATAAGAATGGGTATTAGTATAGTACTTAATCTTTTCCACTCTCTTACTAACGCTTAATATATGTGTAAGCGTTTGCGTGGACGGATAGCGCAAGGGCGCTATCTTGCTGATAACTGGAGTGTTGATATATAAAACGATAACAAAAGGGAGTTAAAGCATATGGGATATATATTAATCTTATTGGTATTCCTTATATACAGGAATACAGTTAATATTAGAAAAGCTGTGTATTATACAGCATATGGAAATGAATATAAAACAGGAATTATAAAGAAAATGTTTGTAACCCTTGCGAATATCCGTAAGGAAGAAAAGGAAGAAAAGCAGAAAGCAAAACAGGAAAGACAGAAAGAACAGGAAGAAAAACAGGAAAAAGAAAAAGTTCGGACGTCTGAACAGGATAACACCTCTGAAAGAGGTGATACAAAATGAGGTTAGGTTTAATTTTTATAACTTGGCTTTTTAGTACTGGTATAAGTTTAATTTTCGATGTTCTATTAGTTTACTTTGATATTTATAATTTATTTATTAGTTTAATCTTTTATATTTTTACACTTGTATTTGTGTATATATTTTTTTATTTTTTGCTTTATGTTTTGAATTTTTAAAGAGGTGATACAGAATGAACTTAAATGATATAAATGCACTTTGTATAGTTCTAGTCTTTGTAATTATTGTTTTTATAAGTATAACAATGGATTTTAAGGATAATAAAATCAAGAAATGCAATACAAATGTCAATAAAAAGATACCGTTAACTTGTCCTGAATATTGTGGTGTTTCCTGTGTAAATGGTACTTGTCCTAAAGCTAATCAAGAAGAATATGAAGAATATGGAATTCCAGTTGTGAGGACTTGTTCTGAATGTTCATATTATCGCGGCTGTGATGATTGTACCGAATATGGTTGTGACAGCACATTAAAGAGATTGTATTGTAAAAAATAAAAATAGCTTTCTTTTGGTATTGTATTAAAACTTGCCTAATGGTACAATATGGAAAAGGGGGTATATATATGGATATAATAATTGATATAATTAGTCCTATAATTGGGATTGTATTAGTATCTTATTTAATCTATTTTCTTTATTTAAAGATAAAATTGAATAAAGAAAAAATTAAATATTATGAAAAGCAGAATAAAGAGGACTTAGGCAAGTAAAACTTGCTTAAGTCTTTTTTTTATGGGGTGTTTATGTTGAAAAGAATTTTATCTATTATTTTGTGTTTGTCTATTTTTGTATGTTCGGTTTTTATGTGCATTCCTTTTTCTGTTAAGGCAGATAACATTTATAATACTATATATGATGGTTATGATTATTCATCTGTTATTTCGCAACATAAAACTTTTTCTTTTACTGATAAAGGCGGTAAAAAGCATACTGTTTTTAAGGCAACTTCTTCTAGTGCTTGGATATGTGTTTTTGGCGGTAGACAAGTTATTAGTGATGATGATGAACTTAATTATTATTTATCTTGGTATTCTTATATCGGTTATCAATCAAAATTGAATGCTTTTTCTCAATTTTTAGTTGCGCAAATAGGCGCTATTACAAAGGGTGCTAGTACTATTTTAGAGGATGCTATTAATAATAGTAGTAGTATAGACGTAGATTATAATGATAATGACGGACTTACAATAGCTTCTGATTCAGTAGACAAGTTAAGAGAACAGTTGAAAAAACAATATTTAATAAGTATTGGGTTACAAGCTATGTATATTAATTCTTATAATGTTCACGATGCTGTTAATAAAGCTACTGTTAGCATTGAAGAAGATTATATTGATATTTATAATAGAATTTCTGATTATGACTTCTCTTTGAATTGGGGTAAAAATGAGATTATTGCTTTTAATAAGCGTGATTTTGATTATGCATATTTTGATTCTGACGATTGTTTGCGTTTTATTTCTTCGTCTTTATCTTTATTAGATTATCCTTATATTTTTCTTTATGAAGGTAATACAGACGAAAATTCTTATTTTTCTTCTTTTCATAAAATAGATGAAGATGGATATTATCGTTCTTATGGTAAGAATACTGTGTCGGGCGCGATTGCTTATTCTTATCGGAATTGTTCTTTTCATTCTTCTGGTTCTTCTTTTTATATCTTTAAGTCTTATGAGGCTGTATATAATTATGTTAAAGGTTCTCAAACAGCTTATCTTTCTTCTAAAGTGGAAGAAAAAGGCGAAGATATAAAAATAAGTATAGATGATATGAATACAAATATATCTGACAAGATGGATGAATTAATTGATAGTATTAACAACAAAAAAGACGGAATGAGTGCAGATGAATTGCAAAAAGCAATAGATAAAGGATTAGAAAGTATAAGCGGCAAAATGGATGATATAAAAAATAATACGCAAGAAACGAATAGTAAACTTGATAGCCTGTTAACAGTTATGCAATCGCAGAATGAAATATTATTAAATATCTTAGGTGTTACAACTGATATATATACAGTTGTTTCTTCTAAAGATGATGAACAGGATGAAGCATATGATATTAATTATGTGCAAGCTGTTTTTAATACAATGTTTAAAGGTCTTAAAAATGCTGTCCTGTATGGTGAGAATACAGTTAAACAGGATGTTAATCAAGATACTGACAATGTTAATTCTCTTGTAACTGATGTGTCGCCTGACAATGTGAATTATCGTAATGGTCTGTTTGGAAAGTTTCCTTTTTCTGTTCCTTATCAGCTTTTTGAATGGTTGCAAGTGCTTTGTGTTGAACCTGTTGCCCCGTCTTTTACTTTGTCTTATGATTTTTTATTAAAAGACTTTATTGACGAAGAAAACAGGGATAATTTTAAATTAATTATAGACTTGAATGATGATAAATATAAAGAATGGGCGGATTTAATGCGAAGCGGTGAAAAATTGGCGTTTACAATTTATATGGCTATTGCTACTTATAATCGCTTTAAAAATGAGGTGTGATAATGAAAACAACTGTAATTGTGCTTATATGCTCTGTACTTGCAAATATTATCTTTTCTGTATTTGCTTTTATAATACAGGTTATTTTGATTGTGCAAAATTTTCTACCAACGGACCCTTTTTGTGGGGTTTTGGATGTTGCAAAAGAACCTATTTTTGCGTATATGCCTTACGTGAACTGGTTTGTGCCTGTTAACTTTTGTGTAACGCTTGTTAGTGCGTTTGTATCTGCATATGCTACATATGTAATTTTTAAGTATTTTAAGAAGATTGTATCTTCTGTTTTAGGTAATAAATCTATCTTGATGATTATATCAGAAATATTGAAATAGTTCGGACGTCTGAACTAGTAAAAGGAGTAAAAAATATATGGGTGCTGATTTTTTCACTGGCGTTCCTGGTAGCGGTAAAAGCTATCATTGTGCGCAAATTATTTTTAATGAATTACGAAAAGGTAAAAATATAATTTCTAACATAGAAATAGACGTTTCTAAAATCCCCCCTAAGGGTAATTGTCCGCTTGGGCAATATATTTATATATCAAATAGAGATTGGCTATCTAATGCCATAAGGCAGTTTAAAAAAGATTATAGAGGTAATTATACTCCTGTTATTGAACCCTGTACCGATAAGTTTAGTTCGATACAGGGCTTAAGGGGGTTTGCTTTAAATTTCCATAAACGTACAAATAAAGGTGCTATTGCTTTACATCAAACCATACTTATTTTTGATGAATGTCAAAAAATATGGAATACACGAACTTGGAATAGAAATGACAGACTTGATTGGATAGAATTTTTAACTCAGTTCCGTAAATGGGGATATGATTGTATTATGATTAGTCAGAATGAAAATATGATTGATAAACAAATAAGGGGCGCTGTTATTGAACACAAGATACTGCATAGAAATGTATCTAGGTTTAAAGGTTTCGGCAAATTGCTTGCTTTTCCTTTCGGTGGCAATCTCTTTGTGTGTGTTGAAAGCGATTATACAATGTCCTCTAAGAGTGCCGCAAAAATACGTTCTTATTTCATTTTTGGCAGTAATAAATATTTTGATATTTATGATACAACGCAAATATTTTAATACAGGGTTGTGGAAAGTCGGAGTTTGCGGAGACTTAACACAAGCCTGTATATATAATATTTATATAAATATATTACTTGATAAAAACAACATTTAACCCCCACCTGTTTTTGATGTGTGGTGGTTTGGTGTAAAAGGGAGTTAAAAAAAAATGGAAATATACAACACGAAGATAAGTTATTATAAAAATCATATGCAAGTTAAAGTTTATGATAATTCTGTTAAAAAAGGTGAAAAGAAAAACAAAGTCTTAGTTCGGACGTCTGAACAAGTGCAAGAGGAATTGAAAGAAAAAGAAAATTATTTAAAAGAGTATTATAGGAATGATACAGAAAAAGCAGAACAGGAAATAGAAAAGCTAAGATATAAAAGGCGTTCTACTTCTGCTTATTCATCTACACAACGAACTAAAAAAACAATTTTGGAATATCTCTTGTCAAACGATTGGGAGTATTTTTGTACTTTTACTTTTAATCCTCGCTTAGTCGATAGAACTGATTTTTATGAAGTATCAAGAAAACTTTCTAAGTGGTTACAGCACTTAAAAGAAAGATATGCTCCCGATTTAATGTATGTTGTTGTTCCAGAGTTACACGAAGATAAAAAGAGTTATCATTTTCACGCTGTTTTTTCTAATGTTGGCAGACTTCAATTATCGCCTTTTCTCCGTAGGAACGATAATGACGAAGTTACTCAAGTATATACAAAAAATGGTCAAGAAATATTAATTATTAATCAATGGCGTTATGGTTATAGCACGGCGATACGGTTAGAAAATAATAAACAATCATCTACAAAAATTGCTTATTATATGACAAAATATATAACTAAGGATTTATGCTTAAATACTCTTAATCGCCGCCGTTATTGGGTTAGTCGTTCTACTGTTAGTAAACCCATAGAGGAATATTTTAATGTTGATTTTGATAATATAGATGATTATATAAAACATGCATTTGATGAAAATTTGTTGTATTATAAAGAAGTTTCATCTTCTTATCGTGGGAAAATAAGATATGTTGATGTTAGCTATTAGTTCAGGCGTCTGAACTAAAAAAAAATCATAGTGAGGGGTGATTTTATGGGTAAGCATTTTACATTGAAAGATAGATATGTTTTTGAAAGTCTTTTAAAGCTTAATTATACATTTAAGCAGTTAGCAGATTATTTTAATAAATCTTTAAAGACTATATACAATGAATATTATAGAGGTCTTATAACTCTTTTAGATACTAATTTACAAGAATATACAGTATATCAAGCGGATGTCGCACAACGCCGTTATGAAAGTAATATGAGTAACTGCGGACGTAATTTGTTAATCGGTAATAATATAGAACTTGCTAACAGACTTGATGAACTTATGTATTATGAAAAATATTCTCCTTATTCTGCTTATGAGATTATAAAGCAAGAAAGAAATGATATTAATTTTGGTTTATCCACTCTTATTAATTATCGTGATAATGATGTGTTTTTACATACCTGTAAAGAATTAAGGATATATAAAATGTCTAAGAAAGCTAAGACAAAAAGACAGGGTAAAGTTATTAAGTCTTATAAACAGCTTATAGATAACAGGGATAAAGAAGTTTTAAAGCGTAATACTTTTGGTCATTGGGAACTTGATACAGTTGTTGGAAAGCAAGGCACAAAACAAGTATTATTAGTATTAACAGAAAGACAGACACGTTTTGAGTTAATATATCGTATGTGTTCTAAGGAGTGCAATTCTACTTGGGATATGCTTATAAATCTTAAAAACAAGTTAGGCGATACATTTTATAATTATTTTAAAACAATAACCTGTGATAATGGCGTGGAATTTTCCCTTAATAGTGATGTTCTTATGAATGATATTGACTTTAACATATACATTAAAAACAATTTATACTATTGTCACCCTTATTGTAGCAATGAAAGAGGTAGCAACGAAAATGCAAATAGATTGATAAGACGATTTATTAAAAAAGGTAAGGATATATCTAATTATACAGATGAATATATAAAGTATGTACAGGATTGGATAAATACTCTACCTCGTAAAATGTTCAATGGTAAAAGTTCTATTGATATGCTTAAGCTGATTATCTGAACTATGGTTCTATATGTAAATATAGGCAAGTATTAGTTCGGACGTCTGAACTAGCACTTGCCTATTTTCTATGCCTTAAAATACCATATTTTTACTATTTTACTTCAACAATATATTGTACTTAAATAAATACAATAAAAATTGTAATTCTTACTTGACATTTACAGTATATCAGCTCAAAATTATTTAGTTGTGAAGGTAGCACATACTGTGTCGTCAGAGTTTACAGCAGTTATTCCTGATATATCAACATGGTCTGCGTGGCATGCATTGTCTTCGTTATATATGCAGTTATGTGCGGCACATTTTATTGAAAGGTTAAGCTTTGGTGAGCCACAAGAGTTGCTGCTTGTATTTTCCTTGTGCTCAAAGCTTGTGCAGCATGTTTCATCACAAGAACATGCGTCTACTCCTTTGATATCAATACCGCTAAGGCAGCAGCATTTGTCTGAGTTGTGGGAACAAGTAGTTGCATTACAGCTTAAGTTAGTCATAAAAAACCTCCTGTTAATAATAATAATAATACACTCTTTAATTAAGAGATGCATTTATTATTATTAACAGGAGGCAGAAAATTATGTCCTATGAATTAAAGATAATTGTTAAAGTTTATTTAATAAGACTAAAAGCTATTTTGGATTTTTCGCCACTGTAGTAGCGGAACATAACCTTGGCTATGATTTTCTCTTTTTTAACGAAAGTGTTAACCCAGTATCTGGAATCCTTGGAGTTGTTACGGTTGTCGCCAAGCATAAAATAACAGCCTTCAGGAACAATATAAGTATATGTTTCACCATCATCAAAGATGTAATCCTTGATATAAGGTTCATCAAGCTCATCACCGTTGATATATACTCGTCCACCTTTTATCTGTACAATATCGTTTGGAAGACCGATTATACGTTTGACATAATTCTGGGATTCGTCATCTGGAAACTTGAATATGATTATATCTCCACGTTCAGGCTCTGAGAATTTATATGAAAGCCTGAAACCGAATAATCTGTCGCCTTCCCATATAGTATCACGCATGGAACCAGATGGAACCTCAGCGTTGATTATTATGAAATTCGTAAATATAAGAGCAAATATAGCAGCAAAGGCTACTATTTTAAAGAAACTAAAGGCTTCTGACAAAATAAAGCTTACAAGTCCCTGTGAATTATTTTTCTGGTTGGAAGCTTTTGAATCATATTTGTTATAATTACGATTGATGGAATAATCATCATCGGAATCGTTGTAAGAATCAGCATATTCATCATCGTTATCATAATACTCATCATCACTACCATCATAGTTATCATCTTCAAAATCTATAAAACCATAATCTTCATCATCATCTTCTGGTGTAAAATAATTATTATTGTTTGACATATATTTCCCCATTCTGGTGCGTAGTAAAAAGTTATATAAATTTCATTAAAATAACCCCACCTTGCTTGAAACAGATGGGGTTATCTGAAATACTAAGCACAATTTAATATATGCTTATATAATATGTTATATTAAGTTATTTTGCAAGTAATTCCATAATCTTATTACTTCTTTGTATAAATGCAGTCATCTGTGCAGGAGCAAGAGGTGCATGGCTTATAAGAGCAAGATCATATAACTGTTGGCAGATGATGTCAGTATTTTCACCATCCTTGTGCTCTACGATGTATTTTACAAGCTCATTGTTGGCGTTAAGAACAAGTGTCTGTCCGTTTGAACCAAACATAGCTGGATCCATACCAGACATACCATACATTTTCATCATATCCTGCATACGTCTGTCCTGTTCAGAAAGAGTGATCATAGAAGATACAGATGCATCCTTAAGTTTTTCAACCTTAATATTTATATTATCGTTATTAAGAGCTTTCTTGAAAGCAGCAGTAAGAGCTTCTGTAGTATCCTTTAACTCATCTTCGTTAGTTTCTTCTTTGAATATATCTGAAAGATCTGTATCAATTCTTGCAAACTTAAGACCTTCATTCTTACCTTCAAGATGAGTGATAAATGGCTGGTCAATATTATGAGTAAGAATGATAGCATCCATATTTTCTTTCTTAAACATATTGATATACTGGCTCTGTTCCTTTTCATCAGTTACATAGAATACTGTATTTTCATGTTTTTCTTTGTTAGCTTCAAGATAATCCTTAAGAGTTACATACTTACCTTCAAGATTCTTAAAGATAATATAATCATTCATCTTTTCAGCGAACTTTTCATCCTTTAAGCAGCCAAACTTGATAAATGGATTGATATCATCCCAGTACTTTTCATAGTTTTCACGGTCTGTTTTGCACATACCAGTAAGCTTGTCAGCAACCTTTTTAGTGATGTAATCAGATATCTTCTTAACAAAACCATCATTCTGAAGAGCAGAACGCGAAACATTAAGAGGAAGGTCTGGACAGTCAATAACACCCTTTAATAAAAGAAGGAATTCCGGAATAACTTCTTTGATGTTATCAGCAACGAATACCTGGTTGTTATAAAGTTTTATAGTTCCTTCAATAGATTCATACTCAGTATTAATCTTAGGGAAGTAGAGTATACCTTTTAAGTTGAAAGGATAGTCCATGTTAAGGTGGATCCAGAATAAAGGTTCCTTATAATCATTAAATACCTTGCGGTAGAATTCCTTGTATTCATCAGCTGTGCATTCATTAGGATGCTTTGTCCAGAGAGGATGTATATCATTGAGTGCAACTGGTCTTTTTACAATCTTAGCCATCTTTTTGGCTGGAACCTTTTCAACTGTTTCCTTAGTTCCATCTTCTTTTTCAACCTCTTCAGTAACAGCATCTTTAATAAATGTGTCAAGGACAGTATCCTTTTCTGTAACCTCATCTTCAGGGATTTCCTCTGTTAACTGACCAGCATCTTCGTTAGTTAAGAAGATTGGTATAGGCATAAATGAACAGTACTTTTCTATAACTTCACGAGCCTTGTATTCATTGGCAAATTCATAGCTGTCTTCATTGAGGTAAAGAGTGATAGTAGTACCAGGTGCTGTGGCTGTACCATCAGCCATATCATATTCTGTACCACCGTCACATTCCCAGTGAACAGCCTTAGAACCTTCCTTGAAAGAAAGAGTATCAATAGTAACCTTATCAGCTACCATAAATGCTGAATAAAAACCGAGTCCGAAGTGGCCTATAATCTGGTCGTCATTAGCCTTATCCTTGTACTTTTCAAGAAAAGCTTCAGCACCAGAGAAAGCTATCTGGTTGATGTACTGTTCAACCTCATCAGAAGTCATACCTATACCATTATCAATAATCTTAATTGTCTTGTTATTAGCGCTTACTTTAACATCTATCTTATATTCAATATCCTCAGGTGCTTCATATTCACCAATCATATCAAGCTTCTTTAACTTAGTGATGGCATCGCAGCCGTTAGATATAAGTTCTCTGTAAAAAATGTCGTGATCAGAATACATCCACTTTTTGATAATAGGGAAAATATTATCACTGTTAATTGATAAACTACCATGTGTATTAGCCATAATTAAATTCTCCAATCTGCGTAATATACGCCTAAATCTGATATTTATATACTACGGTTTATATTAGTATCAAAGTCTGGGGCTTTTGACCCCGACATCATCATATATGCCCGCAGCAGTTTTATTGCATAAAAGCAATTTCATAATATGTAGTTTAATATTCTGTTAAAAGGAAGTCAAGAAGAAATTAGCACTCAAAACCGGTGAGTGCTAATAAAAGAGCCGCAAACCCAGTAAAATCAAGGGTTCCGGAAAATATTAAATTAATATAAAAAGTTATGAATACAGCTTTGCATAGAAGCTTTTTCATAGAAGAATGGGTTTATATTGTTTCTTCAAAATCAAGTCCGTTATAAATAAGGAAATTTCTTATGTATGAATCAAAAGAAGAGTCAAGTGTTTTGTCAAGGCTGAAGATATTTAAAGATGTTCCTGTAATGATATCTGCATGCCCATCCTGATATTTTATATTGATAAAAAGTCCATTGATGTTATCATATGAAAGTAAAGCCTCTGAATCATTAAGAAGCTTTACAGTAGCACTGGATGACAAAAGCATTACTATCTTCATAGATGATGGAACTTTGCTGCCCTTAATAAGACTAAAGCAGTATGGCTTTTGTACAAGCCAGGAGGTGTATTTTTTTTCATCTTCATCAAGTTCTGCCCATTCCTCATCTGAGTAGAAGGAATGGTTAATCTTCCCTTCAATAGAATGCAGACAGGAAGTGTTGATAGAAGCTTCTGATAACAGGAAGTTATCAAAGGTATCCTTAACAAGAAGATGTGACATAAATTTTCTGGTATCTTTAATTCTAAGTGAAATCATGTAATAATCTCCAATCTGTATTTTTGCCCCAGTTAATTATACTATGCTTTCTTAAGTATTTCACTACTATTTTATTGAAAAGTCATGAGCGAAAATGTCACCAGGTTTTTTCAAGCACATCGACAAGCTTAAATAGCAGGGTGGATATAATACATAGTATAACAATACTCATAGAAACATAAGTCATCTTAAATACCTGTGAGCCATATATTATAAGATATCCAAGACCATGGCTGGCAGCAAGGAATTCACCTATGATAACACCTACAAGACAAAGTCCGATATTGACCTTTGTATTACTTATTATGATTTTTTTAGAGCCGGGAAGTATCAGCTTAGTAAGGATATCTTTTTTGGTGCCGCCAAGTGTCTTTATGAGTATAATCTTTTCTTTATCTGTTTCAAGAAAACCTGTATATATGTTGATGATCATTCCGAATATCGCAACAGATATCGCAGTGATTATAATAGCTTTCATGTTATTTCCAAGCCATACAATAATCATTGGGGCCAGTGCTGACTTAGGAAGACTGTTAAGTACAATAAGGTATGGTTCAAGACAATCAGAAAGACCACGCCATAACCATAGTATGATGGCAGTTCCAAGTCCCAAAACTATTATAAGAAAAAAAGAGAGAAAAGTTTCAAAAAGAGTTACAAATATATGCATGAATATACTGCCATCTTTAGCCATATATATAAATGTGTTAAGAATTCTTGATGGTGAACTGAAAATAAATGGATTAATTACGCCGGTTGCTGCAGATATTTCCCAAAGTGCAATAAAACCTGCAAGAATAAATAAACGTACAAAAGTTATAATTGCATGATAATGTTTTTGTTGTCTTATATAGGTCTGCCGTTGCAGACTAAGATTATTAAAAGAAGTTTTTTTAGTCATTGGATTTCCTCCCATATATCATTAAAATAGCCTGCGAATTCAGGAGCCTGGCGGGATGTAAAAGGTGTCCTGTCAGGTATGGAAAAATGTATATCTATGATTTTTTTGATTGTTGCAGGACGCTGTGAAAGAATAACAACCTGATCACCCATAGATATAGCCTCAGATATATCATGGGTTACAAGCAATGCTGTTTTTTTCTGTTCTTTAATAATATTTCCGATATCATCTGAAACCTCTAAACGTGTCTGATAATCAAGCGCTGAGAAAGGCTCATCAAGAAGAAGGATATCTGGATTCAGTGCAAGCGTTCTTATAAGGGCAGCACGCTGGCGCATACCTCCGGATAATTCGCCCGGGTGAACATTCCTGAACTGATATAGACCATATTCTTTTAGCATATTGTCGATATCAGCAAGATGTTTTTCATCCTTTAAGTGGTTGATTTCAAGTCCAAGAGTTACGTTGGCATATACAGTTCTCCATTCAAAAAGAGTATCCTTTTGTGGCATGAAACCTATATGCTTTATATAAGAATCGTCTTTGTTATACGCTGATGATACTATTTCGCCTTTATCCGGTTTTAGTAAACCACATATTATAGAAAGAAGGGTTGATTTACCACAGCCTGAAGGACCAACAATAGATACGAAAGAGCCGGGTGCAATATCCAGGCAGATATCGGTAAGTGCAGGTATTTCAGCTTTAGGTGTATTATAAGAGTAAGATATATGTTTTAGCGAAAGAAGAGGTACGGTTTTATTATTTTGTGTAGAAACGTTTTCATAAATATCCAAGATTGCCTCCGACATATAATATATTACTATAATTTATGCATACGTTGGCAGAATTGTTACAGTTAAAGAGCAGGGCAGATTTTTTAAACTGTCTTGCAAATAAACAGATTAAGGATATAATGTAAGGAGCAGGTAATTCTGCAGGATACGGATTTGCATGAAAAACAAGCAAAAAGGAAAATATATTATTTAGGGAAAATACATTATTTAATGAGGAAGTTGTATGACAAAGTTAGAAGAAATATTATCATATATAAAAGGTAAAAGTGTATATGTACAGATGCATAATTTTCCAGATCCAGATGCTATAGCAAGCGCGTATGGCATGAAGAAGCTTCTTGAGGCTGAAGGAATCAGTGCTGAGATAGTATATAAGGGTAATATAGAAAAAACAGTTACATCTAAGATGGTATCTCTTCTTAATATAGATATATTGGAGATTAATTGCGCAGAGGAGCTTGATGCTGAACGGGAAGTCATTATAGTTGATGCACAGAAGGGAAACGCTAATATAGTAGACGCACATTCAGATAAAACAATATGCATAGATCATCATCCCATATATAATTCAAACAAGTATGTATTTTCAGATATAAGACCAGATGTTGGAGCCTGTGCATCAATAATAGCTTCTTATTATATGGAAAATAATATAAATATAGATGTTCATATGGCTACGGCGCTTCTATATGGAATCAAGGTTGATACAGCTGATATGAAAAGAGGAGTGACACAGCTTGATCTTGATATGTTTTATAGTCTATATAATATGGCCGACCATAAAGTACTTAATAAGCTTGATACGAGTGTAAGACAGTATGATGATCTTAAGGCATATGCATATGCTATAGCCAATCTTGATGTAAAAAAAGATGCCTGTTTTGCAAGTACAGGAGATAATTGCCAGGAATCACTCATAGCATCTATATGTGATTTTATAATGTCGCTGGATGGTATAGATTTTGCTGTAACATACTCAGCTAAAAAAGAAGGTGTTAAGCTGTCTATAAGAAGCAGTGGTGTGTATGATGCGGGACGTATATCTAATAATGCACTTAAAAGCATAGGCAATGGTGGCGGACATGAACATATGGCTGGTGGCTTTATTAGTTATTCCAGTCTTGATAACAGGGATGCATCATATATAAGAAAAGTTATAGAGGACAAGTTTTTAGAAGAATTAAAAGGATAGATTAAAAGATCCGGTTAATATTGTGAAGGGTTCAAGGCCGTTTTCCTGCTTAAGAGCTGTCTTATGCAGGCATAGACCTTTTGCCCCTGTAATCATGCTATGTGGAAATATATTTTTTCATATTTTTTAATGCACATTTTTCCAGACGGCTTACCTGTGCCTGTGATATGCCGATTTCAGATGCGATTTCCATCTGTGTTTTGTATTCATAGAACCGCATTTTTATAATCTGTTGTTCCCGGCTGTCAAGCTTTCTATATGCATCGTTTAGTGCAAGATGTGTAACCCAGCTGTCTTCGCCATCTTTAGAATCCTTTAGCTGGTCTATTACGTAGAGAGTATCCTGTCCTTCGTTAAAAACCGGTTCATATAAAGATACGGTTGGAGAAACTGCTTCAAGTGCTATGACTATGTCCTCCTTAGATACACCTATTTCACCAGCGATTTCGGATATGGTTGGTTCATGTTGATTTTTCTTTAATAACTGTTCTTTAGTGTATATAGCTTTATATGCCATATCTTTAAGACTGCGGCTTACACGGATGGCACTGTTATCACGAAGATATCTTTTTATCTCACCTATGATCATTGGAACTGCATAAGTTGAAAACTGTACACCCTGTCCTAAGTCGAAATTATCTATGGCTTTTATTAATCCAATACATCCAATCTGGAATAAGTCATCCATATTTTCGTTACTGTTAGAGAATCTTCCAACAATGCTTAGGACAAGCCGGAGATTACCTTTGATGAAAGCTTCACGTGCGCTGTTGTCGCCTGCCTTGATTTTTGTAAGGAGTTCTTTTTTATCTTTTGCACTAAGCAGCGGCAAATCCTTAGTATTTACACCACATATGGTAACTCTTACACCTGCCATGAATATTCCTCCTAAAGAATTTGCGAACATTTAGCTTTAGTTACATGGGTATCCTGGTTAATCGTGATGCTTTGTTCGCCTATAGTTAAATCATTGCCAGCAAAAGAAATTTTATACGATATGTTTCATAAGTTTTTGACAGAATCATTGCTCTGGGATATAATCATTTTAACTATATATTTACATGGAACGATGATTAAATATAAGATAAAAGCTGCTTGGGAGGTTTAACTGCTATGAAGTGTCCTTATTGTGGAAAAGAGAATACAAGAGTTATTGATTCAAGACCTACAGATGATAGTTCGATCAGAAGAAGGAGACAGTGCGATGAATGTGGCAAAAGATTTACCACATATGAAAAGATTGAAACATTGCCTCTTATTGTAGTTAAGAAAGACAATAACAGAGAACCTTATGACAGAGAAAAAATCATTGCAGGTATTGTAAGATCGTGCCACAAAAGGCCTGTATCTATGGCGCAGGTGAATGAAATGGTAGATGACATTGAAAGCCAGATATTCAATATGGGGGAAAAAGAAGTGCCAACAACCACGATAGGGGCTATAGTTATGGACAAGCTTAAGAATGTTGATGAAGTAGCATATGTAAGATTTGCTTCTGTGTACAGAGAGTTTAAGGATGTTAATACATTTATGGATGAAATAAAGAAAATCCTTAACAATTAATAAAAAAGCTGAGTGAAAATGAGGATTGATATGTTAGAAAGATTTTACCCTGATATGTATATAGCTTCTGCATATGATATAGATTATAAGGGATTATACGATAAGGGATACAGAGGGATTATATTTGATGTTGATAATACACTTGTAGAACATGGTGCACCTGTAACTAAAAGAGCGAAGGAACTTTTTAAAGAGTTAAGGAATATAGGTTATGACACATGTATCATATCAAACAACAAAGAATATCGTGTTAAGCCGCTTGCAGATGAAGTTGCTTCAAAGTATGTAAGTAAAGCAGATAAGCCATCACCTAAGAATTATATAAAGGCTATGGAGTATATGCATACAGATAAAGATACTACGTATTTTGTTGGCGACCAGCTTTTTACAGATGTATGGGGAGCTAACAGGGCAGGCATAATGTCGATACTTGTAAAGCCCATAGATAAGCATGAGGAGATTCAGATTATACTGAAACGCAGGCTTGAATGGATAGTTCTTTTCTTTTATAAAAGAAGATTACATAAGCATAATAAAAAGGTATAATATTATTTATTTTCGATAAAATTATTCGAGGTAGTATAGTGATGAATATTAAAGGAACAACAAGAGTATGTGGTCTTATAGGTAATCCTGTGGGCCATTCCATATCACCAGTTATACATAATACGCTGGCGGATATTACCAAAACCAATATGGTATATACAACTTTTAAGGTTGAAAAGGGAAGTGTTGCAAAGGCTGTTGACGGTGCATATGCACTTGATATACTTGGTCTTAATGTAACAGTACCACATAAGCAGGAAGTGATTGATGTGCTTGTGGATATAGACCCACTTGCACGTGCCATAGGTGCAGTTAATACACTTGTAAGGACAACTGGTGGATATAAAGGGTACAACACAGATATACTTGGACTTAAAAGAGAACTTGAAGAGGAAGGTATAGAACTTAAAGAAAATAACTGCATAATACTTGGAGCTGGTGGCGCAGCAAGGGCAATAGCATTTCTTTGTGCACAAAGTGGTGCTGATAAAGTATATATGTTAAACAGGACTGTTGAAAAGGCAGAGGATATTGCTGATGCGGTCAATGGATACTTTAACAGGGAATGTGTTGTGCCAATGCACATGGATGATTATAAGTCACTTAAAGAAAGCGGTTATATCGTTATACAGACAACAAGTGTAGGGCTATATCCTAATGTGAATGATACAGTTATAGAAGATAAAGAGTTCTATAAAAAGGTAAAGGCGGGAGTAGATATAATCTATAACCCATCTACAACGAAATTCATGGAATTATGTATGGAAGCAGGAAAACCGGCATTTAACGGTCTTAAGATGCTTTTGTATCAGGGAGTAGCAGCGTATGAGCTATGGAACAATACGAAAATATCAAAGGAAGAAGCTGATATAGTATACAACAAAATGAAAGAGGAACTTGGAATTGAATGATAATATTGTTCTTATAGGATTTATGGGAAGCGGTAAAACTACTTTCGGGAAGTGGATATCAAGAAAATATGGATATTCATTCTGTGATACAGATGAGTATATAGAAAAGAAAGAAAAAACAACGATTAATGATATATTTGCATCAAAAGGGGAGGCTGCATTCAGGGATATGGAAACAGAAACTGTAAAGGAATTCGCTGATTCCCTGAAAAAATGTGTTGTTTCGGTAGGCGGTGGCCTTCCGGTGCGAAAGGAAAATAGAGAAATCTTAAAGAATATCGGAACTGTTGTATACCTTAAGGCATCAGAGGAGGAACTGTGTAAAAGGCTTAGCAGAGATAATACAAGGCCGCTTCTTAAAGGTGGTAATCTTAAGGAAAAAATACATACGCTTATGCAGCAAAGAGAAGACATATATATGGATGCCGCAGATGTAGTGATTAATACAGAAAATGTTTCTTTTGGACATATGTATGAAGAGATCATGTCACAAAAAATGCGATAATACGCAGTGCATACAGCGCTTTTTGAGGGCTTTATCACAAGATTAATGAGTTATAAGGAGAACATTAAAATGAAAATTTTAGTTATGAATGGTCCTAATATTAATTTTCTTGGAATAAGGGAAAAAGGAATATATGGAACAGATAATTATGAAACACTGGTAAACATGATTGAGAATAAAGCAAAGGAGCTTGGGGTAGAGGTTGAAGTATTCCAGAGTAATCATGAGGGAGCTGTTATAGATAAGATTCAGGAAGCTTATTATACGGATGTTGATGGCATAGTTATCAATCCGGGAGCATTTACTCATTATAGTTATGCAGTAAGGGATGCACTTGCATCAGTAGCATCTATTCCTAAGATAGAGGTGCACATATCTAATGTACATACAAGAGAAGAGTTCAGACATACATCTGTTACTGTTCCTGTATGCAATGGACAGGTTGTAGGACTTGGACTTAAAGGGTATTTATATGCTATGGAAGCTGTTGTGGATATGGCTGAGTGCAAAGCAAGGGAGTAATGCTGATACATTTTTTAATGTGAACAACAAAAATATTTAATAAAGATATTTGATAAAAATAGTTATAATCATACAAAGCTGATAGGTTTATTGTGCTTTGTATGATTTTTTATTTTATCAGAAATGCCGGTTTCTAATTACATTCGAATATATATTCAAAATGTCAAAAAAATGTCGAAAAGAATTATTTTAATTGCAAATATCATGTGAGGGATATATAATTTAATAAATATTTAATAAAAGGACTTATATGTTTATGTATATAAATGGTGTTAAAAAAATTGCAGCATACATTATATCTGCAATAATAATCATTGTGTCATGCGTATCATATTATGATTGTGTGGCAGCAGCAGATTATAATCTGGTTCTTAGTCTTGAATCAGATTATAACAAGAAAAGTTCTGAGCTTGAAGTAAAGGTTGTTATAAAGGATAATCCGGGAATAGCGGCATTAGTTTTTCAACTGTATTATGATAACAGCAGGGTTGAATTTATAAGTGCTGATACAGGTGATATTATGAAAAATGCCATAGTGAATGACCAGTTGTCTGATAGAGTAGCTTTTTCGTATGCAAGAGCTGCTGAAACAACAGATACAGGAGTTATATTAAAAGCGAAGTTTAAATGTAATAAGGATGCAGCACAGGATGGTGTGCTGGTATCGGTACAGAAGACTGATGCAAGTAACTTTGATGAAAAAAATATTAATGTAACGGTTAGTGGAGGCAATGCTGTAATTCTGACAGAAAATGATACTACAATGAAATTAGATGATAAACAGGAGGAAACATTACCAATATATATAGAAGAGCCTTCTGTCCAGCATGTTACACCATATATGATAATAACAGGTGGAGCTGATGGATTGCCAAAGCATGTTATAACAGATGGAAATACTATACGTGATGATATGGAGACTGCATCAGATAATGAAAAAGAGAGCACAATGACAACTGATACAACAGAAAAAAGCAGCAGGTCAGCTATAGATACAACAGATAAAAGTGTATCAGGTACAGGTGATAACCAGTTAAATCCAGTGTCACATAACAATCATAAAGGAGTTATAATTATTATTGTTGTTTTAGCATTAGTTATTATAGTGGTTGGCGTGATATTGTATTTAAATAAATCAAAAATAAAAATAAGGAGGAAAAAGGATGAAGAATAAACACTCTAGAATCTGGGCAGCCGTTTTTATGAGCATTCTTATTGCAGTATCAACAGTGTTAACTGCAGTTGGTCATATTGACAAGGCTCAGGCGGCTGAAAAAGCAGTGCTTCAGATAAGCACAGTATCAGGTCATAGGGGAGATGAGGTTAGTGTTACTGTGTCATTAACTTCCAATCCAGGTATTGCAGGTTTAGTGTTCAGTCTCACTTTCGACAATAAAGTTCTTAAACTTGTTGATGTTAAAGAACCTGCTAATACAGATGATGAATTTATATTTTATGAGCCTATTATAAAAGATGATGCTATAAATGATACAAGCATCAATTATATTGGTTATGCTTTTGCATCTGGCAAATCAAATATTACAAAGACAGGTATCGTGTATACAGCTACATTTAAAATATTAGATGAAGCTGCTATAGGAACAACACAGTTGAATATTGCAGGCAGAAATGGACAGGATACAGCTGATGTATCTAGTATTGATGAAAAAGCAGTTCCAATAGAGGTTACAGCTGGTAGTGTTACTGTAACATGTGAACATAAACATACAGAAACTGTGAAAACAGCTGCAACATGTACTAAAGATGGTTTGGAAGTAGTTACATGTAAGGATTGCAAAGAAGTGATCAGCAGTACAGTTCTTAAGAGTACAGGACATAAGTATGGTGACTGGATTGTAGATAAAGCTGTTACATGTACAGAGGATGGAGAAGAATACCGCGAGTGTTCTGTATGCCATAACAAAATAACACAGAAGATAGAACATAAGGGTCATGTAGCAGGAACCCCTGAGGTTACTAAAGAACCAACATGTACTAAAGAAGGAACACGTATTACAAAGTGTACTGTATGTAGCGAGGTACTTAAGACAGAAATTTTAGCTAAAAAAGAGCATAGCTGGGGAGAATGGAAGACTACAGTTGAACCAACATGCCAGAAAGATGGAAAGAAAGAATCTGTTTGTAGTGTATGCGGTGAAACAAAGTCTGAAGTGATACCAAAGAGTGAAGAATATCATAAATACACAGATTATACAGTTACTAAACAAGCTACATGTAAGGAAGAGGGAACTCTTACAGCATATTGTACAATATGTCATAATCTTATAACAAAGTCTATACCTAAGACGGATAAACATGTGGCAGGAACTCCTACTGTAGAAAAGGAAGCAACATGTACAGAAGATGGTAAAAAGGTAACAAGATGTACAGTATGTGGAGTAGTTCTTGAAGAAGAAGTTATAGAAGCAACAGGACACACATATGATGACGGAGTAGTTACTAAAAAGGCAACATGTACAGAAGCCGGAGTAAAGACATACACATGTACAAAGTGTCATGATACAAAGACAGAAGCTATAGAAGCACTTGGACATGATTATGGTGAAGCTAAGATAACAACAGAACCAACATGTACTAAAGATGGTGTTAAGTCATATATCTGTAAAAGATGTGGTGATGTTAAGACAGAAGTTTTACCAGCAACAGGACACACATATGATGAAGGTAAGATAACTAAAGAGCCTACAGAAACAGAGGAAGGCATGCTTGTTAGAACATGTACAAGATGTGGCGAAACTGAAACTATAGCACTTCCAAAGCTTGATAAGAACAAAGTTAAGCTTGAAACATCAGAAGGCAGTGAGTTTACTGGTGTTATAACAGCAGGAAAAGACAATAATGTTATATTATCAGTTATTGGTATGAATTATGCCGTTCCTAATGGTGGAGATGTAAGATATGTACCAGTAAGATGGAGCTTTGCAGCAGCAAATCAGGAGATTAAGTGGAATAATATTACAGATAGTAATTATAGTATAAGCTTAAATTCTGCAGAAGCTGGTGATTATAAGCTTGTAGTTGAATACAAGAGAGAAATGTATAAGACACTGGCAGATGGAACAAAGGGATGGGTTGCATCTGATTCTGCATTAGCTGCTTCAACTTATGTTGCTGAGACAACATTAAAGGTGGAAGAAAAACAGTCATCTGATGACACTAAGGAAGATGTTAAGCCAGAGGATACAACAAAGGATGATAACAATAACAATGATAGTGAAGTAACAGAAGGTGTTAAAACTGGTGATATGTCAGTTAACATTGCAGTACTTATGATGATGCTTATGCTTATGTCAGGTACAGCTGTTATATACACTGGAAAGTCAGGAAAGGCTAGATAACAGCTTACATAGCAGACAGGAGGCAATTTTATGATGAATAAAACTTCTAAAGCATTAAAAAAACTGTTATGTGCGGCACTTATTACAGGTATTGTGCTTACAGGGTTTCCAGCAACCCTGTGGCATAGTGCCTATGGTAATATAACACATGCAGAAGCAGCAGAAACAACAGAAGAACAGTGGAAAACAGATATAAAGAATGCTCTGGATAAAGTAACAGCTTTTGATGATGATAAATATGCAGGTAAAAGCATATATCTCGTGGACTTAAGTAAATACAACATACCAAAGGCTGATATAGATATTGTTAATAAATACTTGACAGGACTTAAAGATACAGCTGATTATTACTGGGTTAATAATATTATGGCTGATCCTTATGGCACAGCTTATGTAAAGTATGTGTTTTACAGTGTTAAATCGGAATATATAGATTCAGCTTCAAAGAATATTGATAAAGCAAAAGCAAAAACGGACTATGAAATTTTCCATAAAAGACTTGAGAATGGTGAGCAGTTTGTTATGGTAAAGGAAAGGGTTCAGGCAGCTATAGATAATAAACTTCATATAGAATACTATCAGAATGAAAAGGCATATTACTGGACAGGCTTTTATGTAACAGACCTTAGTATTCCATACAGTAAGATGGGAGAACTACTTGAGTATCTTAATGGTACAGTGCTTAATGATGAGAGCTGTTCATGGTGTACATTTACTTTACAATATGATTCCAACAAGCAGTATATTACATATGTACAGTTAGATGCTAATGAGGCAGTTGTTGATAAGAATTCTATTGAAACAAATGAAACAACAGGTGTTCCTGTCAGAGCAAAGATAGATAAGGCAAAGGTTACGTCTGTTTATAAGGATATAAAGAACAGAATATCTTCGCTTACATATGCAATAACAGACAATATGAGTGATGTTGAAAAGGTCCTTTTAGTGCATGACTGGATAGCAAGAGAGCTGGATTATGATTATGACAATTATCAGAAAAATTCAATACCTGACACAAGCTATTCGGCATATGGAGCACTTACAACAGGTAAAGCAGTGTGCAGTGGATATGCAAGGCTTGCTAATATCCTTCTTAACGGAATAGGTATAAGAACACAGTCTATAACCTCTTCAGCTATGAATCATGAGTGGAATGCAGTATATCTTAATGGACATTATTATCATATGGATATAACATGGGATGACTGGGGTAAAGATGAAAATAATGAAGGAACTGTATATCATGAGTATTTTCTTTACAATGATACTGATTTTAAAAATGTGGGAGATACCAAGCATCATGACTGGATAGGTGTTGTATGTGATGGAACTGACAGCTTTGCTGATATGATATTCAGAAATAATAGCTATATTAACACTATTGCATACAGCTATTATAATAGTTACTGGTACTACATCAATAAAGGAAGCTTGTATAAGTCACATATAGACGGAAGTTCTTTAAGCGTGGTTGAAGATACTGTAAAAGTAACAGATATGTTTGTATATGGCAATAATATATACTACGCAACACATAGCAGTGAAGCTGACAGTGATGTTTCTTCAGCTTTCTCAACAAGAGTATGGAAAGTAAATGCTGATAATGGAACAAAGTCATTATATCTGAACCTGTCTGATAACGCAGATTATCAGGATGGCGTTCAGGAAATGTGTATAAAGAATGGCGTTCTTAAGATAGATGGAAATACGTCATCTGTTAAAAAAGAATTAGTTCTTGTTGAAGAAAGTATAAAATATGGCGATATTAATGGTAACGGTAAGATAGACAGTGCCGATGCAGTCGCTATAAAGAAGTATCTTGCGGGATACAGTGATACTATAAATAAAAAAGCAGCAGATGTGACAGGAGATGGTAAGATAGATGTTAATGATGCAATAAGATTATTAAAATATCTTGCAGGATATGATGTTACACTTGGTGCAGCATAATGCTGATCAGGCTGTGATTCTGGCAAAAGTCAGGATCATGGCCTTTTTTATACAGGTCTTGGAATTTAAACTTATATAAAAGAAAATCATCGTGGATGATTACTAAGAATGTGATTGTTATTAGTAAAAAAAGGGTGTATAATGTAGCAACGAATAACAATTAGGAGAAAGAAATATGAATAAGCAGGAAGCAATAAGTATTTTAAAGGAGCATAATCAGGAGCATGTTATTAAAAGATTAGAGGCATTAGGAGATGATGCAGCTAAAAAGCTTATATCACAGGTTGCCATGATTGACTGGAAGGTAGTAGAGAGCATTAAGGATAAGGCAGAGGATAAAGGAGATGCTAAGAAGATTGAGCCATTAGCTGCAGTAGAGATTAACGATATAAAGAAAAACAAGGAAAAGTATACTGCAAAAGGTGTAGAGGCTATAAAAAACGGCAAGGTAGCAGCAGTGCTTCTTGCAGGTGGACAGGGAACAAGATTAGGACTTGATAAGCCTAAAGGAACTCTTAATGTAGGGGTTAATAAGGATTTATTCCTTTTTGGACAGCTCATACATAATCTTATGGATGTTGTTAACCAGACAGGAGCATGGGTTCCTCTTTATATCATGACAAGTGATAAGAACAATAAAGATACAGTAGAGTTCTTTGAAGAACATAATTATTTTGGATATGATAAGGATTATGTTAAATTCTTCATACAGAGCATGGTTCCATCAGTTGATTACAATGGAAAGTTATATATGGAGAGCACAGACAGTCTTGCTATGTCGCCAAATGGTAACGGAGGCTGGTTCTTATCATTAATAGCAGCTGGACTTGACAAGGATATGCAGGATAAGGGTATTGAATATGTTAACGTATTTGCAGTTGATAATATATTACAAAGAATAGCTGATCCAGCCTTTATAGGAGCAACTATACTTGCAGGAGCTGAGTGTGGTTCAAAGGTAGTAAGAAAATGTGAGCCGGCAGAAAAGGTTGGTGTTATGTGCAAGGTAAACGGACATCCATCTATAATCGAGTATTATGAGATGTCAGAAGAACTTGCCAGCTTAAGAAGAGAAGATGGAGAGCTTACTTATGGCTTTGGTGTTATTCTTAACTATCTTTTCAGCTTTAAAAAGCTTGTAGAGATATCTAACAGAAATCTTCCTTTACATATAGTAGAGAAGAAGATTCCATATATAGATGAGAACGATAACTATATCAAGCCAGAAACTCCTAACGGATATAAGTTTGAAACACTTGTACTTGATATGGTAGAGATGATGGATGACTGTGTGCCATATGAGGTTGAAAGAAGCTATGAATTCGCACCTATAAAGAATAAGACTGGAAAGGACTCGCTGGAAAGTGCCAGAGAGCTTCTTAAGGTTAATGGAATTGAGTTTTAAGAGCATAAAGATCTAATAATTATAGTATACGGAGGAAAATATGGTAGTTTTATTAGCAGGAGGAGCCGGATATATTGGCTCACATACAGCAGTAGAGCTTATTAATGCAGGACATGAGGTTGTCATCGTAGATGATTATAGTAACAGCTGTCCTGAATCTATAAAGAGAGTTGAAGAAATAACAGGAAAAAGCATAGCATCTTATGAAGCAGATGTTAAGGATAAAGCTGCACTCCGTAAGATATTTGCAGAGAATGATATAGACTGCGTGATACATTTTGCAGGACTTAAGGCAGTTGGAGAGTCTACAAGACTTCCAGCAAAGTATTATCGTAACAACATTGATACTACTCTTTCACTTATAGAGTGTATGAAAGAAGCTGGTGTTACAAAGATAGTATTCTCGTCTTCTGCAACAGTATATGGTGACCAGAAGCCACCTTATGTAGAAACCATGCCTAAGGGAGAATGTTCTAATCCATATGGCTGGACAAAGTCTATGATGGAGCAGATACTTACAGACTGTGCCAAGGCAGATCCAGAGCTCACAGTTGTATTGTTACGTTACTTTAACCCAATCGGAGCACATTCATCTGGCAAGATTGGTGAAGACCCACAGGGTATTCCTAACAATCTTATGCCATATGTATCACAGGTTGCAGCTGGAGTAAGAGAGCAGCTTACTATATTCGGAGGGGATTATCCTACACCGGATGGAACATGCAGAAGGGACTATATACATGTTGTTGATTTAGCATGTGGTCATGTTAAGGCAGTTGAATATGCAGATTCACATAAAGGGGTTGAGATATTTAACTTAGGAACAGGAACACCATATAGTGTACTTGAGATAGTGCATGCTTTTGAGAAGTCTACTGGCGTTAAGTTAAACTACAGGATAGGTGAGAGACGTCCGGGAGACCTTCCTGATTCATGGGCAGATGCTGCTAAGGCTAAGGAGATTCTTGGCTGGGAAGCATCTAAAACACTTGAGGATATGTGCAGGGATTCATGGAACTGGCAGAGTCATAATCCACATGGATACAGAGATTAAAAATTAAAAGAATTCGTTAAGATATTGCAATAAGACTTGTAGTGAACATATAATAAATAATAATTATTGTCTATTATATGTTTGCTGACAAGTCTTTTTAATATTACTTTTTGTTTTGCTGATATATATGTAGTATATTTACTATAATTATGCTATGATGTATAATAACAGGTGGTTATGATTGGTATGGAGGTTTAACATTGAATTCTATTAATCTTTATACATTAACAAGAATTGAAGATAATGACAGATTTGCAGAATATGAATATATCATGTCAGAAAGAAAGGACTTTCAGAGGACGAGGATAAGGGAAAAGGAGTCCTTAGTACAGCTTGTAACAAAGCTTATGAAATCAGGTGTACAGATAGAAGATCTGGATAACTTTTTTTATTCATATACGATAGCACATATCAGTAAAGAGTTTGATCTGCTTAAAGTGTCATCGAACAGGAAAAGAATATTGAATATTGAACTTAAAAGTGAGGATGTTGGTGAAGAAAGAATAAAACAGCAGCTTGTAAGAAACAGATATTATCTTAGTCCGGTCACAACAGATATTATTTCATATACCTATATTCTTGATACGAATACAGTATATAAGCTTGATACGGATAATAAACTATATGTATCTGATTTTTCAAGCGTTGCACAGGATATCAGAAGCTTTAAAAAATGCATGAAAAATAATATAGAAAGTCTTTTTAAAGCAAAGGATTATCTTATTTCTCCTGTCAACTCACCTGAAAGGTTTGCAAGGCATCAGTACTTTCTTACTAACCAGCAGGAGGCTATGAGCAGAAAACTTCTTGAAGGACTTTTAAGAGATGATGATAAAAAGTATTATTCAGTTAAAGGCGAGGCTGGAACTGGAAAAACCCTGCTTTTATATGACACTGTAAGAAAACTGCCGGAAAATGTACGTAAATGTGTAATACATTTCGGAAGACGTACGCCTAACATAGATATACTAGAGCATGCTATACCATGTACAGATATAATAACTTCTAAAGATCTGATAAGTAAGGATATGCTTAGTGGATATTCTTATATACTTGTTGATGAAACACAGCGTATACATGATGACCAGTTTGAGTGGATTATAGAAAGTGCAGCTGTGAATCCGGATATGAAAGCTGCAGACAGCTGTATTAATACCAAAATAGTGATGTTTTATGACTGCGAACAGATATTGTCACGTCAGGAGCAGAAACGGGCTATGGATAAAAGAATAGAAGATATAGCTGATGAAAAGTATTTTCTTTCAGACAAGATAAGAACGAATCCTGAATTATCAGAGTTTATAAGAAATATGTTTGATCTTACCAAGCGAGGAAAAGGTTATAGATATGATTGTGTAACTATATGCTATGCTAACAGCATAAACGAGTTTAAAAAGCTTAAGGCATACTATAAGGCTAAACAGTATATATACATAGACTATGAGAAATCCTATAAAAATGCCAGCACCATGTATAAAACAAGGAAATTTAATACATACAAGGTTATAGGAAAAGAGTTTGATAAAGTGTTAACGGTCATAGACGGCAAATTCAGTTATAATGAATATGGTGAGTTGTGTGCAGATTATGAAGGGGATAACGATGACATAATTGAAAAGTTTTTTTATCAGGTTGTCACAAGAGCCAGAGAACAGCTGTGTATAATAGTACTGAATAATGAGGATATATTTAAACAGCTTTTATATCTGCTTGGGCGCATACATGAGAATAATAAGAGCCAGTAGTGAATATATAGAACATAAGCCTGCTTTTTAGAATAAGATAAATTAAGAATATATCATTGTTTCCCAGACATTGTAACAATGCTTATATTCTTTAATTCTAAAAAGGAGGTTTGATGGTGCGTGGTAAATATAAAAGCATATTAAAAATGTTTTTCGTGATTATCCTTAGCTGTATAATGGCGGTTACAATGAATAATGCAGCTATGGCTGTTGTTATTGATGTAAGTGGTCATGATGGTCTTATTGACTGGGATAGTGCAAAGGAACACATAGAGGGTGTGATAATACGCATTGGATATGGCAATGATTATGCATATCAGGATGATAAGCAGGCTGTACAAAACATGGATGAATGTGAAAGGCTTGGTATTCCATATGGAGTATATATATATAGCTATGCAATGACGATGCAGGAAACAGAGTCTGAAATATCCCACACATTGCGGATGCTTAAAGGACGTAACCCGGTTCGTGGTGTATGGTTTGATATGGAGGATGCGGATGAATACAAGAAAAATCACGGAATGGATGTATATAGTGAAGAAGACAGGACACTGCTTACAGACATCTGTATAAGATTCATAGATGAAATGCATTCAAGAGGTTATATAACAGGCGTATATGCGAATTATGACTATTATAAAAATGTACTGGATACTAATCGTCTTTCTATGACTGAGGGCTTTAACATGTGGCTTGCACATTGGGATGTAGAAGAGCCAGATATGGACTGCATGATGTGGCAGTTTGGAGCATACAGGATAGGTGATCATGAATTTGATGGAAATATATATTATGCAGATTATTCATCGCCATATAAAGATGCTTATATAGAAACCAGTGCACAGGCAGGAAGAAAGGTTAATGTGATATATCAGGCACAGATAGGCGGAGATTACTGGCTTCCACAGGTGATTAACGATGAAGACTATGCTGGAATAAGAGGCAGAAATATAACAGGAATAACTTTATCAACAGATATAGGATATGCAGTATACAGAGTATATTCTAATGGAAGATGGCTTGCTTATGTGGACAGCCGCAATTCAGATATTTCAGATTATTATAATGGTTATGCCGGAAACGGACATAGTATAGAGGCGGTCGAGGTATATTACTACACACCAGACACGCTGTTATATAATGAAGCACCCCATTACCAGGCATTTACAGAGGATGGTTACAAATATGCATATTACAGGGTAAGTACAACAGAAAATGACTATTTTCCGTATCAGACAGATAATGAAAGAAATGACGGACAGGATGGATATGCAGGAATATATGGACGTAAGGTGGATAGATTCCAGATAGTGATAAAGTGATTAGCGTGAAAAATAAGATTTTTCACACGCAAGAATGGAGGATTATGATGAATAATATGGTTAATATCAGCAGACTATAAGGTATACAGATATTCTGTAGAAACTTATCAAAAGGATGGTATGATATGAACGATGATGAAAATGTCAAGACAGATATGTGTGACGGACAGGTGACACTTAAGGGGGATAATGATGGCAATGCGATTAAACTTATAACAATAATAGGTGAGATAGAAGGGCATGATATTCTTCCAGCGACAAGTAAAACTACCAAGTATGAGCATATTCTTCCACAGCTGGCAGCTATTGAGAATGATGATAGTATAAGTGGTGTATTATTTCTTATGAATACAGTAGGAGGCGATGTCAGTGCAGGACTTGCGCTTGCAGAGATGATAGCATCCATGAGTAAGCCGACAGTATCGCTTGTTATTGGCGATTCACATAGTATAGCTGTTCCACTTGCAGTTAGTGCAGACTATTCATTTATAGTGCCTACAGCAACTATGATAATACATCCTGTACGCATGAGTGGTAATATTATAGGGGCAAGACAGACATATGATTATTTTGAAAGGATACAGAAAAGGATAGTGTCGTTTATAGCACATCATAGTAAAACAGGTGAAGATGACATAGAAGCCATGATGATGAATACCAAAATGCTAACAAAGGATCTTGGAACAATACTAGTAGGAAAAGAGGCTGTAAAAATAGGACTGATAAATGAAACTGGTGGAATAAAGGAAGCTTTTAGTAAGCTTAAAAGTATGATGTAAATAAACCGGATATATGAATGGAGATTATTATGGACACAGAAGAAATAAAAAAGTATACGGCTGATAATATAAGCTGCCAATTGTGTCCCCGTATGTGTCAGGTAAACAGACATGTGGGGACAGGATATTGCCTGATGCCAGACAGGATAAAGGTGGCAAGGGCTGCACTGCATATGTGGGAGGAGCCATGTATATCCGGTGAACATGGAAGTGGTGCTATATTCTTTAGCGGATGTACATTAAGGTGTGTGTTCTGTCAGAACTATAAAATAGCTGCGGCAGCAGTTGGAAAATATATAACAGTAGACGGATTAGCTGATATTATGTTAAGATTACAGGATAAACATGCTAACAACATTAATCTTGTTACACCAACACATTATGCTTTACATATAGCACAGGCGCTTACTAAGGCGAGGGATAATGGGCTTAGAATACCGGTTGTATACAATACAAGTGCATATGAGAATATAGAAACTCTTAAAAGACTGGATGGACTTGTTGATATTTATCTTCCGGATTTTAAGTATATGGACAGTAGTCTTGCTTTGAAATATTCCCATGCAGAGGATTATCCAGAGGTGGCAAAAAGCGCGCTGAATGAGATGGTAAGACAGGCTGGAAGCCCTTGTATGTATAGTGATGAGGATGAGCTTGTACAGAGTGGCTATGTTGAAGACGGAGTTATGAAAAGAGGGGTTATAGTAAGACATCTTGTACTTCCGGGCTGTACTAAGGATTCTAAAGCGGTTATAGGTTATCTTTATGATACCTATAAGGATGATATATACATAAGCATTATGAACCAGTATACACCACTTGAACATGTAAAGGAATATAAAGAATTGTATAGAAAAGTAACTCATAAAGAGTATGATGAAGTCGTTGATTACGCTATAGATATAGGAGTAACTAATGGGTTTATCCAGGAAGGGGATACAGCAAAGGAAAGCTTTATTCCTGATTTTGATTTTACAGGTCTTATATGATATAAACTATATTTTCTTTTTTTAAACAGGAGGAGTTTATGAAATATGAAATAGGCAGCCCGTGTATGATGGGCTGCAATATAGTTAACGGTGGATATAATTTCGCATATGCCAGCAGCTATGCAGCAATGCATAGTGATACAGCAGTGTATGTATGTATCTTTAAAAAGAATGATACAGAGCCTTTTTATGAACTTGAATTACACAAAACGATGGGGATAGTTTATTCGATATTCATAACAGGTATTAATATAGATGACTGCTTTTATTGTTTTAAAGAAAATGAAGAATATATAGTTGACCCATATGCTAAAGCAGTAACAGAATGTGAAATATTTGGCATAGAAAAAAAAGATACTATACATACAAGTCCAGTTAAGCTTGCTGATTACAACTGGGAAGATGACAGACAGCTGCATATTCCTTATGATGAATGTATTATGTACAAGCTTAATGTGAGAGGTTATACCAAAAGCAAAACCTCAAAGGTAAAAGCAAAGGGAACATTTGCCGGAATTGTTGAAAAAGCAGAGTATCTTAAAACATTGGGAATAACCACGATAGAGCTTATGCCAGCTTACGAATATGATGAGATGGGCAGATTCACACAGTTTATGGATAAGGAGACTTTATCACGATACATATATATGAAACATAGTACATATGTTAAGAATATATATGATAGAGAAGTTAAGGTTAACTACTGGGGGTATACTAACGGGTTTTATTTTGCACCTAAAGCAGCTTATAGTTATAAAGCTGAAAGAAATGCGGGTGAATATGTGGATTATACTACTGAATTTAAAGATATGGTTAAATCTCTTCATAGTATGGGAATAGAAGTTGTTATGGAGTTCTTTTTTAAGGATGTCACAACAGCGTATATATTAGAATGTGTAAGATACTGGGTTAAGGAATACCATATAGACGGGGTTCACATATATTGCGATGAGGTATCGCTTAATGCACTTGCAAATGATGCACAGCTGGCTGATACAAAGATTATGACTATATACTGGAATAAAAATAAAGGTGTATACAGGCATATGGCAAGCTACAACAATGATGTCCAGAATATTATAAGACGTTATCTTAAAGGCGATGAGGATATGTTGAAAGCATTTGCAGATATGCAGCTTAACAACCCTGATAATGCCGCAATAATTAATTACGTAACGACAAATAACGGTTTTACCTTGTATGATCTTGTATGTTATGACAGGAAGCATAACGAAGCAAATGGTGAGAATAACAGGGATGGTGAGAATTTTAACTATAGCTGGAACTGTGGGGAAGAGGGAACAACAAGAAAACAAAGAGTAAGACAGTTAAGGATCAGACAGATGAAAAATGCTCTTGCAATGATTCTTCTTGCACAGGGAACTCCGCTTATACTTGCAGGCGATGAGTTTACAAACAGTCAGCAGGGTAATAACAACCCGTATTGTATAGATAACGAAATATCATGGGTGAACTGGAAGAATAACAATGATTCAACAGAGATATTAAACTGGACAAAGCAGCTTATAAGTATAAGAAAAAAATACGGAATACTGCACAGCAGATACAGACTGACGCAAAGTGACAGTTTGTCATCTGGTTATCCGGATGTATCGTTTCATGGACTTAACGCGTGGTATGCAGATATGTATAATTATTGCAGACAGATAGGAATAATGTATTCTGATACGTATTCTGACAAAGAATCAAGAAAACTCATATATGTTGCCTATAATATGCATTGGGAAAACTATGCATTGGCACTGCCTAAGATTGAGGGCAGGAATGGTTTTGAGGTTGTCTTAAAGTCCTGTGATAAAAAGGAAAATATATATATTGATAGTGAAAAGAGAAAAGTTGTCATGCCTCCAAGGAGCATGGCGGTTCTTATTGGAGAGTATCCGGAAAGAAAAACTACTATGGATGTGAAGAAAAAAGCATCTAAAAACAAAAAATGAAAGGTCAGATAGATTTCATGGATTACAATAAGCTTAATGAGCTAAAAAAAAGATATGGCAATTATGAAGAGGTGTTTAAGTCAGGAGATTACGATAAGGCAGCAGACATACTTGGTAATGTGCTTGATGTAATAGAGGAAGAATATAAAGGCGTAAGAAAGGCTGGAATGATAGACAAGGAGCTTGTTATCAGAAAGTCAGAAGGAGATGGTCAGATATGGCTGTGTACTAATCATATTATGGAATATTATATATATGCATGCTATTTTGAACCGGAAATGGATGTGAAGATGCCTGAGCTCCCGATAGCTGAATATTACAGAACTTATGCAGAACTTTGTGTTAAGCTGCAGAAGTATAAAAGAGCAGAGGATGCATATAAAAATGCACTGTGCTGGAATCCGGTTGACTTAGATTCATATCTTGGACTTGCAGAATGTTATAAATATCTGAATATGATAACAAGATATCTTGATATGACAAAACAGGCATACAGATTTTGTTGTACAAGAGCTACGATGGCGAGATTCTATAGAAATATGGGCTTTTATTATCTTTCATCATACAATACAGATATGGCAGAGGCATGCTATACATACAGCAATATATATTATCATACAGATAATGCTGATTCTGAGCTTGAATACATAAAAAATGCACTGGCAGCAGCTAAAAATAATGAGAATAAAGACAGTATAAATAAAGATGAGGATGTCATAACAAAGGAAGAAGTGAATGAAAACGGGCAGAAGTATACAATAAAGCAGATGCAGGAAATGTTTGATAAGGAGCATGTTGAACCTGGTCCAGACTCAAAGACAATAGGTATAATATACAGAGTAGGTGAACTGATGCTTCAGGATAAGGAATACAGACTTGCAAAGGACTGCTTTATGATAGTGTATGATATAACCAATGAGCAGCAGCTTGAAGGGCTGATAGCAGAGCTTGACAGCTGTCTTAAGGAAGAAGCACAATAAAACAGATTGTCTGGCACAGTATGAATGAAGAGAAATTGTGACAATTTAAAATATACCTGAAAGGTGGAAAGTATGAATATAAAAGATAAATATGACAGTATAATATTTGATCTTGATGGAACACTATGGAACTCATCAAAACCTATATGTGAGGCATGGAATATTATACTTAAAAGACATAAAGAAATAACAAGAAAACCAATAACAATAGAGGAACTTGGAGGCTGCATGGGGCTTCCTATGTATGATATAGCAGCTAAGCTTTTTCCACAAGAAAAAGAAAATGTAAGAAATGCACTTATGGATGAATTATGTGAATTTGAAAATGGATATCTTGAAGAAAAAGGAGGTGTCCTTTTTCCAAAGCTGAGAGAAACATTAGAGCAGCTTAAGAAAAAATACAGATTGTTTATAGTCAGCAATTGCCAGGATGGCTATATAGAGGCATTTATAAAGGCACATCATTTTTCGGATATATTTGAAGACACTGAGTGCTGGGGAAGAACAAGGGCATCTAAAGGTGTAAGCAATAAGATACTGATTGAAAGGAATAAACTTAATACTCCTGTATATGTCGGTGATACATCTGGTGATGCACAGTCAGCAAAGGATGCAGGAATTGACTTTATATATGCAGCGTATGGTTTTGGAGAAGTAAGTGATAAAGATTATATTGCAAAGATTGATTCATTTGAAGAATTAAAGAATATCCTTCTATGATTTGATTTAAGTGATCGCATTTTAACAGATTTGATTATTGTGATGTTTTGTATTGTGATGTTTAGTATTTTAATGTTTATAAAGCATTAAGGGTTAAGAAAAATATATATTCATACGATGTATATAGTACATGGATGTAGAAAAGTAAACAAGGCTACGGAGAGCAGTGATAAGTTCGTTGATGAATGATGAATACTGCTGTCCGTAGTCTTTTTGCATTTATTATTCCGGTTAGACAAGTGGATAAACGATATGTAAAACTTAATTCTGAATGGAGAAAAAGTATGAATACACAGGAAAAAACATATAATAACGCAGTTAATAGCTGCAGGACTGCTATTTATAAAAGCAGTATGAACAATCAGGGCAAGGTTATGAGAACAGCCGGTAATATATTTAAGAAATATAGCGTAGGCAATGAAGAGACAAAGACACAGAATGAAGCTGATACAGCAACTATAGGATTGCATTTAAAAGAAGCAGTGGATAGTATATTTGATCCAACAACAGGCATGACAGAAGAACAGAAGAAAAAGTTTGTTGAAAAGCTTTATAGAAAACTGGAGAGTGGAAAAAAGTTGACAGCTGATGAGATGCAATATCTTCGCATGAATGATCCTGTGACTTATGCAAAGGCTGCAAGAGTACAGACAATGAGGGAAGCCTTTAAAAAACAGTTGGAAAATGCGAAGAGCAAGGAAGAAGCTTCAGATATGTATCTTACAAATATGTCAAGGATAGGAGAAGATGATCCTGCAAAAAAAGAACTTCAGGCGGCATATGAGGATGTGTATTCTGAATTCAAAAAGACTAACGCATATAAAAAACTTCCGGATACGAGAAAAGAAGCTATGGAAGAAAAAGATAGCTGTAAAAAGCATGAATGCAATAATGTGAAGTGGGAAGAGGATGAATCTGACAGACAGGAAAAGTAAGCTGAACAAAGATTAAGTAAGAAAATTAGAAAATAATACAAAATAATAATACAAAAGAAAAATAATGCTTGACCTTTTAAAATGATGGTGATATTATTACTTCAACAATTTAATATATTAAAGTCAATGAACAAGATAGTACTTTATGAATGAACATCACAGAGAGCCGGCGGTGCTGGAAAGCCGGTATGGGAGTCTTAAAGGAATGGGCTTGGGAGATTCACATATTAAAGATTCTCGCATAGGATTAAGTAGTTTGTGACGTGTCCTCACGTTATAGAGGCAGGATATATTAGTATCCGGGAAAAGGTAAGTGTATTATTGGTTTGATATTGGTAAGCTGGTTAGTATTATGGTTTGATATAATTTAGTTTATCATGATTGTTATCATATACATAGATGATGCATATATGATAATATATGGATTAATCAGACATACACTTATGAATAAGGGTGGCACCACGATATATGATTATTCGTCCCTGACAGGAAAGAATCCTGTCAGGGACTTTTTTGATTTTGCAGCATAATTAACTGGAGGATTGAATGTATGAGAGTATTAAAGGCTTATAAGAAAACAGTCAGTATAGTTGATGAAACAGCGATAGAACTATACAAGGGTCTTGGCAGAGAGCATAAGGGCTTTCTTATGGAAAGCAATGATAAAGAAAACGGCAGATATACATTTATGGGGGTTGATCCGGAAGAGATTATCCAGTCAGATAAAGATAGTCTTGTTATAACAAGAGCTGATGGGACGAAAGATATAAGATATGGCAATCCACTTGAACGGTTAAAGGAATATTTTGATGAATTCAAGATAATAAAAGATGCAAAAGAACTTGAATTTATGGGAGGTCTTGTTGGAAGTCTTGGTTATGACTATATAAGATACACTGAGAAACTGCCAGATGATAACCCTGATGAGATTGGAATAGAAACTATACAGCTTATGCTTGCTTCAAGGTTTATAGCGATTGACCATGAGGCAGAAACATTCACAGCAGTAGTGCTTGATGAGGATAATGAGGCTGGAAGAAAAAGAGCCATGGAGGAAGCAGAACAGCTTATCAGACAGGCAAGAACAGGCATAGATAAATATCACGATGAAAAAGTAAATATGGATTTAGATGGACATATATTGAAAAAATCAGACACGCTTGATGAATATAGCCAAAAGGTTGAAAAGATAAAACAGTACATAAAAGATGGACATATATTCCAGACAGTTTTATCGCAAAGATGGACGATTGAAACAAAACAGACAGGCTTTGAGTTATATGAAAAGCTAAGAGAACTTAATCCATCGCCTTATCTTTATTATTATAATTTTGGCGATTTTGAGATAATAGGAAGTTCGCCGGAGATGATAGTCAAGCAGACTGATTCTAAAGTATATACATGTCCTATAGCAGGAACAAGAAGAAGAGGTAAAAACAAGGCAGAGGATTTAGCCTTAGAAGAAGAGCTTCTTGCAGATGAGAAGGAAAGGGCGGAACATGTTATGCTTGTTGATCTTGCAAGAAACGACTGCGGAAAGATAAGTGAGCTGGGCTCAGTAAGAGTATCACAGTTTATGAATGTACAAAGATACTCACATGTAATGCATATCGTTTCACTTGTTGAAGGAAGAAAAAACGGAGAATATCATCCGCTTGATCTTGTGTCATCATTTCTTCCTGCAGGAACGCTAAGCGGAGCACCAAAGATAAGGGCAATGGAAATCATAGATGAACTGGAAACAGTCAGAAGAGGATTGTATGGAGGCGCTACAGGCTATCTTGATTTCGGAGGCAATATGAACTTCTGCATAACTATCAGGACAATGATTAAAAAAGGTGACAAGGTATATCTTCAGGCAGGTGCAGGAATTGTTGCAGATTCAAAGCCGGAGCTTGAATACCAGGAGTGTTGTAACAAGGTTATGGCACTTGCAAAGACCCTTGTTAAGGAGGAAAAGTTATGATTCTGTTAATAGATAATTATGATTCGTTTACATATAACCTGTATCAGTTTATAGGAATATTTAATAATGATATAAAGGTTGTAAGAAATGATAAGATAACGATAGAAGAAATAGAACAGCTTAATCCGGAATCAATAGTAATCTCTCCAGGGCCTAAAAGTCCTAAGGAGGCAGGAATAAGTGTAGAGGCAATAAAGTATTTTGCAGGTAAGAAGCCAATACTTGGAATATGTCTAGGACATCAGAGTATAGGTGAGGCATTCGGGGCAACAGTTTCATATGCGAAAAAGCTTATGCACGGAAAACAGTCAGATGTAACGCATAATGGTAAGAGTATATTTGAAGGAATCCCTTCACCTGTGAAGGTTGCAAGGTATCATTCCCTTGCGGTTATAGAAGATACACTTCCCGATGCGCTTGAAGTCATAGCAAGAACAGAGGATGGGGAGATAATGGCTGTAAAACATAAGGAATATCCGGTTGTAGGACTTCAGTTCCACCCGGAATCCATATATACAGAGCATGGAAAAAGAATGATAGAAAATTTCGTTAATGGCAGGATATAATGAGCGTATAAGTTAACTAATATATTGTTTAATATCAGGAAAGGAAACTAAGTATGATACTTGATGTAATAGTAGAAGATAAATTAAAAAGACTTCCTGAACATAAGAAAAGAATAAGCGAAGAAAAGATGAAAGAGCTTGCACTTTCTTCTACAAGGAAAATTAACAGCTTTTATGAAGCATTAAAAAAAGATGGATTATCAGTCATAGGTGAATTTAAAAAAGCTTCACCAAGTCATGGGACAATGAATAATAAAATTGAGCTTGTTGAAAGAATCAGACAATATAGCGAAAGTGCAGATGCAATATCCTGTCTTACCGAAGAGGATCATTTTAATGGAAGCACAGAATATCTTAAGCAGATAAGAAACATGACACAGCTTCCGATCATCAGGAAAGATTTTATAATAGATCCATATCAGGTGTATGAGGCCAGGGTTATTGGTGCGGATGCCATACTCCTTATAGCAGCTATATTAGATGATGATAAGTTTAAAGAGTTGTATGAGCTTGCATACAGCCTTGGACTTGATGTGTTATGTGAGGTGCATGATGAAGAGGAAATGAAAAGAATGCTTGCACTTGATGTTAAGATAATAGGAATTAATAACCGTAATCTTAAAACCTTCGAGGTGAATCTTGAAACCACGAAGAAACTATCAGACATGGTGACAGATGATATGAGAAAAGCAGGGAAGCTTCTTGTATCCGAGAGCGGTGTTTCTGATACAGATGATATAAAGCTTCTTGCAAAAAGCCGTGCAGATGCACTTCTTATAGGAACTGTGCTTATGGAGGCTGAAAATCCATGCGAGCTTATATCAGAGTTTAAATGCATATATGACAATGAATGTGAAAAAGAAGAACTGGATGAAAATGGAAAAAAAACAGAAGTGAAAATATGTGGGATAACAAGTGAAGCAGATGCCAGGCTTCTTATAAAGTATGGGGCAGATTATGGAGGAATGGTTGTTTTTTATCCTAAAAGTAAAAGGGACATAACAATCGATGAGGCAGGAAGACTTGTTAAGATATTGAAAGAGTCAGATATAAAAACGGTTGCTGTAACTGTATCTCCTGATACAGACAAGCTTAGGCAGATACAGGATAATGGTTTTGACTATATACAGATACATGGTGAGCTTTATGAGGATGTATATAATGAGAGCAGAATTCCAATCATAAGGGCTGTTAATATTGGCAAAAATGACAACATGGATGATATTAAAAAAAGCGTATCAGAGGCAGCACATAAGGATAAGATTGTTGGTATACTTCTTGATGCGGGTATTCCAGGATCGGGTAAAACATTTGACTGGAATGGCGTAAAAGAGCTTGAATTAAAAGAAAAGAAATTGTTTCTTGCCGGAGGACTTAACAGTTTAAATGTTGCAGCTGCTGTTAAATGTGCAATGCCAGATGTAGTTGATATAAGCACTGGAGTTGAATATGATGACATATTGATAAAGGGGAAGGATGAAAAAAAGGTAAAAGAATTCATATTAAATGCACGAAAGTGAAAACACTGGATTTATTTAAGAACAGTTAAAGAAGATAAGGAATAAAAATAAAGAATAAAATAAAAAGTAGTAAAAGAAAAGAGGAGTAATGATGCAGGATAACAGATATTATGGACAATTTGGCGGACAGTATGTTTCAGAATCACTTATGAATACACTTAATGAGCTGGAGAAGGCATTTGATGAGGCAATGAAGGATCCTGAATTCATAAAGGAGTATAAATATTATCTTAAGGAGTATGTAGGAAGGGAAAATCCTTTATATTATGCCGAAAAACTCAGTAAAAAATATGGTGCAAAGATATATCTTAAAAGAGAAGATCTTAATCATACGGGAGCTCATAAGATAAATAATGTAATAGGTCAGATTCTGTTAGCTAAAAGGATGGGAAAAACAAAGGTTATAGCAGAAACAGGAGCAGGCCAGCATGGTGTTGCAACTGCAACAGGAGCAGCGCTTTTTGGCATGGAATGTACAGTATTTATGGGCGCTGAGGATATAGAAAGACAGGCACTTAATGTGTTTAAAATGGAACTTCTTGGAGCAAAAGTACAGCCTGTAACTACAGGAAGTTCAACACTTAAGGATGCTACTAATGAAGCTATAAGAACATGGGCAGAAAAGGCAGAAGATACATTCTATGTAATAGGCTCCGCAGTTGGGCCACATCCATATCCCAAGATGGTAAAAGAGTTCCAGAGAATAATATCAACAGAGGCAAGAAGACAGATTCTGGAAAAAGAGGGAAGACTTCCAGATGCTGTTGTTGCTTGTGTAGGCGGTGGTTCTAATTCTATAGGTATGTTTGCAGATTTTATAGATGATAAGGATGTTGACCTGATAGGAGTCGAGGCTGGTGGTCTTGGAGTTGAAACAGGTAAGCATGCATCTGCAATGGCGCTTGGTGAGCCAGGTGTACTTCATGGAATGAAGTCATATCTTTTACAGGATGAAGATGGAAATATAAAGCTTGCACATTCTATATCAGCAGGTCTTGATTATCCAGGTGTAGGACCAGAACATGCTTATTTAAGAGATTCCGGCAGAGCGCAATATGTGTCTATAACAGATTCTGAGTGTATGGATGCATTTATGGAGCTGTGCAAGGAAGAGGGTATAATACCAGCTATAGAAAGTGCGCATGCTCTTGCACATGTGTTAAAGATGGCACAGGGCGAATATAAGGGCAAGACTATTGTTATGTGTCTGTCAGGACGAGGAGATAAGGACGTTCATACAGTTCAGAAATATATTAATGGAGAGGAGACAAACAAGTAATGAACAGAATAGAAGAAAAGATGGCTGCACTTAAGGCAGAAGGCAAGAAGGCATTTATAACATATACAACAGCAGGACTTCCTGATATGGATACAACAGCAAAGATTATGCATGCACAACAGGAAGCGGGTATCGATGTAATGGAGCTTGGTGTTCCTTTTTCAGATCCAGTTGCAGACGGACCGGTTATACAGAATGCTTCATATGAAGCTATACAAAACGGAGCTACTCTTGCAAAGGTTTTTGAACTTATGAAAAAGGTAAGAAATGAAGGGCTTAGTACACCAGTTGTTTTCATGATGTATTATAATACAGTATATCATTATGGTCTGGATGCATTTGCAGCCATGTGTGCAGAATGTGGTGTTGATGGACTTATTATACCAGATCTTCCATATGAAGAGCAGGGCGAGTTAAAGGCTGCACTTGAAAATGTATCAGGAGCACCTATATTAATACAGCTTGTATCGCCGGTATCAAAAGAGCGTATTCCTATGCTTACAAAGGATGCAAAAGGATTTATTTATTGTGTTTCACAGATGGGAGTCACAGGAAAGGGTGCTAATTTCCATAAAAAGATAAGAGAGTATCTTTTGGAAGTTAAAAAGAACAGCCCAGTTCCTGTTATGATGGGCTTTGGCATAAGAACAGCTAAAGATGTAGAATCACTTTGCGATATTATAGATGGTGCTATCGTAGGTTCACACTTTATAAAGCTTATGAAAGAGAATAACTATGATACAAAAGCAGTTAAAGATTATATACAGACATTCAAGAAGGAGATGAATGTTTAATTATGGTTACAGAACTTGTTAAGACTGCAGTGGCTGCAAAATGTCTTTATGATAATGCAGGGATGACTGGAAATTACGAGTGTGCTTACTCATTAGGCCTTTTAAGTTATATTGAAGGGCTTGATGAGAAAGACCAGGTAACAGAGCTTGAAAGCATTTATAAAGAGGTTATGGATAATGTTTACAAAGTAACTACTGATGATAAAAAGGTTAAGCAGCTGATTAAAATACTTGGTGATTATGAATTAAAACCTAAGTTTGACGAACAGATGAATGAACTGTATCATATGGGATATGCAGATAAAACTATCAGGTAAGATGATACATATACGTCGGTAAATATCACAGATTCTTGTATCGTTAGCAGAAAACAAACATAAAGCCCGATTATAGAATGTATTGTGAGACTTGAGTTGGGTATTGACTTATTCGTATGTATGCGGTATATTTTACAAATGTAATTAATTAATGAAAGATAGGTGGATGTTAACGATGACAGAATTGGTTAAGGTTGCAGACATTGATAAGACACATAAGAATCCAATAGCTGAGCTTGTTCAGATAGCATGTAAATATGATAGTCATATTGAGATTGAGGGCGAAGGAAAAAATATCAATGCCAAAAGTCTTATGGGGATTATGGCATTTGGTTTAAAACAAGGCATCGAAGTTAAAGTGATCGCTGATGGCAGTGATGAGAATGAAGCTGCAGATGCTATTAGAAACTTTTTAACATGTAGTGAATGATTAGGGAGGATTGAATCATGAGAACTAAGGTGGAAACAAAGGACATATTTGGTAGTACATCAGCAGTAGATAATAAGGCTGCTGCTAGCACAGAGGTTAAAGAGACTAAGAAAACAGCTAAAAAGGCAACAGAGAAGAAACCAGTTAAGGAAGCTGCAGTAAAGAAGACAGAAGATATCGCAGCTAAGATTAGTGAAGTGAAATCAGATCTGGAAGAAAAAAAGGTAGAGGTCAAAGCAGTTGTAGAAGAAGTTAAGGCAGAGACTGCAAAGAAGAAACCAGGAAGAAAGCCAGCAGCAAAGAAGACAACAGCATCCACAAAGACAACAGCTGCTAAGAAAGCAGCAGAAGCTAAAAAAGAAACAGCAGCCAAGTCAGCAGCAAAGACTACAAGAAAAACAGCAGCGAAGAAGACATTTAAAAAAGAGCTGTTTTTCCAGTTTGATGGTAAGCAGGTAGATGAAGAGACACTTGTTGCAAGAATAACAGAAGATGTAAAGAGCCAGAATGTTGAAATAAAAGATCTTAAAATGTATCTTAAGCCAGAAGATAATGCATGCTATTATGTAGCTAATGGCAATCTCGCTGGAAAAGTAGATCTTTATTAATATATCAGCAGGCTGTTTATTGGACTGATATATACATAAAATAATTAATTATAAAGCAGATTATGTGTATGTAATAAGGCATATACAATAATCTGCTTTTTGTATTTTTTATGTTTTTTTTTCGTGTTTTTTCTAATATCATTTTGAAAAAAATGTCGAATTGATGTATAATTACACCCAGATATAAGAGATAATTTAATAAGTTTTGCGTTATGCATATGAGAGGTGTAATGATATGTTTGAGATCAATGATAAAGTTGTTTATGGTGTAGTAGGTGTGTGTGAGATTGAGAATATTGGAAAGCCGCCTATTAAAGGTATTGATAAGGATTATTATTTTCTTCAGCCTGTTTATGACAGTAAAGGAATTATATATTCTCCTGTTGACAGTACTAAGGTCATGATCAGAGGTATTATTGATAAGGATGCCTGTAAGAAACTTATTGAAAGGGCAAAGCACTGTAGGGAAGATGAAGAGCTTAATGAAAAGGTTCATCCTATGAAATATGATGAGATGGTTAAGTCACAGGATCTTGTACAGCTTATGCATCTTGTAAGAGCATTATTTAACATAAAAAATGACAGAGCTAAAGAACTAAGACGTATGAAGTCGGCAGACAGCAGAATGCTTACTACTGCTAGAAAGCTTTTGTATGGTGAGATATCAGAGGCTATGGAAAAGGATTATGAACAGATAACAGAAGAGATGGATAATTATCTTTCTGTATTATAATATGATACCAGGGTCAAAAGGTCTAAACTCACATGAGCCTGCTCATAGGTGGGTGAAAAACCTTGGGACCCGCCACGATATGAGCATAAAAGTGGGATGATAATCCCACGATATGCGAATATTGGGGAGAATTGTGGGAGTGCGTAGCACGGAACAATTCGTAGGTATCAAAGTCGGGGGCTTTTGAC
>OJRV01000276.1_pt1 | contig 71038 bp, 62 predicted proteins | sample 1599241 | NCBI WGS metagenome assembly OJRV01 (sample SAMN04168656, study PRJEB22393) | human gut metagenome | biome: human gut microbiome; feature: stool | host: Homo sapiens | collected 2014-03-17 | reverse complement strand
CTTCCGGCTTCATTCCTTTAAATTCATCGACTGTTTTCACCAGAATATGTGCTAATATACTCTTCTGTGCCAGTAACCTTTTAACACGAGTATCATATTGTGCCTTATCTCCTGCTGCATTCACAGCATTTGCTATTTCTGTATTCAAGTCGGCATCCCTCCTTTTGTATTGTGCATAACACTTCTAAGATTCCGCAAAAGGCTCTCTGTCTCAATATCATTATAAGCGAGGAACTTTACGGAATCAACTGAATTTTCTATGAACTTTTTCATACCTAAAGAAATACCAGAATTTTCAAAAAAGTATAGGAACAATCAAATGGTATTTGTCAAGCAGAAAAAGAAAACCATGCGATATAAAAATTTTTAATTTCTTTAAATTTACCATAAGAGCTGTTTGTCGAAATCCGCGCAGATATCAGGATCAATAAAAGAGCCATCCAGATGGATGACTCTTTTATCTAGTGCTTATTTAATTGATCGTGCAAGCGCTACCGTTTCAGCATCTATGCTTCCCACGGAACTGGTGTCAGGCACCTCGTTCCCTTTTATAAATGACCGGCACATCATATCCGAAAGTTTTCTTTCCATTCACTTCCATACTTTCGGACACCTCCAGACATGTCTCCGAGAATCTCTCCCATAACCGGAATGTCATCACAGGGGTAAACTGACTCACACTTCCCCCTTCCCAGACACCATCCTTTTCCTGATACAATGCCGGGGTAAACTTCTCAGATCTTTTCAGGTCACTATATTCTACGTTCTTCATGGAAGCATAAGAAAACGTATTTTTGTCTTCTCCTGCCGGAATTTCGTAGGAAGAAAGCATAATTCCACCGTCACAATCCGTAATAAGAAATAAATGCGGTGATGCATGGCATTTTCCATCCGTCTCATAATAACTTTCTTCTACCATAAATATTCCGGTAAAATTTTCCGGAATATTATTTATCTTATCATTACAAACTGTATTCACATGTCTGGCATACGGAAATAATTTTCCTGCAGATTTCATTTCTGTAAATTGTTCTCTGTTATCAAAATGTCCCGTCATAAGCTTTACAAATTTTTCCATTTTCATTATAATGCCCTGCCTCTATAATATTTTTGTTTTTAAAATAACAGTTGTAGTCCCATTGCAATCATCCACATATATGCACAGGTTTTTGGAATCATTAATAATCCCACCTTTGGTTTCGTTTTACTGAATAAAGTAACCGGCAGATAACAGCCAAAAGAAAGAATGATCGCTGCAACCATTCTTGTCATACCATACCCATTCGCATTCCCGGAGATGATATACAGAATAATCACTCCGATCCCCGTCAACGCAAAGACAGCATTTCTGGCAATTGATAATTTCATATTTCCTTCATCTGTACACCAATTGTTCTGTGGAAACATGCATATCACAATTCTGACAACCGCTGATATCCACACGACCGCTTCCACTATTGTCGGTATTATCATTTCCGGAAATGTAAATTTCCAGACATACATTAAAATAATATAAAACACCGTCATTGTAACAGACGATACCTGCAATCCAATTCCCAGCTGCCTCTTTATCTTCTCATCGCTTCCACGAACTGCCCTTATAATTCTTGGCACCAGATGAAAAGCATCCCCTCCGCAAAGTGTCAATGTTAATATTCCATAAAGTACAAATAAGATATTTCCTTTTGAAAATGTAAAAAATAAAATTGCGGCAACTAAATCGAAAATCAGATACGCAGCATCAAATATTGCTTCCATCACATCCGGAATCTGTGGTTTGTAATTGTTCTCTTCCATCCTTTTGATCCTGCTCCTTTTCCATCAATTGACTGTAAAACAAATGATTCCCAGTACTCTTCATATCCAGGGATTCGTTTTCATTCGTTTTTTTCTTGTATTCCCTTAAATGTTCTTCCGCATTATTGCAGATCCGGTCAAATACCTGAATACACATGTGCTTTTCTTCTTCTGTCAGTCCGCTCAAAACATTTCCTGCAAACTGTTTCTGTGCGTTTATTCCTGCCGCCACTATAAGTTCTGCCCGATCCAGCAGAATAATCTCTATATGCTTTTTATTATCCTTACTTTGTATTCTTTCAACCAGTCCTTTATTTTCCAATTTTTTCAACGAAGTTGAAACATGGGATTTCGTTGATTTTCTAACCTTTACTATTTCTGCTGCGGTATTGTGATGCGGATTATTATGAAGGAACATAAGTATATCGTATTCCATCTGTGTCAGCCCATACCGGTCACATACCTCTCCGGAAAGCAATTCATAATAACTTGTAATTGTTTTATGCTTATCCCAGAAGTACATCTTCTCTTCCTCCTTCATCGTTCTTTTTAGAACGATTATAGAGGAATATTTCCGGTATGTCAAATGTTTTTTGCTACTATGCCTTCGCCTTTAATGTTCCAATATATTCCCCATTATTATAAACAAACGGTCCGGCTTCTCCCTCTTCTCCGAAATATTCCGGTCTCAATGACAGAATATTGAGCAATTCATCCACCGTCTTCACCTTTGTTGCCTGATATGGCTGTTCAAATGCAATCTTTTCTACAAATAAGTAATCGTCCCTGTCCTTTATCAGGATACCTGTATGACCCACGAAAGTAACATCCGAATACGGGTCATATATCACGATACTAAGGAGCGATATCCTGTCACTGTCTATTTGAAATCCATAATGTTTCCAACTATCCGAAAATGCTGTTTCCGGATGTTTTTTATCTGCAACACTCTTTTCTCCATAGAGTGTGGTAAACATATCCCGGTTCTCTTTTATGGTTTCATACCTTTCCACATTATCTATTGCTTCTGTATCAAACATTAGATAAGTACCTTCATAATTGTCTTCCGTTGATTCTGCGTGAAGCAGACCATCCAGTAAGAGAAAGGCTGTCATTCTGCAGTCCGTGTCGGAGTAATCATGATTCTGTTCCCAGCCATCCATACATTTGCCGATATCTGCTTTCATGTTTTCCGGATCAGACCAGACATCCTCAAGCTTTGCATTCTTCCCGGCCGAATCTGCAAAATCAGTTACCCATTCCCGGAATGTATCTACATGGGAAGCTCCCGCGGTATCCAGTTCTTTGCAAATTTCTGTAATGGTATGGTTTCCTCCCATATAAGTTGCAGCCGGTATCTTCTGTTTCTGTGCACATGCCCCCAGCATCAGGCACAGGAGCATAACAACAGCTGATAATTTCATTGCCGTTTTGGTTTTATTCTGCCTGTTCCATAGATTAAACGCTCCGCCACAAAACATCCTGCCAATTATAACTGTGATCCGTTTCTTCCTCATCCATAAACCTCTTTCTTATGATCCGCATATTTTACATATTTTTTAAGATTACCTTACGGTTTCATTTATGTAAATAGTATGGTTTCAAAATTAAAGAAATATTTATTTTTATTGCTCTGTTTGTGGAACATTCAGCAACGCTTTCGGCAGATATCACATCTGTCCTGAAAAGCAAAGTAACCGAATGAATTGCTTCTTATGCCACATGGATTCAGGCTTTATTCGGAAATGTTTTGTTATTCTTTTTTACTCCGTCTCCCTCAGCCGCTCCACAATCGTCTGCTTTCCAACCACACAATAGACCACAAGCGGAACCCCCGCGCCGATCACGGTAAAGATCAGTGCCGCAAGCACGACCGGACCGATGGTATACTGAAACCGGAAAAACCAAAACATTTTTTCAATCATCTTTCCCATAAACGGCTCAGATGCCACAACAAGAATAAGCGAAATGGCAATCGCCGCAAACGTATACAACAGTCCCTCATACACAAGCATCCGCTTTAGCTGGCGTCTGGTCATTCCAACCGACTGCAGCACAGCAAACTCCCTGCGTCTTGCAATCATCCCCGTGAGGATGGCATTCAGGAAATTTAATGTTCCGACCACGGCGATCACACCGGAGAGAACACCTCCAAGCAGCAGAAACATCCCACGGAACGAATCAAACTCTTTTTCGTAGGAAAACTTCGATTCATAGCTGTACAGCGGCTCGACCTGTTCCGTATAATTTTTCAAAAAATGTTCCATTGCTCTTGCACGCTGATTGTTTTTCATATCAAACATCATATGCATGACATCTTTTGTCCCGGTATCTTTGATAAACGTATCGCTTCCAAGCACAAACTGCGGCGATCCATAATACCGGCAGCTCATCGCAGAAGGCACCAGAATCTCTGCCACCACCGTATAGGTTTTTTGTGTATAATCATCTGCTTTCATGACATAGGCATCTTCATAATCGTCAACCTCATCCTCCAGGATCTCTTTTCCACTCTTTGCGTCAAAGTATTTCCAACTGTTTACGTACCTGAGTGTCACCTGATCGCCCACCCCGGCCCAGTTACTGTGATCAACTTTTTTGTTATAATCATCCTGCTTATAGACTGCTGCAATGGCATTCTCCTGATCCAGTGACGCGACATCGCCTTTGAGCACCTTTACTTTCTGAAGCGGGAATGCATCCATTCCATACAACTGAATATCGTCATAATAACTGCCATCATCTGCCTGTTCCTTCCAATTGAAATAACCCTTTTCCTGCTCTTTTGTCATGGTATGTCCCATGGATGTAAAATACGCCAGCATATCTTTTTTCTTTATTTTTTCCAAAACCCGGGTTGTCTGTCCGTAGACACATCCACTCTCTTTAACCCCATTTTGCGCGAGCACGGTCTGCATTGCAGAATCTTCCACCGCTTCATCGGAAGAATGAAATCCTTTCTGCACGTTAAAATAATCCGCATTGGCAAACACAAAATCGCTCACACAGAAGTGTTTCAAATACAGATCCATATCAAATCCGTTTGCAAACATAACGGTCAGATTTAAAAGAACAACCGCAAGGGAGAGGGAAATGACAACAAGAACCGTTTTCTTCCGGTTTCGTCCCACATTTGCCCATGCCATACGCCCCAAAGACGCCGGCTTTTTTGCCGCTTTTGCTTTTTTTCGGCCACAGTCTGCCTCCGTATAGCGCACCGCTTCGACCGGGGATACCTTTGCAGCGATCCGCCCCGGCTTATTGCAGGATAAAAATACGGTGACCAGTGAAAAAAGTGCTGCTCCCACAAATACCCACGCATGCAATTTTATAACCGCTGTCGTGTAACTCGTCTGTGCCATGACAGCCGGTGTCAGTCCCACGCCGATTCCAAATCCCAGAAGAAGTCCCGCCGGGATTCCAATGCCTGATAAAAGGACTGCCTGCAGCCGGATGATCCGCTTGAGCTGCCGCCCGGTCATGCCGATCGTTTTTAACAGTCCGTAGAAACGGATATCGTTGGCAACGGAAATCTGAAACACATTGTAAATGACCAGGTATCCGGTAAATACAATAAGCACAAGCAATGCCACAATGGCTGCAATGCTTTCCGGATTCAGATTGCTGCTCGACTGCGCACCGGTATAGCCCCAGTTTACACCAAATGCAATATAGCCCGGTTTGGAAGCATCTTCTGACTGAAATCCACAGTCTCTGATCACCTGCCGCATATTTTTTTCGATATGAAGTGCATTCCCAAACATAACGTCAAGTGACCATTTTCCACTCTCTTCATCCTCCCCGATCTCCACATGCTGCAATGTCTTTTTCACATAACTTTCTGGCACGATCACATTGCTTGCCTGGGAAACTCCGTTGTAATCCCACCAGCCGGAGAGAACAAACTCCTGCGTCACCGTTTTCGGTTCTGACTGACCTCCTCCGATCTGATACGTCACGGTAAATTTTGTGCCGATTTTGGGCTGTACTCCTAACAGTTTTAACACCCGGGTATCTGTCATCGCCTCATTGCTTCCCTCTTTGGGACGATGTCCGTGCGTTGGTGTGCAAAAATAATGTTTTACTTCATGCGCATCCATATAGCTGACTTCCACCTGTGTCTTGCGAAATGCATCCCCGGTTCCCATTCCTAAAAACAACCGCGCACCTGTCTCCCGAATGAGCGGATCTTTTTTTAAGGTTTCCATCTGTTCTTCCGTCAGTTTCTTAAAAGACCCGTGCGCATCGCCTCCGGCCATAAGAAAGTTGGACTGCTGGAACGAATCGTTGATGGAAATTGCAATCGTAAACAGCGCGGTAAACAGCATCGTGGTCAGCATAATTGCAATCACGGCAATCAGGTTTCTCATTTTGGAAGCCCGCAGACTGCGCACGGCAATGGTGCGCACACAGGCACGGTTTTTTACCTGTATCATAATGCCTCACCTGCTTTCCCTGTCACAATCCGTCCATCCTCGATACGGATGATCCGGTCTGCAAGCTGTGCAATCTCCTCGTTGTGTGTGATCATCACAATGGTCTGCGAAAATTTGGTGCTGGTCGTTTTGAGCAGCCCCATCACATCCTGTGAGGTACAGCTGTCGAGATTTCCGGTCGGTTCATCTGCTAATAGAATCGCCGGTTTGGCTGCGAGTGCCCGCGCGATCGCCACACGCTGCTGCTGTCCTCCCGAAAGCTGGTTTGGCAGCACGTTTAATTTTTCTTTTAATCCGAGTGCCTCTGCGATCTCCCCGATAAATGCATTGTCCACGGTTTTTCCGTCAAGCTGCAATGGCAGCACAATGTTTTCATAGACAGACAGCACCGGAACTAAATTAAAGGACTGAAAGACAAATCCGATTTTTCTTCTGCGGAAAATCGTCAGTTCTTCATCCTTTAATGCAAAGATGTCCTTGCCGTCCACATAGACTTTGCCGGATGTTGCCCGGTCGAGTCCTCCAAGCATATGTAAAAGCGTCGATTTTCCCGATCCGGAGGTTCCTACCACCGCGACAAATTCTCCGTTTTCCACCGACAGGTTTACCCCCGCCAGCGCGTGCACGGCTGTTTCCCCCGTGCCATACTGTTTTTTCAAATCTCTGGTTTCCAAAATGACCATCCTGTAATCTCCTTTTGCTCCTGATTTGGCATTTCCTGCCTTCTTTTAAGATTGTCGCACAGAATTCTTTCGAGAATCTGTCCCGGAGACAAAAGATTCTTACAGTTTTGACACAATTGCCGTTGGAAAATACAGCCCAAACGTTGAGCCTTCCCCCGGCGTGGACGAAAGCCGGATATATCCGCCCTGCTGCTGCATGATAGAACGTGCCAGATACAGTCCGATCCCCACACCGCTCTTTTCGGCAACCGCGTTTCCCCTGTAAAAACGCCCAAATACCGCCGCATGCTCCTCCTCACCGATGCCGATTCCCGTATCCGTCACTTCCACGCAGGCAAACAGTTCATAGGAACAGAGTTTTATGGTAATCCCTCCTGTGTTCGTATATTTGATCGCATTATCGAGAATATTTCCCAGTGCTTCCATGGACCATTTCTTATCAAAGTACGCATAAACCGGTGCGTCTTCCTCTGCTTTTTTCGTCCCGGAAAACGCAATCGCAAGTCCTTTGGCGGCTGCTTTTTCCCGGTAACTTTCCATACCGTCTACGACCAGTTCTGTCAGCGGCTGTCGGTTTGGATGCAACACAAAAACGCCTGTCTCAAGCCTTGAAAGTTTGACAAGCGCATCCATTAAAAACTGTAATTTTTCACTCTGCTGCCGCAGCTTTTTTACGGAATCCTGTGCTGCTTCCCCCAGCGGTTCTTCCTCCAGCAGTTCCGTATACAATAAAATATTTGAAAGCGGCGTTCGCGTCTGATGGGAAATATCTGCAATCAGTTCCTTGATTTTTTTCCTCTCCACGTCTATGCTTCGCACCGAAAGTTCCGATGCCGCCAGATACTGCGCCAGACGGTTTTCCAGCGATGACTGCCGCGACTCATCAAATGTGGTCTCGGAAAAGGTGCCGTTTATCGCCGCCTCAAGCATATCGGAAAGTCCATCCATTACCTGTTTCTGCCGGTGTCTGAAGAAAAGTGCTGCTGCAAGCACACTCCCTGCCGCAAGCAATATAATTACAAAATATCCGATCATACTTCCCATACATATCCGATCCCATACACGGTCCGGATCTGCTCCTTTGCCTGTAATTTATCCCGCAGCCGCTTGATGGCAACCGAAAGCGCGTTTTCATCCACGTACACCGCGCCATCGGTCCAGATGCGATCCATCAAAGTTTCCCGCGGCACGGTCATCCCCACATGCTGCACAAGAAGCGCCAGAAGTTTCTGCTCGGTTTTACTTAACTCCACTTCCTGTCCGCTTACGGTAAAACGCATATTTGTAAAATCAAACTTCCAGATACTGCCCTCCCAGATCTGTGTGTTTTGTGTGCTTTCTTTCTGCATCTGCACCGTCCGGTTCCGAAGCTGGGTGTTTACCCGCGCCCGGAGTACCGCCAGACTGAACGGCTTTGTGATGTAATCATTTGCTCCCTGCTCCAGTCCGCTTACAATATCCATTTCCAGATCGTTTGCCGTAAGTAAGATCACCGGAAGATCCGAGGTTCTGCGAATCTCCTGCAGCAGATCAAAACCGCTTCCGTCCGGCAGATTCACATCGAGAATCAGCAGATCTGTCTGGTTCTGGTGCAGATGCTGTCTGGTCTCCTGTATGTTTTTACAGCATAGCACCTGTCGGTTTTTCTCCTGTAATGCGCGCTGCAGTCCCTGTGCGAGTGCCATATCGTCTTCCGTGATCAGAAGATGCATTATTTTTTCTTCCATTGGTTTCTTCCTGTTCTGTTCATGTTGCGATTTTTGTTCTTTCAACAGTATATAACAGAGCGCACAGACTGTCAGCCTTTTTCTTAATACTATTACTATTTACCCCCACTTGAAAATCTGTGAAAAAAGGACTATAATCGCAGCCGCGTGCAATGCACACAAAATCTATGGGAAAAGGAATTGCGATCATCGGAAACTGGATGGATCGGCATGTGGGATTTGTTTCAATCCTGCAAAAAGACGAAGCTTAACGCTTATTGCTTTTTATCATTTTCAATCACACAGGAATGTTCTTTCGTCTTCTTATCATAATTGATTCCTACGAGCAGAATATTTCCTGTATATGGCTCTAACGATTGCGGATACTTTCTGTCTTTTATCTGTTGTAAGGCGGTATCCGCAGTTTTATTCCATTTCAGTTCCACAACCAGTGCCGGATAATCAGCTTTATATTCCGGTTTTGGAATATAAACAAAATCCGCAAAACCACGGCCGGTCGGCAATTCCCGGACGGGTTTAAAATAATACTGCATGGAACTTAAGTATGCGATCGTAAGTACACTGCTGAGCGAATTTTCATCATGGTACATAATCGTTGAAGAATACCCAGTATGAATTTTCTCAATCCCCTTTGCAACCTCCATTCCATCTTTTTCCAGCGTTGCATCTAATAACGCTAACGATTCTTTTTGAAATGTCACCATCTCATTCCACCTGGTACGTTTCACTGCATGATTTAACTCGTGCCGGATTTCTTCATTCGGAATAAAAACATGCCGGCTGTCCTGATCATAAGCCAGATATCCCAAATGAATCAGGTACGTAAGCACATCATCCCGATTTGCAAAACTTACCGTGTCATTCTGAAAGGATGTCACATCCACTTCTACGGATGCGCCCGACAACATCTCGATAATTGCAGATTTCAAGCCATCAAAATCCATGTTGATCAGTGGCACAATTGCCTCATAGCTTCCGGTATTTGACCAATAACTTTTATACTTTCCATTTAACATGACACTGACAACGGCCTTCGGATTATATACCTGATAATTCTCTAATAAATAGCCATCATACCAGGATTTCACCTGTTCATAACTGCATCCGTATTGTTCACACAATCCGTGGACTTCTTCTTCTGTAAACCCGACGTAAGGAGCCATCCGTCCTGCATCGAGCATGGTAAACTCTTCAAAATTATTAAGTGCTGACTGCGTTTTTAATTTCTTAATCGGTAAAATTCCCGTCAAATATGCTAACGCAATGTATCTGGAAGGTTCTGTGCCTTTAAACATTCCTCTGAGAAAATCAATATATGCCTCCTGCAATGTATGATTCTGTGCCTCATCTCGAATCAAAACATCCCACTCATCAATGATGACAACAAATTTATTGCCCGTAGCCGCTTTGATATAGGACATTGCCCCATAAGCAGTCCTGACCGCATCCGGAATGATCTGTCCGTATGCTTCCCTCAGTTCCTGTAAAATTCCCTCATTGATATAATCTACAACATGATCTGTATCTTTGGCATCCATCATGCACCACTGTACATCAAAATGGATCACATCATATTTATTAAGATTCTTTTCATATGATGAAACTGTACTTATCTCATAATTTTTAAAGAGCTCTTTGGAATCACATCCCCTGCTGTAATAAGCAGAAAGCATGTCTGCAGTCATGGACTTTCCAAAACGTCTCGGACGGCTGTTACAGATAAATTTTGATGTGGTATTTATCACCTGGTTGGTGTATTCCAGCAAACGGGTTTTATCAATATAAATTTCTGAATTGACTGCCTCTGAAAAAGCCCCGTTATCTGGATTCAAAAATCTTCCCATAAGTACCTCCAAAAAATAATCCGCTATACTATGCATCTAGTATAACGGATTACGCTTAAAAAAACAATTATATTGCCGAGTCCCGATACCCCATACCGTTTTACTCACACGCAATATAGTTGTATTCCCACCGAAAGAACCCAGGCAACCGTGCTCTTTTGCCACAAGCTGCATATTATAAAACTGATAACCGTACATCGCAGAAGCACCGAGTGTCCGTACCTTTCCTGCCTTTACCAGATCGTTTAAGGCTTCCATCGTCTCCTCGATCGGAGTCTCATAATCAAACCGGTGAATGATATACAAGTCCAGATAATCGGTTCCCAGACGTTTTAATGTTCCATCAATTTCTCTGTGAATTGCCTCGTCAAATATTTCTTATCTTTCAATTTAGTTATATAAGTCCCATCTGACTGAATATGTTGGCAATACCTTTATTCCGGATAAATTTACAGATAGGTATCTTCAAACTGGCCCACCGGAATCGGCTTTGAAAAATAATACCCCTGATAAATTCCGCATCCCATCTGGGTAAGCTTATCAATTTGTTCCTTTGTTTCAACGCCCTCCGTGATAACGGAAAGACCAAGTGTTTTGGTGAGTGATATGATCGTATTTATAATGGACATACTTCTCTCTAAGCGTTCCGGCCGGGTTGTCCTTAAAAATCCCATATCTATTTTCAGCACATCCACGTCCATATCCTTTAGCGTATTAAATGAAGAATAGCCGCTTCCGAAATCATCTATTTCCACCTGAAAGCCGGATTTCCTGAACCGTTCAATCATTTCAAGTTCCCCTGCGGTTCCGGTCATAATTGCGGTTTCCGTAATTTCCAGTTTCAGTGTGGAAGGAATGATTTTATAGGTTTCAACAAGACTGGTAATTGTTTCATATACATCCATATAGTAAAAGTCCTTGGTCGAAATATTTACGGATATATACAGATCATCCCGCCCGGCTTTCTGCCATTGTGCAAGTTTTTGTACGGCAAGTTCCCACACAAACCGGTCAAGCCGGTAAATCAGACCTGTTTTTTCAAAAACTTCAATAAAATCCCCCGGAAAAATCAGACCGCGTTTCGGATGCTGCCATCGGACGAGAGCCTCTGCCCCCAGTAATTTTCCTTCCGATGTCACCTGTGGCTGTAAATACATGCAGAACTGTTTTTCGGCAAGTGCTTTATCAAAATCACCCACCAGCTGCTTTTCGGCAACGGTATCATGAAATATCGTGTCGTTATAGTATGCAATTGATTTATCATAGTTTTCACCCAGTGTCTTTATTGCAAGATTGGCTTTATCACACATAATGGATACTTCTTCATTCCGGTCTGTGATTTCATAAACACCGACATAAATATGAAGATGATACAGGTCATTGTTAAATGCATGCCCCATGGTCTGTATCGCATCCATAAAATCCTGCTCTTTAAATTCTTCTTTTGGGATGCATATTGCAAATTTGTCACCACCGGTGCGTCCATAGACGCTCCCTTCCCCACATTGTGCTTTAAGAAGATCTGCTTCCATTTTAAGGACTTCGTTTCCTTTTTCAAGACCAAAGAGATCGTTGACCAGTTTAAAATCTTTGATATTGGAACAGATCAGCAGCCACTCTTTATCCGGATTTTCATTTAAAATTTCCGATGTTTTCTGGGCAAAATAATTCTTATTATACAATCCGGTAAGCGTATCATGTGTTGCAAGGTATTTTTCTTTTTCAAACGCAATATGTTTCTCCGTATTATCAATTAGATTCAGGAAAAAACCTATGTATTCATTCTTTTTGTCAAACAGTTTTCTGTATTCGATATCAAAATAATAGGTTTTGTTGTCAATAATGGTTTGACCACTCCATTCAAGGGAAGCCGAATTGTTGATATCATGTTCTTTTATCCAGCCCTGTACATCCTCCGAGATCCCGGAAATGGAATCCAGTGAACTGTTAAATATTTTCAATGCACGCTCATTGGCATACACACATTCGTTATTTATATCAAAACATATCACAGCGTTATTCATTTCGGTTACAACGATGGACAGTGTTTTATCTACAAGTTCACGCGGAGAACGGTACAGTGTCAGGTAACAGATCAGTATTGCTGCGCATACAAAAAAAGGAAGTGACACATCAATCGGAAATTCTAAAATTCCACATATAAATTTTGAAACCGTGATCACACACATTAACACAAGTATCGGCAAATATTTCTTACGATAAAAATCCGGTATCTGTATAATTTTGATTATAAACGATGCAATAATACAAACTACCAGACCATATGCAAACACATAGTGAAAGTAAAAAATAATGGATTTGTCGGCTACATGATACATATCAAAATTCGGGAATCGCACGGTTTCTATCGTAAATACGTTATGAAAAATTATATTTAAAAACAGTAAAATTCCATCCAGATATGCAATTATGAAACACCCCTTTTTAAACGGTGAAACCTCGTGAAAAACACGCGTATACTGCTGGGAATACTGCAATACATATATCAGCATCAGATCAAAGGAAAACCGATAAAGTGCTTCCATTATATAAGAAAATGTTTCATTTCCTGAAAAAGCAGACAAACCATTGCTAAGGATCGTAACAATTGCAAAAATGAGGCATTTCACAATGGAAGATGCCACATCACTTTTTATTTTTCTGGAATATTTGATACAAATAAGAATTGGTACTATCATCAGGCATAATAAGATCATATAAAGTTTATCCATGAAGACGTTAAACCTCCATTTAATAATAATTTCTATAACACTCCTGTTTTAGGGTAACTCCCTTATTATTTATAATAACCTAATTTCACCAGATTGTCTAATATAATTCCATTTTCCCTATCCTGAAATATGGCAAAAAAGGACGATATGATTTCTCATATCGCCCCTTATCGCCCTCTGTATGATTTTAGAAATCTGTCAATGTAGCAGCTCTCTTCTCTAAGAAAGCTCCCATTCCCTCTTTCTTGTCGTGTGTATCATTGACAACACCAAACAGGTTTGCTTCCATCTCAACGGCATTCTTGATGTCCATGTCATAGCCATTGTTGATTGCAGCCTTTGCAACAGATACGGCATAGCTTCCCTTGGAGATGATCTTTGCAGCCATAGCTTTTGCTGTTGGCATAAGCTCTTCTTTTGCAACTACCTTATTTACAAGACCGATGCGGTATGCTTCGTTTGCATCTACGTTGTCACAGGTGAAGATCATTTCTTTTGCACGTCCCATGCCTACCAGACGGGCAAGTCTTTGTGTACCACCGAATCCAGGAATGATTCCAAGACCACACTCTGGCTGTCCGAAGATGGCATTCTCACTTGCGATACGGATATCACATGCCATAGAGATCTCACATCCTCCGCCTAATGCAAATCCGTTCACTGCAGCGATAGTAACCTGACGCATATTCATCAGTTTGAAGAATGGCTCAGAAGCCTTGATTCCGAATGCACGTGCTTCTGGAGCTGTGAAGTTTACCATCTCAGCAATATCTGCACCAGCTACGAATGACTTGAACTCGTTGCCCTTCTTATCCGGACCGCCGGTTAAGATGACTGCTTTGATATCATCGTTTGCTTCAATCTCGCTTAAGCATACGTTTAACTCATCCAGAGTCTCACTGTTTAATGCATTTAATGCTGCTGGTCTGGAGATTGCTAATACAGCGATTCCGTCAGCTACTTCCAGAGTTAAATTCTTGAACTCACTCATTGTATAAATCCTCCTAATCCTAAATGTCTTTCGTAACGGTATATGTACCTGATTGTCACGAATCATCGACAGTTTCATATGGAATAATCGTAACACTTTGTCAAAAATTTGTCAATCCTATAAGTGTCCGTAAACGCAGAAAAACAGCCGGATTTCCGGCTGCTTTCCCTCTATGCAACCCTGTGCTGCATATGATTCTTTAAAAACAGATAATCGATGCCATCTACCACCTGTTTATTGACCAGCACAATATTCTCAATGTCTTTTGCAGTATCAATCTTACTGCTTAAATACTTATCATGCATTTTCTGAATATAATCAAACAGTGCCTCCTGGCTGGCAAACTGCCGATGCCCGCATTCATTCAACACCTTCGGTGCCTCCGTCTTTAAAAAGGCGCGGAGTTCATGTTTGAGATGTTCTTCATAAGCACAGTGTTCTTTAAATCCTCCCGGATAAATCTTATTGTGCGGAAAGGTAAAATAATCTGCTACGTAATGCGTGATCTCCCCCAGATTCATGTAATACATCCGTTTCCGTTTGGGAAAACGGTTCTCTTTTCCATGGATCAATGCATCTATATCCTTCCTGAGTTTTGGAAATGTACCGGTAATCTCATGCCGTTTATAGATAAAAGATGGCTTACAATCCGGCAGGACACTTCCAATATAAAACGACAGCCAGTGTTTTTTCAGCCCTTCGTCCTCTGTGTTTGCTACAATATAACGTGCCAGTGAAATATGTGACTTCTTTCTCATGTTTTCCGTCCATCCTTTCTGAAATGGCTTTTGTGCTGTAACAATTTCCCTGTCATCATCATATATCCAGGGCTTCAAAAAAACAAGAGAAATTTTGGTAAATATCATTGGAAATTTTTGAAAAAACAGCCCGCTACTTCTCGTTCATCTGTTTCATATAAGTAATAAACGCCTCCAGTTCCAGTGGTTTTGCATACAGGTATCCCTGATAGCAATGACAGCCCAGCGTATCCAGTAGATCTCTCTGCTCCCTGTTTTCCACAAACTCTGCAATTACATTTACCCCAAGTTCCTGTCCCAGTTCAATAATCGAACGCACAATTTTCTGATTCGTATGGCTTTTTAAAAGTGGGCGGGTCAGTGAACCGTCCAGCTTGACTACATCAAAATACTCTGACTGCAGGTACAGCAGGGAAGTATGTCCCATGCCGAAATCATCAATCAAAAGCTTATGTCCCTGCTTTTTGAGTTCTTCAAGTTTCCGGACAACCACATCCGTCTGCAGAAGGATATCCTGTTCTGTAATTTCAATCCAGAGCATATGGGCATCTATCTCTTTTTGTTCCATTGTCTGCCGGATATATCCCTCAATGTCCCACAACAGGGAGTGTGCGGTAATGTTTACGGAAATTTTAAAATCCGAATCATATTGTGCACGCGTCTGCACAATTCCATCCGTAACCTCATCAATGATAAACCGTTCCAGTTCCGGCAATACCTTTCCCGCCTCTGCAAGATAAATAATAAGTGGTGGATATATCATACCATATACTGGATGGTTCCAACGCAGCAGTGCCTCAGCACCAATACAGATACCATCGCTGTATACCTGTGGCTGATAAAGCATATACAGTTCTTTATTCTTGATCGCATGCTTTAAATCAAGCAGGAGCATACGGGAAATCATTCCGATATGGTCTCCGCGCGTCAAAAACACCGGCTGGTCAATCTGTTCTTCCTTTTCCTGTAATTCGTGTATCAGAACCTGAACATGACGCTTGGCTTTATATACCTCCATCCTCTGATTTATTTTCAGGAACGGAAGGTAAAACAATATCCCTGCCAGAATTCCCACTGCCTGCACGGCAATTCCCTTCCAGGAACCGCTGGCAAGATAGCCACCGATACCAACCGGTGTCGACCATACTACCTCATGGGTAAGAACCGGCAGGAAACCGCATACCGTTGCTGCATATGCCAGGCAATAGCACACCACCGGTGTCAGGACAAACGGAACCAGCAGAATCGGATTTAATATGATCGGAATACCAAATGTAAGCATTTCATTTAAATTAAAGACTACCGTAAATGATGCCAGCCCTGCCAGCTTTCCGGTACGTTCTTTGCGGAAGAACAAAAGCAATGCGATCAGGACACTGACCGTTGTGCCACAGCCTCCCATTGCCACATACACATCGTAAAATGCCTTTGAAAAAACAACATTTCCTGTGACACCAAAATTATGGACTGCCACTGCCTCCAGAATATGGCTTCCATGCAAACCGAAAAACCACATCAGATTTACCGCGAACGTATAGAGCAGTCCGGAAAGGAAATTACTGTAATCTGCAATATTCTGACATGCTGCATAGAAAATATGGTTAAACCACTGATAACATCCATAGATTCCGGTAATTCTGCCAATAAGCAGATTCAAGCCTCCCGAACCGGCTGCAACAATACCGAGTGGAATCAGTGTACGGATTGCCAAGACACAGCCTCCCCCCATCCCCGCGGTATACTGTTCCAGCATCAGTTTATGGCATCTGCGCAGCTTTGAAAATGCCATGCAGGACAAATAACCGATAAACATTGCCGCAAAACATCCGGTCGTTCCCAGTCCTGCCACATCAAAATCTTCTGTTCCCAGATTCAGCTGTGCGCTGAATGCGGCAAGTGCCACAACCACATACATAACGACATTTTCCAGCGATTCATTTTTCTCCATTGCATAACTGTACGCAATGGTAATCACCAATGCTACAGAAAAAATACCGTATGTTCCCTCATAAACCATTGTAAGGAAATCATAAAACCATCTCCCACCCCCCTGCGTCAGAAACATCTGGTACGGGGCGACCGGAAAATCACGGACAGCACAGGAAATCCCCCCTGTCAAAACAAGTGGGATTATCATTCCCAATGCACATCGGACGACATGGGAAAAAAAGCTGTTCTCAAATTTCAGCATTCCTCTTTTTAATACTTCTTTCATACCCTCTCCTACCCAAATTGATTCTTCTTGTTTTTTTTCTTTTATTATCGCTCTCTTTCTGACGAAAAGCAACGAAAATGTACAATTTCAACAAAAAAGCACCGTACAAAAAGACTTTTTAGGTAATTTCATACGGTGCTTTTTTTATCGTTTTCAATTATTGATTGTCTGATTCTCCCAGCGACTGTAATCCTTTCAACAGCTCCCCGGCATCAATATCACTAAGTTTATTCAGGGCTTTTTCGAATTTTCCCACACCATCACTGCCTTCTGCACAGCCATGCCCACAGGTCATGCAATTATGGGTACATTCTTCTTCCATCTTATTTATATCTCCCATAGGACTGCCTCCTATTCATGTTTTGGAACGATTTTCTCAATTCCTCCCATATATGGCTGTAATGCTTTCGGAATGTTTACGCTTCCGTCTTCGTTCAGATTATTCTCCAGAAATGCGATCAGCATACGCGGCGGAGCAACAACGGTATTGTTTAAGGTATGTGCAAAATACTTCCTGCCATCTTTTCCCTTTATGCGGATCTTCAGACGTCTTGCCTGAGCATCTCCCAGATTGGAGCAGCTTCCTACCTCAAAGTATTTCTTCTGACGCGGAGACCATGCCTCGACATCACAGGATTTCACTTTCAGATCTGCCAGATCACCGGAACAGCACTCCAGGGTACGAACCGGAATATCCAGACTGCGGAACAGATCCACCGTATTCTTCCAGAGCTTGTCATACCATGCTTTGGATTCTTCCGGCTTACATACCACAATCATCTCCTGCTTTTCGAACTGGTGGATACGGTAAACACCACGCTCCTCGATACCATGTGCTCCCTTTTCCTTACGGAAACATGGGGAATAACTGGTCAGTGTATATGGAAGCTTCTCCTCGTCGTTGATGGTATCGATAAACTTACCGATCATGGAGTGCTCAGATGTACCAATCAGGTAAAGATCCTCACCCTCGATCTTATACATCATGGCATCCATCTCATCAAAACTCATAACACCGGTCACTACATTTGAACGGATCATAAATGGCGGAACACAGTAAGTAAATCCACGGTCAATCATGAAATCTCTTGCATAGGAGATTACTGCAGAATGAATTCTTGCGATGTCTCCCATCAGATAATAGAAACCGTTTCCTGCAACTTTTCCTGCAGCATCGAGATCAATTCCATCAAAACGTTCCATAATATCTGTATGATATGGAATCTCGAAATCCGGAACAACCGGCTCGCCAAACTTCTCGATTTCTACGTTGCAGCTATCGTCTTTTCCGATCGGTACGGATGGATCAATGATGTTTGGAATGGTCATCATGATCTTGGTGACTTTCTCGGAAAGCTCCTTCTCCTGTGCCTCAAGTTCGGTCAGACGAGCTGCATTCTTGGCTACTTCTGCCTTTACTTCCTCTGCTTCTTCCTTCTTTCCCTGTGCCATCAGTGCACCAATCTGCTTGGAAATCTTGTTTTTATTGGCACGAAGCTCATCTGCTTCTGCCTGTGCGGCACGCGCCTTCGCGTCCAGTTCAATCACTTCATCAACAAGTGGAAGCTTGTGATCCTGGAATTTCTTCTTAATGTTCTCTTTTACCACTTCAGGGTTCTCTCGTAAAAATTTTAAATCAATCATAATGTCCTCCTATTGATATTATTTTTATTTTAGTGCATTGGCTGAAGTGGGTATTTATCTGTCAATGTTTTGATGATTGCCTGTGCTTTCTCAACAGCCGGCTCACCCTCTTTGATGAGCATGGCAATTGCCTCAGCTACCTGATCAAAATCGTCCTCTTTTAATCCTCTGGATGTAGCTGCCGGTGTTCCCAGACGGATTCCACTTGTCACGAATGGTTTCTGTGGATCGTTTGGAATCGTATTCTTATTGGCAGTAATATGCGCACTGTCAAGAAGTTTCTCCACAACTTTTCCGGTCAGCTCATATGGAGTCAGGTCAACCAGCATCAGATGATTGTCTGTTCCACCGGATACGATCTTAATGTCACGCGCCTGTAATCCCTTGCAGAGTGCCTGCGCATTCTTAACGATCTGTGTCTGATATTCTTTAAACTCAGGTTTTAACGCTTCCTCGAAACATACCGCTTTGGCTGCGATCACATGCATCAGCGGGCCTCCCTGTGTACCTGGGAAAATAGCCTTGTTGAAATTATATTTTTTATTTGTTTCCTCACTGCAGAGAATCATTCCTCCACGAGGTCCACGCAGTGTCTTGTGTGTTGTGGTTGTAACAACATCTGCATATGGAATCGGGCTTGGATGAAGTCCGGCAGCTACCAGTCCTGCGATGTGCGCCATATCTACCATGAGTACCGCATTTACCTCGTCTGCGATTTCACGGAATTTCTTGAAATCAATCGTGCGCGCATATGCAGAGGCACCTGCAATAATCATCTTTGGCTTGCATTCCAGTGCAATCTCTCTTACTTTATCATAGTCAATAAATCCCTCATCGTTGACTCCATAAGGTACCACATGGAAATACGTACCGGAAAAATTCACCGGTGAACCGTGTGTCAGATGTCCGCCGTGATCGAGATTCATTCCCATAATGGTATCACCCGGCTTTAAAATGGCAAACTGTACTGCCATGTTTGCCTGTGCACCGGAATGCGGCTGTACATTGACGTACTCACAGCCAAACAGTTTCTTTGCGCGCTCTCTTGCCAGTTCCTCAACTACATCCACGCACTCACATCCGCCGTAATAACGCTTTCCCGGATACCCTTCTGCATATTTGTTGGTCAGAATACTTCCCATTGCAGACATAACCGCCGGGCTCACCCAGTTTTCCGATGCGATCAGCTCAATGTGGCTGTTTTGTCTGTCAAACTCTGCAGTGATCGCTGCTGCAATTTCAGGATCTACTGCCTGTATATCTTCCAGTGTATACATAATATTCTCCTTTTCAACTCTTTTTCCCCATTATACCGAATTCTTCGGTGCAATGCAACCATTCCACTCCTTAGAAAACAAACGGGAGCTGCCGTGCAGCTCCCCTGTTTTTTAATATTTATTTCTTTTTTGTCTTTGCTACTGCTGGTTTTAACAATTTGTCCTTGCCAAGATGCAGTTTCATGACATACCATAATGCAGCTGCAATAAAGATGGAAGAATACGTACCACTGATCAGTCCAATCATAAGCGGTAATGCAAACTCACGGATGGAAGATACTCCGAGGATAAACAGCAGCAATACCATGATGATGGTTGTAATGGAGGTATTCAGTGAACGGGAAAGTGTCTGTGTCAGAGACCGGTTTGCCACCTCTGCCAGTGTTTCCGGTGTCTGTTTCTTCATTCCCTGCATGTTCTCACGGATACGGTCAAAGATAACAATGGTATCATTGATGGAATATCCGACAATTGTAAGTATGCAGGCAATAAATGTATTACCTACAGAAATACGGATCAATGCATAACCTGTCAGCATAACAAGTACATCGTGTACCAGTGCAATAATCGCACTTCCGGCGAAACGGATGTCCTTGAAACGGAACCAGATATAAAACAGCATGAAAATACATGCAACGATCAGTGCCTTGACCGCATTGGAACGCATCTCATTACTGATGGTAGAACCAATACTCTGGCTCTCGATTGTGGCTTCATCAACACCAAACTTGTCCACCAGCATCCGATTTACTTCTTCACGTTCGCTCAGGCTCAGTGTCTTTGTCTTAATTGTCACAACATTGCTGCCGGATACGGTACTTGCCTGGATGGCATTATCATTGATAACCTTTGCGACTTCCGGTACAATCTTGTCCTCTACCTGCTCAACGGTATAATCTTTACCAAAATCTGCGGAGATGGATGTACCACCCTTAAACTCCAGACTGAAATTCAAAGCGCCCTTTCCGGCTGCTCCGTAACCGATCATTCCAACAAATCCGGCTACGATCACAACGAGGGAAAGGATAAAACATACCCAGCGATGCTTCATGAAATCGATGGTCTTATGTTCTTTTGCACGTCCGTATAATTTCTCGTTTCTGCATCCAACCGCATAAAATGCCAGATTTAACAGTCTCGAAATGACAAGTGCAGTGAACATGGAAACAATCAGGGAGATAATCAGTGTATATGCAAATCCCTTAACAGTTCCGGAACCAAGCCACATCAGTACCAGCGCTGCAATAAAGGTGGTCACGTTACCGTCAATGATGGCTGACATTGCCTTTTTGTAACCTGTTTTGATGGAAGTCAGTACAGACTTGCCGGCTGCAATCTCTTCACGGATACGTGAGATAATAATAACGTTCGCATCCACCGCCATACCGATACCAAGGATAACACCCGCGATACCCGGAAGTGTCAGCGTAATTTCAAACAGATAAATCAGCGCTACCGTTACGGTTGTATAAATGGCAAGACCAATGGATGCAACCACACCGGATAAGCTGTAATTTAAGATCATGAAAAGCATCACAAGGATCAAACCGATGATGGCTGCCTTGACACTGGAAGAAAGTGCTTTTCCACCCAGCTGTGCCCCTGCTACGGAAGATTCCATCTCTTCGAGCTTTAAGTTGATCGCACCTACACGGATAAATGTTGCAAGCTGTTCCGCTTCATCATAATCAGACATACCGTTGATGACACAGCTTCCGTCTTTGATTGCGCTCTCTACTTTCGGTACACTGATGAAATGATCATCATAGTAAATACCGATAGATTCTCCGGAAGAAGCTGCCTTTGTGGTTGCCTCTCCAAACACATCTGCTGCTTTTTTCTTTAATGTCAGCTGAACAACCGGCTCCTTGGTACTGGTAGAGGAAGACTGGTTATACGCTGCATTGGCAGACTTTACATCATTACCGTCCATGATTACAGAACCATTGTCAACCAGATTCTGAATGTCATAATTCAGTTTGTATTCCCCTGTGGAACTGTCATAACTGTAGTTTTCATTACCGTCCGAATCTTTCTGTACGATAAAATACAGCGATCCCGGGCTTCCCAGATCCTCAAGTACGGCATTTGCATCATAGACACCAGGAATTTCTACCGTAATACGGTCATCGCCGACCGGATATACCGCATATTCGGTACTGTAACTCTCGGCACGCTCTTCAAGCTTTGCTACCGTATCATTGATATCTTTCTTGGATGGATTCTTATCCTTGATCCGGTAAGTAATGGACACACCACCGGAAAGATCAAGACCAAGTTTAATACCTTCGGCTTCCGTCTTGTTGTCAGTTTTTTTCTGACTTGTGCTTGTCGCAGACATAATCGTGCTCGTGTAATATCCCAGTCCGATCAGACAGGCCAGGATAATCGCGATTATAGCGACGCCCTTGCTTTTTTTCATGTTTGCTTCCTTCCTATTCCTTTAATTTTCCGCTTCCGCAGCTTTTATCATGATTGCGCATTCAATACGTTTCTTCTGGAGTTCACATCCCAGATCATAAGCATCTGTGATGGTTCCGTGGAAATTGTACGAATTTGCAGCACATCCCCCACTACAGTAAAATCTGGCAAAGCATTTACGGCACTTTTCTTTTGCATAGACATTGCAGCATTTAAACTCGTCCTGCAGATTCGTGTTTTTCACGCCATCCCAGACATTTCCCATCAGAAAATCTTCATTTCCGACGAACTGGTGGCACGGATACAGATCTCCCCACGGTGTGACCGCAAGGTATTCCGTTCCGGAACCACATCCGGACAGACGCTTGTACACACAAGGTCCACCTTCCAGATCAATCATGAAATGGAAGAAGTTGAAAGAATTTCCTTCTCTGTTACGGCGGACCATCTCCGCTGCCAGTTTATCATATTCTTCAAAGAGAACCGGAAGATCCTCTTCCTGCAGTGCATATTCATCGGTCGGCTGTGCGACAACCGGCTCCACAGAAATCTGCTTGAATCCCAGATCGGCCAGATGCAGTACATCCTTGGAAAAATCGGTGTTGAAATGGGTATAGGTACCGCGAACATAATAACGCTCCTGATTCCGGCTTTCTGCAAGTTTCTGGAACTTCGGAACGATCAGATCATAGCTTCCCGCCCCCTTCCGGAACGGACGCATACGGTCATTCACTTCTTTTCTTCCATCAATACTTAAAACGACATTGTCCATTTCCTTATTTGCAAATTCCATGATATCGTCATTTAGCAACACCCCGTTCGTTGTCAGCGTAAAACGGAAATGCTTGTCATGCAGCTTTTCCTGTTCCCGTCCATAGGCAACCAACTGTTTTACCACATCAAAATTCATGAGTGGCTCTCCTCCGAAGAAATCCACTTCAAGATTTTTCCGGTTTCCGGAGTTTGCAATCAGGAAATCAAGTGCCTGTTTTCCTGTCTCATAAGACATCAGGGCTCTTCTTCCATGATATTCGCCCTCTTCCGCAAAGCAATAGCGGCATGCCAGATTGCAGTCATGTGCAATATGTAAACACAATGCCTTTACTACCGTCGGGCGCTTCTTAAAATCAAAAATCTTCTGTTCGTAAGCATCTTCCGTAAACAGGTCTCCCTGCTCCTTTAACTGCTCTGTTTCTTCGATTGCTTCTGCAATCTCCTGTTCCGGATACCGGGATTGTAACTGGGCAATGATCTCTTCCCTAGAGTGATCTTCAAATAATGCGATCACGTCATAAGTCACATCATCCACCACATGAATGGCACCGGAGTTTACGTCTAATACAATATCATAGCCATTGTTCTTAAACTGATGAACCACTATAATATTTCCTCTCTTTCCTAAACATAATAAAACCGCGCGCTACGCACGCGGCTTTATTATGCCTTATTTTTCTTACCTTAGCGTTCGGGCTGTGTAAGTAATCACTCCGTGATTACTTACACTTCTCGCAGGTCTGGTTTCCTACTGTACAGGATGTCTTACATGCAGACTGGCATGATGTCTGGCACTCGCCACATCCACCTGTCTTGATTGTGTTCTGTAACTTTCTTGTATTTAATGTCTTTACATGCTTCATGAGAATCTCTCCTTTGTCTGTTTTTTTGGATTTCCCGTCTATCTGTATTATTATAGCACAGTGGTCACCATAAGGAAAGTCTTTTTTTACAGTCACACAGCCCTTACTTCTTTTTCCACCGCACGCTTCCCAGCAGTGCCGCTGCCGTACACAAAATCAGAATCGTCAGGTTTTCTCCCTCCAGCGCAATCCAGTGCTGTTCCCGTATGCAGGAACAGACATACAGAATCCCGAAAAAAAGGCCTCCCAGCATAACTGCGCAAAAAGGTATGGCACCACATTTACATGCGCGCAGGATTTTTCCACCGATGAGACCGGAAAGCGCATACCATGCCGTAATTCCCACCCGGATCAGTTCCACCGACAATCTCATGGAATAGGAAATCCCGCACCATAACAGAAAAAGCGCCGCGGAGAGCAGACATGTGCCTATAAAGCAGCCTGCAAACTTTGCGACGTTTCTTCCTGTTTTATTATTTATTTGTTCCTGCCCATTCTCCACACATACTTCTCCGGAAATTGTCCTCCTTAGAGTTTATGGGAAATACGGCTCTTTTATTCCATTTTACAGTTCGCAGTTATTTACGGTTCTAGGGAACGGAATGACATCGCGGATATTTGCCATACCCGTCAGATACATCACGCAGCGCTCAAATCCAAGACCGAATCCGGCATGCCTGGCTGATCCGTATTTGCGCAGATCCAGATAAAACTTGTAATCTTCCTCTTTCAGCCCCATGTCCTGAATACGTGCCAGAAGTTTATCATAATCGTCCTCTCTCTGGCTTCCGCCGATGATCTCTCCGATTCCCGGAACAAGGCAGTCTACTGCTGCAACTGTCTTTCCGTCTTCATTGAGTTTCATGTAAAATGCCTTGATTTCCTTCGGATAATCGGTTACAAATACCGGTCTCTTATAAATCTGTTCGGTCAGGTAACGCTCATGCTCGGTCTGCAGATCACAGCCCCAGGATACCTTATAATCAAACTTGTCATTGTGTTTTGACAATATCTTAATTGCTTCTGTGTAGGTCACCCGTGCAAAATCATTGTTTACTACGTTCTCCAGACGATCCAGCAGACCTTTGTCCACAAAATTATTGAAAAATGCCATTTCTTCCGGTGCATGTTCAATCACATAATTGATCACATACTTTAACATACTTTCCGCAAGCATCATATCATCTTCGAGATCTGCGAATGCGATCTCCGGCTCAATCATCCAGAACTCAGCCGCATGTCTGGTTGTGTTTGAATTTTCCGCACGGAAAGTCGGTCCAAACGTATAAATATTTTTAAATGCCATCGCATAGGTTTCTCCATTTAACTGACCGGATACGGTAAGATTGGTAGGTTTTCCAAAGAAATCCTTAGTATAATCCACGGTTTTATCCTGTTTTTTCGGCACATCTTTTAAATCAAGCGTTGTTACCTGGAACATTTCCCCGGCACCCTCGCAGTCACTTCCTGTGATGAGCGGAGTATGCACATAAACGAAATCGCGCTCCTGGAAAAACTTGTGAATCGCATATGCACACAGGGAACGTACACGGAACACCGCCTCAAACGTATTGGTTCTCGGACGCAGATGTGAAATGGTACGCAGATATTCAAACGTGTGACGCTTCTTCTGCAACGGATAATCCGGTGTGGAAGCACCTTCCACGGTTACCTCTGCTGCCTGGATCTCAAACGGCTGTTTTGCTTCCGGCGTAGGCACCAGCTGTCCTTTTACAATGACTGCTGCTCCGACATTAATCTTGCAGACCTCCTCATAATTCTCCAGACCATCTCCATATACAACCTGAATCGGCTCAAAAAAGGTACCGTCATTCACTACAATGAATCCAAAATTTTTGGAATTACGGTTACTTCTTACCCATCCGCCGATTGTTACCTGCTGATTTTCATATCTGATCGTATTTTTGAAAATCTCTCTGACATTTACTAATTCCATACTGTCCCTCCGTTAAAAATCTAATCTATCCCTTAGTTGTTTTTATTGAACCCTTTAGTTTTCCGATGACTCTGTCGTCTGTGTATCCGGTTCTACGGTAATATTGGCTTTCTCCACAACATACGAAATCGCCTGATTGACCACATACAGCTGACGAAGTGTTTTCTTTCCATCCTCTTTATTTCCACCACCATAATATTTATATACCGCATTTTCATCTGCCATCTGGCTGTTGCCTGAACTTACCAGATAATCTACAAATGACTTAAAATCATCATCACTGATTGTAATATTTTCTTTTTCCGCAATCCGTCCAAAGATAAATTCAATTTTGATCTGCTTGATCATCAGTTCTTTCCACTGTTTTTTCATATCATCCACGGTAGTATTGTTATTCTTGGCATACTGTTCCAGAGTCTGTGTATCATTGCAGTTGTCTGCTTCAAATTCATGCTGATATTCCTGCAGACGCGCATCCAGATACTCATCCGGAATTGTCACTTTACATTTATCCAGCAGATCATCTTCAACTGCGCTGATACTTGCCTGAGACTTGGAATTTGCGGCCTGCTTTTCGAGTACCTGCCGTACATATGCAACCAGATCCTTTTTCGTGGTGATCTTCTGCTCGGTAAATGCATCTGCTACCATGTCATCGGTCAGCGTGTCCATGGTAACCGGCTTATAAATTCCCTTGATTTTGAATTTAAACGTTGTTTTCTTTCCCGCCAGATCCGAAGACTGGTAATTCTCCGGGAATGTCACATCCGAACTTACTTCATCCCCGACTTTTGCGCCGACAAGCCCATCACTGAATCCATCAATATAATTTGTCTTCTGTGTGGCATCACAGTTGTTCGCCACATCAATCATTGTGTCTGTCGCAGAACCGCCATCAAATGCATCCCCGTCGAGATATCCGGTATAATCCACCTTGACATAATCATTCTTTTGAACCGTATCACGGTCTTTTACCTCAACTCCGGTGATTCCGTAATATGAAAGCAGTGACATCAGATTCTGCTCCACCTGATCATCTGTCACATCATAATTTCCGGAGATTGTAACATCAATCCCTTTATAATCTGCAAGTTTCGTCACAAGTTTTGACAGATCCAGCTTCATCTGTGCGCTGTGCGGTCCGTCAAACACTTCACTTGCCGTCTCCTGTGTTCCCTGCTGGGTACTTGCTTTTTTATCACTGTCTGTACCACATGCCCCCATGGATAATACCATCGTCATGCACAAAAAAAGTATAACCACTCTTTTCTTCATAATGTCCCAAATCCTTCTTTCTTTCCTTTTACAACTAATTAAACATACCATAAATCCATAGAAAATACAAACAGTAAACGTTGATTTTTACAGAAATCTTTGCTACAATAAATTTTAGTATATAGAGGAGGAAATCCACGATGAAACCAATAGGAATCGTATTATTAGTGATTGCCATTATTCTGGTAGCCGCTATGATTGTCCTGTACTTTCTCGGAAAGAAAGCACAGAAGAAAAAAGAAGAACAGGATGAGCAGATGAAAGCCGCTGCGCAGACAGTGACGATGCTGATCATCGACAAAAAACGAATGAAAATGAAAGATGCCGGCCTTCCTTCACAGGTAATGGAACAGGCAAACAAACTCATGCAGCGCGCCAAACTTCCAATCGTAAAAGCCAAAGTCGGACCAAGAGTCATGACACTGATCGCAGACGAGCAGATCTACGATGACATTCCGGTCAAGAAAGAAGTCAAGGCAACCGTCAGTGGTCTTTATATCACAGGCGTACGCGGACTCCGTGGACCGCTGGAAAAACCGGTCAAAAAGAAAAAAGGATTCCGTGCAAAGCTTCAGGAAAAGTACAATGAAGCCAATGCCCGGCTGAAAGAATCCAAATCCGGTTCCAGCAGCAAAAAGAAATAATGTGTTTACAGGAAAAAACAGGAAAAGGCTTATCTTCCCCACCGGGAAGATAAGCCTTTTCTTTTCATGCAGATTCTATACCGTTGTTCCACAAATCATGATTCTTCCATCTGAAACAGCTGCATATTTCTTTCCAGAACCTCTGCAATATTTTTAAGGTTCTCTGCATTCTGGCTGATATCATTGATAACCGAACCAATTTCCATCATGGAAGCCGAGGTCTCCTGTGTGCTTGCCGCATTTTCCTCTGCGATTGCCGACAGACTCTGTACCGTATCTACGATCTTATTTCTTGCATCCTCAATCTTTTGTGTCTGTTCTTCTATGGATACCATTCCATGGATGGACAAATTGACACCTTCATGCATTTGTTCAAAAACTTCTGCCGTCTTTTTCACTTTTTCGTTCTGCTCCTGCATGATTTTCTTCACATCTTCCATCGTATGTACTGCAGTTTCGGAATCTTTCAGCAGTTCACGGATAATATCCTCAATCCGCTTGGCAGATTCGTTGGACTGTTCTGCCAGCTTCTGGATCTGTACTGCCACCACCGCAAAACCTTTTCCTGCCTCTCCTGCCCTGGCAGCCTCAATGGAAGCATTGAGTGACAGCAGATTGGTTTCATCTGCAATGGAAGCAATCAGCGATGTTGCATCCTTGATCTTCAAGGCAGAATCATTCGTTGTATTGGTCTGTTCATAAATCACATTGATGGACTCGGTTGCCCTCTCATTGATTTCTCCCAGTTCTTCCAGTGCCTTTTTGGCTATCTGTCCGGACTCATTCATCACATCTGCCGTCTCGTTCATGGATTTTACCTGGCTTGTAGAATCCTCAATCATCGTACCCATGGAAATAATGGACTCGGTTGCCCCCTGTGTCTCCTGTGCCTGACTGGTTGCACTGGTTGCGATCTCATTTACTGCGGTCTCCACATTATTTACGTTTCCTGCTGTCTTTACCGCGTTATTGTTTAACGTTTCCGACGCATCAAACAACTGTCCACTCTGCTGCCGTATCTTCTGTACAATTTCCGTCAGAGCCTCTTTCATCCGAAGCACGGCATTTGCAATGCTTCCGACTTCCCCACGATGTGCGGCACATTGTTCCAGTACCTGATCGTTTCGCAGATCCAGCTGTGCAATCCGGTTCACGGAATCTGTAATCTTTGATAACGGACGTGTAATCCGTGTTGCAAAAACAAACGCTGCCAAAGCCCCGAGCAACAGCAGCACACCTGAAATCAGGATTCCCCTTTGCTCCAGCATTAATGCCGGTGCAAGAAGATCTGCATCATCCGCCGTGACTACAAGGATAAACTGTTTTTTGCTGGTATAACATGCGGCAAATTTTTTCTCCCCCTGAAATACATACTGCACAGTCTCCGGTTTTGGGATACTTCCCCCCTGTATCTCTTTGAGCATCTTTTTGACAGCATCGTTTTCTACCGGCTGCCCGATTTTCTCAGCGGTAGGATGATACAGCATCGTTCCGTCAAATCCGACCAGATAGGCATAAGCTGTCTTGGCTCCTGCGATATCTAGCTGCTGTAAAATGTCCTGTGCAGCTTCCGGATTATCTAAAAGATCAATATTTACCTGCATGGCACTTTCCATCTCCCTTCCATACGAAATGGAAAGATCCAGCAGATAGTCGGAATAGATACTGCGGATATTGCTTTTTACCCCAGGCATAATCATGAGTGTATACAATATTACAATCACTGCCGCCACAAGAATCACTACCGCAATAAACTGCGTTTTCATAGAATGCCAGAAAGAAATTTTCTGCTGCCTGTGTTCCGTATTCATAATGATTTCCCCCTCTGTTATCATTTTTTACATTATACCACAACTCAGCATTTTTTCACAATATTTAACAATTTTTTCGTTCATTTTCGTTTGTTTTCGTGCATATTCATTACTTACGTCTGTTTATCTGACAAGTTTGAATGCCGGGTCCTGTTTCGGATTTGCCAGAATCCGGATATGGCAGTCCGCCAGATGCTCATTGTTTATCTCCAGCGCATATTCCACCTCAACCGTAATCTCTTCCTCTTTCTCCTGCACATCCACACGGTAGGCATCAATTCCCACCAGCAGGCTGCCGTATGGGGTATTATAATATGTAATATTTTTTTTATTTTTTTCAAAAATCATATGAACGTTGACAGCACCCTTTTTCGTCAGTTCCATATAATTATCACGCACTTTAATCATGTTCCTGGTCGATTCTTTCTGACCTTCCATGACCTCCTCGTACATAAAAAAATGCTTGCCATTCCGAAAATAATAATCTCCCGGGGAGATCACTTCTATCGTGTCATTCTGTTCGTTTTCCCCGATCTGCAATCCCTTGATGGACAATAATACGTCTTTTGTCATAGCCAGTTCCTTCTTTTCCTTGATATCTTAACGCACATTGGCGTGCTTCATTATCATAACCAGTTTAACGGAAATAATCAAGGAATTTCCACCGGATCTGCATTTTTCCAGAATCAAACACATCTGCATATTCTTCCTGTGTCAAAACTTCACGCAGCTCCTCACCGGAAGATTCATCCATAACCTCATATACCGATCCCTGAAAACACATATTCGGATACAGCACACACCACCAGTTATGTCCTTCTCCTTTTCCCAGTGTAATCTGCAATGCACGGTATTTGCCTGCAGGAAACGTATAATCCCCATACGTTTTCACAGGGAAATCCACATTGGCAAGCCTTGCGCTGGCACCGTATGTATAGCCGTTTTTGTGCAGCGTTTTTTCCGCTGTTTCTATAATTTCGTCCATGTGGTCCTGCACAATTTTTTCGGTTTGCGCCCGGTCTGTTACCTTTTTTAGTTTTTGCCCAAGCATATGCCCCACCGCATCCCGGACCTTTAGTTTCACATTCTGGTCGTCCTTGGCATCACTGTTTGCCAGTACATGAAACCGCAGTATTTTTTCTGCAATTGCCGGCTGCAGTGGGTCCACCCTTTCCTTTTCTGTTGCGTGCGCAGTTCCCGCAGCAAGAACCGTTAACATACATAAAATGATAAACATGCTTTTTTTCTTTTTCATTTTCCCACACTCTCTTTCCTCTGATAGTAAGAGCATTTCCATTATTTTTCCTGTTTATACAAAAACCTGTCATCCGGTACGCGGTACATGGTTTTCCAGAAGATGATATGGTCTTCTGTTTCCAGATATGGCAGCATAATCTGCAGGATATGGTTTTCCTTCTCGTCCAGCAGCCTGCCAAGCTTAAACAGTTTTCCTGATCCCGCTGATTCCTGATTCTGCAGATACTGTTCCAGATAACTTCCCAGATCCTGTGGCAGATCTTCTTCTGTCTCAAACAATGCCAATGGATCTTCCGCCACACATACATAGATGTTTCTTGGGAAAAGTCCGGTTTGTTTCAGATAAGAAAGAACATCCGCATACCGTCCGGTATCCTCCATCAGATTTTCCCCGAAGACAAGCACTTTCATATGATTGCAGTCTGCCAGTTTTTCCAGCCGGCTATCATAGGTCTGCACACAGCTTTCCATCGTCTTTCCCGTGACAGGCGCGATATTCACACGCGCCTCTTCCAGATCCGTATTATCCTTCTGGCTCAGCTTGGGAAATCCATAACCAAAAGAAATCTGTCCATCCTTTTCGTCCACAACCGCCATCATTGGAAAACAGCGGTCTTCGAGTTCTGTGGCACTGCATCCGCAAAGCAGCTGCTGCACAGACAATACCAGTGCAACATATTTTTTTATTTTACCCTTCATGCCGTTTTTTCCCCTTTCCCCACAAAAGTACAAACAATGGCAGGAACAAAAACAACGGGATTCCGATATACAACAGATAATCCCGGAACCATTCCCCATGGCTGCTTTGGTGGAGCATTTCTGCCACCCCGAAAACGGCAGCCATCACCCCACAGAGATACCATTTTTTATGCGTATCTTTTTTCCGCAGTTTCTGTACCAGTTCCTGTGCATAAAACAAAAACACAGTCACAAGTGCAAACAGCGTAAAAAACCAGATGGCGATCATAAAGGCATCCAGCCGCTTCAAAAAACTTCCCCTCAGATGGATACTGCTCATCAGCGTAATTGCCGGATATTTCATGGTCGTCAGGGAACGGCTTCCAAAACTGCCCAGCAGGATCACATACAAAACTGCAAGAACACCTATGGCAAACCACATTGCCGCATGCACGGCATGCACCAGCTTCCCCCATTTTGCTTTCTGCACATAGGAGGGAAAAAATGCAAGCAGAAACAATGGCATCAGACAAAAAAAGACTGCCAGACTTCCTTTCATCACCGACCCGGTATCTGCCTGAAAAAAGCCATACAGATATTCCATCTCCAGATCCCCCGCCGCAATCAAAAGCATTACTGCAAGAAGTACAAACAAAACGACAAACAAAATCTCATACACCCGTGCACGGCTTTCAATCCCGCCACACACAGCATACCCTGCCGTCAGCAATACCAGAATCAGAATCAGGGGAAACGACTCCCCTGCAATCAGCCCCTTTTGTATCACGTCCGAAAAGATATATGCCCCGTATCCTGCCATCCCGGTAAAATAGACCAGCAGTAACACCAGAAAAATTTTTTTCATCCATGCCGGCAGAATCCGTTCCATATAAGTGACCAGATCCGTTTCCATCTTTTTTAAAACATATGCAAGATACCACAGATACAGGCTTCCCATAATGCCGCCCAGCACAATGGATGCCAGACCGTCATTTCCCGCAAATGCCGCCAGCTGTGAGGGCAGAATCAGCGTACTTTCCCCTACAAAATCGAACACAAACAGCCGGAACACCTGCCGCGTTGATATCCGGTTATTATTTGAAAACATATCGTTCCTCCGTTACTGTTTACTCAGCCTATTTTTTCCGCAGACGTATCCGCTCCCCACGTTTTGCATAAATGGGTCTTCGCACCATTTTTTTCAGTGGTGCACGCCAGATACTGTCGCGTTCATCATGATAATCATTGACATCTGCCCCCACAAACGGCATGAGATACGGAATCCCAAAGCTTTCCAGCCGCGACAGATGGATGAACACCGTAAGCAGTGCAATCAAAAATCCGAAAAATCCAAGCCATGCGGACAGGACAATCACATAAAATTTCAATATCCGGAATGAAAAAGCAAATTCTTCATTCGGAATGGAAAAGGAACAAAGCGCGGTAAACGCAACCACGATCACCACAATCGGACTGACAAGGTTGGCATCCACAGCTGCCTGCCCGATAATCAGACCTCCGACAATTCCGATCGTATTTCCCATTGCCCCCGGCAGCCGGACCCCCGCCTCCCGCAACAGTTCAAAAGAAATCTCCATGAGAATGACCTCCAGTGCCGCCGGAAAAGGCACACCGATCCGTGCCTCCCAGAAGGATAACAAAAGCGGTGTCGGCAGAATCTGTGTGTGAAAATTTGTCACCGCCAGATACAGTCCGGGAAGCGTCATGGCAAAAAAGGCTGCCATGTAACGCAAAATCCGTGCAAACGTTGCCACACCAAAGCGATTATAATAGTCATCACTCGTCTTCAGAAAGGAGTTCAGATCTGTCGGCAGAATGAGAGCGACCGGAGAATTGTCGCATAACAATACGATTCTCCCCTCCAGCACTGCAAGTGCTGCCCGGTCCGGCCTCTGCGTCGTCTGAAACTGTGGAAACGGTGAATACCATTTCTTTTCCGCCAACTGTTCCAAAGTTCCACTGTCCATGACCCCATCAATCTCATATTCTGTAATTTTTTCCCGGATTTTTTCCAGCACGGATGTATATTTCAGATCTGCCATATACACCAGATCAATTGCCGTATGCGAACGCACCCCCTCCTGTACTTCTTCTACTCTGACCCGTGTCGATCGCACACGCTTACGGATAAGTGCCGTATTCGTTTTGATGGAATCGGTAAACCCCTCCTTCGAACCACGGATCACCTTTTCCGAATCCGGTTCCTGCACCCCCATGCCGGGATATCCTTTGTCGGCAATCTTTAATGCATGTCCGTATCCATCCACAAAAAGGATGGCATCCCCCGTGAGCATCCCCTGTGCTGCATCCTCTATGGTATCGTACGGTGTCACATCTGAAATCCCCATCGCATTCTCATTGAGTACCTGATTTAAGTCTCTGTCCGGCAGCTCCGATAATGCCGCCAGCAGTCTCCCCAAAGCCGTCGTTTCCAGCAGCATATTGCTGACTGCCACCTCAATATATGCCAGAAAACAGCGTCTTCTTTTTCCTTTTCCCAGACGCATTTCCTTCATTTTAATATCTGCACTGTCTGCGAACAGCTGCTGGAACTGTCTGATGTTTTGTTCAATATCTGTTGAAATTTTTGTATGCCCCATTTTTACATTCCTGTCTCTCTTTATATGAAAAAAGAACAGACACCAAAAGGTATCTGTCCTTACTATTTCCATCTGTTACATAAACTATTCACTTTCTGTTTCATCCTGACACTGGATTACACTTTTTACTGCCACTGCCTGGTTTTTTACATGTTTGTGCATGGCAAGCGTTGCGGCTTCTTTATCCCGGTTTTTGAGACCCTCCGCAATTGCATTATGTTCCGCAATCAGGATCGGATAATTGTCTGGATTTTTGATATATTCCACACGGTATCGGTAGATCTGCTCCCGCAGATTGTTTAATAACGTCACGAGTTTCGGATTTCCCGTTGATTCAAAAATAACATCGTGGAATTTCACATCCATCTCGGCAATCATTTTCACATCTCCGGTCTTTGTACTGTTTTCAAACTGATCTTTGACTTCTAAAAGTTTTTGCAGCTCTTTCTCCGAAATCTTATCACATGCAATCTTTACGGCAAGTTCATCCAGCGCCTCCCGGATTTCCAGAACATCTTCCATATCCTTGAGTGTCATCTTTGCAACCTCTGCCCCTTTGCGTGGCATGGTTACAGCAAGTCCCTCCTGCTCGAGCATACGGATGGCTTCACGGATCGGTGTACGGCTCACCCCAAGCTTTGCTGCCAGCTGTAACTCCATAAGCCGCTCTCCCGGTTTGAGATCTCCTTTTAAAATTGCCTCTCTTAACGTATTAAATACAACATCTCTCAGTGGCAGATATGCGTCCATATTGAGCGTCAGATCATCTGTCATGTTATCGTCTCCATTTCTGTTTGTGTGAATTATTACTTTCTCCTGTTGTTGTAGATCGTGGTCAGATATACCTGTTTTGCAAGACCGGAGCGTTTCATTTCCCGCAGCGCACGCTTTGCCGTTTCTCCATCTTCAAAAAGACCGAATACGGTAGGACCGCTTCCGCTCATCATGGAAGCTTTTGCACCCGAACGCATCATCTGCTGTTTGATCTCTGCAATTACCGGATAGTTTGGTATCGTAACCGATTCCAGTACATTTCCCATATGTGCACAGACACCGTCAAAATCTTTCTCCCGGATATCTTTCATCAGTGCATCAATATCCGGATGGTTCGTCTGTTCATCCAGCTTCAGGTTCTGATATACAAATTTGGTCGATACAGAAATGGATGGTTTTGCAATCAGCACCGGACATTTGATCATCGGCGGAAGCTGCGTCAGTTTTTCCCCGATTCCTTCTGCCAGTGCCGTTCCACGCATAAGACAGTAAGGAACATCTGCCCCGATCTGTACCCCTCTCTTCATCAGTTCCCTGCGGGACAATCCCAGATCATACAACTGATTCATCGCATACAGCATGGCGGCAGCATCCGTGCTTCCTCCTGCCATCCCCGCCGCTACCGGAATTCTCTTTGTCAGTTTTACGGAAATTCCATCTGTAAGCGCAAACTCTTCCTGTAACAGCCGTGCCGCTTTATAGACCAGATTATTTTCATTTACCGGCAAAAAAGAGAGGTTGGAAACAATCTGTATCTCCGGCTCCCGGATCTTTTGAATCTCCAGAAGATCGTACAGATGAATGGTCTGCATGATCATGCGCACTTCATGATATCCATCTTCCCTGCGCCGGACCACATCCAGTCCCAGATTTATTTTTGCAAGTGCTTTGAGTGTTATTTCATCCATTTGTATTTCCTCAGTATTTTGTATACACCGATTGTACTACAAAAAATACAATCGGTCAAATTCTATTCTCCCTGTTATTCTTTCCACTTTCTTCCGAAAAAATAAGTCACAAAATAGATCACAGATGCGATAATTACAATCATTGGGCCGGTTGCAACGTTCGTATAATAAGACAAAATCAGTCCCATTACACCGGAGAAAACGGAAAAAATTATCGAAAAGACATGGTATTCCCGCATATTTACCGACAGATTTCTGCTCGATGCCGCCGGAAGGATCAGCAATGCATTGATGATCAGAATACCTACCCACTTGATGGAAAGCATGACAATCAGTGCTACAAGTACCGCAAAAACATAATCCATCAGTTGTACCGGAATCCGCTTGCTCTTTGCCAGTGCCCGGTGAATACAGATGGCATTCAGCCAGTTAAAACAGGTGATCCAGAACAAAATCGTAACGATAAAAATAATAACAAGATACCCGATTTCCTTTTTGGTAATGCTCAGAACATCCCCGACTAAAAGACTCGAATATTTACTGAAATTTCCGCCTTTTGACAGAATTGCCAGACCAATCGCAACCGAACAGGAGGAAAAAACCGAAATAATCGTATCGGTTGATACGGTACTTCTGCTTCCGATTTTGTTTAACAGCAGCGCGAATACAACTGCAAAAATCACCATGGAAATATTCGTATCCGGAATTCCGCATACCACTCCTACAGCAATTCCCGTCAGTGCGGAATGCCCCAGGGCATCCGAAAAATATGCCATTTTTTTATTGACAATCATGGTTCCCATCAGCCCAAACAGTGGTGTAATGATCAGTATTGCGGCCAATGCCATCTTCATAAAACCATAATCCATCCAGGAGGTCCAATCAATCATTTGTCTCATCCTCCTTTATCCATGTCTCTTCTTTTCCCGCAGAAAAAATCCGTTCAAATTCGGAACTTTCGTATACTTCTTTTACCGTTCCCTGCCTGAGGACCGTCTTGTCCAGAAGCACTACATGATCCGCATATCTTGCCACGTAATCCAGATCATGTGAGATCAGAATAATCGCAAGGTCATAATGTTTTTTCAGATAATCCATCGTTTTAAAAAAAAGTTCCATGCCATTCTGGTCAATTCCGGATACCGGCTCATCCAAAAGCAGCAGATTCGGCTCATCCATCACCGCCAGTGCAAGAAGCACTCTCTGCAGCTGTCCTCCGGACAGATTACAAACCTGTTTGTCGATCAGTTCTTCTGCCTCAAAAATGCGCAGATGTTTTTTGATCTTTTCATATAATTTCCGTTTTTTCGGCAGAAACACCGGATATCTCGACTCATAGCTTGCCAGCAGGTCATAGACACTGACCGGTGTATTTTTTTCGATGTTAATCGATTGCGGGACATATCCGATTTTTAAATTCTGCATCCGTCCGTCTTTGGTATCCCGAAACTCAATATCTCCCGTATGCGGGATGTCCCCCAGCATGGCACGGATCAATGTCGATTTTCCGGCACCGTTTTTTCCGATAATCGCATTCAGCGATCCACAGTGCATATGAAGATTCACATCTTTTAAGATTTCCTGCTCACTGAACCACACCCCCAGATGGTTCACCTTGATGCAGTGAAATCCACACGGACTAATGATCTTTCGCATAAAATGCCTCCTCAAGTATCTCCATGTTTTTTTTCATACCGTTAATATAACTGTCTTTTTCGTAAGTTCCGCGATTCAGCGGGTCCAGATATAATACCTTTGCATCGGACTCTTTCCGGATCGTATCTCCCATACTCTTTCCATACAGTTCTTCTGCAAGAATGTATTTTACATGCCCCTTGCGGACAGCAGAAAGCACATCCGATACTTCTCCTGCGCTGACCTGCCGTTCCTCATCGAGATCCAGCAGATAGTTTACCTGCAGTCCATAGTCCTCAGCAACATAGGCATATGCTTCATGAAACAGAATCACCGACTGACCGGAAATTTCCTGTTTTAATTTCTCCTGACGTTTTTTCAGTCCGTCCAGTTTTTCCAGATATGCCTTTGCCCCATTCTGATAGGCACTGCTTCTTTCCGGATCTGCTCCAGATAATCCATCGGCAATCGTCTGTACCTGTGTCTCATAAGCAGAAACGCTCATCCATGCGTGGGCATTGACATCCCCATGGGCATGTTCTTCTTCTGTTTCCCCCTCATGATGATGTGTATCGTCCTCCTCCCCGGAGAGCAAAGAAATATTCTCACAGGCTTCTATAATTTTCAGATTCGGGTAAGCCTCTGCAACTTCCTTCATAAAGCTTTCAATTCCACCACCATTGATGATAAACACATCCGCCGTACTGAGTAACTTCATATCTTCCGGTGTCAGCTGGAAATCATGCAGGCAGCCGGTCTGCGGCTCACTTAAATTTTCCAGACGCACTCCGTCTGCATCCCCGATTACATTCTCAGCCTCAATATACATTGGATAAAAGGAAGTCACAACCGTCAGTTCCTGTCCATCCGTCTGTTCCTGTGTCTGGCTGACGTACCATCCGGTCAGTCCCATTCCTGCCACCAGAATGGCAAAAAGCATGATTGCAGTATACAAATACTTTTTCTTCATTCTACTTTTTTTTCACTTTCTTTTTCTGTTCTTTTCGAAGTGTCTTTTTTGCTACCGGGCGGTCTGTCTTTTTCCAGCGTTCTTTTTTCTTCGGTTCCTGCGGTGCCGGCTGCTTTTGTTTTGCCTCTCTTTTGGCATTTTCCGCCTCGATGTACCCTTGCGGAAGTTCAATAACGGATTCTACAATCTGCCAGATTTCTTCCCGGCCCTGTTTTGACTCCGCAGAAAACGGAATAACGATCGTTCCCGGCTCTACTTGCAGGATATCCTTTATCATTTGCACATGTTGCAGGATTTGCATCTTTTTTAATTTGTCCGATTTTGTTGCAATGATGATTGGCGCAAATCCCTGATGAACCATCCACTCATACATCATCTGATCATTTTCCGACGGTTCATGACGGATATCAATCAGAAGAAAAACTGCTTTCAGCCGTTTGGATGTATGCAGATAATTTTCGATCATCTGTCCCCATTTCGCCTTAATCTCAATATTTGCATTTGCGTATCCGTATCCCGGCAAGTCCACCAGATACATTGCCTCATTGACATTATAAAAATTTATGGTCTGCGTTTTTCCCGGCTGGGAAGAAGTACGCGCAAGCGATTTCCGGTTCATCAGCGCATTGATCAGCGATGACTTTCCCACATTGGATTTTCCGGCAAAAGCCACTTCATCCAATAGGTTGTCCGGAATCGCACTTGTAATTCCACAAACTGTCTCCAAATTCACATTTTTGATAATCATATTTATTCTCCTGCAAAAAGAATTTGGGCTGCATTATACAAATGCAGCCTTAATTACCTGATCCATATGTTCTACCGGTATGATCTCCATATCTCCAACGATCTCTTCCGAAATTTCGGCAAGATCCTGTTCATTCTCTTTTGGAATACAGACCGTCTTCATTCCGGCATTCTTTGCCGCAAGCAATTTCTCTTTTAATCCGCCAATCGGAAGTACACGTCCGCGCAGTGTAATTTCCCCTGTCATGGCAACATCTGCCCGTACCGGCTTCCCGGTGACCGCAGAAAGAATTGCGGTTGCCATGGTAATTCCGGCAGACGGTCCGTCTTTTGGAACCGCACCTTCCGGAACATGGATATGGATGTCATGTTTCTGGAAAAATTCCGGATCAATATGGTAATCTTCACTGATGGACCGAATATAACTGATTCCGGTCTGTGCAGACTCTTTCATGACGTCTCCGAGTTTTCCCGTCAACACCACACTGCCCTTGCCCGGCATCAGATTCACCTCAATCTCTAAAGTTACACCACCCACACTGGTCCATGCCAGACCGCGCACAATGCCTACTTCATTCTTTTTGTTTTTCTTCTCCGGACGATATTTCAGTTTTCCGAGAAAATCTTCCAGATTTGTGCCGGTTACACGAATCATTTTCTCATCGCCCTCGTAGATTCTGCGGGCTGCTTTGCGGCAGATTTCTCCGATCTGCCGTTCGAGAGAACGTACACCTGCTTCTCTGGTATAAGAAGAAATCACCATTCGCAGCGCTTTGTCCGTAATCTTTAGTTTGCCATCTGCAACTCCGTTTTTTTCAAACTGTTTCGCCAGCAGATGATCCTTTGCAATATGGAACTTTTCGTTTTCCGTATAACTGCTGACTTCTATAATTTCCATACGATCCAGAAGCGGGCCCGGAATATCCTGCATGGAATTGGCACTTGCAATAAACAGTACCTCGGACAGATCCACCGGAAGCTCTACATAGTGATCCCGGAATTTATGATTCTGTTCCGAGTCAAGCACTTCCAGCATGGCAGAAGCTGTATCTCCCTTATAATCGCTGCTCATCTTGTCAATTTCATCCAGCAGCATCAGTGGATTTTTGACTCCCGCCATCCGCAGTCCATTGACGATTCTTCCCGGCATTGCTCCCACATAGGTTCTGCGGTGTCCGCGGATCTCCGCTTCATCCCGCACACCTCCGAGTGAAATACGAACATATTTTTTATCCAGCGCACGGGCAATCGAACGCGCAATGCTGGTTTTTCCGGTTCCCGGAGGCCCCACCAGACAAATAATCGGGCTCTCTCCCTTTCCGGTCAGATTACGGACTGCAAGAAATTCCAGAATACGTTCCTTTACCTTTTCGAGACCGTAATGATCCTCATCCAGAATCTTCTGCGCATGCTTTAAGTCTTTGTTATCCTCCGATACTGCATCCCACGGAAGTTCCAGTAAGGTTTCGATATAACCACGGCTTACCGTACTCTCGGATGAATTTCCTGAAATTCCCTGAAAACGCTCAATCTCCTTATGAATTCTTGCTTTCACTTCCCTGGAAGCCTGAAGTTCCTGCAGTTTCTTTTCATACTCCTGTGCATCGGTTTCTGTATTGGATTCTCCCAGCTCTTCCCGGATTACCTGCATCTGCTCCCGAAGCAGGTAATCTTTCTGGTTTTTATCCACATGTTCCTGCACTTTTTTCTGGAAATCACGCTTTAAAGCCAGAATCTCTGTCTCCTGCAGCAAAGAAGAAAGCACCGCCTCATAACGTGCTGTCAGCGTGACAGCCTCTAACAGTTTCTGTTTCTTTTTATAACTGATTACAAGGCTGTTTCCCACATAATCAAGAAGTTTTAAAAGATCCGTTTCTTCCTGAACCTGGCGCATCACATCCTGCCCGATTTTGCCATGTACTCTTGCATATTTTGCAAACGTTTCCTGCACACTCAAAAGCATTGCAGACTTTGCCTGCTCCGGAAGCTGTTCATCGTCTTCCTGATCATACACGATCACACGCGCTTGCATATAATCGGCTGTCTGTGTATATTCATATATCTCTGCGCGCCCGATTCCTTCGATCAGTACACGCATAATATTTTTCTGTAATTTTACGACCTGACGAACCACAGCCAGAAGCCCCACTTCATACAGATCTTCTCCCTGAGGATCTTCTTTCTCTGTATCTTTTTGTGTGACGATAAAAAGCTTCTGGTCTCCTTTCATGGCTTCCTCGACAGCACGCAGGGATTTGTCCCTGCTGATATCAAAATGAGCCACCATGCCCGGCAAAATCGTCATTCCCCGCAGTGCCACTGCCGGAATTGTCAATATTTTATCTTCCACTTGTATCTGCTCCTATATTTCCAGACGCATCCGGTCTTTTTATGAAGCAAGTTCTTCTTTTACTTCTTTCTTCGGGTCCTGCTCAATTCCAAGAATCTCTTCTCCATCTAAAGCAAGATTGTTTTCCACCATCTTTTTATCTACCACACACTTGCTGATGGAATCATCCGATGGGACACGATACATCAGATCCAGCATTACCGCTTCCATGATGGCACGCAGTCCACGCGCTCCGGTTTTGCGCTCTAATGCCTTATCTGCAATTGCTTCGATTGCGCTGTCCTCAAATTCCAGTCCTACCCCATCCAGTTCCAGAAGTCTGGTATACTGTTTGATCAGAGAATTCTTTGGCTCTTTTAAAATACGGATCAATGCGTCGCGATCCAGCGAATCTAAAGATACGGTAATCGGCACACGTCCGATAAACTCCGGAATCAGTCCAAACTTCACAAAATCCTGTGGCAGTGCACGCTTAAATGCATCCCCCACATTGATGTCAGACTTTGACTTCACCTCTGCATTAAATCCGATCGCAGAAGCGTCCATACGTGCCTCTACAATTTTCTCCAGACCATCAAATGCTCCGCCGCAAATAAACAGAATATTTGTCGTATCAATCGGAATCAGTTCCTGCTGCGGATGTTTACGTCCTCCCTGTGGCGGAACCGATGCAACCGTTCCTTCCAGAATCTTAAGTAATGCCTGCTGAACACCCTCTCCGGATACGTCTCTCGTGATGGATACATTCTCCGATTTCTTTGTGATCTTATCAATCTCATCAATATAGATAATGCCGTGCTGTGCACGCTCCACATCATAATCTGCCGCCTGAATCAGCTTCAAAAGAATGTTCTCTACATCCTCTCCCACATAACCGGCCTCTGTCAGTGTCGTGGCATCTGCAATTGCAAACGGTACATTAAGTACACGGGCAAGTGTCTGCGCCAGAAGCGTCTTTCCGGAACCGGTCGGTCCCAGCATCAGAATATTGCTTTTCTGAAGTTCCACATCATTTTCCTGATCTGCAAGCACTCTCTTATAATGATTGTATACCGCAACCGAAAGTACCTTTTTTGCCTGATCCTGCCCGATTACATAATCGTCCAGAAACGCTTTCATTTCTTCCGGTTTAATCAGATTGATTTCTTCCTTTGCAGAAGCCGGAGCTTTTTCTTCCAGATTCTCTTCCTCGATGATCTCTGCGCAGATATCTACACACTCATCACAGATAAATGCACCATTTGGACCTGAAATCATTCTTCCGACCTGATCCTGTGTTTTTCCGCAAAAAGAGCAGCGGATTTTGCCATCATTCTTTCCTGCCATAATTTATTTACTCCTATAAATGAAAAATACCTCCGGCAATGACCGGAGGTTTCCACATAACTATCTATTCGTGATCACTCCATCGATCAAGCCGTAATCTGCAGCTTCCTGCGCGGACATATAATTGTCACGTTCCGTATCTGCTGCAATTGTCTCATATGGCTTACCGGTGTTTGCAGCAAGAATTTCATTCAAACGTTTCTTTGTCTTTAAAATATTCTCTGCCGCAATCTGAATCTCTGTTGCCTGTCCTTTTGCACCACCGGAAGGCTGATGAATCATGATTTCTGAATTAGGGAGTGCAAAACGTTTTCCCTTTGTACCACCAGCCAGAAGAAACGCACCCATGCTGGCTGCCAGTCCGATACAGATGGTTGATACATCACATTTGATATACTGCATGGTGTCATAAATTGCCATACCGGCAGTAACCATTCCACCCGGAGAATTGATATATAACTGAATATCCTTGTTTGGATCTTCCGATTCCAGAAACAGAAGCTGTGCAACAACAAGACTTGCGGTTGTCTCATTTACTTCTTCCCCTAAAAAGATAATTCTGTCTTTTAACAGACGGGAATAAATATCATAATTTCTCTCGCCCCTGCTGGTCTGTTCAATGACATAAGGTACTAAACTCATAGAAAAATCGCCTCCTGTATTTATTACATGCATCCTGCGATGCACCTCAATGAACAAAAGACCGGTCTGGTATTCTCCCAGACCAGTCCTTCTCTGTCGTAGTTTTCAATATTAAGCCTCTGCTTCTGCCTCAGCTTCTTTTTCTTTCTTTGTCTTAGCCTTTGCTCTTTCTTTGATGTTGTCCATGATCAGTTCAACTGCCTTTGTGATGGCAAGTTCTCTCTTCATGGATTCTTTCTCGCCTTCGCCCATGTACTCTTTGAGCTTATCAGCTTCCATACCGTAATTCTTTGCCATCTTCTCGATCTCTGCATCTACATCTGCATCAGATACTTCGATGTTTTCTTCCTTAGCGATCTGCTCTAATACGAGACTGCTCTGGATACGGGTAAGAGCTTCCGGACGAACCTGCTCCTTTAATCCGTCTACGGTAAGACCGGAGAACTGTAAGTACTGATCCATGGAAAGACCGCTCTGTGCGATTCTCTGAGCGAATTCCTCGATCATTGTCTCACACTGTGTATCGATCATTGCCTCCGGAATCTCCATCTTTGACTTGTCAATGATCTTCTGGATGGCTTCGTCTTCTTTTGTACGCTTTGCTTCATCCTGTTTCTTCTTCTCCAAGTCTTTCTTTAAGCTTTCCTTGTACTCAGCTAATGTATCAAACTCAGATACATCCTTTGCGAACTCATCATCAAGCTCCGGAAGTTCCTTTGCTTTGATCTCGTTGATCTTAACCTTGAATGTAGCCGGCTTTCCTGCCAGATCAGCAGCCTGATACTGCTCCGGGAAAGTAACATTTACATCTACTTCATCGCCAACATTCTTTCCAACCAGCTGATCCTCAAATGTATCAATAAAGGTGTGGGAACCGATCTCTAATGAATGATTTTCTCCCTTACCGCCCTCAAATGCAACACCGTCTACAAATCCTTCAAAATCGATCACAGCGGTATCTCCCTGTGCAACTGGTCTGTCTGTTACATTGATGGTTCTTGCATTGTTATTGCGTTCTTTTTCCAGAGCTTCGTCTACTTCTTCATCGGATACAGAAGTATCGATCTTTGTAACGGTCACTCCCATGTATTTGCCAAGTGTAACTTCAGGCTTTACAGCAACTTCAGCTGTGAAAATAAAAGGCTTGCCCTTTTCAATCTGTACAACGTCAACGGTCGGACGTGACACAATATCAATTCCGCTTTCGTCAACAGCTGCTGCATAATTCTGCTGCATCAGAGCGTTTGCTGCATCCTCATAGAATACGTCAACTCCATACATCTTCTCGATCATGGCTCTCGGAACTTTTCCTTTACGGAATCCCGGAACACTGATCTGCTTCTTCTGCTTCTGGTAAGCTGACTCAAGTGCTTTCTCCAGATCCTCTGCTGAAACCTCGATGGTAAGTTTCGCCATATTCTTCTCTAAATTTTCAACCTGTACACTCATCTTAATTGTTTCCTCCTTATATATATCAATTCCATGTACGATCTATTTTTCCGTGATGGTACAAACAGGCATACTACGACCACCACAGTCATTTAAGCATTATAGCATACGAAATACATATTTGCCAAGTGTTTTTTTATTTCCTATAATAAAAACAGCGTATGGCCTGTCAAAAGCCATACGCTGTTTTGTTTTCCGGCAGAAAGTCCTTATTTCATCTGTTCTTCCTGCTTCATGATCATCTTCTTGACCATTTCTCCACCAATAGAACCTGCCTGTTTGGAAGTCAGATCCCCATTGTATCCATCTTTTAAAGGTACTCCAAGCTCGCTTGCAACCTCTTCCTTAAAACGCTTCATTGCGTCCTTTGCCTCCGGTACTGCCATACGGTTTGTACCGCTTGATGAATTGTTGTTACCTGCCATAGTTCTTCACCTCCTGTATTTTATATGCCTGCATAAAAAAGCCGGCCTGCACACAAGAAGGCAGGTCGGCTTTTGGGGTCAACTTGCTGTTCTCATGTGCCTGAGTATAGTGTGACCAGAACCAGAGGAATTATGAGAACAAAAAGCTGACAATTTCTGGAACCTGTTTATGCGTATACAAGTCCGGCTTTTACATGTTCTATGGTTGCATCATCGGTAAAATAACGGGCAACTGCAAGACCAAACGGTACGGCAGTTCCCATGCCGCGGCTTGTAATCACATTTCCATCACATACTACCGGGGAAAAGAATACTTCTGCTCCGGTCAGTTTTTCTTCAAATCCCGGATGACACGCAGCTTTCTTCCCATTTAAAATTCCGGCCTGTCCCAGCACACTCGGTGCTGCACAGATTGCCGCAACAAGTTTTCCTTCTTTTGCAAACTCACGGATCACCTGACTGACCGTATCATCTTCTCCCAGATGAACCGTTCCCGGCATACCGCCCGGCAGAATGATCCCGTCATAAGCGGAAAAGTCAGCCTCCTCTTTTGTCGTGTCTGTCATAAATGTCACATTGCGGGAACTGGTCACCTGCTTTGTTCCGTTGATGGAAATCATGTCAATTTCAAGTTTTGCACGGCGCACAATATCCACAACCGTCAGTGCTTCTACTTCTTCACATCCGTCTGCAATAAAAATTCCAAGTCTGCTCATATTTATCATTCTCCTTTTCGGTAATTGCTATGATCTATTGTAGCAATTTCTTACAAAAACGACAAGCACACAATCGGAGGATTTCCATTTGACTCACCTGCCATTTTTGTATTATACTTTCGATAGTTTATGAGGAGGGAATATCATGACTTTAGATTATTACCGCATTTTCTATTATGTTGCCCGTTATAAAAGCTTTTCCAACGCGGCAGAAATGCTCGGAAGTAACCAGCCCAACATCACCCGCTGTATGAATATTCTGGAAAATGAGCTTGACTGCAAACTGCTGATCCGTTCCCACAAAGGGATTCAGCTGACAACCGAGGGCGAACACCTGTTCCATCACGTTGCCATTGCAATTGAACAGCTCACCTATGGAGAAAAAGAAATTATCAAAAACAAGAGCCTTGAAAGCGGGCAGATCAATATCGGCATCAGTGAAACCGCCATGCGTCTGTACCTTTTAGACAAACTGCAGGAATTTCATAAAGATTATCCACATGTCCGTCTGAAAATTTCCAATCATTCCACCCCGCAGGCCATTGATGCCTTAGAAAAAGGACTTGTTGATATCGCCATGGTCACCTCTCCTTTGGAAATCCGAAAGCCTCTGCGAAAAACCGCACTTCGCAGCTATCACGACATTCTGATCGGAGGAAGTGCCTATAAAACAACTGCAAGCCGCAAACGCAGTTTAAAGGAACTTGCGGATTTTTCCTTTGTTTCCCTTTCTGCCGGCACCGGAACCAATGATCTGTATGTCCGGTTTTTCTACGAAAACCACCTTCGGTTTTCTCCGGATATGGAAGTTGCTACCACAGACCAGATTCTTCCGATGGTTCGCTGTAATCTTGGCATCGGATTCTGTCCGGAAGGCATTGCAAGACCGGCCATTGAGCGCAAAGAGGTTTTCGAGATCGAACTCGAAGAAGAAATTCCGGAGCGCCAGATCACCATTGTGGAAGACAGTGGAAAACCGCAGAGCATTGCCGTACAGAAACTGCTGACTTATTTTAAATAAAGGAAAATCATATGGAAATCGAACGAAAATATCTTGTAAAAACATTACCGGATTATCTGGATCAGTATGAAAGTAAAAAAATAGCACAGGGTTACCTGTGCACTGAACCGGTCGTACGCATCCGCCGCTCCAACGACGATTATTATCTCACCTACAAGGGCGATGGGCTTATGGTGCGGGAAGAATACAATCTTCCTCTCACCAAAGAGTCCTACGGGCATCTGCTTCCGAAAATTGACGGGCTTTTAATTGCCAAAACCCGCTATCTGATTCCTTTAAACGAACATCTGACCGCAGAACTCGATATCTTTGAAAAAGACCTCGCTCCGCTGACTCTGGTGGAAGTGGAATTTGATTCGGTCGAAGAAGCTGATAAGTTCACCGCCCCGGACTGGTTTGGAGAAGACGTGACAAATTCCGGAAAATATCACAACAGCTATTTAAGCCGACACGGACTGCGTTAATCAACGCAGCCGGTTGGCAAATTCATACTGTTGTCTGGTCCGGATCACATACCTTAAATCATCATATCTCTTATCCAGATCTCCCTCCGGAATCACCGTATCCATCACAACCGCCATCGTATCGATCATACTGTCTGTAATAACATCCCTCATGGACGTCAGAATATTATATTTTTCATCAAAACTGTCTGACTCCAGAAACTCCATGAGTTTCGGTTCCACCTCCGGTTGTGTCTGGTCCGGCGTCACGGCATTTTCCGCTGTTGCTTTCTGCATAACAGGCTGCGCCGTCTCTGCCTTTGGTTCTGCGTTTTTCCCGGTTTCTTCCATCGACTCATCCACACGCTCAAACCGGTATTTCTGATGTACATCCGGATACCTGACATGATCCACTTCACTCACAAACATGGAGAGTGGTCCTGCATACACACCAAAATCCCCATATAACGCCTGATAAATCACCAGTTCCTCTCCCGTTTCGGAATGTTTTGCAATGGTAATCACCTGATATAGTTTATTTTTAAAGTGCCGGTATTTTTCTCCCGGCAACGGTCTGCGTTCCATAGGAATCCTCCTGTCTTCTTATTCTTCCATCATTTGTTCTAAAATATGTTCGGACTGCCCGTCCAAAAAGACCTGCAGCGTTTCATATTTTTTCCTGCTGCCACGGTCTGTTGCAGTTTCATATGTACGTTTCTGCTGCCTGGCACTGGAAATACCAGATTCCAAAAGCCGCAGGATAGGCTGCCGGAACTCACATTCATATAAATATGTAATTTTCGACAGCTTCTCCGCCGGCGGCAGCTGCGCGAGTTCCTGATCCGATCCAAACTGATAATAAAATGTAAGTGCCGCAATCTCCGGTTCCTCTTTTTCCAGATTTTCCTTAAGAAGCGCGAGCAGATTTTCAATTTCACTCTGCAGCAGAAGTTTCTGATCCGGGGCATTCAACGCTTTCGTTCCCAGCCGCAGAATCGTATCGTACGTGGAATGAAACTCCTGATCTTCTTTGCTGACCAGAAATTCATGATCAAAACTGTTCTGCATCTGACGAAGATCTTTTAAAAGTCTGCCGAATTCCTTTCCGTCTACCGATTGCGCAGTGGTAAGCATATGTTCCATCAGCTGTGCATCTTCCTGCACACGCTTTGTCTGCTCTCTGCATCGCCGGTAACGATCCTCCTGCTCACTTTTTTTCTTTTTCAGCTTGTCATACATTTTCTGCCAGCTGCGAAATGCCCCCATATCACAATCCACTGCTGCCAGTGCAGATTTTACATTTTCAACAAAATCATTTCTCCCAAACATATTTTTTCACCTTCGTTCAAACACTCTAACAGACATTATACCAAAATTAATGGAAATGTGTTACAATTATTACAAAATAATGAAACTGGGAGATACTATGTTAACCTCTGACGAAGTATTAAACTTAAATTATTACAAAAAAACGAGCTATACCGGCTGGATCAACGGCATGCGTTTTCTGATCAGACGGGAAGCCCCCGAGGAAGGGGACGCCTTTTTTCATGCATGGGTCTGGCCCGGTCCTCTTATCTTTTCCCTGACGGATGATTCCCTCAAAACGGATTTTACTGCGCCCTTTACAAACGAAGGCAAGCAGCAGGTCGTTGACTGGATTAACGCACAGTATGAGGATCATCCGGAAAAATGGTCACATGAGAAAAAAAATCTGTATTAACAAAACACAAAAACTCCGGGAGCCTTTCCCGGAGTTTTCATGTTTCTCATCGCGGTTGTATCCGGATGATTTTATTTGTCTTTTGTTGCATACATAAAGTACTTCATACCATAGATGGTAGAGTAAATGCCCTTGATATTTGACTTTAACATATAAATATCATTGTAGTAGTAAATCGGCATTACTGCACCGGTATCCATCAGCATATCCTCTGCCTGATGCATCAGATCCACACGTTTTGAGAAATCAGCAGATGTACGGATCTCTTTGATCAGCTTATTATAATCTGTCCAGTCCGGTGCAGAATCGGAAGGCTTGTCTCCCTTTCCAAGCTGCATATCGTTGTTACCGGAATCCGTTGTAAAGAGTTCTAACATATTGATCGGGTCGTTGTAATCTGCCAGCCATCCCTCGCGGGCGATGGTAAAGTTGCCGGACTTACGGTCTTCAATAAATACATTCCAGTCTTCCGACTTAATCTCCATATTGATCCCCAGCAGTGCGAAATCCTGCTGCAAGGACTCCCCAACTGCAATATGCGTACTGTCATCGTTGGTCAGGAACGTCATGGAAATTGCCGGATCACACTTGTATGAACCATCTCCGTTATCCGTAAATGTATAACCGGCACTTTCCAGCAGCTTCTTTGCTTCCTCTACCTGGTCTGCACCTGTCTTGTCTGCATCATAGTAGCTTGTATCATCGGTCTTGAATACTCCGCCGTTACCGTCTGACATACCTGCCGGTACGAAAGAATCTGCGGCAATCTGTCCGGTCTGTCCTACATTCTCCACGATAAACTCACGATCAATCAGCAGGTTCATTGCTTTACGCATAGATGCTGCCTGCTCTACGGTCTTTCCGTCAAAAATTGGGTCGTTTACGTTAAAACCAACATAATAAGTTCCAAGGTTTGGAATGATATGGAAATCAGAGTTCTTTCCATTTAATGTTGAAATCTCATCGTTTGGAACGGTATCTACAAAGTCAAGGTCTCCACTATTGTATGCTGCATAGGTTGCAGTATCATCTGCACTCAGCATGATGTGGATCTCATCCATAGTTACATTGTCTGCATCGTAATACTTCGGGTTCTTTACATAAACCATGCTCTCGTTGTGCTTCCATGATTTTAATGTATAAGCACCGTTTGATACAAAGCCAGCCTCCTGACACCACTTACCCGGATTCTTTCCATCAGGATCCGCTTTTTCCACATCCTTCTGGTATACCGGGAAATAAGTAGGAAATGCCATCAGGTCATTGAAATACGGGCATGGATTGGTCAGTGTAATTTTTAACGTATAATCATCAGTTGCCTCTACAGCAAGTGAGCCGTCATCATTTCTTGCAATAATATCAAACAGATACGCATAATCAGCTGCTGTTTTTTCATCCGCAGCACGGTTCCAGCTGTATACGAAGTCGTTTGCTGTTACCTCTTCCCCGTTGCTCCACTGGGATTTTATCATCTTTACCGTATAAACAGTTTCATCATCGGATACTTCCGGCATATCAGATGCCAGCTGCGGAATCAGCTTGCCGTCCTTGTCGTAGGTATAAAGACCCGCGAAAGAATTCACGATCATACATCCACCATCTACGGCAGAGTTCAGTGCCGGATCGATGGATTGTGGCTCGGAAGCAAGGTTAATGCTTATCTGGTTGTCCGGTGTTTTACTTACACTGGAAGCCATTGCTTCGGTTCCGTCCGTCTTTGCAGAGTTTCCTTTTGATGAACCACATGCAGCTACGCTAAGAGCCATTGCAGCAACCAGCATGATTGATACAAGTTTCTTCTTCATAATTGTTCCTCCTGAAAATTATTTATATGTTTCACCCTTGCGGGAAAAAACCTTATTTATTCCAGCATGCAACCATATGACCATTCCCCCTGTCGGTCAGCTGCGGCATCTCCTGACCACATTTTTCCGTTGCATACTTACATCTTGTACGGAATGGACATCCGGTTGGCATTTTCAGCGGACTCGGAACATCCCCCTCCAGTACGATTCTATGACTTTTTCTTGCTGTCTCCGGATCCGGAATCGGAACTGCGGACAGCAGACTCAGTGTATATGGATGTATCGGATTTGCATTTAACTCATCTGCATCCGCAATTTCCATCATCTTTCCCAGATACATAACTGCAATCCGGTCGGAAATATGATGCACAACCAGCAGGTCATGTGCGATAAACAGATAGGCAACTCCAAGTTTTTCCTGTAATTCCTCAAACATATTGACAACCTGTGCCTGAATGGAAACATCCAGTGCAGATACCGCCTCATCACAGACAATAAATTTCGGATTTACCGCAAGTGCACGGGCAATTCCGATACGCTGGCGCTGTCCACCGGAAAACTCATGCGCATAACGCATGGCATGCTCTGCATTCAGACCGACCAGCTCCATCAGATCGAGAATCTTTTCACGACGCTCTTTTCTATTTCTGTAGAGTTTATGCACATCCAAAGGTTCCCCGATAATATCTTCCACCGTCATACGTGGATTTAATGAGGAATACGGGTCTTGGAATACCATCTGCATTTCCTTGCGGTACGGCATCATATTGACATCTACTTTTTTGCCCATAACCGGCTTTCCGTTTGCATCAACGATCATTTTTCCGTTTTCGTCATACTGTTCTCCACTGTCAAAGAGAACGTTTCCGTCAAACGTAATCTTACCTGCCGTCGGCTGATACAGGCGAAGCAGTGTACGGCCTACTGTTGTCTTTCCACAGCCGGACTCGCCAACCAGACCAAGTGTTTCTCCCGGGCGGATGGCAAAGGAAATATCGTCCACTGCTTTCAGCGGAATGGTGCTAAAACCCTGATGCACCGGAAAATACTGCTTCAAATGTTCTACTTCCAGCAGATAATCATTGTTTTTCTTTTCACTGCTCATTGCTGCCGCCCTCCTGTGCTTCATAGATTTCTTTTACATTCATCCAGCAGCTCGCCAGATGGTCTTCGCCCACACGAAACTCCGCCGGCTGCTGTTTTAAACAGATCTTCATTGCCGACTCACAACGCGGACAAAACGCACAGCCCTCCGGCATCTGGAGCAGGTTGATCGGAGTTCCGCCGATTGGGATGAGTTTTTCGTTCATATTGTCTGCCTTTGGGATGGAGCGGAGCAGTCCTTTGGTGTACTCATGCGCCGGATGATAGAAAATGGCATCCGCTGTGCCCCGCTCACAGACACGGCCACCGTACATGACAATAATCTCATCACACATACTTGCAATAACACCCAGATCATGGGTTACCATGATGATCGCCATACCGAGCTTCTTCTGCAGATCCTGCATCAGTTCAAGGATCTGTGCCTGAATGGTCACATCAAGTGCCGTAGTCGGCTCATCTGCGATCAGAATATCCGGTTCACAGACCAGTGCCATGGCAATCATCACACGCTGGCGCATACCACCGGATAACTCATGCGGATACTGTTTCAGACGGCTTTCCGGCTCATTGACGCCAACCAGTGTTAACATTTCAATGGCGCGCTCACGCGCCTGTTTTTTATCCTTGTCTGTGTGGAGCAGAATTGCCTCCATCAACTGATTTCCAATCGTAAATACCGGATTCAGGCTTGTCATCGGATCCTGGAAAATGATCGAGCACTTTTCCCCTCGGAACTTCTGCATCTGCTTTTCGTTCCACTTGGAAATATCCTCGCCGTGATAAAGTACCTCTCCTCCGGTAATTTTTCCGGTTTCCGCAAGAATCTGCATGATCGAATAAGAAGTAACGGATTTACCGGAACCGGACTCTCCTACAATTCCCAGTGTCTTTCCCGGTTCCAGATTAAAGGAGACACCATTTACCGCACGAACTTCCCCAGCATCCGTAGCAAAGCTGGTATGAAGATCTTTTACCTGTAATATATATTTATTTTCTTCACTCATTTGCTTATCTCCTTAATTCAGTTTTGAATCAAATGCATCTCTCAATCCATCGCCCAGAAGGTTCAGCGCAAGTACGATCAGACAGATCAGCACTGCCGGAATTACCAGACGGTACGGATACGACTGCATTGCTGAACGCGCATCGTTTGCCAGACTTCCCAGGGAAGTCAGCGGTGCACTTACCCCAAGGCCAAGGAAACTTAAGTAGCTCTCGGTAAAGATGGCACTCGGCACCTGCAATGCGGTCGTGATAATGATAACAGATAAACAGTTTGGCAGAATATGACGGGTCAGGATGCGGCTGTTTCTGGTACCGATACAGCGTGCTGCCAGTACATATTCATTATTTTTAATTGTAAGAATCTGTCCACGGATCAGACGCGCCATACTTACCCAGTAAAGCAATCCAAACACAATAAACATGGAGATCATATTGGTTCCGAGTTTTTCAAACATGGTTCCCTCAATCAATGGCTTTAACCGTTCCTGAAACACAACCGAAAGCAGAATGATAATGAGCATATCCGGCAAGGAATACACAATATCCACGATACGCATCATGATCAGATCCACTTTTCCACCAAAATATCCCGCAACCGAACCATAAACCAGTCCAATGATAAGTACCATGATTGCAGCGATCACACCAACCGAAAGGCTGACTCTCGTACCGTAAATCACACGGATAAAGTAATCACGGCTTAAGTTATCGGTTCCAAAAATATGCGGAAACAGTTTCTCACCGGTACGATCCATGTACTGCTGCTCTAATTTCGAGTACTCAAACGGTGCCATATTGGCTGCGGTCTTGTCACGCTTGCCGTCCACTGTAATGATATCCGAATAGCTGTATGGTACAAAAAACGGTGCAATAATGATCAGTGCCAGAATCAGAACCAGAATCACAATACTTCCCATTGCCAGCGGATTCTTTTTCAGACGTTTCATGCCATCTTTAAAAAATGTCGTTGACTCGCCCATGACATCCTGCTGCTTCTTCTCTTCTTCCGTTGCCTTTATAAAATCGCCCTTATTAAATTTACTTAAATCAATCTGTGCGGACAGTATCTGCCGCTTTTTTAATTCTTCATTTCCCTGCATTATTCTAAGTTCCTTCCTCCATCATTATTCAAATGTGATTCTTGGATCAATCAGTTTATATGCAATATCTGTAAGAAGATTTGCAACTACCATCAGAACCGCAAGGAAAATCGTGATTGCCATAATCATAGTGTAATCACGGTTGACAATGCTTGTTACGAATTCGGTTCCAAGACCACCAATGGTAAATATGTTCTCCACAACCATGGAACCTGTCAGAATATAGGCAACCATAGGACCAACATATGTTACAACCGGAATCAGGGCATTTTTCAGCGCATGCTTAAAAATAACTTTGAGCCGGTGCACGCCCTTTGCCCTTGCAGTACGGATATAATCCTGATTTAGCGCATCCAGCATACTTGTCTTTGTCAGACGCGTAATATATGCCATCGGATATGCCGCCAGTGCAATGATTGGGAGCAAATAATTCGGATTGCTCGAAGACCATACCGGAATCCATCCAAGTTTTAAGCAAAATACAAGCAAAAGCAGCGTTGCCAGTACAAAAGACGGCATTGCCGTACCCAGTGTCGTGAAAAATACGATCAGACGATCCGGCAGTTTATTTCTTGTAAGTGCTGCGATACTGCCCAATATCACACCGATGATAATGGCAACAATTGCCGCAACTCCACCTAATTTTGCAGATACTGCAAACTTTCTGGAAATCTCTGTTCCGATATTTCTTCCACTGTGAAGTGAAACTCCCCAGTCGCCATGCAGCAGATTGTTCATATACAATACATACTGTTCCGGAACCGGCTTGTCCAGATTGTACCTTTCCTCCAATACCTGCTGTGCTTCCTTGCTGGTCGCTTTCTCCTTATTAAACGGTCCACCAGGAATCAGGTTCATTACGAAAAACGTAATGGCACTTACAATGAGTATTGATAATATCGCTAACAATACACGTTTTACTAGATATTTACTCATGTTCTTCTCTCCTACCTCTTATTGAGTATTTAGTAATTTCATCGTATTATCTCATTGCCTCATTAGCTCTGTAGCACGTTAAAGTGTTCCAAAAAAAAAGCACGTAAACATGCCCCCTTTGACATTATTTGCGTACCAATTTACCTCAATGGATCATACAAATGATAATTTGTATTATACCTTCATAAAATATTTTGTCAATATACAAAAAATGGGTATTGTATGCTTTGTACCTTATTTGTTACGGTTTGCAGGGCAATCTGTGAACTGTAACCCCTATTTATAATACTGTCTTCTTGTCAATAAAACAAAAAAGATGTCCGGTCATACCGGACATCCTGTAGGATATGGGCTTAAGTGGACTCGAACCACCGACCTCACGCTTATCAGGCGTGCGCTCTAACCAGCTGAGCTATAGGCCCATTTCCTAACGACTCGTTTAGTATACCACAGATACAGGACGTGTCAAGGAAATTTTTCCAATTTCTTACATCTTTTTACTTATACTGTTCCATCAGTTTCTTAAAGGCAGCAAAGGACCGTTTAATCATATCCGGATCGACGCAGTACGATACGCGGACATAGCCAGGGCAGCCAAAGCTGTCGGCCGGTACGATGAGCAGATTCAGCTTCTTGGCCTTGTCGGAGAAAGCCTTGGCATCGGCTTCAGGCGATTTGACGAAGAGGTAGAAAGCGCCGCTCGGATAGACGCAGTCGTAGCCCATTTCTCTTAAACCATTATATAAGAGCTTGCGGTTTTCGTCGTAAATGTTCATGTCGCCAGTCTGGCCCAGGCATTTGAGGACGACGTCCTGGAAAAGATGAGGTGCGCAGACAAAGCCCATGGAACGGCCGGCACCGCAGACAGCTGTATAGACTTCCTGGGCATCGGCAGCGCAGTCCGGAACCAGGACATAGCCGATACGTTCGCCCGGCAGGCTCAGGGATTTACTGTACGAATAGCAGATGATCGTGTCTTTGTAGAATTTCGGGACATAGAGGATGGGAAGGCCATCGTAAATGATTTCCCGGTACGGTTCATCTGAAATGATATAGATAGGATGGCCGATTTCCTGGGACTTCCGCGTCAGCAGGGCCGCCAATTTTTCATAGGTATCAGCCGAGTAGACGACGCCAGACGGGTTATTCGGCGAATTGATGATGATTGCCCGTGTATGCGGTGTAATGGCCTTTTCCAGGGCGTCCAGAGAAATCTGGAAGTGTTCCGTATCCGGCGGCAGGACGACGGCTTTGGCATTGGCATTGTGGACAAAAACCGTATATTCCGGGAAGAACGGCGCAATGAGGATGATTTCGTCATCCGGGCCTTCGACGAGGGCTTTGAGGCTGATGGTCAGCGAAGCTGCAGCCCCGCAGGTCATGTAGAAATTATCGGCCCGTACCCGGGCGTCATAAGTCTGGTTCATGTAATCGGCCAGGCCCTGGCGGACAGACGCATCACCGGAAGCTGCCGTATAGCCGTGGATGGCCACGGATTCCCGCGTTTCCAAGATGTCTTCAATGGCTTCTTTGACACAGGCCGGGGCCGGGACGGTCGGATTGCCGATGCTGAAATCGAAGACATTTTCCTTACCGACGGTAGCCGCTTGTTCCTGTCCATAAGCGAAGAGGTCACGGATGACCGAAGCCTGGGAGCCCAAGGCGTACATTTCTTTTGATGCCATAATAACAACTCCTTTTAATATATATTGATTAGTTTGTTATTATTATAACACCAATATGAAAAGGAAAACAGCCTATGCTATAATAGATATGATTTCAACTTCCTGAAAGGAGAATTTGCATGAAGAAACTGAGTCCTTATGTATACCTATTCGCTACGGGCCATTTTTCCGTAGACTGGGCGCAAGGCGCCATTCCGGCCCTCCTGCCCTATTTCATCTCGTCGTGCAACCTGAACTATCAGGACGCAGCGACGCTCATCTTTGCCAACATGCTCTTATCATCGGTTTCCCAGCCTATTTTCGGTTATTATTCCGACAAGGTGTCCAAGCCCTGGTTCGCTCCGCTCGGCCCCATCCTCTGCGGCCTCTGCCTGACGATGCTGGCCTTTACGCAGAACTACTGGCTCATCTTCCTCTGCTCCATGTTCAGCGGCTTCGGCTCTTCCATCTATCATCCCGAAGCGGCCCGCATGGTCAATAACATCGCCGGCGACCGCAAGGGACAGGCTATGGGGACCTTTTCCGTCGGCGGCAATGCCGGCTTCGCCATCGGCCCCATGGTTGCCGGAGCCTGTGCCTATGCCTTCGACATCCACGGTCTGGTCGTCTTCGGCATCGTCAACGCCCTCATCGCCTTCGTCCTCTACCATCAGATGCCGCACATCTTATCTCTGGTCAGCGAAGCGGCGACGGCCGAAAAGAAAGCCCATCCCGGGGAAGTCCGGACCAACGACTGGAGTGCCTTCGCCCGCCTGTCCGTCGTCATCTTCGTTCGTTCCATCGGCTTTACGGTCTGCAATACCTTCATTCCCCTCTACTGGATCCACGTCCTCCATGCCTCGCCGGCAACGGGCAGTCTGGCCCTGTCCATCCTCTTTTCCATGGGCGTCGTCATCACCTTCATCGGCGGCGTCCTGGCAGACCGCTTCGGCTTCCTCCGCGTCCTTCGCGGCTCTATGGTGATCATGATTCCGTCCATGTTCTTCCTGGTCAACAGTACGGACATCGTCACGGCGACGCTGCTGCTCCTTCCCGTCGCCTTCTCGCTCTTCGCCGCCTACAGCCCCATCGTCGTCCTCGGCCAGACTTACCTCGGCAAGAACGTCGGCTTCGCTTCTGGCGTCACCCTGGGCCTGACGACGACCATCGGCGGCCTCATCTCGCCCATCGTTGGCTGGGGTGCCGACCAGTGGGGCATCTCCCCGGCCCTGCAATGCCTCTGGATCAGCGCCATCTTCGGCGCCATCTTCGCCTTCCTCATCCCCGTGCCCAAAGCCTGGCGGCATTGATTGTAGGGGTTAGTGGCTAGTGGTTAGTGGTTAGTGGCTAACTGCTGACCGCTGACTGCTGCAAAGCAAAAATCCCCTGCATGATGGTGGAAACCTTCATGCAGGGGATTTTATTTGCATAGATTACTGTGCTTTTGCGACTTCTACGAGTTTTGCGAAAGCAGCTGCGTCGTTGACAGCGAGGTCAGCGAGCATTTTGCGGTTTACGATGACGCCAGCTTTGGTCAGGCCGCAGATGAAGCGGCTGTAGCTGAGGCCGTTAGCACGGGTTGCGGCGTTGATACGGGCAATCCACAATTTACGGAATTCGCGTTTCTTGGCGCGGCGGTCACGACGAGCGTAGTAGAGCGCTTTCATGACGCTTTCGTTAGCTTTTTTGAAGAGACGGCTGCGGGTACCGCGGTAGCCTTTAGCCATTTTTAAGATTTTTTTATGACGAGCGTGTGCTGTAACGCCAACTTTAATTCTTGCCATTAGTCTATTCCTCCGAATCTATATCAAAAAGTATATTACGCTATTAGATGAACGGGCACATCTTGCGGACGGCTTCGGTCATGGTCTTGGAAACGAGCGTAGCTTTTCTCAGGTTACGTTTACGTTTCGGGCTCTTGCTTTCCAGGATGTGGCTCTTATACGGTTTCATGCGTTTGATTTTACCTGTACCAGTTGTGTTAAAGCGTTTTGCCGCAGCACGGCGAGTTTTCAATTTCGGCATAATAATTGTCCTCCTGTTACTTCTTGTTGACAGCGATGACCATGGTCATGTTTCTGCCTTCAATTTTAGGTTCTTTTTCTACATGGGCGGTGTCTTTCAATTCATCAGCGAATCGAACCAGCAAATCACGACCCAGTTCCGGATGGCTCATTTCGCGGCCGCGGAACATGATCGTAACTTTGACTTTGCTGCCTTCACCCAGGAAACGCTGCGCAGCTTTCATCTTAACGTAGAAGTCATGGTCTTCGATATTGGGACGAAGTTTTACTTCTTTCAATGTCAAGACTTTCTGTTTTTTCTTGGCTTCCTTTTCACGCTTCTGCTGTTCATAACGGTATTTACCGTAGTTCATGATGCGGCAGACAGGCGGTTTGCCATTCGGTGCGACTTCTACCAGGTCTAAATGCCGTTCTTCCGCAATCTGGCGGGCCGAACGGAGAGACATAACACCGAGCTGTTCGTTAGAATCACTGACCACGCGTACTTCACGGGCTCTGATTTGATCGTTGATACGTAATTCCTTACTAATCGTCTTTCACCTCCGAAATAAAAAAGAACGGATAGCATCGCTATCCGCTCTACGTTTCCGTCATAGACCTTAGTGACTCCAGCGCCTTGTAAGGTGAGAAGCGGATAGCTTCTGCTTTATTTTCAACAGTACATATTATATCAGCCTTCACAGGCCTTGTCAAGATTATTTAACTTTGACGAAGCGGTAATCCTGTTCGGCACGGGGATATTTTTCCTTATCGACTTCGCTCATGAAATCCTTCAGCGGACGGGCATAGGTCTTCATCGTGTCGTGCAAGGCTTTGTAAATGACGAATTTTTCACCTGTCTCCGTATGTTCGGCAATGGTAATAATTTCATAGGTATTCTTCTTGAAGTGGCGCCAAATTTCATGTGCTTTCGGTAATTCTCTCATCGATAACCCTCCTAATAATCTACATTACTAACCTGGTGTAATTATACCATAGTTTCTCTTTATTTCAATGGCTTCATGATGGGAGCCGCCGGCCTTTTCTGCCGCAGCTGGTCCAAAGCAGCCTGTACGGCCGGCACATCGATGCAGTCGCTTTCCTTTTCAGCGACGTCGATGCCCAGGCGCAGCTTGGCTTCCTTCTTGATGGCCTTATAGAGGCCTTTGGGGAAATCGGCCAACGTCGTCGTCACGCCCCGCGGGAAGACGGCTTCCCGTTCCAGCGTATAGCCGTCGGGATAACGGCGGGAACAGCGGGGATGATACATGTCGACATACAGGCGGTCGACGAACTTGCCACTGACATTGGTCAATTCAAAGACGTCCAGGTTCCCGACCTGACCGGCCTTGTGGAAAAAGACCATGGAACCCGTCCGGCGCAGGCGCAGGCGCGACAAATAGACGAATTCACCGCTCGGTCCGTTGACGGGGATGGGATTGGTCGCATCATGGCCAAAACGGCCGTAAGCTCCGGGAAGGACATCGCAGTCTTCCCCATGCCGTACCTTGTCGGCCAGCTCTCCCGATAAAGCCTGGTTCTGCAATTCCGGTGAATTAAAGATCTGCAAGGCATTGTCATAGATCTCCTCGCTCTTCGTCCGCTGATGTTCTTTAAAAAAGGCATCAAAAAATCCCATAGTCTTCCTCCTAATATATATAATACATTAATAATGGCATCTTTAATGGATATCATCCGCCAAACACTCAACCTGTCATCTGGCAGATATACTTATTATAATTATAAGGCATTTCACGCCATGCCGCTAGTGCCGAGAAAAGCGTCTTTTACTAAGTTTTAAGTTCTTCCTTTATTTAAACGTAAATTTTAATATTTTTCTGTTATGAATAAATATCTATTTTACAGTGCTTTATACTTCCTGTTTTTTACCTCATCTTTCTTCTTTTTAAAAAATCAGCTCCCCCATTTTCTTGATTTTATATCGTCATTTAGCCATTTATTGCCTTTAAATCATTTATCAGCCCTGTCGTTGCATTTTTCAGCCATTGATTTTATTTACTCGTATGTTATTATATTTATAGATAAAGAGTTCTCCTACAGGTAGAACGAATATCTGGTAATCATTTAAAATTATTAAGTATCGTCATATAATAAGGAAGAAAAGAGGTAAGAACTATGAACTTAAGTGCCAATGCAAAAATCATCATCTCCATGAGTGCTTTACTTTCATACAGTTTCATCGCTCATCTTCTTTAAGAGGGATAGGAAAAGGGCTTGCCGCGACGCGGCAAGCCCTTTTTTAGTGGCTCGTGGCTAGGGGCTAGGGGTTCGTAGGGGCCGTCCCAAAGGGCGGCCCGCCTAGGAAATGTGCGATTTCCCACTCCGTTTGCTGAGAGAATTTCCAAAATTCATAACGGGCTCCCCACGTGGCGCCCCTACAAACTCCGTACTACAAACTATGTTGAAAGAGCAACCTCTCAGTCAGCTTCGCTGACAGCTCTCCTATGAGGAGAGCCGGGCCGCCCGCTGGGACGGCCCTTACATAACTATACGCATAGCGAATTATTCGTCCACTTTATTCTTTTCGCATCTGCTTCTTCCTTTAGCATGAGTATCTAGCATAAGAAAAATTCATTTTCCTCTTGCATTTCATTGTGAAAAAATGTACTATATAGACATGGAGATTGTGAAATTTAGAACTCAAGTTCTTCATTTCAGCGTAACCCCCAAGGAGCTGCGTAAGCGGCGGCTCCGTCAAAAAAGTCTTATATACTATATTATTCTATACTCTGTTCCACATCAGAAAGGATGGTTTTTCTAATGAGAGATGCTGTTATCGTAAGTGCTTGCCGTACGGCCATCGGCAGTTTCAATGGCCAGTTCGCAGACGTCACCGCTATAGACCTCGGTGTCGCTGCTGTTACTGAAGCAATCAAACGCGCAGGTATTCCTGTAGATCAGATCGACGAAGTCATCATGGGCCACGTACTCCAGGCTGGCTGCGGTGAAAACACGGCCCGTCAGGTAGCCCTCCATTCGGGTATTCCTCAGGAAGTTCCTGCTTTCACATTGAATAAACTCTGCGGTTCCGGTATGCGTGCCATTTCCCTCGCATCCCAGCAGATCAAACTCGGCGATGCCGACATCATCGTAGCCGGCGGTATGGAATCCATGTCCAACGCCCCCTACTCCATCGCTAAAGGCCGCCGCGGCTACCGTATGGGTAACGGCGTCCTCGAAGACTTGCTCATGCGCGATGGCCTGTTCTGCACAGAAAACAATTACCACATGGGCGTAACGGCTGAAAACGTCGCTGCCCGCTTTGGCGTAACCCGTGAAGATCAGGATAAATTGGCTTGCCGTTCTGAAAACCTGGCTTACAAAGCTCAGCAGGAAGGCAAATTCGACAGCCAGATCGTTCCGGTAACGGTTCATAAGAGAAAAGGCGATGTCATCGTCGACAAAGACGAATTCATCCGCCCGAACTGCACCATGGAAACCTTGGCTAAACTCCGTCCGGCCTTCATCAAAAACGGCACGGTTACCGCTGGTAACGCCTCCGGCATCAACGACGGCGCAGCTGCTGTTGTCGTAATGTCCGCTGAAAAAGCTAAAGAACTCGGCATCAAACCGCTGGCTCGCATCATCGACTGGGCTTCGGCTGGTGTTGAACCGGCTATCATGGGTACCGGCCCGGTTCCGGCAGTCCGCAAAGTCATGAAGAAGACCGGCATGAACGTCGACCAGATGGACCTCATCGAATTGAACGAAGCTTTCGCAGCTCAGTCCGTATACTGCTGCCGCGAACTCGGCCTCAACATGGACAAAGTCAACATCCACGGCGGCGCTATCGCCCTCGGCCATCCGATCGGCTGCTCCGGCGCTCGTATCGTCGTCACCTTGCTCTACGCATTGGCTGAACCGGAAATCAACGGTAAATATGGTCTGGCTTCCCTCTGCATCGGCGGCGGCCAGGGCACGGCTATCATCGTAGAACGTCTGTAATTTAACAAAATTCCCTATTCCCTAGCAATAAGTAATGGAGATGTATAGAGTACGTAATTTTTGGAACGTTCTCTATACATTTTCTTTAAAATGGTGTATGATAGCAATATCAGAGTGTCATTTATAATATGACGCTTTCGCACGGTGCATCCTCTCATACTGATACACCGGCATCTATTTCAATACGTAAAAATTTTCAAGGAGTGATTCCAATGAAAGAAGTAGTTATCGTAAGTGCTTGCCGTACGGCAATTGGTAAATTCGGCGGCGGTTTCAAAAACACACCGGCTGTAGAACTCGGTGCTGTCGTCATTAAAGAAGCGCTCAAACGCGCTGGTATCGAAGGCAAAGATGTCGACGAAGTCGTAATGGGCAACGTCCTCCAGGCTGCTCAGGGTCAGAACCCGGCTCGTCAGGCTATGATCAAAGCTGGTATGCCGATTGAAGTCCCGGCTCTTACGGTCAATAAAGTTTGCGGTTCCGGTCTCCGCTGCGTATCCTTGGCAGCTCAGATGATCAAAGCCGGCGACGCTGACGTCATCGTAGCAGGCGGCATGGAAAACATGTCCATGGCTCCCTTCGCCGTTCCGAAAGCTCGTTATGGCTATCGCATGGGCAATGGTGTCCTCGTCGATACGATGATCAAAGATGGCCTCTGGGACGCATTCAACGACTATCATATGGGCATCACGGCTGAAAACGTTGCTGAACGTTTCGGCATCACTCGTGAAGACCAGGACGCACTCGGTGTCCGTTCTCAGGTCAAAGCTTGCGAAGCTATCAAGAGCGGCGCATTCAAATCCCAGATCGTTCCGGTAACGGTTCATCAGAAGAAACAGGACGTCGTCATCGACACGGACGAATTCCCGCGTGAAGGCACGACCATGGAAGGCCTTGCTAAATTGAAACCGGCCTTCAAAAAAGGCGGCACCGTTACGGCTGGTAACGCTTCCGGCATCAACGACGGCGCAGCTGCCTTCGTAGTTATGTCCGCTGATAAAGCTAAAGAACTCGGCCTCAAACCGATGGCTAAGATTGTAAGCTATGCTTCTGCTGGCGTAGATCCCGCTATCATGGGTACCGGCCCTGTTCCTTCTTCCCGTAAAGCATTGGCTAAAGCAGGCCTGGAAGTCAAAGACCTCGACCTCGTCGAAGCTAACGAAGCATTCGCAGCTCAGGCTGTATACTGCTGCCGTGAACTCGGTTTCGATATGGACAAAGTCAACATCCATGGCGGCGCTATCGCCCTCGGCCATCCGATTGGTGCATCGGGCGCTCGTATCCTCGTAACCTTGCTCTATGGCTTGAAAGAAGTCGGCGGCAAATACGGTTTGGCTACACTGTGCATCGGTGGCGGCCAGGGTACGGCTTGCGTCGTAGAAAACATCGACTAATTTCATCTCTCATGTGTAAAAAGGCTTGTCGCTTCGGCGGCAAGCCTTTTTAGCAGTCAGCTGATATTTTTAAATTTCTGTAGGGGCAACCACGTAGGGCGCCCGCTTCAGGATTATGCAATCTTCCATTCAGATTGCTGGGAAACTCATTCAAATTCCCAACGGGTCCCCACGTACGATTCCTACAGTGCTACGAGCCACGAAACACGAACCACTAAACTCTATTCCCATTTGGAATATAGAGCGTGAAAAGTGGCCCAAATACATATAACGTTTTTTCAAAAAGTATTTAATTTTCCCGGCAAAAATGATAGAATTAATTTGCTAAAAATTTCAAGCCATGCTTATACGCATCACTAACGAAAGAAGGACTGATAATGAAAACTACATGTCGTAAAATGTCTGTGGTACAGTTGACCTTTGTCACTGCTGCCAACATGCTTGGCGCCGGTATCATCATGCTGCCGACCAAGCTCGCCGAAGTCGGTACGATCTCGATTATTTCCTGGATTATTACCTCACTAGGCTCTTTAGCCCTGGCCATGGCTTTTGCCCGATGTGGCATGTTCACGACAAAGCCAGGTGGTATGGGCGGTTACTCCGAATACGCTTTCGGGCGTGTAGGACATTTTATGGCTAATTACGCCTACTCTGTTTCCATCGTAATTGCAAACGTCGCTATCGCCATTACGGCGGTCGGCTACGGCGCCGGTTTCCTTGAGACAACCTTTACGCCGTTACAGACGTGTTTATATACGATCGCTTTATTGTGGATCGCGGCAGCCCTCAACTTCAGCGGCTCCCGTTATTCCGGCAAGCTCAGTGCCATCACCATCTGGGGTGCCATCATCCCGGTCCTGGGCATTTCCATCATCGGCTGGCATTGGTTCAGCCCGGCTACCTGGCTGGCTTCGTGGAACCCCAATAACCTGGGACTCAGCGATGCCGTCGGCAATTCCATCGCCCTGACCTTGTGGTCCTTCTTGGGACTCGAATCGGCAGCAGTCAACATGGATGCCGTTGAAAATCCGAAGAAATCCGTTCCTATTGCCACTTTCGTCAGCACCCTCGGCGTCGCCATCATCTACGTCGCCTCGACGAACGTCATTGCAGGCATCGTCCCCAATGCGGAAATCCTGGCATCGAGCGCTCCCTTCGGCCTGGCCTTCTCGTACATGCTCGGCGATACGGCCGGCAAAGCCGTCATGGGCCTGATGGTGTTCTCCTGTGCCGGTTCCCTCTTGTCCTGGCAGTTCACCCTGGCCCGCGTCTTCAAGACCAGCGCCCAGCGCGGCCTGTTCCCCAAGATTTTCGCCAAAGTCACAAGCGCTGACGTCCCGGTCAAAGGCATGTTGTGCATCCTCTGCATGCAGAGCCTCCTGGCCCTCATGACCATCAGCCCGACCCTGGCCGCCCAGTTCGAACTCCTGGCCAACCTGGCCGTCGTCACCAACGTCATCCCCTACATGCTCTGTGCCGGGGCCCTGACGACGATCCTCACCAAGGAACATATCCCCAATGAAGTCTGTAACAGAAATACGTCGATATTCCTGGCAGGCGTATCCATTATCTATTGCGTATATGCATTGACCACCACCGATGCCACGACCTTCCTCGGCGGCTGTTTCGCCGTCTTCCTGGGATGGCTGGTATACGTCATCCGCTTCACCATCATGAAGCAGACCATCGTGGAAATTAAATAAAAAAAAGGCTTGTCGCCGTGCGACAAGCCTTTTTACTGTAGGGGTCGCCACGTGGGCGACCCGCTGGATATCAGGCGACGTTCTCCTTGAACCGGAAAATCATTCATATTCTGAGGCGGGCTTGCCACGGCAAGCCCCTACAATTTCTACAAACTACAAACTCCTCTTCCCCTCAAAGGCCGCCAGGACGACGTTGCGCATGGCTACGCAGCCGATGATGGTCAGGGCGGCTACGACGAAGGGCGTGACGAAGACCAGGGGATTGTTCTGGAGGATCGGCATGGCCTTGAAGATGTACGTAAAGACGTGTATCTGGCTGTCGAAGAGGATGTGCTGGACCAGGGCCCACATGAGGACCATGACGACGATGGCGGCAATGTGGACCAGCCGCTTTTTCCCCTGATAACCATAGCGCTTATACGGGAAGAAATAGAAGGCGAAGGTGGCAATGACGAAGATGCTCATGCCGATGAAGCAGAAGCCCATGATGGCCATGATGCCGACGACCAGGCTCTGCGTCACGGACGAGTCGCTGACGGCTGGGAAGAGGAACATGCCCAGCACGGCACACGGCAGGGGCAGGCTGTAGACGATGGGATCGATGAACTGGGAGTACCAGTATTTCCGCCGGCGCCCTTTCCAGAAATCGACGGCCCGTGCCGCCAGATACTGTATGGCGACGGTCAGGAACATCCACAGGGCGAATAATCCGACCCGGACGGGATAAGAATGCCAGCAGTCCAGGCCGGTCAGGCCGTTGAGCAGGCCGACAGCGACGAGCAGGACGACGGCGCCGCCATACAGAGTCGCCCCGGATGACGCATAATCGCCGTCCCTGCCCGCACGACGGCGGCGATAGCCCAGCCACAGGGGAATGGCAAAGGATAAGATAAAAAAGGCCAGAATCGACGCTGAGGCGATATATGGCCTATCTGAAGCAAAGGCACCAAGGGGCAGCGGCAGGATGCCGCACGACGCCCAGACGACGGCCAGCAGCCGATCGTGCCATGTCTGTTTTTGTAAGTTGTCCATTAACCTACTTCCTTTCGGCCCGGCAGGAGCTGGGATATGGCGTAAGCCAGGAGCATGGTCAGGCTGATTTCTGCGTACATGCCGACGATGAATACGATATCACGGCCAATGGTCGGCCATTCCCAGAAAGGCGCAGCCTTCCAATAGACACCCATGAAGGCCGTAAAGGCCCCGATAGCCGCAAAGACGATGAACCACATGAGGGCCATGACCCAGCGGCGGATACGCCCGCCCTTGGGGCCAAACGTCGCATCGTGGCAGCCCACGTAGGCTACGGGGATGACCAGCGATAAAAAGACATAACTTACCATGGCTACGACGGCACTGGAGCCGCTGTGGATCGTATAGGCACCGATGGGAATGGGAATGATAAAGAAACACATGAAGACACATTGCCGCAAGATATCGCGCCACCAACTCATTTTCTGCAAGACCTCCTAAAATAATGCAAACGAAATCACTTTAGTATACCATATCCCTAAAAGAAAAAAAAGTTTGCACAAGGCCTGGCTTTTGTGTACAATAGAAATTATAGCAAGTGATTTTAGTCCGCACAGAAAGGAACATACATGACAAAGAATTTTGAAATCCTCGGCATTACGCCGAAGATTTGTGAACTCCTCCATAAGCAGGGCGTCGACGAACCGACGGCCATCCAGGCCCAGGCCATTCCGCCGCTGTTCAAGGGCCGCGACATCCTGGCCCAGGCCCAGACCGGCACGGGCAAGACCTTTGCCTTCCTCCTGCCGTCGCTGCAGCAGATCAAGACGGATATCCACGCCGAACAGGTCCTGGTCATGGCACCGACACGGGAATTGGCCCGTCAAATTGCCGACGTCGCCGATACGCTGGCACCGGAACTGGGCATCGACGTCCTCAGCCTCATCGGCGGCAAGACCATCGAGAATCAGCTGCAGAAACTGCACCGCCATCCGCACGTCATCATCGGCACACCAGGCCGGCTTCTCGACCACTGCCGCCGCCATTCCCTCGACCTCAGCGGCGTCCGCCGGGTCATCGTCGACGAAGCGGACCAGATGCTCCAGGCCGGCTTCCTGGAAGACGTCGATACCCTCATCGGCCTGACGCCGAAACGGCGGCAGCTCCTCTTCTTCTCGGCCACTGTCCCGGATAAGATCAAAGGCCTGGCCAAGAAGCACATGCAGAGCCCGCTGGTCCTGAATATTCTCGAAGGCCAGACCATCGCCCTGGAAAACATCGAACAGCGCATCTACATGATGACAGAAGAACAGAAACTGCCGAAGCTCTGCCAGATGCTGACCGACATGAACCCCTACCTGGCCATCGTCTTCTGCAACACCAAGGAATGGACTTCCCTCCTGGCAGGCAAACTTATCGCCAAGGGCTTCAACATCGGCGAACTCCACGGCGACATGTCCCAGAGCCGCCGTAACCAGGTCCTGCGCGACTTTGCCAAAGCCAAGACGCAGATCCTGGTCGCCACGGACATCGCCGCCCGCGGCATCGATATCGAAGGCATTACCCACGTCTTCAACTTCGATGTCCCCCACGACGTCGACTACTACATCCACCGCATCGGCCGCACGGGCCGGGCCGGCAGCGAAGGCTTGTCCATCATGTTCGCCACGGCAGCCGATGAAAACTGGGTCCGCCGCATCGAACACAACATCCACGCGACGATCACCAAATATACCCTGACCGGTCAGGTGAAGGTCAAGGCCAGCAGCCGTCCGCCGAAAAAGAAAAAGACCTACAAGGACAAGCTGCCTGCCAGCACCTACCAGACGACCAAGGAAAAACGCCATAAACAGCGCCATAAGGGCGGAGACAACCGCCGGCGCCGCTAAGGAGGTCTTACTCATGAAAAGTTATCTCACGATAGTCCTCATGCTCTTCACGCTCATAGCCGCAGGTTGTACGCCGGCGACGCCGACCAATTCCCAGCCGCAGAAACAGCAGACCCAGACCCAGCAGCAACAGCCTGGCGAAAGCAAGCAGAGTCAGGATACGAAGAGCCAGGCCGACACGAAAGAAACGCCGGTCGCCAACTTGCCGACCATCGGCGATACCCAGGCCGATTGGGAAAATGAATGGGGCCATCCCTACTCCCAGGGCGACACGATCCGCGTCTTCCATAATGGCCGCTACCAGGTCGTCTTCCAGAACGGCCGGGCCGTTACAGTGACTATCAAAGTCCAAGACGGTGAAAACGTCAATATCAGTGACCTCCTGCCGGAAGATGCCCAGAAACAATCGGCATCGTCAAAAAATATCGGCGGTTCCCAGATGGGCGTCGAAAAATGGCACAGCAAGACCCTGGAAAAAGCCTTATCCTCGACAAAAGGCAACTTCACGGTCATGAAACAACCGGGCAGCATCATCATCGACTGCACTCCGGATTTAAAAAAATAATCAATGTAGGGGCGCCACGTGGGGCGCCCGCTTCTGAAAAATAGTGTAAAAAAAGCTGTCGCCTCAAGGTGCGGCAGCTTTTTTTGTGCTGTAAGGATCGCCACGTGGACCCCATTAGGAATGTGAATGACTTTCTTAGCAATCTGGCTGGGAAATCCTACAACTTCTGAAACGGGCTCGCCACGTGCGAGCCACGAACAACGGGCCACAACAAAAAAGGGGCTGTAACAGAATAGCCTCATCTAAAAAATGGACTCAGTTATCTGAGCCCATTTTTTTTAAGCAAAAGAGGCCCCAAAGGGCCTCTTTGCTGGTATAATTATTGTATGCTAAACAAAATCAACCACGTAAAGTATACCAAAACTTACACTCCGAGGCAACTCGTTTTGCCATTGGATTATGGCATTTCACTAGAACAAGATCGGTTGGTTTGTATCGTGGATGCATTATTAGAAAGGTTGGATTATTCAGCATTACAGCATCTCTACTCTGTGAAAGGCAGAAATCCTAAGGTACCGCCCAAGATCTTGTTCAAAGTGATGGTCTTTGCTGCAGCCCAGGGCGTATATTCCCTGCGCAGTATCAGCGAACAATGCCGTGTCAATATAGAATATATGTGGCTGCTGGAAGGGTATCCGGCTCCCAGCCACATGACGTTTGGCCGTTTCTTTCACCGGATTCCCATAGAAGTGCTCCGCCATTTGTTTGCCCAGTTTGTGCGTCAACTGTCTTTGCTGGATTCCGTAGATTTTACAGAATGGTATATTGATGGGACCAAGATGGAAGCCAACGCGAACCGCTATACGTTTGTCTGGCGCAAGCGAGTGGAAAAAGGGATCGCTAAGCTAAAAGAAAAACGGCGGCAAATCCAGGAACAGATGCTAGCTTTCACGGGCATGGATACCTTTACACTGGATGACGATGAATTACTCCGGTCTGCCGCAGACGTATGCCAAGGAAACGGCATCACATTCGTGCAAGGGTCTGGCCACCGAAAAACAGTCGAACAAAAACTGTTTGAAGAAGTGGCAGCCATCCGGGAGAAACAGCAAGAATATGATGCCCACCTGACCATACTGGGCACACGGAACAGTTATTCCAAGACCGATCCCGATGCTACATTTATGCGCATGAAAGAAGACCACATGAAAAACGGGCAGCTGAAGCCGGCCTACAATCTTCAGTTAGCCGTACAGTCTGAATATATTATCGGACTGGGCCTATTCCCAAATCCAACAGATACCCGGACCTTGATCCCGTTTTTGACGGCATTGGAATCAGAGTATGGAAGACTGGCAGATCATATCGTGGCGGATGCCGGATATGACAGTGAAGAGAATATGGACTGGATAGAAAAGAAAGGAAGCACGGTATGCATCAAACCACGGGAGTATG
>OJRV01000274.1_pt1 | contig 71139 bp, 69 predicted proteins | sample 1599241 | NCBI WGS metagenome assembly OJRV01 (sample SAMN04168656, study PRJEB22393) | human gut metagenome | biome: human gut microbiome; feature: stool | host: Homo sapiens | collected 2014-03-17 | reverse complement strand
GTATATTTATTGAAATAAGCCTGTAAATGTTTTTGATTTTTCAGACTTTATGTTTTTATTCAATCTGCTGATATACAGCTGTAAGAAGGAGTATATATTGTAGATTAATAGCGGATTACCAGTGTTTGTAAAATGCATCTGATCCTTTTACTTTGAATTAGTTAAGTGGTTTAATGGGTAAATGTACATAACTACCTTATCTATTATTTGAATATATATTCTATCAAATATGGATTAGAGGTTACATCATCGTAGTGTTTTATTATTTCCCGACTAAAAGTATCCAGGATATTAAGATTTTGATAATTAGCCATCTCGGAACTCTGGATAATGCCAATAGCCGTACTGTCATCCATATAATCGGCTACAAAGGAAATCTCTTTTTCTAATTTATCGAATACCGTACTTTTACCTGTCGGTTTTTCATAGAAAATATTGATACAGTCTTCTTTTCCTTTTATCTGAATGACAGTATACAGATAATCTTGATTTTGCCAATTTTTGTAATATGTACAAGGTAGATTGTCTACAACTTCTTTGAATTCCTGAAAGTTATTCCTGTCATAGTCCGGTATCGTTTTGAGTGGATCGTAGTCATGGCCGGGAATGAACCATTCGTATGCAATTTTGGGGCCTTCTTTACTTACACAATATACTTGGTCGAAAAGAAATCTGGAGAGGTAAGTTGTGTCGTTATAGGTGTAAAAAGAAGGCAGTCCGATAGCACAGTTTTTCTTATTTTTAATGTATTTGCCTGTAATTTTTCCGGATGTTCTGGAATAAATACTCAGGATGTTTTCATTGTGTTCGCAACAGAAAGCAATATGTTCCCGATCGATATATCCAAATTTGTGATAGGCGGGAATCTCTTTCGGAAGAGAAACTTTTGCAATAAATTTTCCTGTCGTATCGAACGTTAATAAATTTCCCATGGGATCCAATAGTTCAAGGGTTTGCTCATAGGGATTTATATTGATGTCGTTAAGAAAATTGTATTCTTCCGGTCCTCTTCCTTTTTGATTTATTTTAAATAGAAAATTTCCGTTGTCGTTGAAAACAAATACTATATTTTGTCTTGCATCCAGTAGGTAGATTGTTTTTTTATGCACGAGCACCTTGTCTATCTGGGCCATTAAGGAAGAATCTGTCGTTTCAAGTGGAATTATTCTCGCTGAAGTAAAAAGTGTTTCAGGAGGTAAGGAAGAAATTTTACCGATATCTACTGAAATACTTTTTTCATTGATTGTTGGTTGACAGCTGGAAAATATTATAATAAATATAATAAGTAGAAATAGATATTTCATTAAAATTTGTTTTTATTATCAAAAGAGAGTATGTCAAAATGTTATTCTATTCTCTTTTTATTTCTATTTGAGCTTGATTTTAATATTTGACATACTTTCTTTAAGTTTTAGTTTGTTAATTAAAAGGGTTTTGGACAAAGATGTGATTGGTCTCCTGTAAAATAGCATTTGAAGCTTGTGGGAAGTGATCCGTATTTATCTATGGCCCAACATCTACCCCAACCAGCATTTGAGCAAATAACATCAATAGGAGGCAAAGTCTCTCCAGCGGCTAAGGCTTCTATTTTATCGAATAGAAGTTCTAATTTTAAGTCATCAACATTTAGCATATTTGCAAAATTGAAAATTGTTATTACAATGCATACACAACTTCCTAAAATTAATTTTCTTTTCATATTTTCTGTTTTAGATTAAAAAAACTATATTGACTAAATATGCAATCCTGTATAATAAATGGATCATTGATGATCGCGTTAAATATTTATAGGTTCTTCAATTGGAATAAAGAAGTGTTTGAAACGTAAATCTTTTTTTCTTTTGTGTCATAAGTAATATGGGTGACAGGTTCCTCCAGTTTAAAATTGCTCAATAAATTTCCGTCCCAGTCGAATACCAATAAAGTTTGGCAGTGCTGGAAATTTTTTCCACTTTCTTTATATGTTTTTCCGGAATAGATGGCATAGATACGATCCTGCGAAACAGCTATATCTGAAAAACCGAAATAATTATTCTGTGAATAAGCGACATCGGGAAATCTGCTTCCTTCTTTGATATTTACTTTAGGGTAATGAAAGCAATGTTGTTGAATACGTTCGATTTGATTGCTTTCGATACGGCAGATGTCGATAATCCCACTGTACATATCTGCACAAACGAAAGCTTGATTATCGGGACGTGCTTTTAAAACCGTACTGGCATACAATACTCCTTTGGTCTTTTCCTGAATATTCGGATAAGACGGATGATCGGGATAGGTAAGAAAGTAGGCAGCCTTGTTTTCTTCCGGTGAGTATAATAAATATCGTCCTTCTTCATATATTCCTGTTGCAATAACAAATGGACCTGCTTTTATAGCTGATATATGCTGTTGCTCTGTTGGGAGTTGTATGAAAGAGGAAGCAGTGGAACGGGGTTGGGGGGTATTGGCTGTCGGAGTGATCAATAGTTTGCCTTGACGGAAGTCAAAAGCAGTAATTTCTGAATCGCTATTGGTAGATAGCGAAGTAACAGCTACTGCTGCATTGTGGCTTCGACCACGCGGAAACAAATTTTTCTGCGCTTGGGATCGCAGATCAATGTTTACCGCGTGGCGTAAACCAATCCGATCGCCTATAATAAGCTGATCACCTTGTTTTATAATACCGGAAACTTGGTATATTCCCTGATCTTTCAGATTACTGACTTGAACTGTTTTAAGAGTAATTGCCTGGTCTGTATTAATGGAAACAGATTCCGAATCCAAGGGATCAGATACCGAACAGCTAAAGCTGATTAACTGGAAACCCAATAATATGGTCTGTATCGTTTTTTTCATTATTTTTCAGGAACTTCAAAATGGATACCGTAAGTTGGTAAATTATTTTTCCAACAAATGCCGCCTGCTGTCTTACATTCAAAATTGATGGACTCTGAGCTTGCCAAAGCTTCAATATTTTTTGTTGAAATTGAAGCTTCATTTATATTTATGGATTGTGTTATAGTTAAACCTAAAATACACATGCAAAGAATGAATATTGTAATTATTTTTTGTTTCATATGTAGGTTTATGTGTTAAATTCAAGTCCAAAGTTATGAGCTAAATTAATATATGTTTAGTTTTGTAGCTGAAGAATTGTATAAGATTTGTATAATGGTAGTCAGAAGGAGGACAGAATTAAATGTAAGTCGATGGATAACTTTGGTGGCTATTACGTTGATTATTTTAATGATAGTTATTATTGTGATAAGTTCCTACCAAAAGCAATACCAAGTTTTTTCTGGTAAATTTGAATCTTCTTTTATTGAGTCTATACGGGAATCTAATGTCATTTGCCCTCAGTTAGGGAAAGAGCTTGTTTCTGCCAAAGATAAGTCGACCATAATTATTACGAGGGGTGGTATTATAAATTCCTGTAAAGTTGATACAATGATTGACATTGAGTCTAATGTAGTTCAGGCACTTTATGATATACGTGATCCTCAGCGTTGGAATTTGAAACGATTAGCTGGTATTTTACAACAAAAGTTTGAATACGAGAGGATGCCTTTTACGCTTGTATTGACTGACAGTACAGGTAAACGATTAGATTATTACGGGGTTGTGAATGGTGAAAATTTATTGGACGACAGCTATTCTGTTCCTATGGGCTTTTTGGACGGACACCGACTGACGGTATACTATACATTTCCATGGAAATATTTTTTTATATTGGAATGGAGATATATGATCATGGTTTGGGGAGGAATATTCCTTTTAGGAAGTTGTATTTTTATGTTATTCCGGATAATCCGTCAGAATAAAAAGCGAATGGAGAATTTAGAGCTTTTTGTGCAGGCACTTAATCATGATTTGAAATCTCCTATCAATGATTTGAAAATGAAACTTTATCTGATTCAGAAAGAATCAGTGGCTCCGTTTTCCCCTCAACAACAGGAATTATATACCTTAGCTCAGACAAAAACCGGAAAGTTGCTGGATTCTATCGACAAACTGTTACAAGATTCTATTGATTATAAAGGTTTACATGTAGAAATGAAAGAATTGGAGATCAGTACTTTTATACAACAGTTGACTGAAGATTGGCAAAGATCGGTGACAGGAGAGAAAGAGATAAAGCTTCAGGTGAGTATGCAGATGGAGAATACATTGATCCGGGCAGATGCATATCATTTGTCGAGAGCTATTTGGAATCTGTTGGAGAATGCATGGAAATATTCCGATGATCGGGTACAGATTGATATCACTTGCAGAAGGATAGGACGATATGTAGAGATTTCGGTCAAAGACAATGGACGAGGGATTGATAAGTCGGAACTGAAGAATGTGTTTAAAAGGAATTATCGAATTGTCAAAGGAGAAAACCGGAAAGTGAAAGGATATGGTTTGGGACTGAGTTATGTCATGATGATTGCCCGGGCACATGGAGGGAGAGTATGGGTGGAAAGCGATTGGGGTAAAGGGTGTAATTTTGTGATTCGTATTAAAGCATAGATGATGGAAGATATTATTCGACTTTTGTATGCCGAAGACGATCCGGATTGGGCAGTTTCTATCCGGATGTTATTGGAGGAAAACGGTTTCTCTGTCGTAATTGCAGAGGATGGATACCAGACCCGGGAGATATTTCAACAGATAAAACCGGATATGGTTTTGTTGGATATAGATATGCCGGGAAAAAATGGATGGGACTTGATCTGTGAATTGAAACGTATTGACGAATGGGTGCCCATTGTGTTCTATTCTTCATTGTATGAGTCTGAACGCCTGGAAGATGCTTTCAGTGTCGGAGCCGAAGATTTTATCAGTAAGAGTTGCCAGCCCGAAGAGTTGGTCAATCGATTGAAAGCACTTTATAAACGGGCATTGAAACAACAGCAAAGAAATGAGATTTGCAAACTTTCCGAACTTACGACTTTTCATATCACTTCTGGTGTTTTGATGATCGGAGACCATAAAGAAATTTTAAAATTGAACGAGGCTAAATTACTGGCAATTTTGTGCCGTTTTATAAATGAAAATATGAGTTCGGTGGATTTGTGTGAAGGGGTTTGGGGAAAGGGAATGGCTAATGAAGGGAAACGGTGTGCACTGAAAAACCTGGTAACTAATCTTCGGAAAGTATTATCTGAGGACGGGTCATTACAAATTATAAACAGACGTTGGAGCGGATATGCCCTAACCAATATTTGGACTCTCTGATCACCATATTGTGTGAAAATAATTTAGGGACAGATTTGGCTGTCCCGGAATTTTAGAAAGTAACCTGAAAACCGACGGCCAGAGCTTCTTTGAATTGCAGACGGGGGCCTTTGGTTCCGTCTTTTTGTAAGATTTTGGTGTCGTTGTCGTAGATCATATTGGTGGTGATGTTGCAGGAGAACCATTGATTGATAGCCATGTTGAGTTGTACATCCCAGCTGATATCGACGTTCTGGGGGTCTTTCAGGTAGTTACTGTAAAGATTGAGCCGGGAGAACACGGTCATGTTTTTCAGGAATTCGTATTTGGCTTCCATGCGTAAGTTAGCACCGAATTCGGAAAAGAGGTGTTTACCCGGGGTAACTCCGAAATCTCCCTGGTCGGAAAGGATTTTACTGCTGACGAAAGTTCCTCTCCAGGTGGCTGGAGTGAAGGTCGCTGTAAACCAGCTTTTGGGGGTCCAGGTGAAACCGGCACCGATCAGGAGGTATCCCGGAGACATAAAACGCGAGATAAACACGTCCGGGTCGACGTTGTAGTCGTATCCTTTAGCAAATTGGGTCTGGAAGGTCATCAATCCACTGGCATACCAGTTTTTCGCTATTTCGTATCCATAGGTGGAAGACAGGTAGATTTTGTCGTTTGTTTTTTTGGTGCCGTCCGATTTGGTTTTATTCAGACCGTAGTCGAGTTCCAGACGATTGTTCCAGAGGTGTTTCGCCTTTTTATAGTTGGCAAAGTAGTTGAATTGCAGGTTGAATCCTACTGCGTTATCACCTCCGGCAGCCCATTGGCTCAGGCTGACTTGGCTTAAGTTTATCCCGATGTTTCCACCCCTTTTCCAGGTGGTGTCCGTTCCGGGTTGTGCGTATGCCGGTACTAAGATTCCGGTTAATACGATGATTCCTAATGTGTAAATTCCGCTACGTATCATTTTTTTGTTTTTTTGGAAGTTTACGGAAATCGGGTTGGTGAAGTTCTGATTCGCCGGGATTATAAGTCGGGCAAGTTCATAATGGTTTACGAGGGAAAAATTTTTAGCGGGGAAAGATGAACTATTTTTTCGGATTGGAGTATAACAAAGAAAATAATAGGATTATGTCATTTCTTTGGTTTATTATTATCGGAATTGTGGCCGGATATGTGGCCGGTAAGATTATGCGAGGCGGAGGTTTCGGATTGATCGTGAATCTGGTTGTCGGTATAATCGGAGGAGTATTGGGGGGCTGGTTGTTCAGTCTGCTGGGTATTTATTCGACCGGTGGGATTATCGGCAGTCTGGTTGTGGCTACGATCGGGGCGATCGTTTTGCTATGGATTGTGTCTCTTTTCAGCGGACGGAGGCATAGTGAGTGATCGGCCGGATTATCTTTCTATCGGTTTTCGGTAAAATTGTTTTTGTACGAAGTAGTTTTTTGTTGTATCCAATCGGTGACGTAAGGTGTAACCGATTGGATACCTTGCTCAAAATGGCAGTATGCGTTTTTATCCTATAATCCATTTACTGCCCGGTATGAGCGAGATTATCTTTGTCGTCACGAAACAACAGATAAATGTCGTTGCTGCAATACAGGGAATGGCGGCGACAGTAGGAAATGCCAGGTTATGCTTGAATACCGTTACCCATAGGCCGAGCCAAAATATGTGCATCAGGTACATGCCGTAGCTGAGTTTCGATATTTCGGTGATGAGCCGCGGGGACTTCGGCTGGTTTATACAGCTGAACATCAGGAAGGTACCTGTAGTAAGGAGCACACAGTTGATGGTACAGAAAGCCCATCCGATTTCTATAACAGGAGTGGACAGATTTTCTCCGGGTATCGCCTGGATATAAAACGAGTAGATCGTCCACACTGCTCCGATAATCATCAAAGCGATTCCTGTTCTGAGGCGTTTGGAGCGGCTCCAGGTGAGGTGGGTGTGCATATAATGTGCCATGACCAGGTAACCGAGGAAGCCGGAGAAATAGAACAGCATGTGGAATTCGTTCCAGAAACATTGTCCCCAAACTTCTCCCCACCAGCGGTTGAGATACGGCATGCAGGTCGATAACAGGAACAGGCCGATGAAGAAACGTTCTTCTTTGGCTGTAGCTTTTTTTAGCCAGGGAGATATGACGGGAATAATAAATAAAGGCTGATCAGGGGATACATAAACCACAGGTGTCCGGCCTGTGTCGGGAAGTTGAGTAGTATTCGAGATAAATCCTTTACCGATGTTTCTGCATCTATTTGTCCCCACAGCAGGGGCAGGGTACTGTATAACACCATGAACAGAAGAAACGGGGGCAGGATACGGATGCAACGCTGGCGGTAGAACTGCCAGGAGGTCAACTCTTCTTTCATCGGTGTAAGAAGAAAGGCGGAGACGATGATGAATAACGGAACAGCCATACGTGAGAAACCATCGTAAATGGACACCCACAACCGATCGGACTCATTGGCCAGAAAAGATTGTGGTCCTGCCATGTCGGTGGAACCGGCGGCGCCATAGAAATTTTCACTGGCATGAACGACTATAACCAAAAAGCATGCGAATACGCGCACGTAATCCAAAAAAACTATACGCTTCATTTTTTTATATTATTGTTCGTGTGTAATCTAAAACAATTATAAAAAATCCTGCGGGAGTGGACCTGCAGGATTTTTGTATCTGGATAACGATGATCCGATTATTTGGTCAGTGCCTGTGCAACAGAAACGGCAACAGCTACAGTCGCTCCTACCATCGGGTTGTTACCCATACCGAGGAATCCCATCATTTCTACGTGGGCAGGTACGGAAGATGAACCGGCGAACTGTGCGTCCGAGTGCATCCGTCCGAGTGTATCGGTCATGCCGTAGGAAGCAGGGCCTGCAGCCATATTGTCGGGATGCAGGGTACGGCCCGTACCTCCGCCTGATGCTACTGAAAAATAGGGTTTACCGGCCAGTACACGTTCTTTTTTGTAAGTTCCGGCAACGGGGTGTTGGAAACGGGTAGGGTTGGTAGAGTTACCGGTGATGGAAACATCTACGTCTTCTTTCCACATGATAGCGACGCCTTCGCGTACATCGTCGGCTCCGTAGCAGTTTACTTTTGCCCGGGGGCCGTCGGAGTAAGCTTTGGTTTTAACAACTTTCAGTTCGCCGGTATAGTAATCAAATTCGGTTTGTACGTAAGTAAAACCGTTGATCCGGGAGATGATCATAGCAGCATCTTTTCCCAGGCCGTTCAGGATCACCCGCAACGGATTTTTCCGAACTTTGTTGGCCATTTCAGCGATTTTGATAGCACCTTCAGCAGCCGCGAAGGATTCGTGGCCTGCCAGAAAAGCGAAGCACTGTGTTTCTTCGCGTAGCAGACGGGCTGCGAGGTTACCGTGGCCCAGGCCTACTTTGCGGTCGTCGGCTACCGATCCGGGAATACAGAAAGCCTGCAGGCCTTCGCCGATAGCTTCGGCAGCATCGGCCGCATGGATACAATTTTTCTTGATTGCAATAGCAGCCCCGACTACGTAGGCCCATTTTGCATTTTCGAAACAGATATTCTGAGTCTGTTCACATTCCAGATAAGGATCGATTCCTTTTGCGTCGCAAATTGCTTCGGCTTCTTCGATAGAAGCGATGCCATAGGAGTTCAATACTTTGTTGATCTGAGCGATCCGACGATCCTGACTTTCAAATTTTACTTCTCTTTTTGCCATAGTGTGTTCCTCCTGTTTTATTCGTGACGTGGGTCAATATATTTAGCTGCATTGGCGAAACGTCCGTAGTTTGAAGTGGCTTTCTTCAATGCTTCGTTAGCGTCGGTGCCTTTTTTGATCAGGTCCATCATAACACCGAGGCGTACGAATTCGTATCCGCATACTTCGTCGTCTTCGTCGAGAGCCAAACGGGTTACATATCCTTCAGCCAGTTCCAGGTAACGAACGCCTTTTGCTTTGGTAGAGAACATGGTTCCCACCTGGCTGCGCAGACCTTTACCCAAATCTTCGAGGCCTGCACCGATCACCAGTCCGCCTTCAGAGAAAGCACTCTGTGAACGTCCATATACGATTTGCAGGAATAATTCACGCATAGCTGTGTTGATCGCATCGCAAACCAGGTCGGTATTCAATGCTTCGAGAATCGTTTTGCCCGGCAGGATTTCTGCAGCCATAGCTGCCGAGTGGGTCATTCCTGAACAACCGATAGTTTCCACCAAGGCTTCTTCGATTACCCCTTCTTTGATATTCAGGGTCAGTTTACAAGTCCCCTGCTGAGGAGCACACCAACCGATACCGTGGGTTAAACCTGAGATGTCTTTGATTTCTTTTGCTTTCACCCATTTGCCTTCTTCAGGAATTGGGGCCGGTCCATGGTTCGGACCTTTTTTGACAACACACATGTGTTGTACTTCCTGTGAATATACCATTTTTATCGCTTTTATAGATTAATATATTGCTAATCACCACTCGTTTAGCGCATAAACCGGACAAAGATAACCTTTTGCGGCAAATAAAAAAATAGATCAAAGGACATATAATTGTGCAGACGTTTGCAAAGGAAAGTGTCGAAATTGTATTTTTTTTAATTGAAATCCTGCGCTCGTTCCATAAATCGACACTTTTGGTCGATAATCTGTAAAATCCGGTAATAGTGGCTTCTTCAATTGAATGGTAAAACGGGTTAAAACGGAAAAATGGTATAAGAATCTGTAATTTAGATACGAAGACTTTTTTGCAACGCAGTATTTTTGTATGTAGAATTTTTATTGAATAATGCAGTGGTAAGCGCTGGAGTTGTTGTTACGAGCGATGTAGCTGTGAATACGGTTGTCGGCGGTGTACCGGTAAAATTTATCAGGATTACTATGGCTTCGGACGGTATCGTGCGCTTGTCGAAAATTGAAGTTTGGCCGGAATATCTCGATGCGTATCTGAAATATGCTGCCGAAGTCGGTGAAATATCCTTGCGTTGTGAACCCGGTGTATTGACTATGTATGCTGTTCGTGAAAAGGAAAATCCTTGTCGGATAACTATTCTTGAAACATAACTTTATCCAATAAATACCATTATGAACAAGATCTATTTATTTTTAGTATTCAGTATTTTAACAACAATCGGTATGGCACAGGAAAAAATCAAACAAACAGCGGGGCGTGACCAGTTGGGAACATTCGCTCCCAAATTCGCAGAACTCAATGACGACGTTCTTTTCGGCGAAGTCTGGAGTCGTACGGACAGACTCGGCTTGCGTGACCGTAGTTTGGTAACAATCACTTCACTCATCAGTCAGGGGATAACGGACAGTTCGCTGACATTCCATTTGCAATCGGCCCGGAACAACGGCATTACCCGAACAGAGATTGCAGAGATTATCACGCACATCGGTTTTTATGCGGGTTGGCCGAAAGCTTGGGCTGCGTTCCGGCTTGCCAAGGAAGTGTGGGCCGAAGATACGAACGGTGAGGATGCGAAAGCTGCTTTCCAACGTGAGATGATCTTTCCCATCGGAGAACCGAATGCGGCCTATGCCCGGTATTTCACCGGCAATAGTTATCTTGCACCTATATCGCGTGAACAGGTTTATATTTCCAATGTCACGTTCGAGCCGGGTTGCCGGAACAATTGGCATATCCACCGCGCGAAAAAGGGAGGCGGACAGATGCTTATCGGTGTTGCCGGACGAGGTTGGTATCAGGAAGAGGGTAAACCAGCCGTAGAAATTTTACCCGGCACAGTGATCCATATTCCCGCTAACGTGAAACATTGGCATGGGGCAGCAGCCGACAGTTGGTTCGCTCACCTGGCGTTCGAGATTCCGGGAGAAGGCTCTTCTAACGAGTGGCTCGAACCTGTAAACGATGAAGCATATAATAAAATTCAAAAATAAAAACCGGCTTTCTATGTATAAATTTATATTCGTATTATTGGTGGTCGTTGGAATGGCGACTGCCTCGAATGCCCAAGAAAAACAAAATATGAAACAATCGGATAACAAGCCGCTTGTTGCCTATTTCTCGGTGACAGGAACTACGGCACGTGCAGCTGAGAAATTAGCCCGGGTTACGGGTGGAGAACTTTATGCGATAACCCCTGTCGAATCGTATACAAATGCCGATCTCGACTGGAATGACAAAAGGTCGCGTAGTTCGGTAGAGATGAACGATCCGAAGTCGCGTCCGGCCATTCAGGAAGCGAAAAAGAATATTGCCGATTATGATGTGATTTTTATCGGCTATCCGATCTGGTGGAATCTTGCTCCACGTATTATCGATACGTTCATTGAAACTCATCACCTGGCAGGTAAGACTCTTATTCCTTTCGCTACATCGGGTGGAAGCGGCATTACCAACAGTGTCGGCGCATTGAAAAAGGCTTATCCCGACCTGAACTGGAAAGAGGGAAAGCTATTGAACCGAATGGACGAGAACGGTATCCGTGAATGGATCGGTAAAACGTCGAAGGATTAGCGTAGCCCGGAAGGGACGCTGATCTTTTTCTGGCTTTGCCGGAAAGACCTGGCATTTTGTACTTGTTCGTGTTCGGTGACCCGGTCGCTTCTGTCGGTCAGTTGGCTTTTTCTTTCACTGACCGGCGGAACTCCTCACTTCGCAAAAAAACTTTACGTTACATTTCCGTCAGACACCAGGGCGTTCAGAAAAAAGTAAGATACCACTCGCCAGAGCTCCAATGGTCACCGAACACAAATACCTTCGACTGATGCTAGCACTTCATGGGAAACGAACGGCGACCTTAAAAATATGAACTCCTACAAAACAGATATTTTCTGAACCCCTCATATTAAGATTTTGCTTGTAAATCAGTGTTTTATAAAAATCCGGTTAGGTAACTCAGGTATTCCTGCTCCGATAGAGGCCTGTCTTTTTATTCAATAAAACTTTCCTTCTCCTTCCTTTGACTTGTAGTGCTGACGGCACAAAACCCGGAATCGGAATAGAAAGAAAAAATAAATCCTGGAATTTTTTAGTTACGACAGTTACAGAAATCAGATCTAACCGCTATAATAGTTGTAACAAAAAAAATAGACGATTATTTGGGTTAAATAAAATACAAAATGTGAGACAAATGTATGAAAAATTTATACAAACTAAACATCTAGCCGTCAATTTTATACAAAAATTTGCGCATAAATACGATTTGACAAGTTATTACGCTAATATAATCGTTCGTTTAATCTTGCAAAATCACAGACCATGAAGAAATTACTGTTTTTTATCATCTTGTGTTCTCTCTTTTCTTGTTCGACAGAGACACAGGAAGAGCAACCGGTCGTTACCGGAAAAAATTTTGCCTTATCCCTGTATAGCACAGATTCTATTTATCAATCGGGAATCGATTCCTTGTTCTTATTCTATTTCCCCGAGAGTTCGACTCCGGCCAAACCGATCTATTTTCAACAAGAGTTGGCTTGGGGAGATCCGATTGTCCTCCAGGATTTGGAACCGGAACCTCATACCTTTATCACGGTAGCCTGTTCGGGTTCTCTTGAAGAATTAAAAGATCTTCACATGGAGCTTCATCGGAACTATATCAGAATCAACAGACACGACAATGTCTCTGAAAACCTGTTTGGAGGAGTATTGAAAGCAGATCCTGTCTCTGGAGAAAAGAAATTTGAGCTTCAAAGGTTAGTTGGTGGAGTAAAAATCAATATCACCAATTTTGACTCTTTAAATATACAAGGTTATCCTAGTTGCCATATTACAAATTCCCCTGCATGTATCTGTCTGGGAGATTATGAAGATGAACCTGTATATTATGACGAATATATACGGACAGACAATTCCTGGTACTATGTTTTTCCAACCTATGGAGTGGTAAAAGGAATGATTGAAATCGATTACCTCGATGAAAATGGAATTAACAAAATCAGAATGTTTGAGTTTACCGGTAAGCATGCAATCGAAGCCAATAAAAAACTCGAATTGAATTTCATGCTCCGGAAAAAAGCCATAACGAAAAGTGGAGCCGAAGATTGGCAGTTGACTCTCGAAGAAGAAGTAAGCGTTTTATAACCCAAAAAGAATCAAGATATGAAAAAAATAACCTATAGCATCGTTCTGCTTTGGAGTGTTCTTTTTTGTTCCTGTCAAAAGGAAGATACGCTCACGACAGTCCCTGACGGAGGAGTACAACTGAATTTCAGCGGAGCTCAGGCCAACCTCAGCGCAGAGGAATTAAGCAATATCGTCGAAACCTTTCACGTGCTTATCTACGACGAAACAGGAAATTTCGTCAGACATAGCGAATACGAAAATCTGAAAAGTGTCTCTCCGGTCAAACTTCCTATCGGACAGTATACTTTCGCTTATCTTTCCAATATCAAATCGGATTTAATCGGCGGTATTCAGGAAGATAAGAAATTAGAAGATATCACCCTCTCTCTGGAGGAATCGGAAGGCAATGTTTTAAGTGCCGGAAGTATTTTCAAAGGTATCGATACCCTCACTGTTGGAAAAGACAACAAGAGTAATGCCGCCCTGCAACGCCTTGTGGGACGCATGGATATCGAACTCAAAGGGATCGGTAACGATGTGACTGTGAAATCGGTCGCTTTAACCGGATCACCTGAAAAGATTCGTTTCAGCGGAGAAGCCGAAGGAGAAAGCATCAAACTGAATATCCCGATGGCTAAAAAGCAGGACGGTGTATATACCGGTCAGGCCATCACTTTCCCCACCACAGATTCTGTCGCTTCACTCGAATTTGTACTGGAAAGCAACGAAGGCGTTAAAACATTTGACATTCCTTTGAAGAATAAAGTTGAAGCCAATAAAATCCATACCATTCATGCCATTTCTAACCTGACCGGAGGAATTTGGAACATCACCTTCGACATGGAAACCACTCCATGGGGTGCGACTGTTTCAGAAGATGTGACTGCTGATGAAGCACCTTTACAGGATACCGTATGCCTCCATTTTACTTTTACCGACGAGATAAACATAGGTAGTATCCGGGATATCAGTCTATTACTTGAAAATAAAAAAAGCGGTTATCGGATTCCTTTCTATTTACCTGGATTATCATCGGATAAGGATACCCTGTTAATTACACAGTATTTCTCTGACGCAGCATATGTAAGTAGTGGAGAATACATCATAAACGAATTCATTTGTCTGGACAGCCTGGGTATGAGACTTTATGACATCAGAATGTGTAACCCGCAAACCCTGGTAATCGATGAAAACGGAACAGCCTGTCTTCATTTACCGGCACTACCTACAGTATCGGAAACCGACCGTCAGGCTATGTTCGATTTACGGGATGCTTTACCTGCCGACAATGATTACGCTTTACAATGGAAACGGGCAGGTCAAAAGATCAGTTTATGGGAAGGGGTTACCCTGAACGAGGAAGGACGGGTTGTCGGAATCGGATACGACGAACTCAAGTATTTAGGCAACTACGCAACCAAAGCGATTGCCGGGACAATGAACGAAACAGCTACTCCCGATGAAGAATACGGCGCTTCCTGGAGTCTGCCGGAATCTTTTAAACAATTGACAGCACTAAAGATTTTCAATTTCGATGATAATCCGCTGACAGAGATTCCGGCATTCCTGAAAGATATGACTACGCTGGAACAATTATCCATCAGCTGTACAGATGAAAATACACTTCCGGTATTTCCGGCAAATTTACGTTATCTGCTTGTCTATTCGAATACAACAGTGTTTCCGGCCCATATCGCCGATCTCACCCAACTGGAATATATCGGTCTCGCTGGATTTAATAAAAAGGGCATCACCATAGAAACCGATTTCACGAAATTGAGCAATCTCAGAGTACTGGAACTCGAAGCCGAGATGAATATAAATAACAATACTTTCCCGGCCAGTTTATGGAACTGTTCACAATTGAACGAGCTGACGCTCATAGGATTCAACAATCTTCAGTTTCCGTCGTCTCTGAATCTGAGTTCACTCACAAAGTTGGGGATCTGTAATACCGATCTGCAACCTGTACAAATCGAACCGATCAGGAATTTATCCCTCACTTCACTGGGTATTTCCTCGCCGGTATTCAGTAAAAACGGGTTCCCGGATTGGATCGGTACAATGACCACGATCACCGATTTAAGTCTGGAAAATTGCGGGCTCACCACTGTTCCAGCTTCTCTGGACGGACTTATTAATCTGACTAGTCTGAATTTATGGGGGAATCCTGATTTAAACGGTAAACTTCCCGAAAAACTATTGGAAAAATACAACAACAACAGTTTACGGGTCGATATCGAATCAGATTCCGATTTTGTTCCGGACGGTATCCTTCTTAAAATCACTCCCGGATATATCTCTACATTCTCTGCTGCAGGGGATACTTGCCGGCTGACCGTCGAGAGTAATACCGATTGGGTTGTTGAAATTAGCGAAGGCGATAGTGAATACATCCATTTCTCCCGAACCACGGGAAATGGGAATGCTACTGTTATCCTTACCGTTGACGCAAATCAGGGAATTGAAGAATACAACAACAGCCGTTATTTCAATTTCTCCTTCATAGCCGGATCTCATCGCCGCGATTTCTATGTTTACCAACCTTACGAACAAGTAATTTTGAAACCGGTTTGGTGGAATCAACTCGGAGAACGTTACCTGGGTGAATACTCTGCCATAAAATACCGTTTGATCGTTGAACTTACCGGTCAAACCGAATTCGCAACGACAGAAGAGATGACCGAAGCGGCTAAAACATTGAAAAATTATCTGGCAGAAAATCCGGTATACGATGAGAACGGACAATTGATAACGGTTCCTTATGCCGGTTAAACGGATAAATGTTAACATTAAACTGAATCAAAGTGAAAAAGATATTTTATTTATTTCTGATTTTATCACTGGCATTCGGATTGCAGAGTTGCGGCGGATCGGGCGGTAACGCAGACGATCCGGAACCCGGACCTGAACCCGGAGCACCCAAAGCCAAAGTGTCCTTTGCGCTGAAAAGTGATATAAACGGTGTTCAGGACAATGACCTGAAAACTGCATTAACCCATTTGCGCCTTTATTTGTACGACAAAGACCAGAAATTGGTATCCGTAAATAAATACACTTCCGCAGATGCTCTCAAAGCCATCGAATTGGAAAAAGGAAATTATACCGTTGTGTTGATCGGGAATGTTCCGGAAGACGGGAATATTTCCTCCGAAACAATCGGTACGCCACTTTCCGGCATGTCTGTACAATTGACAAAAGCAGAAGGAGCCACCCATTACACTCCTTTGGGAGATGTGATGTTCGCTAAAAGTACTCTGACGGTCGACGACAAAGACCTGACGGTCGGCTTAAGCGTAAAACGGACTCTATCTGCCACGAAAGTGCAGCTAACCGATTATTCCGGTCAGATTTCCGATGCCGGGGTCCTCGTACCCGGAGTCGGTACGATGTTCGGATTCGGTGACGATAAATGGACCGAACCAGGCACTGTCTTCGTTACGATGAAAGCCGGAGCCATCACCAAAGCGGCCGAAACCGGAAAGCAATACAGTATTTTCCTGAATGTCACCATCGTGAATACAACAGGAGAAATTGAAAAGAAAATTCAATGCAATATTATTGCCCGGGACGAAACCGGACAGGTATTGGCTGCCCAATTGCTGGAAGTGCCTGCTACGACCCAGCCCAACACCGAGGTGTCACTCAACCTATCCGTCGAATCGGATCCTGCAGAAACCGGAAAAATCAATATTTCTGTCAGTGAAGTGGAGGTGAAGAACGAAGAAGGCAAGAAAGAAAACGTCACGCCGGACGATATCACAAAGCAGGAAACCGATATCGATCCCGACCTGACTCCCGAAGACTGGACGACAGGAAATGAAGAGGATATTGAAATCGGTACCAAAGAAGATTTCATCACTCCCGGCGGACAAGAGAACGATTGGCAACAAGGAGAAGATGAACAGGTCACTTTCGACAGTACTAACCTTCAATTCCGATAACAAAATACACCGAGGGTGTCCAAAAAGGCAAAATACCCCCTTGTAGAATCGGATATTTGATTTCAGTCTCCAATAGGGATACGAATAAATCGAGGGTGCCAAATACTTTTTGGACACCCTCGGTAACTTTTTAAATCCGGTTAACGGATTCTTTCAATCCTCTCTCTATTTTTTCTTCCCTTTTTTAGGCATGATTTCCTGATTTGTTTCCTCTGCCATATAACTGGCTTCATGTTTTTTCTTCATGCCTTTCGGTTTTTTGTTTCCAGCTGCTCCCATGGCTCTATTCTCATTTTAAATGGTTAAATAAATTGATCATAAATAGGAGTAGTCAACGGTTATTAAAAATAGCTGGACTGCTCATTCTCCGCTTAGGCAAATCTTATGCCAGAAACAAAAAAAAATGTTTACATCGGCCTTTGACACGAATCCTGCCTTTTTTTCATGAAGATTTGTCATTTTCCAGCAACCAAGTATAAGCTTTCATCGTTCAAATAAAAAAATCAAAGACATGAAAAAAAGAAAAAATAACATCTGGCTGACTATCGGAGTCATTGTCATCTGTGTATTATTGCTTTACTGGCTTTTTGCCCGTACGCTTATCGTCGAAGACGAAGAACTCGGGACTACCGATGTTCCGGCACTTATCGAGCAATCTCCCGGTGAATAATCCTTCGCCGGATCCATTCGTCCAGGGAATAGCTGCCGGCTCCGCCCCACAGCAAAAATACATACACGCCCAGATAAAGTAAAGGCAACTCTCTCACTGCAAAAGGATCGGCACCATGAATAACGAAAAAAGCCATCAGCATTCCGAACATCAAGGGGAGAGCAGCCAACCGGGTCATTAACCCGAAGATCAGCAAACACGAACATCCCACCTCTGCAAATAGAATCAATAGGAGCGATAAGGTGCTACCCACGCCTAAAGGATCAGGAAAAGTAGCGCTTAAAGTCGAAAAGGACGCTAATTTCGCCCACCCATGACTCAACATCATTCCTCCTATAAACAAACGCAGGAAAAGTAAAGCTCCGTCCAGATGTTTCCGGTCAGAAGCTACTAATTTCAATAACAACTCTTTCATAAAACAAACTTTTTTTATCTTTCTACGGAAAAAGGTTTCCTAAAGTTCGTCATTTATTCTTTACCCCTTTAATCACATCCACAATCTCCTACCCGGAAAATATCATAACTAACGGTTATACAGGCTTGTAAAGGAAATACATTCTTACCCGAAATTCCCCTGGAATGCATCAGATCATTCAGGCCGGCACTCACCCGGCACATCACATTCAGATGTTTCACGATCCGGTATTCATAGCCGAAAGTCAGGCCGGCATTCCATTTCTCCGTTTCATCGTCTAAAGCGACAGCCGGATCCGGTCCCGATACCCCGGATTTATTTTGAAAATAATAACCGGCATATCCACCGAAAAGCAAAGATGCCCGGTAACAGTTCAGCATATATTTAAGATATACCGGAAGTTGTAGTTCCTTTAGCCGAAACCGTACCTTCTGCTTCCGGTCTGTATTTTCCCCTGGGGCATACCGGCTATCGAACCGATGGTCTGCATAATTGACTTCCGTACCCAAAAACCATTTCCGGGTAAAAGGAATAGTCATCTTCAATCCACCGACCGGCACAACAAACATCCGGACATCGCGGAAAGGAATTCCCACCGACGTTCCGCCACCGGCCTGCAGGGCCACCGCCAGATCATAATCCTTACGCCTGACCAACTGCCCGGAACTTTCCACCCCGATCAATAAACCCAAAAGACAAAAAACAATTCCTTTCATATCAAAGCCGAAACCATTATTTTTTCAGAATGATCGTTTTTTCCGACGATTTGACTTTCAAACTCTGGAAATCCCATTGCCGTACTCCTTTCTGGAAATCCAGCTCATATACATTTTCATTCCAGACAATCTCCAGCCACACAGCCACTGTCCCCGCAGCATTATAACGCCCTTCCCTGATCCGGACTTCCACCGGTCCGTATTGGCGATCGGTAAACGATTGCTCTCCGGTAAACACATAACTTCCCGGCGTACGTCCTTTATCGACCTGTAGCCCGGCTATATCGACATAAAACTGAGGTCCCGGACCATTCTCGTCTTCCAGGATCACTTTATCGTCCAGGGTCATATTCATCTGTCCTTTCTCCCAAAACAGATTGACCGTAGCGGCTTCATTCATCAGTTGCTGATTCCCGTCGTACATCGGTCCGATATATATCCCCGGCATCACCTGCGCCATCTCCGGGATAGGACGCTGCAAATGATAAGTGATGTGAAAATCATACAGATTACGGTAAGCTGCCTCCAGCAAATAAGCATAATATTCATCTACTGGCGCCCAGTACGACAACAAATTCTCCAACCCTATCCGATCGAGAGTCAATGTCAGAGCATTCATATCCCCCTGAGGAAACAAATCCATATAATCACCGTCCCGGCCGATCCGGATATAATCACCACTGTAGTAATAATCGTAACCGAACCGATCGCCGTCCGGACAATTGACATCGATCCTTCTTTTGGAAAACATCAGCTCATCTCCCGGCAAAAACAACAGGTTTCTCTCATCCAGCAAATAATGGAAAAAATCGAATAATTCCGGCGTCTCGAAATCATCATACAGCTTATAAGAATAATCGATATCGTAAACATACCAGGAACCTTCCCGCAAAATATCTTTATATCTTTCCGCGTCTGAATGACAGGAAGAGAATCCGCTCAGGAACAATACCAGAATTAGAATCCACGAATAACTTTTCATACAACCGATTTTGTGTTCTGTTAAATATCACAAAGTTAGAAGGATTTTCTTCAATTCATGGAGTTCCGGACAAATTGTTTTAAAATGCTTTTCTGCCGTCTATAGGGCATCAGGCCACTTTCACTTGTTGAAAAGCAGCCTCCAGGACTGCAGCTGTAAGTGACAGCCCTACTCTTCCCATAGAGATGGTGTAACCTGCTTCGGTCTTCCCGCAATACCCCGGAACAACGGCCATTCCCCGAAGCCCCCTGAATTCCTGCCGGGCTGCCCGGCAACTCTCTTCCCACAACACTTCCGGAGCACCGAAATTCCCATCCGTCAGCATAAAATTACGTGAATCGTGCCATTCCGCCTGATCGAACAATTTGCTGAACAACAGAGAAGCCAGAATATCTCCCTTAGCCAGGATATAATCCTTCATACAATGAGAAGATTCACGCAATACTCCGACATGATGCAGAATACCGTACAAATCGTTCAATTCCTTCTGCAATTCAACTTTATACTCTTCGAGCTTCCGTCCGGCTAAAAGCTCATAAGCCAATTGTTCATGAACCTGTTTTAATTCATTGAACTCATTTTCAAATCCTGCTCCTCTCCGCAAACTCAACCCATACAACTGCCGCAAACGGGGCATCACGCCCTTTAAAGCCGATACCACTACAATACTACAACAATTCTGCTCTTTTATTCTATTTTTAATTTCTGCCAGGGTTTCCTGATTCTGAAGGACAGCACCCTTGAATTTCATGACTAACATACCTTTTGAAATTTTTAAACGATAAACTTTAGATTAGAATCCTGAAAAGCCAACCTCCGGCAGCCTCGGCCGGAATAATATACGGATATACAGATTGGTGATATGACAACTTAAACCCCCATAGGGGTAATAGTTGTTGTTGTAGTGGTAGTAATAATAGAAACAGCAGAGAACGAAACAGACAAAATCCGATCCTCCGGCTGACAAACAGTCCGGCAATTCAGAATAATATGTTGCCTTTCGATCTTCATAACAAAAACAAAACTAAAGGAAATATTTTCGAATAACAAATATCCGGCAATTTTTTTGACGTCACACGCTGAAATTTAACAACAAGTATATTTTTCCTTCTGAATTTAAACACGAAAAAGTGGAAAATGACGTTGTAATCGTCGGGAGCCTATGCATAATTAGTATCCGGATTTCATCGAATTTTCGGAAATCCGGGTGAAGTGTGTTCTGTTTCGATGTACCTATAGAGGTAATATTTCGATCCAATATCCATCGGGATCGCAGATAAAATAGAGGCCCATGTCGGTATTTTCGTAGCATACACATCCCATTTCTTTGTGGAATGCTCTCACTTTATCATAATCTCCCGGGACACGCAGGCAAAGGTGATACTCTCCTTCTCCCAGATCGTAAGGTTCTTTCCGATCGCGCAGCCAGGTCAATTCGAGGGTGAAAGACGTTTCCCCGTCTCCCATATAGACGAGGATAAAAGAACCGTCGGAGGCGGTTTTCCTCCGTACTTCTTTCAATCCCAAAGCTTTTTCATAAAACCGGATACTTTTTTCTAAATCCAGTACATTGAAATTGAAATGATCGAATCTTCCTTTTATTTCCATTGTGTAAAATTAAATTAGTTTATCGTTTTTTCTTCTCCTGGTTTTCCGATCGCCAGAAATCTTCCGCCACGCTTTTCGACATACTCCCGGAAAGCATTCGCTTTTTCGTATTTTTCCCAAAAGTGCATAGGAGCGAATTGCAGGGTACGGATCCGGTCGACAAATTCCCGGCCTCCCCGGGTGTAATCCTTGCCTAAACGCGGATCGACAGGAAAAAGGGCTAAATCGACATAGTCGGTTTCCCGGGCCAGAGTTTCCAGTTCCTGATGATAAAAGTTTGCGGCTTCTCTGATTTCTTCTGGGGTGGATTCCTCCTCCCAATGCCAGTTGTTCAGGTCGCCGGCATGAAAAATGCGCTTATCTGCGACATCGAGCAGAAAAGAAATGCCGATGTCGGTAGAACCGAAGGCTTTGATTTTTAATAGATCATCGTTCCATTCTTCTCCTTTTTTTAGGAAAATGGCATCGTGAAAACACGCTTTTTGGCTGTCGCGGATATCTTCGGACAGGATATACCGGATGTCCGGTCTTTCCGGTTTCCAGGAGAGTATTTCCGGGTTGAAATGGTCCGGGTGGGCATGGGAAGACAGAATATACAGCCTTCCGGGGCGTTTCAAAAAGTGCCGGTGTACATAAAACTCCGGGGTATCCCGATAATAATCGATCAAAATGGCAAATTCTTTGCTTTCAATAATAAAGCCACTGTGGTAGATATAAATAAGTCGCATCGGTTTCATGTAGCAAATATATATTTATTTGGATGAATAAATTTTGTTCTCTATAAAAAAAGTAAGCTCATCTCAATCCATGATCAGTTGTTTTACGAATTCGGTTTCGGGGTGTTTACAGATTTCTTCCGGTGTTCCGTCTTGTTCGATGTGCCCGTCTTTCATAACTATGATACGGGTTCCGAGTGTCAATGCTTCCCGGATATCGTGTGTGATAAAAACGATGGTCACTCCCAGTTCGCGGTGAATACGGGTAATTTCGGCCTGCAACATTTTTCGGGTGATTTCGTCGACGGCTCCGAACGGTTCGTCCATGAGCAGGATGTCAGGATTGGCGGCCAGGGCGCGTGCAATTCCTACTCGCTGGCGTTGTCCTCCGGAGAGTTCCGAGGGATAACGGTCGAGCATTTCCTGTTCCAGACCGACGACTCCGATGAGTCGTTCTACAGCTTTGCGGGTACGTTCTTTGTCGTGCTGGTTAAGCAGGCTCGGTACATAAGCGATATTTTTCCGGACAGTCATGTGAGGAAACAGTCCGATTCCCTGGATGACATAGCCGATATTGCGGCGTAGAAGAGTTTGGTTCTCTTGCGATATGTCTTTCCCGTCGATATATATTTTGCCCTGAGTCGGGGCCGATAATCCGTTGATAAGCTTGAGCATCGTAGTCTTTCCGCTTCCGGAGCTACCGATGACAGTCAGAAATTCACCTTTGCGGATCTTCAGATCGAATGCTTTCAGAATCACCTGATCCCCGTAAGCTTTCGTCACTTGTTCGAAACGTATGATATCATTCATGCTATCTCAATAATCCTTTCTTTTTCAGAAAATCGGCAGCGACGGTTTGTTCCGGTCGGCCGGCAATATCGACCTCGTAGTTCAGTTCGGCCATTTCGGCGTTCGTCAATATTCCTTTCATTTTTTCCAGCGTTTGTTCTAATTCGGGATGTGCCTTTAAAGTCTCTTCACGGATGACGGTGGTACAATAGTAGGAAGGAAAAAAGTTTTTATCGTCTTTCAATACAGTGAGGTTGGCTCCATTCAGTTGCCCGTCTGTGGTAAAGATATTCATTACGTCGACTTTCCCCGATTTAATGGCTTCGTATTTTAATCCGATATCCATATCGCGGGTCTTTTTGAATTTCAGGTCGTAATACTGACAGAGGGCTTCGTAGCCTTCGTGAATTTCGAAAAAATCGTATTCCGCTCCGAAAATAAATTGGTCGGGATAGCGCGCTAAGTCGGAGAACCGGGTCAGGTCGTATTTCTTAGCCAAAGGTTCGCCGACCGCCAGACTGTAGGTGTTGTCGAATCCATACGGACTCAGCCATTTTAAATGGAATTTTTGTTCGTATTCTTTTTTCAAAGTCTCGTATAGGGTGTCCGGAGGTAGTAAACTGTCTTTTTTCAATACCACGAGCCAACCCGTCCCGGTATATTCAGGGTAGATATCGAATTCACCTTTTAACATAGCCGGATGGATATTGCTGGTGCCGCCTCCTATCCCTTTGGTGATTTCTACCGCGAGACCGGTATCTTGTTCGATCAATAGTTTTAACATTTCTCCCAGGATGAACTGTTCGGTCATCGGTTTGGTGGCGATACGGATCGTATTTTTCCTGTCTTTGCAAGCTGTTGTCAGGAGAAAAAAGGCGAGCAGGGGGAGTAGTAGTAAATCTCTTTTCATGGTCATATCAGTTTGCGTTTCTTTTTGATGTGGGTTTCGTAACAGCCTATACCCCAATCGGTGAGTAGGGCTAAAACGGCGATCAGAAGGCTGCCGGCCACGGTGAGCACCCCATTGTTGGTCGTGATGCCCCGGTAGATGGCGACACCTAATCCTCCCGCTCCGATGAAAGCAGCAATGCCGGCAAGTGCGATAGTCATCACCACCATATTCCGAAGACCGGAGAGGATCACCGGAAAGGCAAGCGGAATCTGGATTTTATAAAGAATCTGAAACGGGGTACTTCCCATCCCGCGGGCGGCTTCGATGATCTCCCGGTCGATGCCGGTGATACCGGTATAGGTGTTGCGGACCATCGGGAGTAAAGCATAGACGGTCAGGGCAAAAATGGCTGTCGTGTCTCCGATGCCTGAGAAGGGAATCAGAAAACCGAATAATGCGATGGAAGGGATGGTGTACATGAAGTTTGTCAGTCCCAAAACCAGGCTACTCGAACGACGGTAACTGCTGATCAGAATTCCCAGGCTCAAGCCGATACACAAGGCAGCGACGATGGCTATCAATGAGATTTCCAGATGTTGCAGGGTGAGCTTTAAAAAGAATTGCCACCGATCGGCGTAAAGTTGGAATAGTTCCTGAATCATAGCAGAGGCAGATTTAGAAATAATAACCGATGTTTATATTAAAACGGGCATGCCAGGAATTGCTTCCGATTCCGGGTCCGAAAGCGTCCCGGTCCGGTCCGATCCAAGCCTGGTGTTTGCCCATCGCATAATCGATATAGGTCTGGACCGGACCCATGTTCAGTAAAAAACCGTATACATTTTGAAAACTATTGTTGAAATCGGTATGCCATTTTTGGATAATGCCGAAATCATGGTACATCATGATGTTGCCGAGCCATTTCCAACCGATCGGGAAGGTATGGGAAATGCTCAGGGTGTATATGTTGGCTTTGGCAGCAACCAGATAAGGAGCTCCGTAAGCCGTCATTACGACCAGATTCCGGTCTTCTCCGGGAGCATTTTTGGGGTACATGGCATAAGTAGATACCTGGGCTTTGAAATTTAGGCGGTGCCAGTCGAACATGTAGTGTAGGGCAAAGGCGAAATGGGAACCGTTACTTCGGGTATCGATGTTGTAGAGTTGGCCGAATTCGGCGGAGCATCCGACCTGGTGTTCGACCTGATTGCCGTATTTGTAGATCAGTTGTGCGTTGAGTTGGTTGATTTCTTTGTTCCTGCCGGCCACATCGTAACCATAACGATCGTCGGAAGTCTCGGAATTTGCTCCGAACAACAGTTCATCGGCATTTTTGAAAAAAGCTAAGGCATATTTCCAATGTTCGTCGGAATGAACGAATTTAACCCCCATATCGGCATCGTCTTCGAGACCGACATAATAGGAGATTTGGAGGAAAAAGTTGTTACCACTTCCGGGTTGGAGTCCGAAAGGCACTTTAGTCAAACCGATTTCGAGGTGATTTTTTTCAGAAAACCGATACCCGATCCAACCGTATTTGAGCATAAATCCACCGAAAGCCGTACTGTAAAACCGGCAATCGGCATCCAGCAGAAAACCTTTGTAAGAGGCTGTCGGACGAAGCATAAACACATCGTAACCCAGATCGCCTCCCCGGTCGCGATGTCCTGAGTTCCAATCCGAAAAGTTATAATTGAACCTTAAGGCTCCTCCGAGTTTGAATTGCGGACGTTCTTTTCTTTCCTGGGCGGATAAGGGTAAAATAAAAATAAGGTACAAGCAAAATATAAAATAGTATTTCATTGTGTCCTGAATTTAATGTCACTGGCTTTGCCCTACAATCGTTATCCCGGTATAACGGATTTTTTCGGAGGAAAGTTTCTTCCCTTACCATGGTCCTGTTAAATTGTATTAAATACAGAACCATTTTTTCGGGGTAACGATAAACTCACTGACAGATGATATATAAGCCATGGACTTTTTGAATTATACAGACTGGCAAGATACAGCCGATACTTTACATATGTTGTTGCAAATGAGTGGTAAAGTGAAATTGCTGTATCGGGCGAAACGGCCAGAATGGGCGCATATCAGGCAATATCTCACCCTGGACGGGATTTCGACGGGAATCGTTCCTGAGGCACCTGTGCCTTTTGAAATTAATTTCGATTTCCGCGAAGATCAGGTGGTCTTCCGGAATTACAACGGAAAAACCGAAAAGGTGGCCTTGGAGGACGGGAAGAGTGTCGGAGACTATTACCGGCAGTTTATGGCGGCATTGAAACAAATCGATGTGCCGGCCAGAATCGATGTGAAATCACAGGAATTTTATGATCCTGTCGATCTGGATAAAGACGGGAAACATCGGTCGTATCAGAAGGAAGCAGTGTTGTTGTGGCTGGATAATATGCTTTTTGCCGATCGGGCCTTGAATCGTTTTCTCGCCCCTTTCCGGGGAAAAGTGACTTGTCCGGCTTATTATTTCGGTACGATGGATTTGTCGTGTCTGGTGTATAGCGGTGAGGCCGCACCTTGGGGCAGAGAGGATAAGGTGATGCAATATGCTTTTGATGAAAAATGCTATGAATGTGGATTTTGGCCCGGTGATCCGAATTTTCCGAAACCGGCTTTTTATGGAATGCCTTATCCGTTTGTGAGAGATCTTCAAGGTAACGATAAATTTTTACGGCCCGATAAAGCTTTCTTTAAACCGGAAAAACAGGAGTTCTTCTTTACGTTGGAGGATGCTTTGAATTATCCTAATCCTGAAAAAATGGTCATCGATTTTTGCCGTTCCGGCTTCGATCTGGTACAGGAACTCTCCCGTTGGAAAAATATCGATTGGATCACCCGCCCTTTGGATTATCCGGAAAAATGACCGTGGCCCCCGGAAAATTTAGGACATAAAAAAGGAAGCCAAGCCTTTTTTGACTTCCTTTTGTGGGCGCTGAGGGATTCGAACCCCCGACCCTCTGGGTGTAAACCAGATGCTCTGAACCAACTGAGCTAAGCGCCCGTGCGATCTTATCTGATTGCGGGTACAAATGTAGATGAATTTTTTATATTGGCAAAATATTTTAGAAAAAACAGAAAATAATTTTTTGTCTGTTCTGAAAATGGCAGAATATCACATATTTATGCAGGCCGGAAACCTTTGTATCGATTCTGATTTTATATATATGTATTTTAACTATATATTAACAAAATAATTAACATTTATTTGTTGGTTGGTTGTTGTATTTGTCTGAAATGTCCTTACCTTTGCACCGTCTTTAAAAAAGATTGTTTTTCATAAGTTTGTATGGTTTAGGTTAGTAGTTAGTAAATGTTTAAGGGTCGGTTCACCGGCCCTTTCATTTTTTATTTTACTCTCTCTTTTTTTTATTTTCGATGTTCTTTGCCGGTATTTTTTCGGAGGTTCGCTTTTCTTCCCTTGCTTTTATCTGTATTTTTGTGGGATAAATTAATCTTTATTTTATGACTGGAATTCTTGAAATCGAAGAAATGGAGTTTTTTGCCTATCATGGTTGTTTCGAGGCAGAGCAGACTGTTGGAAATAAATTTAAAGTATATGCCTGTTTGCACTATAATTGTGATAAAGCCGCTGTTTCGGATCAAATTACGGATGCTTTAAGTTATCAGACGGCTTATGAAATTATTGCTGTAGAGATGATGAAACGTTCTCATTTGTTGGAACATGTCGGGCTGCGTATGCTGGACGCCCTTTATGCGGCTTTCCCTCAATTGCTGTATGCTAAGATTAAGATTTCTAAGATGAATCCCCCTTTGGGAGGGCAAATTCGGTGTACGAGTGTGACTTTGGAGAAATAATTTTGCAGATTATTTTGGAAGTTGACGAAAACATCCTATCTTTGCATCGCAAAATCGCAACAGGGTCGGTTGGCCGAGCGGTTAGGCAGCGGTCTGCAAAACCGTGTACAGCAGTTCAAATCTGCTACCGACCTCAAAAGCCTTCGAAAGTTATCTTTCGAAGGCTTTTTTGTATCCGGTATCTTGAAGGGTAGGGCGGCGGGAGTTTTAGTTCCGCCAATCTCTTCTGAAAAAGGGACGCTGATCACAACAAATCGCAGCATGGGTTTGTCAGGCAGCTGTCCCTTTTATATCCTGTGTTTTAACGGCGTTCACGGTATACTACATCTGCAATCCGGGCAAAACCACTGTACTCTGTCCGTTTGCTGACTTTATTGTTTATTCCGTCGATCTTATAGAAACCCAGTGTACCTCCGTTATTGTCCGTGCTGTTTTTATCGTATGAACCGACCATCAGTTCGAACTGCCGGGCCATAAATTCCTCCGATTGATCGTTGAGCAGAGTCAGGAGGGGCTGTTGGTAAAGATTGAATTTCAGGAAGGTGACTTCGGATGTCGAAGGCAGAGTGATCACCGATTCGTAGGTGGTATTGGTGGCCAGATTGTACATATGCACCTTATTGCCTTCGGCATAAAACAGAAAGGGAAACTGGGAATGGAAAGCGAACCGGCTGGCTTGATCGAAGCCGGGGGCTTGTAAATTTTCATATTTCGATTCCTGTACGAATCCGTTACCTCCCATATTGATTCCATAAATGTGGCGTTGGCCGTTTTGATCCTGAAGGATGGCATACACCAGACCATTGGAAAAACGTGTACTTTCCATATAGATCAGTTCCATCCCGGTTTTAAAACTGAACAGGGCCTCTTCGGGGTCTTGCAGGGGAGATAGGATTTGTTTCGGGTTGTCGGTAGTTCCTGTCGACCAGCCGACGAAACGCCGGTTATCGGTGTCGTAAAAAAGGGCAGTATTACCATTGCCGGGGCGTGCCATACTGACTCCTACGTAAGGGGCGACTTTAAATTCAGGAGCCAGGCCACGTTCGGAAGTATTGATCGGATATTCGAAAGCAGCACCTGCTGTACCCAATGCCTGGCAATAAGCATTCCCTTTGTCGGTGACACAAAAGTTCGCCTCACCTCCATACGAGCTACCCGAATTCAGGGAGATGTAATAAACAGGTTCTTCGTCTGCAGGAGGTATGATAAAATCAACGGCTTTTATATTCCAGGATTCGTCTGTTTTGAATGTTTCCTGGTCCAATAGATAGGAACCTTTTTCTGAAATCAGGTAAATGACATCTCCCGGATTGGCGAAACGGCTGGGGGCCCAACCGAGCATACGGGCGTTTGTCACCTCCGGAAGTCCCAGGGAGGCGAGCAGGTCGTAGGCCGGGAGTGTTCTTTCTTTAGAAAGTACGGAGATCATATCCAGCCGGACACGATTTTGAGCTCCTTCGTTACAGAGTACCATCCAGCCTTCGTAAGTGGGGGAGGTGACTTTGATGTCGAATAGTTTTGCCGTCTCCCTGCCGGTTCTGATATCGGTGACGATAAACATACATAAGTAAGTATTGGCTGCAAAGGTAGCCAGCGTATCCACATCCTTTCGGCCGTTTTTATTCAGGGTTACTCCCCAATATGCCCCGTTTACGATCGTACCTCCGCTTTTCAGTTCCATTTTATAGGTGAAAGTGAAGTTCGGGTTATCCTCTGTAATGATTCCTTCCAGAGAAGATTTGACTGTGGGGGCGGCCACAATGTGTTCGGCTCCCCCGACGACTTCCAATAATTCCGGCAGACCTTCGATCGTGATTTCTGCCACTTCATGATAATCGTAATTTCCTTTGTCGTCGAAGCACGAGCTGATCAGGGGAATGAACAGGAGGACGAATAGTTTGTATCGTTTCATAGAATTTTGATTTTCAATGTTATTTTATGTTTCGGTTGTTATTCATATCGGGAATAGTCGACCGTATAACCGTCGGCCAGTTGCATGTAGGAACCGTCCTTATCTTTTACGGGGGTATCGTTATCGGCTTGTTCCTGAAGGTAATTACGAACAGCTTTGGCGGCGAATCCGAGGCGTCCGTAAGAGACTTTCGCTCCGGCCTGCCCGGCTTGCGACCAATCGTTCACTGTCCAGCCCATGACCGAATTGACAACGATGTATTTCTGAGGCGTCCAGGGACCGAGGAAACCTTCACCGAACCAGGACCAGTAAGTCGGTTCGGAATATTGTTCGTTGAATTTGAACGTATACCGGGTACCGTCCAGGTTTTCGCTGCTGGAGTTCCATTGGTTCGTTTTTTTGTATTCGTCGATCCGGGCATTGAAGTGTTCGTTTTCTATAAGGTGCAGAACGACTGTAAGGGTACTGTCGAGTAAATCGGGCGTACGGTAAAAGGTGATTCGCACATAGGCATTACTCTTGCCGGCTTTTATTTTTAACGTGTCGAGGTTCGTATCGAAATGCACGCCTTGGATTCCGGTACTCATTTCTTTATCGATTTCCACTTTAAAAGGGCGGTCGTAGTCGGTGACATTTCCCATCGTACGTACTTCGGCCGAATAGGTGACATTGTTTTTTTCGGCAGCTGCTCCGGCAAAAGTGAATTCGGTGCTGTTGGAATAGGTGACAGTGGTGCTTCCCCATATATAGGAAGCAGTCCGTTGAAAATAGAGAGCGGCATCGTCCGAGGTGTAGACCGGAATATCTTTTGTCTCACAAGCTGTAAATATCAGAGGCAGAAGAAAGAGATAGAGTATTTTTTTCGTTTTCATAATATGCTGTTTTAACGGTTTTCGATTTCTTTGGCCGGCATGGGGGGGACGTAACGGGCGGCACTGGCCCCATAAGTAGAGGTGTTGTGCCCATTTTCGGTATTCAGGATGTTGACGAACAGCCGTTTGTACATAAAGAAAATCTGGCCTTCTCCCCAAAATTCACGGAGATATTCGATACGTAGTTTGCTCATCAGCTCATTTTCGTCTGTAATGGTTATTTCGGGCAGGCCCCGCAGAGTGCGGATTTGGTTGAGCCAGCTGTTGCCATCCGATACCTTGGGTTCGCATTCGGCTGCGATATAATACATTTCACTTAAGCGGATCAATGGCATGAAGCTGCTGTAGAATAATTTAGCATCTCCGTCCTGAATGGCTTTGTACTTGGTGAATATATGACCCGTGACTCCGATACTCGTCGCCTGAGCCCATTGGGATTGATAGCGGTAATCCTGGGTTTCTCCTGCAAACAGATTGCCGTCGACGAATGAGTTACGGGGTTGTAAAAAATTGTTTCCTGCATTTTCTGCATCGAAACTGTAGGTATAGATATCGCCCCGTTTCTTCATGTATATCCCCATCAGGACTTCGGTAGAGAATACCCGGTCGGGATCGACATTGTTAGCCAGTAGTTTGTTGGGATCTACCGGGGGAAACCATTCCGATACCGTCTTATCTTTCAGGAGTTTATAGGCTGCTTGCAAAGCTTTGTCTTTCTCGCCGGCATAGAGGTATACCCTGGCTTTTAAGGCCAACACAGCGTAATAATTCATCCGTAATTGGCGGTAACGCAGATATACCTCGTTTTCATCTTCCAAAGCGGAGGCCATAGGGCCTTCCGGGATGACCGGGTCTTTGGCCAATAGTTTTTCGGCTTCGTCCAGGTCGCGCATGATCTTGTTGTGAACGATCGAGTCGGCTGATAATAGGGGAAGGTTCATGATTTTTACCGATTCGTTGTAAGGGATGGATGGGGCCGAAGGATCCTCTTTATAGATGGGGCCGAATAAGCGTAACATGTCGAAATGAAGGAAAGCCCGGAGGGCCAGTAATTCTCCCTTCATCAGATTGGTTTCGGCCGGGGACAGTATGCCCTGCTGCGTAGCCAGATTTTCCAGGATGACATTGCAATTCAGGATGGTCGTGTAGGCTGTGGCCCAAGTCGACTCGAGTGCCTTGGAGACATTTTCCTCCGCATATCCCCAGCTATTCAGACTGGTCAGATAAGTGCTTTTAGCCAGGGGAGCATATCTTTTTGAAATGACATCGATCAATTCGTATGAGAGATTTTTGCCATATAACGAATTGGAAGTTAGGTTGTTGTATAAACCGTTCATGGCAGTATAGTACCCCCCCCGGGTCGCCAAAAGTTGTTTTTCAGTATATTGATCTTTGGGCTGGACATCCAGAAAGCGATCGCATCCCGTACAAATTCCTCCCAATAAAATGAGGCTTAGTAATATTAGAGTTTTGAAATTCATCGTATTCGGATTTAAAAGTTAAAAGAAAGTCCTAATTCGAGGCTGCGTGCGAACGGATAGAGAGTTCCCCGTTCGGATTTGATCGTGGAAGCTCTGAAAACATCGCGCATGGAGGCTTGAATCTTTAGATTGCTCAGACCTATTTTTTTGATCCAGCCTTCATAAAATTCGTAACCGACATAAACGGATTCCATACTCAGGACGTTTTCTTTCTGAATGAAGCGTGAAGACATCGGCGTACTGGCTGCATTCGCGATGTCTTTGAAGCGTACTTTGTCGCCCGGATTTTGCCATCTTTCGTACAAAGCCCGTTTATCCTGGTTTTTATTCAAACCGCTGACGGAAATATTCTCGACTTTGTTGAACAAGGCTTCGTTGAATACGCTGGCACCTGTCTGGTATCTGAAATTCATGCTGACAGAGAACCCTTTGTAGTTGAGAGAAGTCCCGATCACTCCTTCGATTTTGGGCCGGGTATTTCCACAGATCACTTCGTTGTCATAAGAAAAGTCGTAGGTGTAATTGCCCTCTTTGTCGTAGAATAATTCCCGACCTGTAGAAGGATCTATCCCTGCCGATTTCACGGACCAGATATCGTCGGGGTCTGCTCCGTTGTAATATCTGACCGTGTTGTGGCCCTGGCCGGATTTATTGAGCTCGTCGAGTTTATTTCCGATCTTATCGAGTTTGGTTTTCTGGGTTCTCAGGTTACCCCGGACGAGCCAGGAGAAACGTTGATCCAGTTTCTGTATGATGTAATAGGAAGCGGAAAGCGTCAAGCCTTGGGAAATCTGTTTTCCCATATTGGTCAGGTAACTGCTTGTCCCTGAAGACAGGGGCATGCTGATGTTTATCAATAGGGGGTCGGTTACTTTGTGGTAATAATCTGCTGTGATATTCAGGCGTTTATCGATCAATGTCATATCGATACCGATATTTTTGTCCAGGGTGATCTGCCAGTCGAGGTCGGGGTTACCGAGCTGATTCAGTACGGCTCCCATACCGAAATAATTCATAGAGGCCAATTGAAAATTGAATGTCGTCAGTGTTTTCGACGAACTGAAGTTTTGGTTGCCGGGGTTACCGATCGAGGCCCTCAGTTTTAGGAAATCGATCCAGGTGAGGTGATCTGCAATGAATCTCTCTTTGTGCAGGTTCCAGCCTAAGCCGACAGACCAGGTACCGATATAGCGTTTGGAGGCTCCGAATACGGAAGAGCCGTTTTCGCGCAGACTGAAATCCATCAGATAACGATCATCGAAAGAATACCCCAGGTTGAAATAGCCGTTCATCGACCGTGAAGTATTTTCGTAATAGGTAGGGCTTCCTCCCTCCGGATAACCGTTCGAGAAAGAGGGGTATACGAAATCACCTTCCGGGAATCCTTGAGCACTATAGCCTTGTGTCAGCGTTTTGTTACTGTTGAGGTTACCACCGAGGACGGCATTGAGACGATGACGGCCGATCAGTTTGGCAAAAGTTACCGATAGCTCGCCTTCGTATTGGTTACTTCGGGTATTGGTGGTATTGAAAGTCCCTTTTTTGAGGATCTCATAAGTATCGAAGCGGGTGTCGTTGCGGGAGATGAATTTTTCTGTATCGTCGTTGCCGTAGCTGATGCCGAAGCGGGCCCGTACTTTCAGTGCTTCGAGGGGAGTGTATTCGGCCACGAAATAGTTGGATAAAGCGAGTTGCTTGCCTTCGTCACGACTGTTTTGAGAGGCATTCCACAACGGATTGGCCGCTTTGGTATAATCGTTGTTTTCGAGCCATTTACCGATATTTCCCTCTTCGTCTCTTTTTTTGTAGTAGGGATTGGCGGCAGCATATTCGCTGAAATCAACGATCGGATTTTTGATTTTGGTGTTGGTCATCGAAAATTTGTTCGAGAACTGGAATTTTTTGATACGGTAGATCAGGTCGATATTTCCGCTGATAACTTCCCGGTTGGATTTCTCCATGACTCCGCTGATACCGTTATAGCCGGCTCCGATACCGAACAGGAAACTGCCTTCTCCTCCTTCGATATAGAGGGAGTGTTTCTGATTGACTCCCACCCGTAAAGGTTCTGTCAGCCAGTAGGTATCTATCCCGCTTTCGATTTCGGCTAATTTTTGATTGTATAATTTCTGTAGTTCGAATTCACTTGTCGCCGACCAGGAAGCAGGGGTGTATTTCCCGGCTAATTTTTCGAAAGCCAGTTTTTCTTTTGCATTCATGAGGTTGTAGCTACTGAGATCGGGCATCGAAATATTGGCATTTCCATTGTAACTGACCATCAGTTTTCCGGCTTGTGGTTTGACGGTTTCGACAACGACTACCCCGTTGGCTGCTTTCGATCCGTAGATCGCTGTCGAGGCGGCGTCTTTGAGGATGGTGATCGAAGCGATGCGGTTGATATCCATATCGTTGATTACAGATAAGGAGGATTCGAAGCCGTCGAGGATGAACAACGGTTGGTTCGGATCGGCTTCGAGCTCGTCACGCATACCCAGCATACTCGATTTCCCACGGATTTCCATATTCGGCAGGCGGTTCGGATCGGAGCCGTATAAGGTGTTGTCCAGAATGGCAAAAGAAGGGTCGAGGGTTTTCAGACTTTGCAAAATGTTTTGAGTACCTGCCGTTTTGAGTTCGGATGCGGTGTAAGTGGAAGCAGAACCGGTAAAGCTTTCTTTTTTGCGGGTAAAAATTCCGGTCACGACCACCTCTTTCAAATTTTCTGCCGTCTCTTTTAAAATGACTTTGATCGGTTTTTTAGGATCGCCGACCGGGACTTCCTGACTTTCCATACCGATAAAAGAGAAGATCAGAATGGTGTTTTCTTGTTGGGGCAGAGACAATTTGAAGTTTCCTTCGGGATCGGTTGATGTTCCTAGTTTGGTGCCTTTTACCAGGACTGTCACTCCCGGAAGAGGAGTGTTGCTCTGGTCGGTTACCTGACCGGTCAGGGTAACGCTATTTACGGTTTGGGGAGTAGTTAACGGAGTCAGGATGATGGTTCGGTCTTCCAGGGTATATTTGAACCGATTATTGGCAACCGCGTCTAAAACCTGTTCGAGATTCAGGACTTGTTGTGCGAATTTTACTTTCCGGTTGAGGTCGAGTTGTTCGCCATTGTAGAATACATCATAACGCAGTTGGGAGGAAATAGCATCGAAAATTTCCCTTACTGTCAGCTGTGTCGATGAGAGAGCGAGTTTTTCCTGCTGGGCAAAGACCGAGGCATTGCCAGGAAGCACACTGATCAGTAAGAAGAAACTCAACCAGCTACATAGCAGGAGATTTCTTTTTACTTTCATTTGATTTTTTTTCATACATTAGATATTAAGTTGTTAGTAATTGAGGTGGTATCGGGAATGGGGTTTCCCCCGGACGATCACTGTTCTGCCTTGTATGTCGAAATGCAGGTCGGCTGTGCGTTCCAGGTATTTCAACACCACCTGGAAGGAGTTGTATTTGTTGATTGCTCCGCCGAAGTGGAGACCTTTCAGTTGCGGATCGGTATAGAATACTTCGAAATCATACCAGCGTTGTAATTGCCGGATGATTTCTTCCAAACGTTCGTTGTGAAAAATGATTTTACCGGATATCCAGGAGGTATATAAGGCGGGATTGACAGAAGAAATCTGTGGACGTCCCTCTTGGCGGGATGCTGTATACTGTTCTCCGGGTTTTAGGATATAGGTGGTGTCGTTATGGCCGATTTGTATTTTCCCTTCGACTAAAGTCGTACTCCAAAGACTGTCTGTCGGATAGTTGCGAACGTTGAACCGGGTTCCTAAAACTTTTATAGTCCGGTTGGCGGTGTGTACGATGAAAGGGCGTTGGGTATCGGGTACTACTTCCAGATAGATCTCGCCGGACAGAAATATTTCGCGTCGGTGTAAGCCGAATTTTACCGGATACCGGAGACTAGATTCCGAATTCAACCATATCCGGCTTCCGTCGGCCAGTTGTAACCTGTATTCGCCTCCTTTGGGGATCTCGAGTGAATGATAGGATAAAGTAGAATCGTATCCGGGAGTTTCAGTCGGTAAATATCGGATGGATTGGACAATACTGTCGAGTTGAAGATTGGCTGCTGTCTGTGGCCTGATAAGAGGGGATTGGTTCGGATTTAAGAAGATTTGCTCTCCGTTTTCTAAGGTCAATACAGGTATGCCGTCGGCTTTGTAAATCTCCGGTGAGGGGGAAATTGCCGGGGGATAAACAGCGAAGTGACGGATAAATAAATAACCGCTTCCCGAAAGGAGACATAGCGCCGATACACAAATAGCCAACCAGGAATGCCGTCTTCGAATAATGTAACCGTTATTGGTACAGCGTTTTACGCGTTTCCAGCCTTTTTGCCGGTCAAAGTGGTTCTCTGCCGATCGATTGACGGCTACTTGAATGATAAACCGTTCTTTATCAGATAGTTTTCTCTCCATAAAAACGGACGATTATTTTGGTGGGTATTCACCAAAATAAAATGGACAATCGACAGATGACAATTGACAATAATTGGAAGTTTCACTTCCACTGAAAAATAAGATGAATTCAGAAAGATAAACTAATATATAAATAATATATGTATGGTGGTGATCAGGTGTATATAACCCTTGGGGAAAATATTTTTATTTACCGGTTATCGGATTTTATTTGACAAAATGCAGTCGATATCTATGTGCTTTGTAAACTTTGTGAATTTTGTAAACTTTTGACTATTTAATCGTCCGTTTATTTTATGCTAAATACTTTTATAAAGGAATAATAGCGGATTATCATCTTCTTTGGCATTTTGTATTTGTTTTATAACAGGATTATCGGATGCTATTCCGGCGAGTTTACGTTGTAATATAGGCATGTCGTAAGAGAAAGCGACAATTTCGTTGTGTGTATCTTCGGTAGCGATGCTGTTATGCAGGACAATTCCAAGGTTTGTATTGGTTATGCCGTAGGCGTGTACAATTTGATGCCGGGTTTTGTTATAAACAAACAGGCCTATTTTATTGGTGTTGAAAAAGAGATTACTGCGTATTTCTTTTACATTTATGATCGAAAGCACTTTGTTTCGGGTTGCAGGTGCATGAGGCTCTTCATTCAGTTGAGTCGGATTGTAGCTATATTTCCCGAAATCCACGGTAACCACAGGTTTTATACGGTTGTTGTCCCAGCTGTAAATGGTGTAATCTCCGTTTTGAGTGAAATACAGGTGTTCGCTCTTTAATAAATAACTCCCGCGGCAACGGAATTCCCCCCGGTAAGTGAATGCTAAAGGAATTTTTTTCGCAACCGTAATCCGGTGGTCTTCTTCATTCAGCAGGGATAAGTAATGTTTGGGTTCTAATACTTTTGAATTGATAGCCAGTATGTTATCTGTTGTTCGGGTTATTTCAGTATAGAAAGCTTCGCTTGTTTTTTCCCGAAGGAAGTTACCGTTGTAATCGTAATACAAAAATTTATATGGACGATCGGCCGTGACAATTATTTCCCGGTCGGTTTCATCGACGGTAAAATCGGTGATACCGAGCCATTCGCCCGGTCCCCTTCCATGGGGACGGATATCGGTAATAAATTTGCCTCGACGGGTGAATAGCAGTATTTTCTTGTCTTGTATGTCGAACAGGAAGATTCGCTCCGGGGTAAGTACTATTTTATTTATCATACTAATCAGAGAGCGGTCCGTTGTTTCGGGAAATATGATCTCGCAATCCGCAAACCAGGTCGTATCGGTATATACCGCTTCGCTTAAGTCAGCCTGTACTACCGCCGGTTGTATTTTTTCCCGGCAGCACACCAAGGAAAAATATATACCGATAATAAGACCTGTTTTCACAATACTTGAATTTAGTTTATAAATTTTATAATAAGATACCTCTTCCTGAAAAAAGGGTGATGCATTTTTATAAAAATTTTATAACCTGATGTTCATTTCGCTTTTCAGGCAGGTGGACTGACTCATCAGCCAATACCACAAAATGAGCGATTCTTCCGAATGTAATTGTCCCCGGATCAACCGATAAGCTTTAGAGATATGGGTTTTGACGGTATTGACCGAGATCGAAAGTTCGTCGGCGATCTCGGTGTATTTTTTTTCTTCGATAGCACTCAGCATGAAAACTTTCAAACATTGGGGCGGTAACTCCTGCATGATGGCTTTGATCCGTTCGATTTCCTGCTCTTCTTCGACCGAATATTCGGAATGGAGGAGGTATTCGATAAATTCGGTCAATTTCGGGTTATGTTTCCGGACAATGGCCTGTTTTTGCAGATTTTTGAGGGCCCGGTGGCGGATGCAGGTATAGAAGTAGGCCCGGAGTGAATCTTTCACCTGCAATTTGATCCGGTTTTCCCAAAAGTGGATGAACATATCCTGAACCACATCCTCGGCCAGTGAACCATCGGCCAATAAACCCTGGGCATACCGGCACAAGGGATCGTAATACTTCTGGAATAATTTCTCAAAAGCCGGATAGTTGTCTTGTCTGACAGCTTCATACCATTGAAGGTCTATATCGGTAACCTTATTCATCGGGACAAATATACGTATTTTTAATCTATTTAAGAAGCTTGTCATTTTATTATTCTTATGTAAACGAACTATCCGAATTGTCTTGCGTACAATAAACAGATAAAAAGAACAACTAACTTAATCGATTAATCAATATCTTATAAGAAATTATTCCGATGAAATAATCTAGATTTCCATATACTGATAGATGTGATCCGATATTTGATACTATAAAACCCTTCTAAACCTTCCTTTACCAAATAGCGTTAACGGAAAATGAAGGGTTTTATGGCGGAATAGAAAGAAAAAATTATATCTGTTTTTAAATAGTTTCAGCGGTTTAAATGGTTACAAAGGTTTCAGAAGTCAGGTTTAACCGCTATAACTAAAAAATGGATTTTTTTAAAGATTAATGCTGTTTTTTGGTAACTGAACTGAAAATTATAGGCCTGGAACTAATCGGGAGTGAAAGTCTATAGGCGTTTTCCCGGAAAGCCGGAAAATTGCGTTTTAATTACTACTTTTGTCCACCTAATTCGAATTGAATCTATATATGGCTGATCCGATCATTATATATACCGATGGTGCTGCAAGTGGAAATCCCGGTCCGGGAGGGTTCGGCGTTGTATTGAAAGCCGGAGTGTATCGCAAAGAACTGATGGCCGGATTCCGGAGGACGACCAACAATCGGATGGAATTGCTGGCTGTCATCGTGGGATTGGAAGCACTGAAGCAACCCGGGTGGCAGGTGGTCGTTTATTCGGATTCCCGGTATGTGGTCGATGCTGTTGAAAAAGGCTGGGTGTTCGGATGGGAGAAGAAAGGATTTAAAGATAAGAAAAACCCGGATTTGTGGAAACGCTTTCTGGCTATATACCGGCAACATCAGGTGAAGTTCGTCTGGGTAAAAGGACATGCCGATATCCCCGAAAACGAACGTTGTGACCAGTTGGCTGTTCAGGCTTCTAAAATGCCTAATCTCCAGATCGATTACTATTATGAAGCGGAACAGGATAATAACTTAAAACTTTTCATTTAAACACTGAAAAATATTTCAATTTTTAGTCTAACGGGTGATTTTATTATATACATTTGCAGAGAATAAAGTGGTGTTCTACCCGATTGTTTGAAACTATTATAACTCAATCTGCAATGAAAAAAATATTGATTGTCGGTGCTGGCGGGCAAATAGGTTCTGAACTTGTCCCTCATCTGAGATCCATTTATGGAAATAATAATGTTGTAGCTGCTGATATCAGTGCTGAAAAATGTAAAGTTTTGGCGGAAGCCGGTCCGTTCGAAGAGCTGAATGCGCTGGATGGAGAGAAATATACGGCAATAGTCAAAAAATACGGTATCGACACGATTTTTAATCTGGTGGCTTTATTGTCGGCTACCGGAGAGAAAAATCCGGTGTTGGCCTGGAATATCAATATCGGGGCGCTGACGAATTCTTTAAATATTGCGAAAGATAACGATTGCGCTGTGTTTACTCCGAGTTCTATCGGTGCTTTCGGTAAAGATACGCCGAAAGATAAAACTCCTCAGGATACGTTGCAACGTTCCAATACTACGATTTACGGAGTATGTAAGGTTACGGGCGAGTTGCTGAGCGATTACTATTTCAACCGTTTCGGTGTAGATACCCGTAGCGTGCGTTTCCCGGGATTGATTTCTTATGTCACGCTTCCGGGAGGTGGCACCACCGATTATGCTGTAGAAATTTATTACGATGCTATCCGCAGAGGAGCTTTCACCTGTAATGTGAAAGCCGGTACTTATATGGATATGATGTATATGCCCGATGCGCTCAATGCAGTGGTACAGTTGATGGAAGCCGATCCTTCCCGTTTAAAACACCGCAATAGCTTCAATATTGCCGCTATGAGTTTCGAACCCGGGCAAATTGCTGCCGAGATCCGTAAGCACTTACCTGATTTTAAGATGGATTATCAGATCGATCCGGTAAAACAAGCTATTGCCGATAGCTGGCCTAACAGTATGGACGATTCTTGTGCCCGGGAAGAATGGGGCTGGAAGCCGGAATACAACCTTCAGAATATGACGGTCGATATGCTGGTTAAAGTGAAAGAAAAATTCGATAAGGGATTGATTAAATAAGGGATTTATAAAAACGACGAGCGGCCTCTTTCCGGGGCCGCTTTTTTGTTTCGTTAGCTCCGGTAAAACAAAATAACGGCCTTGGCCGGGAGGAAAATTATAATTCATTGCCCGGATTTTTGTATAATCAATCGAAAAAAACACTAAATTAGGGCACTAAAATAAGAGGTATGGGCAAAAATAAAAAGAAAAGCGAGCCGACCATGAGTAAGCCGGAGTTGAGTAAACGCCTTTTGGCACTGATGAGTAATCACCCGGGTGAGAGTTATAATTATAAGCAGTTGGCGATGCGATTGCAGGTGAAGAGTATGGATATGAAACGCCAGATCTCGGAAGTGTTGCGGGAATTAGGAGAAAAAGGAGAGTTGGAAGAGATTTCGACAGGAAGATATAAAATGCGGCAGAGAGGGGCTTATATTACCGGTGAAGTCGAGTTGACAGCCAAAGGTTCGGCCTATATCATTTCAAACGAGAGTAAAGAGGATGTGTTTGTTGCTTTTCCTAACCTCAAACACGCCCTGAACGGAGATAAAGTGAAGGTATTGGTATATGCCCGGAGTCGTGACCGCCGCCCCGAAGGAGAGGTGGTCGAGATCCTGGAACGGAAGAAAGGTACTTTTGTCGGCGTAGTACAACGGTCGGCGAATTACGCTTTCCTGATACCGACCGGTAAGCAGTTGCCCTATGATGTGTTCATCCCGACGGAACATTTGAATGGAGCCGAAAACGGGGATAAAGTGGTGGTAAAAATCAAAGATTGGCCTGAAAGTCAGAAGAATCCTGTGGGAGAAGTGATCGAGGTGTTGGGGCGTCCCGGGGATAACGATACGGAAATGAATGCGATTATGGCCGAATATGAATTGCCGGTGAAGTTCCCGCCCAATGTGTTGAAAGCGGCTGAAAAGATCCCTTTGGATATACCTGAAGAGGAGATCCGCAAGCGCCGCGACTGCCGCGAATTGACCACTTTCACTATCGACCCGAAAGATGCGAAAGATTTCGACGATGCCCTTTCTGTCCGTACGTTGAAGGAAGGCGTGTATGAAGTCGGTGTGCATATCGCCGATGTCAGTTATTATGTCAAAGAAAATACGGTGCTCGATAAAGAGGCTTATGCGAGGGCTACCTCGGTATATCTTGTCGACCGGACCATTCCGATGTTACCGGAACGCTTGAGTAACGGGGTTTGTTCGTTAAGACCCGATGAAGATAAGTTGTGTTTTTCTGCTATTTTTAAATTGGACGCTAACGCACAGGTTTTGGACCAATGGTTCGGGCGTACGGTGATCCGTTCGAATCGCCGGTTTACTTATGAAGAAGCTCAGGAGCGGATCGAAGGTGCCGAAGGGGATTACCGGGAGGAAATTCTGCTGTTGAACCGGTTGGCTCAAAAATTACGTCAGGATCGCTTTAAAGCCGGAGCGATCGATTTCGACCGGGTAGAGGTGAAATTCAACCTGGATGAAAAGGGACATCCGGTGAGTGTGTATTTCAAGCGTTCGAAGGAAGCCAATAAGCTGATCGAAGAGTTTATGTTGCTTGCGAATAAGAAAGTGGCCGAACGGATCGGTAAACCCAAGAGTGGAAAAAAAGCACCTACTTTCGTATACCGTATTCACGAAAACCCGCTGCCTGAAAAGTTGGAAGAATTCAACCGTTTTGTGGCTAAATTCGGGTATGGATTGAAAACAGGTAGCCGCAAAGCCCTTACTTCTTCGATGAATAACCTGATGGCCGAAGTAAAAGACAAACCCGAACAAAATATGATCGAAACCCTGGCGGTACGGACGATGGCTAAGGCTGCCTATTCGACCGATAATATCGGACATTATGGTCTGGCTTTCGATTATTATACCCATTTCACCTCACCGATCCGGCGTTATCCGGATGTGATGGTGCATCGGTTGCTGCAACGTTATCTGGACAGTGGACGCTCGGTCAATAAAGAAAAATACGAAGAATATTGTAAGCATTCGTCCGATATGGAACAGGTGGCGGCTAATGCCGAACGTTCGTCTATCAAGTACAAGCAGGTGGAATTTATGGCGGATAAAATCGGACAAGATTTCGAAGGTACGATTTCGGGTGTCACACAATGGGGATTTTATGTCGAACTGGAAGATTCGAAATGTGAGGGATTGGTGTCGATGACCGAATTGGATGACGATTTTTATGAATTCGATGAGAAAAATTATTGCATTGTCGGACGTCATCACCATAAGATCTATCAACTGGGAGACCGGGTAACGATCAAAGTGGCTAAAGCGAATCTGGTGGCTCGCCAATTGGACTATGAGTTGGTTAAGGGAGCAGACGAAGAAGGGGTGATCAGGCCTTTGGGAAAGAGCCGGGAAGATATCGGCCGGAAATCGAAAACGAAAGGCAGGAAAAAGGAAAATAAACCGAAAGGAAAAAAGAGAAAATAGGGATGTAAAAACTTGATAAGCTATGTATTCATTTACAATTTGTTTGCTGATTCTGGTCGTCGGCTACTTTGTATATGGCCGTTATGTAGAGCGGGTATTCGGGCCGGAGGCGAAAAGGCCGACTCCGGCATTGACAAAAGCCGACGGAGTGGATTATATCCCCTTGCCGACCTGGAAGATCTTTATGATTCAGTTTTTGAATATTGCCGGTTTGGGACCGATTTTCGGTGCTATCATGGGGGCTAAGTTCGGGACGGCTTCTTATTTATGGATTGTCTTGGGGAGTGTGCTGGCGGGGGCTACGCACGATTATTTTTCGGGGATGTTGTCGATCCGGCATGGAGGTGAAAGTTTGCCTGAGATTATCGGACGTTATCTGGGGATGACCACCAAGCAGGTGATGCGTGGTTTTACAGTAATCCTGATGGTGTTGGTGGGAGCGGTTTTCGTTGCCGGGCCTGCCGGTTTGCTGGCTAAGCTGACACCCGATGCTTTGGACACCTCTTTTTGGATAGTCGTCGTTTTCCTTTATTATATTTTGGCAACCCTGTTACCCGTAGATAAGATTATCGGAAAGATTTATCCCATTTTTGCTATTGCTTTGTTGTTTATGGCTGTCGGGATTTTAGTCATGCTGTACGTCAATCATCCGGTTTTACCGGAGTTGTGGGACGGCTTACAAAATACCCATCCGAATGCGGCGAATCTGCCCGTTTTCCCGATTATGTTCGTGAGTATCGCCTGTGGGGCTATTTCCGGTTTTCATGCCACACAGTCGCCGATGATGGCCCGTTGTATGAAGAGTGAGAAATACGGACGTCCCGTTTTTTATGGGGCAATGATCACGGAAGGTATCGTGGCTCTGATTTGGGCGGCTGCGGCTACTTATTTTTATCATGAGAACGGTATGGCCGAAAACAATGCTTCCGTCATTGTAGATGCCATTACGAAAAGTTGGTTGGGATCGGTGGGAGGTATTCTGGCGATTTTGGGTGTGATAGCTGCTCCGATTACTTCCGGCGATACGGCTTTCCGGTCGGCCCGTCTGATTGTAGCGGACTTTATGGGCATGGAACAGAAAAGTATCCGCCGCCGTTTGTATATTTGTGTCCCGATGTTTCTGGCTGCTATAGGATTGTTATTGTATAGCCTCCGGGATGCTGCGGGATTCGATATGATCTGGCGGTACTTTGCCTGGTCGAATCAGACCCTCTCCGTCTTTACCCTTTGGGCCATTACGGTTTATCTGGTACAGACGGGTAAAAACTATTGGATTACTTTGATTCCTGCTTTGTTTATGACCTGTGTGTGTTCGACCTATCTGTGTATCGCTCCCGAAGGTTTCGGATTGACTCAGATCGTATCTTATTATATCGGGTTGTTCTGTGTTCTGATCGCTGTCGTTTGGTTTGCTGTATGGAAAAGCAAAACCCCTCAGTCTCCCGGTGATTTAGTCTCCCGATAACTCAGCAACTCAGCAACTCAATAACTCAGCAACTCAGCAACTCAATAACTCAGCAACTCAATAACTCAGCAACTCAGCAACTCAATAACTCAGCAACCCAATAACTCAATAACCAATGTCAAAGAAAAAACAGATTATCTTTTCATCACTACTGGGAATCGTGTTGTTAGTAGTGATTTTTATGCCCAAGAAAGAGACTACTGAACCGTTGGATGAGATCGAAGTGACGGATTCGCTTGAAGTGAAGGAGATTACTTATAAATATGGTATACCCATCGATGATTACGATGTGGATTATGGTATTGTCAAAAGGAATCAAAGTCTTTCTACGATATTGCAGAAACATGGCTTATCGGTGGGAGAAGTGCATCGGCTGGTAGAAAAATCCAAAGATGTCTTCGATGTACGTAAGATCAGGAGCGATCAGGCTTATGCGGTATTTACCACCAGGGACAGTATACCGGAGACCTGTTATTTTGTGTATGAAATCGATCCCAAATCTTATGTCGTTTTTGATTTGCGGGGAGATTACCGGGTGACGATGGGGGAAAATCCGGTCGAATGGCGCAGGAATGAGTTGCATGGTGTTGTTGAGTCTTCTTTGTGGCTGGCCATGTCGAAATACAATGCCGATCCGCAATTGGCCGTCGTATTATCGAATATTTTCGGGTGGACCATCGACTTTTTCGGTCTTCAAAAACAGGATGAGTTCCGCGTGATTTATGAGCAGGAATATGTCGATGGGAAGAGTTTGCTTAATTTTAATGTATTGGGGGCTGCTTTCCGGCATGGTGACAGTACTTATTATGCCATACCGTTCGAACTGAACGGAGAAAAATTATATTACGACAGAGCAGGAAAGAGTTTGGAGGGGGCCTTTTTGAAAGCTCCTTTGGATTTTTTCAGGATTTCTTCCCGTTTCTCGAACAGCCGTTTCCACCCTGTGTTGAAGCGTTACCGGGCTCATCACGGTGTAGATTATGCTGCGCCGACGGGTACTCCGGTGTATGCCATCGGGAAAGGCCGGGTTATTGCAAAAGGTTATCAGGCCAATGGAGGTGGAAATTACGTCAAAATCAGACACAATAGTATTTATACGACGACCTATATGCATTTGTCCCGATTCGAAAAGGGAATCAAAGTAGGGGTAGATGTTGCCCAGAAGCAGGTCATCGGATATGTCGGGGCTACCGGTCTGGCCACAGGCCCGCATTTGGATTTCAGGGTATATGAAAACGGTAAGCCGATCAATCCGCTGACAATCAAATCGCAACCTCAGAAAACATTGAAAGACGGAGATTTGAATCGGTATGAGGTCGTCAGGGATTCGGTTATCCGCATGTTGACTCTTATTCCGGATGTCCGGCAGGAAAATACAGAAATACCTGTCGATACAACCGTTTTTGAAGATAATGAATCAATATAATTTGCTGCGTTTTAACAGGTAGGGGAATAATACTTCGTGGAATTCCCGGTCGATGTCGGCTTCGACAAAGTCGATCCGGAGTTGTCCGCAACGTAGTTTTAGTTCCTGGTAAAATTCGGCCATTTTCTGCTTATAAGTCTCCCGGATTTCATTTGGAGAAAATTTGATTTCCCGGCCGCTTTCCAGATCGATAAAGAGATGGGGGCGGTTCGAAAATTCGAATGCTTCTTCCATCCGTTTGTCTTTGACGTGAAAGAGGATCACCTCGTGTTTATTATAGCAGAGGTGTTGGAGAGCTGAAAAGAGTTCTTCCGTATCTCCGTTCGAAAACATATCGGTGAAAATAACGATCAACGCTCTTTTTTGTATGGTATCCGCCAGTTGGTGGAGCACCTGGGCTGTCGATGTGGGTTTGTTCAGGGAAACCGAATGATTTTGCAGAATCTCCTGAAGGTGGGTGTACATCGTCTGTATGTGGGTGCTGTTCGATTTTGCATCCGTCAACACTTCGATCCGGTCCGAGAACAGACATAATCCCGAAGCATCCCGTTGTTTCCGGAGCAGGTGAATCAAGGCTGCTGTACAATAAACCGAAAACCGGAGCTTAGAGACTTTCGCCGACGGATAAGGAAACAACATCGAAGAAGAAGTATCCAGCACCAGATACGACCGTAAATTCGTCTCTTCTTCGAATTGTTTGACGAATAACTTCTCTGTCCGGGCATAAAGCTTCCAGTCGACGTGTTTGGTCGATTCTCCGGTATTGTATACCCGGTGTTCGGCAAATTCTACAGAAAAACCATGATAAGGACTCCGGTGCAAACCGGTGATAAAACCCGCAACAATCTGAGAGGCAATGAATTCGAGATTGTCGAATTGTTCATAGCGGATAATATCTTCGAGCTTGTTCATGGCTATAAACCTGAAAAGATAAAGAAAAGGCTTTAGAGCAACGATTAAAAAAATTGAGAATCGAAAAATCCGATTCTCAATTTTCAATTATTTAAAGAAGTTTGTTGATTTTCTCGACCAGTGAATTCTTAGGTACTGCACCTACTTGTTTATCAGCAACTTTGCCGTCTTTAAAGAACAGGATAGTCGGGATGTTACGGATACCGAATTTAGCTGCTGTGCTTGGGCTGCCGTCGACGTCAACCTTAGCAACGGTAATTTTTCCTGCAAATTCTTCAGAGATTTCTTCAACAATGGGAAGCATCATTTTACATGGTCCACACCATTCTGCCCAGAAATCGACCAGGACAGGTTGTGCTGATTTCAGTACAACCTCTTCAAAATTAGAATCATTAACTGCTATTGCCATAGTATTTATCTTTTAAAAGTTGGTATTTCCATTTTGCTCCGCTAAGTTACAACAATTTTATTGTATACGAAGTATTCATCTTATAATAGAACGTTAAAATTTATCCTAGTTGATCTTCATTTTGATCGAATCGTTGTTTTCGAAATATTCGTACAATTCCCGGGAACGCCTGATCTTACAAGTGCGGGAGAACATTTTCACACTGTTTCCCTGACGGTCGAACAGCATGAAATTCAGGGGAATATCGTTTTGTACCGTTACCGGTTCTTCAAAATTCTCCGGATCGCTGTTCTTCTGTGTCCTTTGTTCGGCCGCTTTCTGCTGGGCTTCTTTATAACTCTCGCTGTTCACATCGGTTGTAAAGAGCTCGTGTATTTCAGTGACCGTTTCCAGGGTCAGTTTTTCAATATCGACCTGTAAAGTGATCGAACGGATTGCATTTTCGGTCAGTGCTTCCAATAAGCCCACTTTTTGAATGGTGAAAGTAAGCTCGTTTCCTTCTTTACCCCATTTGGGCCCTACTTTCCCTTTCACATAAATCGCCGTCTCGTCGATAAAGTATTGCCGGAAATCGGTATAATCTTTTCCGAAGAAAGCCAGTTCGTAAGTGCCGCTGAAATCCTCCAGGGTCAGGATACCGAAGTCTTTCCCGGTTTTGGTTTTACCTTCCCGTTTGGCGGTAATGATACCGGCGATATTGATTTCTTTGCCTTTAAAAGTTTCAAGGCCACTGTTGAGTTCTTCTACCGGCGTGCAAAGCAACTGCATTTCCAGTTTATAAGGATCGAGGGGATGGGAGGTCAGGTAAATACCGATCAGCTCTTTTTCCTTTTTCGATTTCTCATAGTCGTGCCAGGGTTCGCAGTCGGGGATATTCGGTTTGGTGACTTCGAAGCCGTCCAGTTCGCCGAATAGGGTGGCTTGCAGGTTCATGGAATCCTGCTGGTTTTTCTGGCCGTAGTTCACCAGGTTATCCAGTACTGTGGTCGTTGCGTCTACCAGGTGCAGGTATTGGGCCCGGTGGTATCCGAAACTGTCCAGTCCGCCGGCAGTAATCAGGTTTTCGATTGTTTTCTTATTGACCGATTTATAGTCGATTCGTTCGAAGAAATCGTATACATCTTTATAAGGTCCGTTTTTCTCCCGTTCTTCGATGATTTTTTCTACGGCAGCTTCACCCACTCCCTTGATGGCGGCCATTCCGAAACGGATCTGGCCATGTGAGTTTACGGTAAAGTCATTGTAAGATTCGTTGACATCCGGCGCCAGTACACTCAACCCCATTCGCTTACATTCGTCCATGAAAACCGTTACTTTGGTGATGTCCGAGAGGTTGTTGCTTAAGTTGGCAGCCATGAATTCTGCCGGATAATGGGCTTTCAGGAAACCGGTTTGATAAGCGATGTAGGCGTAACAAACGGAATGCGATTTGTTGAAGGCATAAGAAGCGAAAGCCTCCCAGTCTCCCCAGATTTTGTTGACCAGTTCTTCGACATCTTTTCCTTTTTCTTTGGCTCCCTGGACAAAATCGGGATTGTTTTTACAACCTTCGACGAATTTGCCTTTCAATTCCGCCAGCAATTCGAACTTCTTTTTACCCATAGCTTTACGGAGGGTATCCGATTGGCCCCGGGTGAACAGTCCCAGAGCCCGGGATTGGAGCATTACCTGTTCCTGGTAGACGGTAATGCCGTAAGTGTCTTTCAGGTAGGGCTCCATCATCGGATGGTCGTATTCAATGGGTTCTTCGCCGTGTTTGCGCCGGATGAAGGAAGGGATATACTCCATAGGCCCCGGACGATACAGGGCGTTCATGGCTACCAGGTCCTCGAAACGGTTGGGCTGGAGGGCGCGGAGGTGTTTTTTCATTCCGGGCGACTCGAACTGGAACAGCCCGGTGGTATCTCCGCGGGTGAAAAGCTTGAAGGTTTCTTCGTCGTCCAGGGGAATTTCGTTTTCATTCAGGACGATATGTTTCGATTTTTTGATATTGTCGAGACAAGTCTTGATGATCGAGAGGGTACGTAAACCCAGAAAGTCCATTTTGATCAGCCCGATCGGTTCCACGAAATGCCCGTCGTATTGGGTAGTCATCAGACTTTCTCCTTCGGTAGGCATGATCGGGATATGATCGGTGAGCGGATCCCGGCTGATGAGGATACCACAGGCATGTACTCCGGTTTGACGGATAGAACCTTCGAGGGTCTCGGCAAATTGTATTGTTTTGGAAATCAGTGGATTAAGAGATTGCTTCTCTTTCTCGAGATCCGGGTTTTCCTTATAAGCTTTTTTCAGAGTCATTTTCGGAGCTTCCGGAACCATTTTAGCCAGCCGGTTGGCTTCCGATAATTCCAGTTTCAATACCCGGGCTACGTCTTTAATAGCCATTTTGGCGGCCATACTGCCGAAGGTTACGATGTGCGACACTTTGTCGGCTCCGTATTTCTCCGTTACCCACTCCAGTACCTGTTGCCGTCCCGCATCATCGAAATCCACATCGATATCGGGCAGGGAAATACGGTCGGGATTCAGAAAACGCTCGAACAGCAGATCATATTTTATAGGGTCGATATTCGTGATACCCAGGCAATAGGCGACGGCACTACCGGCAGCCGATCCACGTCCCGGTCCTACAATCACGCCCATATCCCGGGCAGCCCGGATAAAGTCCTGCACGATCAGGAAGTAACCCGGGAAACCCATGGTCTTCATGATATGCAGCTCGAAGATAATGCGTTCCATGATCTCGGGAGACGGATTTTCACCATAGCGTTTCACAACCCCTTTCATGGTCAGCTCTTTCAGATAGTCGGCTTCCAGTTTGATACGATATAAACGGTCGTATCCGCCCAGTTTTTTGATTTTTTTGTTGGCTTCTTCTTCGGTGAGTACGACATTTCCTTTCTCGTCGCGGGTGAATTCGTTGAAGAGGTCTTCCTGGGAAAATTTTTGCCGGTATTCTTCTTCCGTACCGAGTTCGGGGGGAATAGGAAAAACGGGCATCAAAGGATCGGAGTCCAGTTCGTATTCCTCGACTTTATCGGTGATCTCCTGAGTGTTTTCGATGGCTTCGGGCAGATCAGGGAAAAGGTCGATCATTTCCTGGGTGGTTTTAAACCATTCCTGACGGGTATACCGCATCCGGGTCGGATCGTCGATGTCTTTCCGGGTGTTCAGGCAAATCAGCAGATCATGGGCTTCGGCATCTTCTTCATTGAGAAAATGTACGTCGTTGGTGGCGATAAGTTTGATATTCAGTTTCCTGGCTATTTTGATTTTCTCCTGAATACAGCGTTGCTGATTGTCGTAAATCTCGGCTCTTTGTTTGGGATCCGCTGCCGGATGGCGCATCACTTCCAGGTAATAATCTTCGCCGAACAGATTTTTGTACCATAGAGCTGCTTTTTCAGCTCCTTCCAGATCACCGGCCATGATTTTCTGATCGATTTCTCCTCCCAGGCAAGCCGAGGAAATGATCAATCCCTCATGATGTTTTTCGAGCTGGGTTTTATCGATACGGGGACGGTAGTAGAAACCGTCGCAAAAAGCCGTCGAACAGAGCTTGACGAGATTGCGGTAACCGGTGAGGTTTTTGGCCAGAATAATCAGGTGTTCCCCCGACCGGTCGACCGGTTTTTCTTTATTATATAAGGATACCCGTGCGACATAGGCTTCACATCCTAAAATGGGTTTGATTCCTTTTTGCCGGCAGGTGTCGTAAAACAACTTTATCCCGAACATATTGCCGTGATCGGTCAGTGCTAGTGCGGCCTGGCCGTCGGCTTTGGCTTTTTCGATCAGGCCTGGAATACTGGCTGCTCCGTCGAGAATAGAATATTGCGAGTGGACGTGGAAGTGGGTAAATTTCATCGTTTGTAAGCTGCTAAATTTGTAAACAAAAATACAACATCTTCCCGAACAATCCATTGCCGGATGATTTTTTCTTTCCGGATCACTTCATTACATTCATGTTGTATGCTGTGGATGAGAGGGGATGGCACTGATCCGGAAATATTGACAATCCGAATAAGCGCTTCCGTCTTCGCGGGCAAAAAAGCAATACACGTGTGCGCCGTCTGTTGCCCGTTCCGACAGTGTGAATTCTCCGCACAAATCCTGCCGCCTGCCCGATACGCTCACTGCCAGCCGTGGTCCTAACGGCAGGGAATCGTACAATACACCTATTTGCAGGAGGTCGCTCCCTGTTGCTGTGGCCCATTCGCGCTCTTCCTGCCAACTCACCCGGAACCGCCTCTCTGTCCCCTCAACCTGTTCTATCTTCAATCCCCTTGGCAAAAGCAGGGACCCCTTCGTAAAAGTAAAATTGACGAAATCCACAAGCTTCCCCTCTCCGCTGAAACACCGGCAGTTCGTCGAGTTGAACAGGTTGTGCGCCATTTTTCCTTCCGCCCTGGCAGCTGCCCGCCAGATATCCCGTGACACTTGGCGGCAATAGGCTGCATAAAAAGCCTGTACGATGGCGAAACGTCCTGTCACTCCTTTTTGCTGATCCGACCGTTCTTTCTTCCGTTTTTTTCCCGGTACTTCCGCTCGCCGGACACACTGCACTCCGTTGCGGACATAATAAATCAGATTGCCCATCCGCCCGCTGAGCAGAGGTTGTGACAGATCCTTTACTTTCATATTTCCTGGATTTTAAACCTTTTCCTTGCTTTTTCCTGACTGTCAAATGTAAGTAAAAACATGATTATCTACAAATATTCCAATTATTATCTATTAATAAACTAATAGTTAATTAATAGATGAATAAGAAGTGAATAATAGATAATAGACATTTGAACTACATCGGTAAGTAGTTTATCTTAATCCGGCTCTTCCAGGGTGTAGGTCAGGAAAAAATCACTAGGTCCGGGGGAACAAACTTCGTCGATGTATTTGAATCCGGAAACCGAATGATCAGCGTTTTTTTGCATTTTAAATTTTACTATACACCCTCTCCACCAAACAAGGAGGACACCTTCTTCCGGTGCAACTAAAAGTCGCCTTGCTTCATCGAAGTCCGTTTTCGAAACAGGTTTTAAACGGATGTCCCGGGGAGTTTCCCGAATGTCATAGATTCGGAACCCGCAAGTACCCCAATAAGGAGAGAAAATGATCAATTCGTCTTTCCCGTCCACATCTATGTCTGTAAAACAGAAGGTAAGAGTTGTAGAAGATCCGTATTCTGTATATTTTTTTGCAGAATCAAAATGCAAATTGTAAGCTTTGAGGCAAATATCACGATATTCGCCTTCTTCTTCTTTCAGATATTTAAAAGAATGGGGGGTGATGGTGTTTCTACCCGGAACTCCCCAGTAATCCATACTGTCAACCCTGTGTGTTCTGTCTTTCGTACATATTTCCGCATATCCGCACCCTTTACCACCGACAAAGAATTTTTTGTTCCCTTTTTCAAAGCACAGGACATATGCGTTACAGCGATTACCGTTCAGGGCATGTATCTCCCTGACTGTATAGCCTTTTATGGGGCGGGTGTATTTTTTGAAATAGAGGGTATCTTGTGTTGAAAAGCCAGGAAAGTCGATGACTTTGTATTTGAACATGTCGGCAAAGCATTCGAACCCCGGGGGAAGGTATCTGAAACCGGTTATGAATTCCGGTTGTTTTTCCGGTGTTCTCTGTGTGTAGTTGTCTCTTTCGGCATGGAGAGATGTTATGCCTAATAACAGACATATAAAAAAGGTTGTAGTGATTCGTTTCATTGTTTGTCAGTTTTAAGATTACATATGAGTTTTTAGTTGTATCACCATCCGTCAAAGTTTTTAAAATTTTTGTACAGATTTTTATTTGGAGCGTCTTGATAATCGGCAAGTACGTCACAATTCCCCCGGATATATTCGGCTGTCTCCGTTTGGGGGTATTTCGTTGCTGCCGTTTTGTAGAGGCTCCAGTCATAACAGGCTTTGGCAGCCCTTTCTGCGTCAGTGAATGTCTCGAATGCCTTGTGTTTCAGGTATTCAAACTTCTTTATGGCATGGTCGTATAAATCAGTCTGATATTGGCTGTAAAACGGGTAGCAAACCCAATGACCACTATAATATCTTGTGAGATACCAGTGAGGACCTATGGAATTTTGCAACTCCCGGGCGAATGTAAGCATGTGTTCCGCCCGGTCGTCCGGATTTTTCGACTTCCGGATATGCTGTTCCAAGGCAGCCATCTTTTTAGCAAAGTCCAATTTGTCTTCTTGCCGTTCTTTTTGCAAATATGGATATACATTGGTTGTTTGCATAAACTCGTCCGACACCTGGCTCAAATAATGAATAGCCTCTTTATACCTCATCGCCGCCAATAGTTGGGTACCGATTATTTCATAGAGATACTCCATATTGGTATAGCTGCGCTCATTCAAAAAACGGTCGAAAGCACACAATGGTTTTTGCATGCGGACAGCCAAACGTTCAATATGCTCAACTCCGAGCGAATCGAGGTTGATGAAAAAGTCGTTGCTATAATCGTAGTCGTTACGAGCATCATCATCAGCTCGATAGTAATTCCTCTTAAACCACGAATAACAAATTCTCGGGGAATTTCCCCAATCTACTATAGTATCATCTATTGAATACAGGTGCTTTCCTACAAAATTTAACAATCGATTGTCTGCCATATTCAACAATTGCAGTGCCCGTGTTTGGTAACCGGAAGCGATACATTTGGGCACTACTTGTGAGATGACTATTTTACGCATCATATCATCCCAATAATATAGGCTGTAACCACAGATGTGGTTTTTTATTCCCGAATTAATTATCCATTCTTTTGTATCGGAATCCAGATTCATGACAAGTTTTTGATCCAGCCAACTCAATTCATTGTAGAGGTAATTTTCAAAATCGGCATCGTATTTTTCAACGGACTTGGCTTGCAGATAGATGTCGAATACGCAGATGGCATCTCTCAAATCTTGTCCGGCAGGCAGGCTTTTGGCTTGTCGGATATATTCCAGTGCTTGCACCGTGTCGCATAATTTGTCTGCCAAAAAAGAAGCCGTATAATACCAAGGGGCAAGATTTTTCGATTTCCCTTCATTCAACACGTTGAGCGTGAAATCGTATAATTTTTTCGAATAACATCCATATCTAAACCCCTCTACTTTATAATGTATCAAATACTGTATCAAACGAAGCAGCCTTTTATCGTTCGGATTCCTTTGGTAAAGGAGGGATAAGATGTCATAGCTGTTATAAGTTTTTCCTTCTTTGTTCAGACAAAAAATATACGAGTTGATGTCTCCGGATTTCATGAATATCCTTTTTGCTTTCTCCTTCTGACCGATGTGAAAATATGCCCCTGCCGCATAATTTTGAGCCATTTCTTGAATTACGTCTCCATGAAAAAAGACCTTATGACCTAACCAAACGTTCAGGCATTCATTGTATTGACGTAAGGAGGTAAGTGCTCGCATCATTTGAAGCGTATAACGGTCAAGCAAGCGTTTCCCTTTGTACGCTTTGGCTTTTTCCACGATTTCCATCAAAAGTGTATTTTCCTCATCGCCCTGGACGGGATAGTACCATCCGGAGCATTGCTTTGCCCGGACTTTTTCGCATCGCTTTGCCAGAAGCAGAAATGACGTTATCTCCGTGTCTTTTTTCTGTATCAACCAGTTGGCAAAGGCGTTGTTGTTTTCCCCTTTACCGGTCATGGCATGGGCATGCAGTTCTTCCAATTTATCATATTCCCAATGATATACGACATCTTGGATGTCTTCCAAGGGGATATCGGTTGACGTGAGTTTTGCCCAACTGCGGCAATTGTCCATTTGTGAATTTTCCCGTCCGGTGCGACTGTCTCTTAAGTCATTCCCTGTCATATCTGCACCACAAAGACGAAATGTATAGTACTGATCCGGTGTACATAATCTGTCAAAAGGACCGCAAGCCAAGGAAAAACGACATGCCGGAATCAAAACGACGAGTATTGCAAAAAGGTGTTTCATGGGAGATGGGTATATATCTGGTTGATTTCTTTTTCTTCAAACGTTGACAGATTCAATGAATCGAGATGGTAAAGAATCGTATGACAAGAGTCCGGTTTCATTTGAGATGCAACGAGCTGTTTCACACGCATGATTTCATTGAATTTGGAGGTTTCCAGGCGGATGACGTTTCCTTTCCGGATATGGTGATTTTCCAAATAATGCTCCTGCAAGACCAGATAGTTCCCTTCGGAGGTCTCTTTATAGCGCAGGGTGTTCGAGAAATCGACCTCATGTAGGATTGCCCTGAAGTTCCCGTTTTCCATCAAGATTCCCCACGAATAGGCGGGGTATGCAAAGTCGAGGGGCAATCCGTATGTCACTTTGGATTTCAGGTAGGCTTGTACGTCCTTGTAGCTGAGGATGGAATTTTCCGTCTCGGGATTGTAAATCGACCCCGTATTGTATAACATCAAAACTCCCTTGTCCACGGGAGGAACTTCTTTTTTCAACTGGTGTAGGCGTATGGTGGCGCTGAGCGACAGGCTGTCTGTGTGCAATTTATCCCGTAATCTTTGGCATAATCTGAAGAACGCTTTCTGGGTTTTGGCCGTCCAGTCGCAATCCACCTGGACTTCCCGCACGTTCCGGATGTGGTGGCGCGTCATCATGGCACGTATCCTTTTGTACATTGCCTCTGCAAAATCAGCATCCTGCCTGATTGCCTTGGTGGTGATGTAAACTGTGGGCACTATTTCTATTCCGGCAGGTATTGTGTCTTGAAAAAGGGTGGTGGCAAAAGGAAGAACTTCCAACTCCCCATCCATATTCTCTCCGTAGTCCACATCAAACATCCGCAAATAGATTTTCCGGATATGATGCTTTTTCAAAAACTGCCTGTCATATTCCGTCAAGCGGAAAACGGTTTTCCAATAATAGATGGCATTTCCCGGCCCTTGTAGGGAATCGGAGGTGCCCTCTGCACCTTGCAGTGGGACGGAGTCAGCTGTCAAGGCATCTGTTTCGCTTTGTGTCATTTCAATGCTTCCCGTGTCGGAAGCATCCGCCTTTCTCTGCCTGACGCATCCGCAGAGCAGGCCTAAAACGATGATAAAAACAAGGCTATACTTCATATTCATTCATGATATCAGGCATTTATATACTATCTACATTCAGTAAGTGTTTTTTAGTATTAAATATTTATACATATACTCTTATATGAGTTATTATGTAAATTAAGTTAAAATGCACACAAATCACCTTTTATTACTTTGCTATTATCGTTATTCAACTTGATGCGATAATAAACAGGAGCTTCACCATCCTGTATTAATTTCATCATTTTACCACCCATGTATGAATCTTCTACAATTTCCGCCTCTATGGTTATTCTATTTCTCTTTAAAGTCTGAAATTTACCTTGTATATACTCCTTATATCCTTGACAATCCAAAGAAGCAAAAACCCACTGGGAGTCATAAACAAACTTCTCATCAAGGTGTTTAATAATTAAATCAGCATCAAATGTTTGCCATGCCCTTACAAAATCATTTAAAATATCGTCCATTTCTAACATCCAATTAATTTTTTAATAACATCAATATTAAAATATGTATTATTCAATTATTTAACCATTTGTTTCGTTCTTTCTTTTCTTCTTGTTTCTTTTTTGCACGACTAATCAAAAATGTTCCCAAAACGATAAGTGACAGACCAGCAAAATTGGCTTCAAACCCTCTCATAACTTGAAGAATAGCTGCTAATACAGCAAGTCCACCCCAAACAATCAATACAATTCCCGCAACTTTCATACCTCACTTTTATTAACGTCTATAAAATCTACTGCACTTTTCTTTTTACTGCAAAGAATTATAATAAGTCCGATTATCGGAGATAGGAACAAACAGAGGACAAAAGCCCAACCATACCCAATTTTTCTATCCTTACCCAACAAGGCAATAAGTGCCGAAACGATAATTTGAAGAACAATAACCATAACTCAATTCATTTTAAATTAACTATTAAACAAAAATCAAAAATTAATCCCTAAACTTTCTTCCGCCTCCTTCTTTAACTCCTGTAGGCGTTTGTAGTTCATCTTATTTTTAGTGACCTCCTGAAAAATCCGGTTGGCCGTCGCATTTTTTTCGACATCACCGATAAAGCGGTCTGGATGGCATTTCACTTTTAGTTCGTTGTAGATCTCTGTAGCATGGAACGAACTATTGATGATGTTCTGAAAATCCACATCACTCTTTATACTCTCCCTGAGCTTCTGCTTTTCCACTCTTGTCGTTCCTCTCCTAAAGGCAAACAACAACAAAAAAAAGATGATTACAAACTCTACCATGGCGATGTAAAACCATACGTCACTCTCTTGAAAATTTCCTGTTGTTACAGCCCCTGCCACGCCCTGCAAGGTGTCTGTCAATACTTCTGCCTGTGTCATCATATCCGTTATTTATCAAGCATTAAACCGATTTTTGCATAATCTATCAATTTCCAGCGACAACCATACCTGCCCACATCATCGTGCACCTCCAGCGTATCCCAACCTAGTACCACCAGCCGGCGCACTAATTCCGTATCTGCCAGAATAACGTTGCCGATAAAAATCATCTCTTCCTTTGACAACGAGCGTCCGGACAATGCCTGTATCCGAAAGCCTGTATTTATCCAAGCGGAAAACTGATGTTTATACGCACTTTCCCCGCGTGACAAACTTGATTTCAAAAGCGTAGGAGCAACTCCGCTGACAAAAGCATCACGACTTGCCTGATTAAAATTGCGTACCAAACGGCTACGCTCACTCCGGTCTTTAAACCATTCGATTACAATATTCCATGTATTCCTAAACATAACGTCTTAAAATTTATGAAATTAAACACCAACAGCCAAAAGTATTAGTATTAGAATTATAGATAGACCAAAGTAAATTAGGACAACATAACCTGTAACATCATCACCACCTTCTTCATTATTTCTAAATTCTTTTATTCCCAACAATTGTTTTGCCGATCGCTGAATATTTTCCAAAGCCTCAATATTATATGCCTTTTCAAGTACCTGTGCATACAATTTATTGGCTATTTCCACTTTTTCAGCATTATAAGGCGACATAAAATTACGAGGATGACAGGTGTTGCAAAGGAATTGAAACAAGGCTTTGGACGAGAAACAGACACCTAATTCCTTTATGGCTTTGCTCCGTAATTGCCGTAAGGTCTCTTCATTTTGCGGAGAAGTTTCCATAAGCTGGCGATATAATTCATTGGCCTGACTAACCCGTTCTTTGTCATAAGGCACCATAAATTTATTTGGGTTGCATTTTATTTTCAATTCCGCATATAGGGATTCATAAATAGTGTCATCCACCATTTCCGGTGCATTTCCAGCAGCAGCTGTCTCTGCTGATGATATTTCCTGCCATTCCATAAAACATAGTTTATATTAGTTATTCATCGAAATATCGGATAATTATATCTGTTAAATAATCCATCTATTGTGATAGGAGTTTGGGGTTTAGGTTTTGGCTTGGGAACACAGGGACGATATACGACCTTATATAAACCACCCGATAAATTTGCCGTTCCAACAAATATTTTGTAATCCAAAATATCAGTATTATTAGTTGATTTATTTCGATCTAAAATATCCATTATGTTGTTCGACTCCGTATTAGCAGCAACTATACGGTATTCTCCATTAGATAACGAAACTCCCGTATCGTGGGAGGGAGCTAAAGTAATGATTTGGCTTTCATTTCCACTAAAACCTATCTTTAAGTAATACTTAGTTGAATTAGTTATTACAATAGTCGTTTTGTTTACATCATATGAATTTACTTTATGTATCTGTGGATGCGTTTCATATTTTCCTTTTGAGGGGTTGAAAAAAGAAGAAACCCAAAGATCGATTTTCTTTCTCTCCGCTTCCTTTTTATACTTACCTCCACTATAATATTGATATTGACTTATGTATGCATTGTATCCTTCTTCAGTATTAAGTTGCAATGCCTCTTCCCAACGTTTTTGGTCAATAAGCGAATCGGCATATTCCCGTTTAAAAGAATCAGGAACTTTATTTCTATATGCAATCCATCCGTCAAGAGTATTGGCATATAAAGCTTTTTGAAAATATCGTATACTAGAATCTCTAATGGTTAATAAAGCCAACTCAACATGGCTTGGACATGATCCTTTGTATCCTTCATGATTTTTATATCCCTCATAATCTACACATTTTTTATGATCATCAAACCCACTGTAATCACGAACAAATTTTTGTAATGATTGTATCCCTTCTTTTTTTGCAATGTGCAATAAACCGTCATATGCCCGTTCCACATAAACACTTTGAGGATATTTTCGTATAAAATCTTTATATTGAAAGGAATATATTGTATTCTCTATTTTTTGAAAATCTTTTTTATCTCTATTGCAACTTTGAATACAGATAAATATAAAAGCTAAACTAAACGAAATAACGAGAGCTGAATACAGATAAATGTTTCTCTTTTTCAATTGTTTATTATCACACCCAACTTTTGGGACTGGTGCAATTGGTACCTCAGGAGTAACAGAAACAGGTAGTGAATCAGGAATTTTTATCCCCATTCCCTTTTCTACAGATGTCTTAAGACTGTATAGTAATGAATCATTGTATAGATATACATACTGTGGATACTCCTTTTGCAGACGATACTTTATATAATTAATCAGATGCCTGTCCGGAAATTCGTGGGGCTGGCTTTCTTCATTAGATTCTACCGCTTGAATGGCTTGCTGTAAATCGTATCCTTTCTTTAATTCTAAATCACAAGAAACAATAATATTGAATATCATTCCCTCCGGGAATCCCCAAATCAACAACTCCGGCCAAGTCTGTAATGTTGTAAATGATATATCTTCCGAACATGGACTCTGTCTCATTCTTTGAGCTATCATACCACGTATAATTTCCGTCCTTTCTTGAAAACTTTTCATAATCCACCCTGATATAATTCTGCAATCCCCAGACAGTAAATTTATCAGTACAAAAAAAGCGTGGGAACTTTCAGTTTATTTGCTTTGAGGTTCTGGACAAACCTTACACCAAAATAAACAGTCACCCCACGCCCAACCGATATATGGTAAGAACTACCTATATGGCAAGCATGAACGTTTGTACTGTTATCCTTTGGTGTATGAAATTGTCCAGATTTCAAAGCAAGGATAAGCTAAACGCTTCATTTAATATGTCTGTCACGAAAATTTCTTTTCGTGCTGTGACAAATATAGTGAAAGCCGGGTGCAAAAGCAATAAACTTATTTAATTAATTTTGCCGAGACATATCCTATATTATCCTAATATAAACAAATTTAAACAACCTACAAACGTTATGGGGTGACTGTTTTTTTGTCGGAATAAAAGTACGGAGGATTTTAATATGGAGAGATGATTTGCAAGACTTGCAAATGGAATTTTAACAGAATAGAACTTTAATATCAGGTGGAAATGGACAAAATGGGCAGAAATAAATTAAATCAAACCACCAAATTCGGTAAAAATCGGCGAGTACGAAAATAAATTACGCGATAAAAACATTTATTTTTCCCCAATACCCATATTCTTAAATATTTCTGCTAGATTCATTACCGCATAGTCTTCCCGCGATATGACGGTTTTGATATTTTTTAATGCATCCGGAAAACTGATCATTCCGGTGGACAATAAAATTCTTTTCGGTTGTCTTGGATAACCGTCAACATAATAATGTTGTGCCAGGTCGTCGCTCATTTTCTGCAGAAACACCCGTTTTATCCGGGAACATTTTTCATAAATGGAATTGTCGGACGGGTCGGTGAGTTTACGGATGCTTTCGTTCATGTCCTCCAAATTGTCCCGATGGGATAACAGGCGGTAGATTTGAGTCAGTTCATGACGGTACAGAGATAAATTTTTAATGAATATGCCTTCCGGATGGCGTAAAAACAAGAAACAAACGACCTTCGGCAAGGGATTCAGGGAGATCTCCATGTTGTTGTAATCCGGAAGAAACAACCTGAAATCTTCGGTCACACGAAGCCGGCTTGGTTCGGATTTCAGCATGGGAGCAATTGTGTCGGACAGCAGGCGGAATAATCCTTTTCCTTTCAGAAAACGAATCCGTTCGTCTATTTCCGAAACGACTTTACTGATTTCCGTATCAAAGCGCATTTCCGGATCTGTCTCTTCCCCGGGCTCTCCCTCAGAGAGAGTTTTACAATATTTTGTCAAATCATAGAAAGCGTGCATCCGGGCATGAGCCTGAAACAATTCTCTGATGGGAACGCCACCTCCCAAAGGGGTAAGTTCAAAATCCTTATTCCGTCTATTCCACTGAGATGAACGGGCCAGGAGCATCGCCCCCTGCATGTCCTTTGAAACATGCAGGTCTGCAAACAAGCTGGCTGTAATGACCGGAGTTATATTTTCCGGACAAATTGTGCGGTTGAGTTCCGCACCGGGATAAATACGCCCGAAAACATTGGCTCCATCCTGTAACAATAAGGGTAAATACAAAAAATTCAAATTATGAGCCGCGTAGATTTTTTGAATTTCCTCCAAATTATGGGCAATGAGTTGATTCTTCTGTATATCATAAGACGTTTCTATATACAAAACAAAATCTTCCGGAAAATCATCCCAATATTTTGAGCTTATACCTGGGCATGAAACAGAATTTTGCTTTACAATTTCTTCAGTATTCAGTTTGTTCGATTCAGACATGAATATCAATTAATATATTTTGCGACAACTTGTACACAATGTCACAAATATAGGATATTTTTCACATCTGCAAACGTTCGAGTGGGTTGATTGTTGATTGTTGAATGAATTAAAAAAGGATATGGAAGGGAGAGGGAAGATGGTGTGGGTGACGACGAAGAAATACAAATGGTGATGTAAAAAATGATGCCGGTGATGATGCAAAAAATGATGCCGGTGATGATGCGGGAGATGATACCGGAGCGGAAAAGCTATTTTCAGGACAGTGTCCACACTCATATCCATCTTGAGGTTATGGACTATGCGTTCCAGTTCTTTATAAACCTTGAAGCCACAAAACATAAACAGACATGGGCTTCTATACGTTTTTCCGTGAAGTGGAATATCGGTCTGGTTTCAATAGTACCTTTAGATATTCTGAAAGCCCGTTCCACTACCCACAGGCCTTTGTATTGTGCCACTACTTCCTTAGGTGTAGGTTCCGTATTGGTCACATACCCTTTCATGCCGTCCCATTTTTCGTCTTCCTTTATCTTGTCTTCGTTTATACTGACAGCCACATCATTCTCAATCTGAAGAAACTTACTATATCCACGCTTGTTTATCTTGTCCTTCGTAATTCTCCCGGAGGCACAAGCTTTCTTTAACCGTTCAACGCCTTTGATGCGATTACAGGCATTCTTGGAAGCACGTTTGGAGTTGTATGTGACTATCAGACGGTCTCCGTTGTCAAGCCTATATTCGTGAAACAATCCATCTTCGTGCGGCAATGACAATATCCAGTCCTTGACTTTATCTGAGTATTTTCTCACTCTTGCTCCGATGATGAAATTGTAATTGCCTGAACGCAGAAGCTCTACATTACGTCTTATCATGAAACCTGAATCGGCAACAACTACAAAATCATCAATTCCGAAACGTGGCTTGAAATCATCTATGACCGGAATTAAGATAGTCTACGGTCGCCATCCTGCTCATGGGGTGGCATAGTCTGGCCACCACAAGATGGCGCAGGACATTATCATCAACACGATTGAAGCCTATGGAGTCATAAACCTTGTCAAGAATAAATTTAGCTCCGTTCAACAATATTGACTCCACATTGCCAAGCATAGCTTTGGCTGCATAGAGTTCTTCCTCCTTCCTCTTCGGACCGTCAAAGTCCAGCTTTTGAACACCAAGATAAGAGTTTATCCAGGCTTTACCTTGGATAAGCAGCTTTTCAATCTCTTCATCTGAATTTGCAATGCCAACAGTATGAAGTTCCTTGAACTTTCCACCGTGCTTATCAACTACTACAACACTTGTCGTACCCGACCTGTTCTTTTTCTTACGAACAAACATGTCGTAAATATACGTTTTTTTGTGGTTGCGTCACCCTAAATCACCATTTTTAATAGTTAACATGTTGATATTCAATTATCGCATTTCCCTACAAGTAAAAAGTGACGAAGTCAGGAAATTTCAAGAAAATGGCTACAAAATCAAGCATACATATCAAGCCTTGCAATGTTGCTTCCAGCATGCCTCATAACCGGAGGACACGCGAGTATATGCGTAATATTGCTAAGTCCAAAATCGAATACGTCCTCAAATAACTGTAATGTTTTGAAGCACAACCAAATAAAAATGAGTAACTTTGCAAATAAATTAAAGAGGAAGATGGCTAAAGATACAGACATACAAGTAGCTGAATACGATGCAATTCTGCGACAGGCTGTCGCAGTTATTGATAGGACAAGAACAATGGTAGCAACAACAATATGCTCTGCCATCGGTTCCGCCCATTGGGAAATCGGCAAATTGCTTCATGACAGAAAACTCGAAAGCAAGCATGGTAGCGGTGTCGTAAACCGCTTATCCTACGACTTGAAGCAACGCTATCCACAGATGGGCGTTTCTTCAAGAAATCTGTGGGATATGAAGAAGTTTTATGAGCGTTTCTGTGATAGTGAGCCAAAACTGCGACAGGCTGTCGCAGTTTTGCCGTGGGGACATACATTGACCCTGATGCGTAAGTTCGGCGATGACGACAAGGCCATGTTGTATTATGCGCAAGAAATTATATCAAAAGGTTGGAATCGTGAACTATTATCCTGTGCTATCACCCTTAAAATGCACTTAAAGAAGAATGAAATTTTGGATAATAATTTCAAGCAAACACTGCCAGCCACACAAGCGATGTTTGCCAATGAAGTGTTCAAAAGCAGTTATAATCTTGGATTTCTTGGCATAAAAGACCCTATCTTGGAAACAGAACTGGAAACCCGATTGGTAGAAAAGGTTAAACACTTCCTTTTGGAACTTGGCAAAGGCTTCACCTATCTTGGTAATCAGTATGTACTTGAGTATAACGGAAAACGGAGCAAGGTCGATATGCTTTTCTTCCACCGTGGTTTGCACTGCCTTGTAGCCATAGATTTGAAGATTGGCGAGTTTAGACCGGAGTATGCAGGTAAGATGAGCTATTACCTGTCATTGCTTGACCGTTTGGAACGCAGAGAGGATGAGAACCGTTCTATCGGCATCATTTTGTGTGCAGAGAAAGATCATGTGGAAGTGGAGCTTACTTTAGAAGATATGGGCAAGCCTATTGGTGTGGCAGATTATCAGTTAATTGTTCCACAGGAGGAATTAAAGAAAGTGGTCGCAGACGAAATGGAAGCGTTTGGCAAAGAACTTCCACTACGTACAGGAACAAAGAAGGAATAAAATCAACATCAGGAAGTAACAAAAAGGGGCACTATAAAATATTTTGTGTAAATGTAAAATACGGGATTCAATATGGGTTCCGTATTTTTTATTTAATAGCTTTGCAAAATGAAGAAAATTATGAAAGAGAAGAATCATGTAGTGCCTGATGAGGTATTAAGTAAGGAGTTCCTTAGCCAGTTCAAGACAGAAGCTGATGTGAGCAAGTTTCTGAAGCAGTTACACGCGCAGGTATTGGAGAAAATGCTTGAAGGTGAGATGGATGCGCATCTGGGTTATGAGAAGAATTCGGTTTCCGGTCATAACAGCGGTAATTCCCGTAACGGCAGCTACCCCAAGAAAATCCAAACCGAACACGGTGAAGCGGTCATACCTATTCCCCGTGACCGTAACGGTGAATTCGAGCCCATAGTTGTTCCCAAACACGAGAGTCGTGGGCTTTCCATAGAAAAACTTGTTATCTCCCTATATGCCAAAGGAATGAGCGTGTCCGACATTGAAGAGGAGATGCGTGAAATCTATGAAATAGAACTGTCCACATCAGCCATTTCCATCATCACGAATAAAGTCAACCAGGCTGCTCAGGAATGGCAGAACCGCCCTTTGGATCCGGTCTATCTCATCGTTTGGATGGACGGTATTGTCTTCAAGGTTCGTGACAACGGAAAAATCGTCAACAAGACTGTGTATCTCTGTGTCGGTCTGAAACAGAACGGCTTGAAGGAAGTCCTTGGCATGTGGGTGGGAAAATCAGAAAGTTCTTCATTCTGGATGGGTGTCCTGACAGATTTGAAGGCCCGCGGAGTGCAGGACATACTGATTACCTGCACTGACAACCTGAACGGGTTTACCGACACCATACGTTCCGTATTTCCTCAGTCTTCCACGCAAATATGTGTTGTACATCAGATTAGGAACTCCTGTAAATATGTCGTTTACAAGGACAAGAAAGAGTTCACAGCCGATATGAAGAACATCTATAACGCGCCCAACAAGGAGGCTGCTGCCGTGGAACTGGATAATTTGGAAAAGAAATGGGGAGGGAAGTACCCTTATGCCATCCTCTCATGGAGGAATAACTGGGATGACCTGACTGTTTTCTTCCAGTTCCCATTGGAAATCAGGAAAATAATCTACACAACAAACCTCATAGAAAATCTGAATGGAAAAATCAGAAAGTACACTAAATCAAAACTTTCATTCCCGTCGGATGATGCGGTGAAGAAAATGGTATACCTCGCTCTGATGGAGATTGAGAAGAAGTGGACAATGCCGATTACTAACTGGGGATTGATTATGAACTAATTTATGCTTATTTTTGAAAACAGAATTCAGATATAAGAGAACTTATAACTGAATCCCGTTTTACATTTACACAAAATTGTGGACAGTGCCCAAAAAGGAGGTAGGCAACTCTACGTACTTTAACTTTACTTTGTACAGCTTTTAATCTGAATACAAAACAGGGAAAAGCATTAAGAAACTCTCCTACCTGCAAAGCTCCGAAAGTGACATCGCATTCAATTCTTCAAACAAAGGGGAATCCTTTACCAAGCGGAAACAACGCTTTTGTTTGCTTATCATGCCCACTTGACCATACAGTTTCCCCAAAGTTACCATGGCGGCAATATAATCTTCATCTCCTTCCTCTATACGACCACACCACTCTTCTCCCACTTCAATCGCTTTCTCATACTCCTCTGCCCCGATACAGCAACGCAGTAAATCTGCCAGAATATCCATATAATAGGGATGTTCCTCACCTCTCATAATTTCCCAGGCATAAATATGAAGCCGTGAAAATTCCATCAATGGCACTATTTTGGCATATGCCACTTTTGTATCTTCATAGCATAGTCCATAAAGACTGATCAACAACTGGTGAAATCCCAGTTCATTGTCTATCATATTATTCGGATGAGCATAAAAATTTTCCTTTTCTTTTTCCAATAGCTCCAATAATGCCCTGGACTTGTTCTGCAATGCCAGCTCTATCCCAGCCTTTGCCACAGAATCCACCCTCGTCACAACCTTATAAATAAATGCCGGATCAAACTCTTTTCCCTCCTCCCCTGTACCCACAAGGGAGTCTGCCATTTGAGTCAAAACCACATGTTCCGACATCCGGCTGCTATCCACCTCCAAATATAAAGACAACACCTCAATAGCCAACTCCTGCTGCCTCCTTTCCAAAGACGCCCCTTCCTCTTCTTCCACTACCTGTACTCCTCTCCCTGCTGACAGCAGCAACAAACCTCCTATAATCAATAATACATGTTTCATAAGCCTATATTATAATAAGAAATATTATGAACTCACTACCTTACACATTTGAAATCAATCCAGCATAAAAACAGATTCGTATTATTAAATAAATTTCGGTTTAAAACGTTCCAATTCCATTCGTATTCTTTTTTTTTCTTCATTTCTTCCTTGTATTTTTTTTAATTTTTGAAGTACAGAATCTATAATTTCTTTACAATACTCAAATTTTCCATCTTTAAAAGCCTTTTCAATGATCCCTATCTGGTTTTTCAGATCCTGAAGTAATTCATCTGTATGCCTTTTTCTTTCCTCCTTTCTTAATTCCAATTGCAATTTCATGGTTTTATAGTCACCTAATATTTTTTCACTTTTTGAAATTAAATGACCATGTTCTTTTTTGCTCGTAACATGCCAACCATTACAAATAATACAAAAATAACTTCTTGCAGGACAGTAACCTGCACGCTCTTCAATTTCTTCTCTATTAAAGCGTATAAAAGTATCAGCTTGCTTTTCCGTTTCAAATAGCATTTTCACCCTTCCACAATCCCTGCAATACACCCTGTTTTTAGTCGGTTTCATTTTACCATATACTCGTTAAACGGTTTTAAACGCAATAAACGGTCAATAGACATAACAGAACGGTCATAATACAGCTGTTTCCAATATCTTCCGGCATCTTTATCTCCGTGCGCTTCAGCTTTTTTCAGCCAATCAATGGCTATGACCGTATCTGCTGTAACACCTCTTCCTTTGTAATAGCATTCTCCCAAATGAAACATTGCCAATGAATTTCCTTGCTCAGCACTTTTCTTAAACCAATAAACAGCTTTCTCTTCGTCCTGTTGGACACCGGTACTATCTAAATAATATTCGCCGATAATATTCTGTGCTTCCTGGTCTCCTTGTTGGGCTGCTTTTGAATGCCAATGGAAAGATTGTTCATCCTGATGTATACTGTGATAGTATGCGCCTAATGAAAATTGTGCGTCTATATGCCCTTGTTCAGCACTTAATGTATACCATTCTGTGGCACGTTCATAATTGTTGCGCTCCCACCAAAAACCTCCCAATTCAAATTGCGCGTCAGGATCTCCTTGTTGTGCAGCTGCACATAGTTCATCAAATGTCATAAGCGAAAAAATTAAAGTTTATATTCGATATCAACATTCTTGTCAAACATATGCAAAGTGATTTTTTGAATCATTCCGCCCGGATGATATATGGTCAATCCATAATTGGAATAAGGAATCTGAATGCCGCCAAACGGAGGTGTATATACACCCCATCCTTGCATAGTTGTTTCATCAAAAGAAGAAGAAATTATTTTCATCGGTTTGGTAGACATGGAAACCCTGTCCGCCCTCAACACTTCATTTTCTTCCGTATCGTAAATGGTAACGGAATAGCCTTCATTTCCGGAAATACTGTCCTGTATCCGAATGGCACGTTTGGCAGCCCCGCCGCCAATTTCTACACCACACTCAAAGCGGTAATGATGCTTGCTGTAAAAAACTAAATCGTGAAAATTCATAATTGTTAGTTATTTAAAACATTTTCCTTAAAAGATTTGCAGTAAACATTGAAACAGGATCTGCTTCTTTAATTTTAGAACCCGCTTGTAATATTATCCAATCAGAATAGAGATCTATATCTATTGCGCTTAGTTCTTCTGGACTATATTCACTTAATAAGTTGTTTATAGTCAATTGTCTAATGTTTATCGTATTTGATAATTCTAAAACCGCTACATTGAATGGCACTCCTGCTTGAATTTTGCTATTTAGCATTGTCCTAAACATATGAACTAATCGATAAGTACAGGGATCCAATGTTTCTTCATCACTAGCAAAACCTCCTTCTTGTGCGATGCGCATTATTTTTTGTAGATTATTCATAATTTTTAGTTTAATGGTTTTGTGTTTTTGTAAATTTTCTTTGTAGTTATTTTACCTTTATCCCTAATATTTTATTTTCTTTTTGTTCAAGTTCCATTTTGACTGATTCAAAATATTTACTATACCAAAATCTATACATTTCCATATTTACTTTTGTTCCTTTTCCTTCCCGATAGCAGTCTGCAAGATAATAACAAGCGTCATGATTATAGAGGGCGGCTTTTTCAAAGTAATCGAATGCCTTGATGAAATCTTGCTCTACAATAAAACCTCTATAATAACATATTCCTACAAGCAATTGTGCTTCGCTTTTACACTCATCATTTCGCGTTGATACACGACTATCATGTGCCGCTTTTTCCAAATATTCAATTGCCTTCTTTTCGTCTCGCTGTTCTATTTTCAAATAACATTTCCCAATCCAGAGATTTGCTATCAGGCTCCAATCGTGATTTGTCTGTAGTAAACGTTTAAAATATTTCAAAGCTTTTTCAAAATCTTGTGGAATACCATCTCCTTTGTAATAACAACATCCAACTTTATATTGGGCTCCTTCATGTCTGAAATCTGCAGCTTCTTTGAAATAAAGAAATGCCTCTTTTTTATCTTGTACGATTCCTTCTCCATTCCAAAGCCGCTTAGCATATTCATAGCGTGGATTTGTATGACATTTCCCAACAGCACAAGGCTCAGAAGCAATTATTACTTTTAATTGTGCAATAGCCATTTTTTCGAATTCATCCATAATAAATTGAATTTTAAGATGCAATTCATCTATTTTATACATCAAATGGAAGAGATGCTTTCATTGATTTATATTCTCTTTTTACGTATTCAGCACCATTAGGATTATTATTAAATTGTTCCATCCAAAATACTGATTCATTGGGAAATTCAATCTTGTAATATTTAGCAAGTATGAATTGTGCTATTACGGCATTTTGTATAGCACATTTTTTTGTTTCCTCAATAAATCCCCAAAGACTATATTTAGATATAAATTGTTGTATTTGTTTCCATTGAACTTCACAATGAACGCCTTCATGTTCTAATGCTTTATATATCCAAAATAAATACGAAGTCAAGTTATGCTCAACATTATAATAGTAACCGCCTATTTTGGCTATAGCTAAAAGAAAGCCACGTTTTGCACTTTCTAATTGATAATATGCACTTTGTGTGAAATTTACTTCTTTAAATTTATTCTGTTCGTAATATAGACCTAATAAGAAAAGCGCAATCTTATCATTTTTTGCATAGTTCTTTAATTGTGTTAATAAAAAATCTTTTTTATCACGATCAGTGTTTTGTTGGAGTAAAAATTCTAAAGCATTTATAGCATTTACCAATTCCATATCTTTTTTATTAGCAAGATATACTAATATGAACTTGATATCAGGGATAAGATTTAAATTATCACATAGATTTAGTTTAATCAATCTAATAGATTTCAATTCAAACAATGCTTCCATTTCACCTTGGGATGCATGAAACTTATCAACAAGCTCTTTTAAACGGGAAATGCTATGTTTTTCGTAACTTGCGTATTCAGTAAAAATATCTGTAGAATATCTTGAAACCCTTAGTTCTCTAATGTTCAATAATTCCTTACAATTAGCTTCCGCTTTAACAAAATTATGCAAGAGTATATGAATATACATTATATAGGCAACAGCATATTCTATAATGTTAGAATTTATTTTATTGGGATAAAGTTTTGCTATGTCAATAAGTTCATTTAGCAATCTTATGGTGTCTATTAGTTCTACTTCTGTCGCTTGTTCTAAAGAATTATTTTCTAATTTACTATTCAACGCCGTAAATATTTTGTTATAATCGAAAATAACTTGTGTGATATTATCATCCATAAAATTAAACGATTTTTGGGGCCTTGTAGTTCCCGAACGAGGCTGGTTTATAAAATGCAAGAAGCGTGGGAATTTCCAGTTTATCTGATAGAGGTATCGCCAAACACCTTGTAGAAATAAACAGTCACCCCACGCTGACCGATATATTGCAGAATTGCATATATGGCAAGCATGAACGTTTGTACTGTTATCCTTCTACTTAAAATTTTGGCGAATTTTCTATCAAGGATAAGCTAAACGCTTCATTCAATATGTCCGCTGTCAGGTCTTTAGCCCAACAATATGACAAATATAAACAAATTTAAACATTATGCAAACGGTTAAGGGTGACTGTTTTTAACTAGCGGGATAAAAATAGGAAACAATTGGGTGCAGATATATTTTTTGCAAGACTTGCAAATGGAATTTTAACAGAATAGAACTTTAATATCAGGTGGA
>OJRV01000271.1_pt1 | contig 72106 bp, 60 predicted proteins | sample 1599241 | NCBI WGS metagenome assembly OJRV01 (sample SAMN04168656, study PRJEB22393) | human gut metagenome | biome: human gut microbiome; feature: stool | host: Homo sapiens | collected 2014-03-17 | reverse complement strand
AGGGCATTGAAGAAGTGCTGGAAAAACATGTCCAGACTCATAGTGCCTGCCTTATCCGAAAGTTTCGACAAGACCCGCGGGAACAGCCGCAGGACGGCGACAGCAGCCTGTGCCGCTGTCGCCGAACATCCGCAGGCGGGAGAGGTTTCCCCCTCCCGCATTCTGAGGCAGAGCTATTCAGCGATGGCGTCGCCGATGTACTTACGCTTGCCGTCCATGTACTTGATGATGCCCACGGGCATTTCGGCGTCATGGGTTTCATTGATGCTCAGCACGCCAAGGGCGGTAGGCAGGTTCTTGGTGGCGGCGAGAGCGGCGGTCAGGGCTTCGGTATCGGCCTTGCCCGCACGGGTGAGGGCGTCCAGAATGATATTGTAGCAGTTATAGCCGAGCGCGGAGTTCACGTTGGGATCCTTGTTGGGGAAGTTCTTCTTCCACGCATCGGTGAAGGTCTTGGCTTCGGCGCTCATGTTTTCCATGTTGACGTCATAGGGGAAGGTGGTGTGGAGGAAGCCTTCCACAGCCTTGCCGCCGATCTTGAGGGTATCGGGGTTGTCCATGGCGTCGGCACCCATGAGCACGAAGGTCGCGCCGAGTTCGCGGGCCTGCTTCATGATGATGGCGCCTTCGGCGAAGTAGGCGGGCATGAAGACGATGTCGGGTTTCTTGCTGATGAGCTCGGTGAGCTGGGCGGTGAAGTCCTGGTCGCCGGAGCTGTACTTCATATCGGCAACGAGTTCGCCGCCGAGCTTCTTGTAGGACTTCTTGAAGAAGTTGGAGAGGCCCACGGCGTAGTCGTTGGCGACGTCGGTGAGGACGGCGGCCTTCTTGTAGCCGAGGTTCTTGTAGGCGTAGGTCGCGGCGGCGGCACCCTGATAGGGATCGATGAAGCAGGCGCGGAAGTAGTACTTCTTGCCCTGCGTCACGAGCGGGTTGGTGCAGGAGGTCCCGATGACGGGCACCTTGGCGCGTTCGGCGACTTCGCCGCCGGCCATGGCGAGGGAGGAGCCGTAGGTGCCGATGATGGCGAGCACCTTTTCATGTTCGGTGAGGCGCTTCACGGCGTTGGCGGCTTCGACCTTGTCGGACTTGTTGTCGACGACGACCAGTTCGACGGGGCGGTCGAGGACGGTCGGTTTGAGCTTGTGGGCAAGCTGGATGCCTTCGAGTTCAAGCTGCCCGCCGAAAGCGTTCTGGCCGGTCAGGGGCAGATAGACGCCGATTTTGATGGGATCGGCGGCCTGTGCCGGAAGGGCGAGGCCCATGCCCATGACGGCCATTGCGGCCATGCTCAAAAGTGTGCCGAGTTTCATGTCTTCCATCCTCCAGAAAAGGTTGTTGCGCCAGAAACGGAGTTCCGGCTCGGGATGATCGGCTGCCTTACCGAAAAAGCGCTCCGGTAACAGATTGTTTTTGAGTATAGGAAAAATCACGTTTTCGCAACCGAAAGGAGCTTTTTGCGAGGAACCATAAGCCTTGCGGCCTTTCTATCCGAACAATCCGAGGGCCGGAAGTTCCCCTTGTGCGTTAGTCTTGTTTCGGATTTGTTTCCTTTTCCAAAAATTTTGCTAGAGCGCCGTGGCTTTGAAGCGCGCCACCCGCGTTTTGCCGCTCCACAGATCGAGCGTGTCCCCGGAATGCGAAACGGATGTGGCTCCGGCGAGCGCCTGAGCAAGGGCCCGCGCCTGCGCGTCTCCCTTCGGGCAAAGCATCATGGTCGAGCCGAGCTGCGAGAAACCGATGCGATCGCCTTGGAGAGTATAACTGCCGATGAGACTGTTGCAGCCGTCGGAACCGGAGATCCGGCCTTGCGCGCCTTCAGGATTAAAGAGCAGGTGCGGTTCCGGCTGGTTGTCGTAGACTTCGGTCGGTTTTCCGTTCAGCTCCACCAGTTTCCACCTGGTTCCCGCGAGGCCGTCGGTCACAGGCGCGGCGTCCATGACCCGGTGCGTTAGGATCATAATGTCGGCGTCTCCGGGATGCACCGTGAGGGGCCTCGTGGTGGCGAACAAGGTCGTTCCGCCGCTCGAAATGGCGGCTTCCAGTTCATAGCTCATGCTGGAGGAATCCGCGGCGGGGCAGGCGATGCTGAAGGGCAGAGGGACATTGCGGCCTTCCGTGGACGCGCGTTCCTCGGCGACCAGCATACGCCCGTCACTCGTTTTGCGATGCAGGGTGACGGTCAGTTCCGCATCCGGAGGCAGGGCCATACGTTCGCGGTAGGTCACCATGCCCGTCAGCGGAACCGTAGGTTCGGGCTGGGGAGCCGCCTTCTGATACGGGGAGCAGCCGCCGAAGACGACGGATGCAAGAACGGCCAGCAGCATGTGCGAAAAGCGCGGCGCGCGTGAAAGCAACGGAATGTTTTTCATGAATGGCCTCATTAAAAAATGGAGTGGATAATTAAAGGTGGCGTACAATATGCCCCGGCTTTTTGTACTGGGCAAAAAGAACGGTGGCAAGCCGGTTATCCGGCAGCCTGCTCCAGCCCCCATGAACGGCTCAAGGCGCGATAGTAGACGAGGAGGGCGTTCAGGGGGAGCAGATACATGGCGGCCATGATGGATTCGGAGGCTGAGAAAAATTCGAGGCTGACGATAAGCATGAGCACGTTGTTCATGGTTCCGTAGCTGATCAGAAAGGCGAGCTTGCGCTGCGGGGGCATGGACCGCGGTAGAAAGAGCCCGCCGACCATCATAACGGCCCCAAGGAGGCAGGCGGCCCCAAGGGCCTTGACGACAAGCGAAGGAGACTGGTGGAGCACGCCCGAGTAATTGCTAAAAATAGCCAGTGTGGACAGTGCGATGGTGGAAACAGACACGGGGAACTGGTGCTTGAGGATATACTCGGTGACTCGGGGCGCTTTGCGGGTCAGAAACGCACCGGCAAAGGGGACAATGATGGTGACGCACAAGGAAAGCGTCATGCCGGACAGGGACAAGTGGGCGGGCAGGTTCATGGGACCGAAACCGGACAGCGTCATGAAACTGTCTACTATATAAAGAAGCATGGGCAATGTCAGAGGGAGCAGGAGCGAGGAGAGGAGGTTGCCCGCAAGGACGAGGGCCGTATCCGCATTGACCATAATGGAAAAGATCGGAGCTACCACACCGATGGATGCGGCGCCGACAAGGAGGGCGCCAAGCGCGAACTGCGGCATGAGCAGTTTGAAAAGGAAGAAGGACAGGAGCGGCAAAGCGAACAGACGGATGAGCACGAGGCCGCTTACCGTGCCGGGGATAAGGCGGGTATGGGTGAAGAGGGCTTCGGTGCCGACGGAAAGGAAACCGAGATACAGGAGGACAATCAGGCAGAGGCGGGGGAAGGGGGCTAGCGGTTCAGCCAGACCGGGAAGGAAGCTTCCGGCGAGCATGGCGAGAAAGGAAACGACGATCATCACGAGATCGCGTGAACGCATGGGAACTCCGCCCTTGGAAAGGGAAAAACAAGAAGGCCGAAGGAACCCCTCCGGCCCAGTCAGTGCCGCATCGCCGCGTATCAGCGGTTTCTTTGACAATCGGGACAAATGCCGTAGAGATACAGCCGGTGAAATGTGGGTTTGAAGCCGTGCTTGCGGGCCAGCGCGTCCTGCAGTTCTTCTATCTGCGAGTCGACGACTTCGATGTTGCGCCCGCAGTTTTCACAAATAAGATGATCGTGGTGGGCGTCGGCGGCGTGCTCATAGCGGGCCAACCCATCGCCAAACCGTACCTCACGGGCCAGCCCCGCCTCGCACAGAAGCTTCATGGTCCGGTAGACGGTGGCCTGGCCAAGGGAAGGATCTTCCTTGCGGACTCTGTCATAGATTTCTTCGGTCGTCAGGTGCCCGCTTTCATTAAAGAACACTTCCATGATCTGCTGACGCTGAGGCGTGTTACGCAGCCCCTTGTTTTTCAAGAAGGAACGAAAAATCTGAGCGGGGTTGCCTACTGGTCTGTCTTCACTGAACATGCGCCACCTCGGGTTGGATTGCAGGAATGGACTATAGCCTAGTTCATACGCTATCGCAACGGGAGCCCTTTCCCCAGCGCCTTTTTATATCATTATAAGTGGATTGAGAGTTGAGATGAATGGGTAAGGGCCCCGTGGGGATGCCGTTCCGCCCTTGCGTCCCCGAAAAGCATAGGCTACACCGGGCCCCATGAAAAAGAAAAAAAGACGCCCCATCCGGCTTCCCGTTCCCGAATACAGCGACAAGGTGCTCGTCTCCGTGCCGCCGCAGCATGTGGGGATGTTTCGTTTCCTCCTTGAGGGGTATGACAACATCGCCAGCTTTACCGTGCTCGATCGCGCGGAGGCGTTGCTCAAAGTGTTCTTTTCTCCGCATCAGCATACGGAGGCGCGTTCCGCTCTTGAGGGCATCGCCGCGGTACTGCCGATAACTGTCCGCCCGTGGCCTGCCGCGGCATGTTGTGCCGAATCCTCGGAATCCGGTATGGTTTAGCGAAATAAAACCAGTATTCAGGGTGCATTGTGTCGTTTTATTCTCTTTTTGAGAAAAAAGATGAAAAAATGTTTGACAAACGGGAATCCGGCCCCTATATTCCCTTTTGTCGCATGTCGCGGGGTGGAGCAGCACGGTAGCTCGTCGGGCTCATAACCCGAAGGTCGTAGGTTCAAATCCTGCCCCCGCAACCAGTAAATTCAAGCCCTTATGGAATCCTAACCATAAGGGCTTTTCTCATTTCCTAACCTATTCCTAACCAGAAGGGGAAGATAAGGGCTGACGGGAGGTGATGACGCTTGCGGTGCGACCAATGGGAGCATACCGGAGGGGTATTCTGGGCTATGCTCTTCTCACTGAGACAGTAGCTCACTTGAGGGCGCGTCTTACCCCATTCCTAACCATTTCCTAACAATTATCTGGGTTCAACAAGAATAAAATTTTCCGCCTCAACGCCATCTTGTAGAAATAACTCTGGAATTTCTTCTTCTCTAATATCTTCAAGTAAAAGAGCTGCTTTTGCTTGTTCAAAGGCAACAGCCACGGACTTACCAAAACCAATGGCAGAGTAAAATTGTGTGGCAAATACACGCGCGGCTTCGTCCCCAACAGAGTCTTTCATGCCAATAGCACCTTCTATGAAGCTGACAGCGGATTTCGCTTGAGGGCATGAAAAACAAGAATTTACAAATAAAAATCGTATATCCTCTGATGCAGTTTTTAGGGTTTGCGCAATAGCAGCTATACTGACGAGCTTTTCTCGACCATTGACATCTTGTAGGACAAGTTCACCAGAGGGTGCACCGTGTCCACTAAAATGAATTATTGTCGGTGTACATTCGTTGATTGCCAAAAGAATATCTGAAGGCCGAACAGCCCACCGACTTTCAAATTTAATGGAGTCGCGAAAATCTGACAGCCGCAATTGTTCTCGTATCGCCCTTGCTTCTTCATCAAGACGAAGCTGTACCTGTGTTAAAGGGTTAGCCGCAAGAAATAAAACAGTAATCTGGCGTGGCAGCGCCTTAAGTCTTTCGATTTCATATCGCGTACGCACCTGTTCCCGTGCAAGTGTGTCCATACCGGTAGAGATAGCGCGCATTGCTTGAGCGTGAGCTTTTTGCTGCTTATCAAGCTCACGCTGCTCTTCACGAGTGAGCTTTTCTTGCTCTGAATGAAGCTCCTTGTACTTCCGGGCAATTTTTTCCTCAATGTCAGCTATTCTTTTGACTCCATTCGCCACTTCTTTTCGGTATCGTTCGATATCATTCGTTTTACTTTTGAGAGTATTCGCACTGGTAGCACGACGTGCAGCCTCAGAAGCCGAGGCAATGCGTTTGTTCAGATCGGCGAGCTTAGTTTGCTCTCTAGCCTTGACGTGAGATAAGTCGGCAATTTCTTTTTGCTTTTGAGCAACAGATCGCCTATATGAATCAATAAAGCCCATCTTTTCCCCCTGTTTTTTCTACTATAATATCAGAAGGCTACCACCGCAAGATAGCTACACTAGAGGCAAAACTGCCGCTCATGCACTCATAGACGTACTGCTTTACAAAAAAAGAGGAGCAGTCATCGAAATCCCGCCCGTTTCCTGCTGACATCTCTGCGTGGCGGTTCTCCAAACATCCGTTTGTACTCGCGGATAAACTGCGTCGAACTTTCATAGCCGACGGCATAGGCGGCGTTGGCGACATCATACTCGCTGGTCAGCATAAGGCGTTGCGCTTCATACAGGCGCAACGCCTTTTGAAATTGCAGCGGGCTAAGCGTCGTCATCTGTTTGAAGTTGCGGAAGAAGCTGGAAGAACTCATGCCGACTTTCCGGGCCAGTTCTTCCACCTGGAGCGGAGCCTTATAATTTTCCCGCAGCCAGGTAACCGCCTGTGCCACCTGATTGCTGGCCGTACCGAGGGAACAGATGGTTCGTAACCAAGCTCCTTGCGGCCCCAGCAGCAGCCTATAGTGGATTTCCCGAATCAGCATGGGAGCCATAATCGGAATTTCCTCCGGTTCGTCGAGCAGTTCCGCCAGACGCAGAAAGGCTGCCATGACTTTGGCGTCGGCTTCCATGACGGCGACACTCTTTCCCGCTCCCGACTCTGCCCGGGCTCGAGATGGTATTTCCGCCGCAAGCTGTGCCACGAGACTTCTGTCCAAATCAAGAGAAAGTGCCAAAAATGGCTCTTCGTCAGACGCAACAGTGATATAGCTTTCACTCGGCATATCCACGCCCGCCACAAAGCAATGATATTCTCCGTAAGAATACTCGTCCTTCCCCACAATGGTACGCTTGAAGCCCTGAACCGTAAGCCCGATAAACGGCTTGTAGAAGACGCGCAGTTCGTTTGCCTGCACCCTCCTGACAAGATTGAATCCTGAAATTGCCGTAGGGTGACTTCCCGGTTCAGCCATGCGACTCAGAATTTTTTCCTTCAATTGCTCGTTCATCCGTTCGAGTTCTGCGCGTTGTTCCCGCATGGCTGTTTCCCTCACTGTTCCAGCATATCTTCAGTTGCATTTCCTGTACCACATTTTCCCCGAACCTGCCTAGCCGTCTGGGAGAATCAGGCAGTTTTTCAGGGGGATTGTGTCTTTGTTCGCACCGTCTCGCCTCCTATTATCCGAATCACAGAAAGGCTCGTGCCCATCGGCATGAGGAAGAGAGAACCTGATAGCGTACAAGGAGCGTATACCATGAAGAAGACAACGGCATTGCTGGCGGCCCTGTTGCTGGCCTCGGCGGGAATGACCGCGGTTCAGGCCCATGCGGACGAAACGGGCAAGGAAGAGCAGGTCATCACCAGAGTCGGAACCCGTCCATCCGGTGTGGGAAGCCACACGACATTTACCGGAAATGTGCGGCATGACCCGCTGTTCAGCCCCAACGAAGCCGCGCCATACTCCGTTTCCTATGTCACCTTTGAGCCGGGAGCCCGTTCCTTCTGGCATACCCATCCGGCAGGTCAGCGCCTTGTGGTCGTATCCGGTGCTGGTCTGACCGGCACATGGGACGGCAAGGTAGTAGAAATCAAGGCTGGCGATGTGGTGTGGTGCCCGCCGGACATCAAGCACTGGCACGGGGCTTCTCCCACGACGGCCATGACGCATATGGCGCTTACAGGCATGAAGGACGGCAAGAACGTCACCTGGATGGAAGAAGTCAGCGACCAGCAGTACAACGCGAAATAGCGAAATTTTTCCGGCGGCCCCGTCGGAAAATGGGGCCGCCGCGTGGGAGCTTCAGCATGAAGACAGTACGGAATATCTTTTCTCTTTTATGTGCGGCCATTGTTTGTTTGACCGTGGCTTCGGAGGGCAGGGCTGTGGAGAACACATTGAATCCGAAACAGCAGAGCATCATCGCCATCTCGTCCTTTACGGCCAACGGCGATCTGGAAAAGCTGAAAAGCGCGCTGAACGAAGGTCTGGATGCCGGGCTGACGGTCAACGAAATCAAGGAAATTCTGGTTCAGCTCTACGCTTATGCGGGCTTCCCCCGCAGTCTCAACGGCATCAATACGTTCATGGCCGTCATGGACGAACGCAAGGCCAAAGGTATTTCCGACAAGGAAGGCCGTGAAGCCAGCCCCATGCCCGCGAACTGGAACCGTGACGAATACGGCGCTCAGGTACGGGCGAGGCTCGGCGGCAGGGACACCATCCCCGCGCCCAGCGGTTACCAGCTTTTCGCGCCTGTTATCGACACCTTTTTGAAGGAACATCTTTTTGCGGATATCTTTGCCCGCGACAATCTGGATCATCAGAGCCGGGAACTGGCGACCATTTCCACGCTGGCCAGCATCCCCGGCCTTGGCGGGCAGCTTCAGTTTCATATGAACGCGGCCATGAACACGGGCCTGAACGAAGCTCAGATGAAGGACTTCATCTCCGTGCTGGCCGGGCGTGTGGGCGCAAGTGAAGTGCAGGCCGCCAATACGGTATTGGCCAGAGTTCTCGCCAGTCGGACGAAATAGGGGAAGGAGAGCGTATGCACACGCACATTCTCATCCAACGGGGGGAACAACCTTCCGCTCCCGGCCCTGCTGAATGTTTTACCGGAACCGTGCGTATCGAGCACCTGTTTTCCGCCCATGTTCCCGCCCGCGCGTCCGGTTCTTCCGTGGAGTTCAGGCCGGGGGCAAGGACCGCATGGCACAGCCATCCGCTGGGGCAGACGCTGCTGATCACCTCCGGCAGAGGTCTGGTGCAGGAATGGAACGGACCGGTGCAGGAAGTCCGTCCCGGCGATGTGGTCTGGTTTCCGCCCGATGTCAAGCACTGGCATGGAGCCGCCAGCAACAGCCCCATGACGCATATTTCCATCTGTGAAGCGTTGGACGGAAAAAACGCCTGCTGGATGGAAAAGGTCAGTGACGAACAATATCAACAACGAACGTAAGTTGCCGGGAGGCAATGCCATGAAAACGACGCTTATGAACAACATGAAAAAGGCGACCATTACGGCGATAATGGGAACAACCCTGCTTGTCGGAGCCGCTACCGCCGATGCGGTGGATATGTCGCGCGGCGCGAACAACTTCTACACCAGTGAAAATGTGAATGTGGAAACAGTAAGATTCAACAATATGTATGGAATGGAGATTGTGGGAACCCTGTTCACCCCCAAGCGGATGGACAATGGCAAAAAATATCCCGCTCTTGTCGTGGGGCACCCTTTTGCGGCGGTCAGACAGCAGGCGGCCAATCTGTACGCCACAAAAATGGCTGAAGCCGGTTTCGTCACCCTGTCTTTCGACCAGATATTCTGGGGAGAAAGCGGCGGCAGCCCGCGCGGGGCCGTGTTGCCGGACCTCTATGTGGAAAGCTTCAGCGCGGGCGTGGACTATCTGGGAACACGACCCTTTATCGACCGGGAAAAAATCGGCGTTATCGGCATTTGCGGCAGCGGCGGATTCGCCATCGCGGCGACCAAGATTGACCCGCGTATCAAGGCGTTGGCCACTGTCAGCATGTACGACATGGGCGAGTATTTCCGCACGGGGCTAAACCGTACCCGCACGGCGGAAACCCGAAATAAGGATCTTCAGACAGCGGCTGAACAGCGTTACACGGCCTTTGCAAGCGGAACGCCTGTCTACGGCCCCGGACAGAAGGATGCCGTATTTCCCGAAGCGGCGGAATCCAACGATTTTTACCAGACGGAAAGGGGCAAGGTGGCTTCCAACGACCGCAGAACCACGCCCGCCAGCTACGCGAAGTTCATGAACTTTTATCCGTTCAACGATATGGATTCCATTTCACCCCGTCCCATCCTGTTTGTGGTGGGAGAAGTGGCTCCTTCCCGCTGCTATACCGACACTGCCTATGCAATGGCTGCCGAACCCAAGGAACTCGTGGTTATTGAAGGAGCCAACCGCATCGACCTGTATGACCGCACGGAGATGATTCCCTGGAACAAACTGACATCCTTCTTTGAGCTGCATCTCAACAAATAAGCCTGTCTCGAAGCAGAAAACCGGGTGGCGGATGCTGCCAGCTCCGCCATCCATAGTCTGGAGAATCCCATGTCTGAATCATATTCCCGCCGCGCTTTTCTGAAAAAAAGCGCTCTCACGCTGGGCATGGTCGCCATGTGCCACCTTTCAGGGACGGGCAGAGCCTTTGCCGCTGCCGCCCCGCAGACAGCCAACACCCCGGAGCGAAACATGCTGATTGCGTACTTTTCCCATACCGGCAACACGGCCCTTGTGGCGGAACAGATACAATCCCTCACAGGCGGCGATATGCACAGAATCAGAACCGTGGAAGTCTATCCCGCAGAGCACGATCCGTGTTCCGAGCTGGCCGGAAGGCAACTGCGGGCCGACTACAGGCCGGAACTGGCCTCCCGCGTGGACAATATGGAGTCATACTCCATTATTTTCCTTGGATACCCCATCTGGTGGCACACCATGCCTATGGCCTGCTGGACCTTCCTTGAATCTTGCGACTTCACCGGAAAGACCATTGTTCCTTTCTGTACGCACGGCGGCGACGGTTTTGCCAACAGTCCACGCGACATCAGGACTCTGTGCCCACAAACCACGGTTCTGGAAGGCTATCATACCCGGAACGCCCATGCCGGAAGGATGCCGCGCGATGTCTCGGATTGGTTGCAGCGCATCGGCATGATGGCCTGAACGTCAGGGATGAGGTGACGACCGTGCGCGCGAATCAAATCTTCCGTTTATCGCTGGATAGCGCCATGTTGCTGTTCTTTCTGCTTCTCATGGCGGATCGTTATACCGGCAATCCTGTTCACGAAATTGCAGGGCTGTTACTCTTTTCCCTGTTTGCCGTCCATACCGCCGTCAACGACAAATGGTATGCGACCATCATGCGCGGCTCGTATCCTCCGACCCGCACGCTCCGGCTTGCGGTCAATGGTTTGCTTCTGGCGGCGTTCATGGGTTCGGTAGGCAGCGGCATGGCAATCTCCAAAACCGTTTTTCCTTTCACGGGTTTTGCGAACGGCTTTTCCATACGAACCCTGCACATGTGCCTTGCCCATTGGACCTTTCTCCTTGCGGGCGTTCATCTTGGGCTGTACTGGCAGAGAATACGGAATGGTATATGGACGCATTTCCCCCTGTGGGCAAAGAAAGTCAAAAGCGGCTTCCTGCCGACCGCGCTCGCCAGCCTGGTGGCGCTTTATGGCATGTATGCTTTTTCCATCCGGGACATGAGCTATGTCCTGACCATGCAGAGCGCCTATTCCGTATGGATTGACGGTGATATGCTCTTCCGGCTTCTGTTTGATTACGGTTCCATACTCTGTCTGTTTGCCGTTCCCGCCCACATTGCCGTCCGGACAATCCAGCGCCAAAAGGAAAGAGATTCTTCCATGTCTGGGAACAGAGGATATTCACTGAAATATGTCATGGCCACGCTTGCCGCTGTAGCGGTGATCGTTCTTTTCACCATACAGGCACATGCCGAAGGCGAGAAGGAGAAGAACATCATGACCAATATCACCGTAACCGTGGGGAACGCATCGTTCCCCGGTGTTCTCTACGACAACGCCGCCGCGAAGGAGCTGATTTCCCGTCTCCCCGCACACTTTTCCCTTTCGCGGGGCAGCCGCGACTACTGCGGGAACATGGGAACAGTTCTCCCCCATGAAGAAAAGGATGTGCAACGCGGTTACCGCAACGGCGACCTCGCCTGGTGGCTCCCCGGCAACGACTTCGTCATCTTCACGGAACGGGAGGAAAGTTCCGGCGAAGTGGAAGGCTGCGTCATCCTGGGGCGGCTTTTGAGCGGAGTTGAGGAAATTCGGGATATGGGCCGTTCCATCACAGTGACGGTGACGGAAAGGTAAACCCACACCTTTGGAAAACCTTGAATGAGACTGCCGCGTTCAGGCAGCAGGGATAAGCGAAGATGAACATAGTGCATGTGCGACGAATTTTTTTGGCACTGGTCTGTATTGCAACGATGTTGGGATGCAACAGCGCATGGGCGCGGGAGGATAACGAGATGGCTCAAGGCATACCGGTAAAAATCACGGTGGGAAATCAGGTCTTGCGGGCGACGTTTCTGGATAATGCGACAAGTAGAGAGCTTGTGGCCCGTTTTCCGCTGACTGTCTCCATGATGGATCTCTATGGCCGGGAAATGTGCTACCGCTTTCCCGAAGCTCTCCCCGCCGATGAGGCTCGGCGCAGTGGCTATGACGTGGGTGACATCGCCTACTGGACGCCTCGGCACAGCTTTGTGATTTTCTACGAACAAAACGGGGAAATCATCGGTAACCTGCAAAAGATAGGGCGCATTCATTCCGACGTGGACCTGTTCGCCCGTACCGGCGATACGGACGTGACCTTTGAACTTCTAAATGAGTAATGACGCGCAAAGAATAATCTTTGGGCAAGGGCGACCGATTGGGCCGCCCTTGTCGTAGTGGTCTGTAGCAAGCATCCGGCGTCGTATTCGGCCTGATGACAAACTTGCTTCTGGGCCGTGCAAATTGAGGTTATTATCCGATTGTTCAGCAATCCTCGCTTTCCCGGTGGCAAGACGGCGGGGGCGTGTCTCTCTTCCTGATTTTCTGGCCTTCCCTCTGCCGTCTGGCCTCGGCCAGATATTTGGTCAGGGTCTGGGCCTTCACCTCAATCCCTTTCTCGTACAGCTTTTCGACAATCTCCTGTGTGTCGAAGCCGCGCTTCTTCATCCGCTCCAGCGTTGGGGCGAGGGTGAAAATGGCCTGCTTCACGGTCATGGCGCGGTTTCCGTCCAGCGTGACGGAGGAGGGCTTGAGCTTGGTGAACTCCTGTCGGATTTCCTTCAGTTGGTTGGCGGTGATGCTCATGGTGTTTTCTCCTGTGATGGACGGGCTGGCTCCCCGGTTTTGTCTTTTGCCTTTGGCGGTCAAGCGGCACGCTTGCCCACTGGTTTACGCAGTAAACCCTAGTGGGCTATGACTCACATCTGAGTCGAGATTCCCGACGGACGGTCAGCGCATCCTTGAGCGACGGCGTTGCGGCACGGCTTCCGGCTCTTGCTGGATGTGCCGTTCACGCTCGGCCTGTTGGCGAGCTTCCTCTTCCTGACGCTCTCGCTCCTGCTGTGCCTCTTCCTCCCGCTGCCGCTGTTTCTCCTTTTCCTGAAGGAACGTGGCATGGAACGGCATGATTTCCGGCTGGAGGGCGAAGTCCCGATATTCCTCCAGTTCGCCCCGAAGGTTTTGCTCCTGTTGCATCAGGCTGCGCATGTTGTGGGCATTGACGTCCCGCTCCTGCGCATACTGCGCCTTGAGCAGAGAATGCTGTTTTGAAAGCTCTTGCAGCCGCTTCCCCAGCGCCTCATTTTCGCCCTGTAATTTATCTCTGGCGGCAGCGATCATGCTTTTCTCCGCAAGAGCTTTTTGCTGTTGCGTCATGATCGTCTGTGCCTGTTTCAGCACGGATTTGTAATTGAGCAATGACGCCTGTGGGAGTTCCGGCATGTCTGATAAAATGGCTTCCGCCTCGCGGGCCTGCTGTTCCATGGATTGCAGGCGCTCCTGCAAAACTTCCTCCAGCTTCCGTCTTTCAGCCATTTCTCCGATGAGGAGTAGGGCTTCATGCGCTACGGCGTCAGCCTCACTCCGCAGACCGGCGAGGGCTTCCTGTTGCTGCTTGAATTCCCGCGTATCCAGATGCTTTTTTGTGGAACCCGGCTTCTGCTCGACACCGCGCTGAATCTCAAAGCCACGGCTTTGCAGATAGCTGGGCAACTCGGTTTGCAGCTTTTTCAGACTGGTGCGAGTATAGATACTGTTGGCGCTGAGTCGTCCATCCTGAGTCACCGGCACATGAAGGAAGTGCATGTGCGGCGTCTTTTCATCCATATGAACCATCGCGGAGATGACATTTTCCTTGCCGACAAAATCGGTGAGATAGGCTGCGGCTTCCTCGAAAAATCGTCTGGTTTCATCTTTGCCGATACGGGTAAAAAACGACTTGTCCGAACTGACAATCAGGCCGCACAGATGCACGGCGTCCTTGCGCACGGCCTTGACCATGAGCAGGTCGTCAATGCGATTCTGGATGGCCTGCGCGTAATTGTCTGAGGCGGATTCATGCAGATCGTAGTTTCCTGCGCTTCGGCTGTAGTCGATATCGGGGTTGGAATGGCTCTCGCGTTCGCGCCGGTTGTGCGACTGGATACCGCGAATGGCGTCCTTCTTGAATTTGTCCATATGCAGAACGAGATAGGACATGGCCGTTTCTCCCTGTTTATTTTCAGTGGTGACAGCGGTGACGGTGATGACAATCAGGCAATAACAAGACATTTGGGCTGTCACCACTCGAATCGGGAATGGTGACAGTGGTGACAGGCATAACCCCTTGCGGTTGCAGGCTTGTCACCGTTGTCCCCACTGTCACCGCTCAATCGGACAAGGTTTGAGCCGGGCCTTCGTCCGTGTCATCCGGCAAGCGCACGATGTAAACACGCACACGTCCAAGGCCGGGAAGCCGTTCCTGAGCTTTCAGCCGATTTTTATCTGGGGTGCGCAGCCAGCCCGCCTCACGCAAAACACGCACGGCTCTTGCCTCTGCGTACCCTTTGACAACCTCGGCCCGAAAACTTTCCGGCAGGATCAAATACTCGGTCGTGCTGTTGCGTGTACGCCGAAAGCCAACACGGTTGAGGCAGGTGGCCATTTGAGTGTCCATATCCTGAAAGCGGCTTGCTCCGTGCTGTTCGATGAACAGGCGCACAGCCGCGAGGATGGCGGCGTCCTCGGAAGCGCCGATTCCGCCGCGAGCGGTCAGCCAGTCATGAAAACAGCGTTCGGCGCAGCCCGGAGCGTCAAAGTCAGGGGGCAGAATCTCCATCTGCGCGGCCAACCCTCCGGCCAGCCCACAGAGCGCGAAGCGTTGGGCCACGCGCCGTACCTGTCCATCCGCTCCGGCAGGCACAAGACGGCTGACCGTATTGGCAAGAGCCGGTTGCAGCTCGGACAAAACCGTGGTCATGGTGTCGGGTTCGGTCAATTTGTGCAGAAAGACGCGGCCCGCGTGGCCGTAATGAAGAGCGGTCAATTCCTTGAGGCGGTTGACCACGGCTCCGGCATGAGGAAAACCGTGCAACTCGGTGAGCATGGACGTATCCACGGGAAGCCCCACAAAGCGGACTTCCTGCCCGCCTCTGGATTTCAGTCCGTTTTCAGCCAGCTTGTCAGCCAAGCCGAGTTCGCCGCTGGAGAGAAAGAGCAGACGCCAGGAATGGAACTTGCGCAGATTGCCTTCGCGGCTGGAGCGGCCCTTGCCCTGACCGTTGGCCAACATGTAGGCGCACTCGGCCAGAACCTTGCCGTTGACCTGCCCGACTTCATCCAGAATCAGCACATTGTCGTTGTGCAGAACTGCGATGTTTTCAAGGCCGTTATCCGTGGCGCGCCAGCTCCGGACGTGTTCCGGGCTGCCCCAGACGGACGCGGCAATCTGGAGGGCTGTTGTCTTGCCCGAAGAACTACCGCCCTCAAACGAAAATCCGCCGCCTTTCAGACCAGCCAGACGGAGCAACGGCCCAGCAAAGGCCGCGCACAAGGCAAAGCCCAGACGGGAATTGCCGACGGCAAGCACGGCGATTTCCCGCCAATCTTCCAGAGTTCCGGCGGTACGATACAGATCGCCGTGATGCGCGGATTGCAGAACCACGCTTTCGGAGGTGTCGCCGTACACGGCATCCGGCAGGATGTAGGCGGCCTTGTCCCAGCCGGTACGGGGCACACAGCGGATGCGCTGGATAGGTCTGACGGCGGCCAGAAAGTCCACAAGCTTTTTTCTGGCAACGGGATTGCCGAACCAGCCGCCGGAAGCCAGGGCACTGTACCAGTCCGCGCCTTGCCGAAAGAGCAGCTCAATGGGCATGGGCCAGGTGTGCTTCTTGCCGTCCGGGTCAGCCCATTCCAGCATGAGGCCCCATTCATTGCCCTCGCTGTCACGGGTCATGCCTTTCACAGCAAGCGGAGGTCCGATGCGAACCTCATTCATGTCGCCGTCCGGTTTGGTTTCCAGCTTGTACAGTCCGGCGCGTTTGCCTTCCGGCACAAGAAAGAAGCCCTCCGGCATGGGGTAATCGGTATCCTGTTTTCGTGCCGCTTCCACAACAGCGTGGACAGCCTCAAGGGAACGCAGACGGTGCAAATCATTGAAGTCCGTCGCCTTGCCTTCATGGGCCGGGCAGACGGCCAACTTGCCGCCCACAGCCCGCGCCGCTCTGGAAACCGCTTCCTTGCCGGGATTCCACGGCGTGCCGTCGGGTTTGACGGTTTCGCAGTCGTTGTCCGCGCAAAGAAGGATTTCCCGATCTGGATACCGGGCACGGGCTGTGCAGGCGACTGCTTCCAGATTTCCGGCATTGAAGGCAACCAGTGCCGCGTATCCGGTGGCCAGATGCAGACTGGCCGCCGTGGCATAGCCTTCGGCAATGAGCAACGGGCCGTCCTTGGTGTCGTTTTTTGCAGGAATGGAGAAGAATCCGCCGGACGTTTTGCCGCCCTTGAGAAAGAATTTGTCCGTCCCCTCGGTGGGCTTGTCCGGCAGAATGAATTGGAGGCTCTGTATCCGGCCGGACGGGTTCAGCACGGGAACAATAAGCCGTCCGTCCTCCGTCTGTCGCAAGCCGATGGCCGGGACTTCCTTTCGCTGCAGATAGGGATGATCGACCCCGGCGGTTCGGGAACGGTTCCAGATGCTTGCGGCCAGCGTTGCGGCAGCCTTCCAGCGCCGTTCCTGCTCGGCCTTTGTGTCGGCTTTGGCGGCGGCAAAGCGCTCGTGCAGAGCCTTGCGCTGGGCGGCGCTGAATTCCCTTTCCGGCCTAGCCGTCCATGTTCCCTCATCGCCAGTACGCCAGTTCTTCCACCAGATGGAGGCCGGAACGTCCAGAAACGCCTTGTACGCGCCATCCTTGCGATGGGGCCTGTCCACTGTGCCGCAGCGGTGCAGGAGGCCATCGGCCAGAACGGCATCGACCTCCAGCCCCGCTGAACGCAGACACTCGGCAAAGTTGTGCAGAATGTCGCCTACCATCATTTTTTCCTCAGTTGGGGGGCGGAATCTCTGGTATGAACGCAGCGTGACGCAAACCAATTTTCAAGGTCTTCTATGTCATACATGACACGACTACCGAGCTTGGCGTAGCGCGGGCCAACTTTTTTACAGCGCCAGCGGGCCAGTGTGCATGCCTTCACGCCGTACATATCGGCAACTTCTTGCGGGGATAATTTTTTGGTCGCCATCAGCATCTCCCTATATCCAGGCTGAAGTGTATGAATCAATCCAGAATCATCTGGAGAGAACACACCCTATGCCCTGAAAAAAATGCTGAACAGGAGGGGCCTTAGCAAAGGCAAAACAAAACCTCCCCTTCTTAGGTCTAAGAAGGGGAGGTTAAAATTTTTCATGTTATTTTGCAGTGTTATACTCACAAAAATTTAAAGACGGGGAACCTGAGCAGGTCAGGTTTCTTGCCTTTCAGGAATTTGGGTAGGTGCTCCGCCGTGGTTGATATACTCTTTCGGCATTGCCTTGCGAAAAATTTCTATGTAATTGCCCGGAGCGTTTTCAACCCCCAGCGTCTTGCCGATCGCCTTATATTGACGCGTGATTTCATGCTTGGCGAGTGGGTGCGTGAATTCTCTGGTGGCTTTGTTCGCCAACGCGACAAGAATGTGCATATGTGCTTCCATTTGCTTGATTTCGGCTTTTAATTTGCCTTCCCGCCCGGTCGCGCCGGTATAGTTAGCCGTCATCTCCTTGTATTTCTTCTTCAATTCTTCAATTTCCCTATTGAATTTTGCGGCATCATAGTTTGGGGCGACATTACTCCCACCGCCCCAGCGCATCTGATTTTCTTCCACAATTGCGGAAACTTGTGTGGCATCACAGCAATATTCGGGCGAGCCGAGAGCGAAAAATTTATTGAAACCAAAGAGCATGGGGGAAAGAAAGTTTGAGACTTCACGGCAATCCACGCCGATTTTTCCTCCAGCCGGGATTGCTTCATGACTTTTGAACACCCGGATACGATAATGGCGAAGCGTTTCCAGCTGTTCATGGTTCGTGGAAGCGTGCAGCATGAGCATGGCTTCACTCAAACGGATTGCGTGATCCACATGGTGTTTGCGCCATGCCCCCACAGAGAGCGCACACAACGCGCAGATGCTCCAAACGGCAGCCCCGCCTATGACAACGCACCAGAGCAGTATCAGCGATACTCCTGCAAGTGAAATTCCTTGCGTAAGTTTAATCACGGCAAACATGGTCGTCAGCCATGCAACAAGAAAGGCAAGACCACAGCCCAGAGCGGCAATCAGCAGAAATTTAACAATCGAACCGTTGGGAACAAATTTCATGGGAGAATCTCCCATTGTCCGCCCTTTCTGGGGCCAATGCGGCGCAACATGCCCTTTTCTTTGAGCATGGTTGTTCTGTAAAGAATCGTGCGTCGGCTCACGTTCAGAACAGTGGCAAGTTCAGCTGTGGTTATGCGCGGATTGGCGGCGATACGTTCAAGGAGCGCAAAAAGTTCTGGTGCAATTTCCGGTGCAATATTGCGCAGAGTTGCCTCAGAAAGCCCTTGTTTCTGGTGCAAATTTTGTGTTTCCGGTGCAGGTTCTGGTGCAAGCCCTCCCGTGCTTTCTGCCAGCCGGTGGGTTCTGCGTACAATGGCCTTGAACAGCGAACTCTCCCGATCGTCTTCAAAGTCAATATCCGGCCATGCCTTAAGAGCGCGCAAAATGCCGGAGCCGATGCCGTGGTAGGGCAAAAGCCCCTTGGCGGCGTAAGAAATCAGAATGGGATTGCGGATATTGGAATTGCCGCTTTTGATATTGGCGATGGTCAGGTTGTTCGGCAACGTGCCGGGGCTGACGATTTCCACCCGGTCATCAAAGATGAAAATACGGATGGGCGCGCTGACAAGATAATCCCTGTGTACAAGGGCGTTGACCAGCAGTTCCTCAAAGACCTGTTCCGGTATTTCTGGCGTGCCCGGTGAATTGACGCCATTCTTGCCCTGCACCTTGTGCAGGTTGCGCATGACAAAAGCCAGGGCGTCTTTGAAAAGTCTGCTCAACGGGCCTTCAAAATCCTCGGTGTCATCGTAGCTGTCGGCATGAACGGCGATTCCCGGAAAGCGAACGCCTTTTGTCACAAACTGCGGAAAAACCAGTTCCGGCTGTTCGGCAAAAAGCAGCACTCCGGCCAGATTGAGATTTCCATCGCCAGCGGCGAGATTCAGATTTTGCAGCAGGCGCAATTGTTCTGCGTAGGTATCCGGGAAATCACTGTCATACCGCTTTTTTAGAAAATCCCGGAACAGCAGCTTGTCCAGTTTGTCGATGCCCGCCTTTGTGGGCAATTCATCGGCATGGAATTGGCTGGTATACTGAAAAAGACGGCGCAGTTCCTCTTTTGAATTGATACGTCGCTTGTCCGCCCCGGCTTTCAGCCAGATGACGCCTTTCCTGTCAAAATAGGGTTTGTCCATTCCTGCAGGAACGGTCAGAGTGATAACCACATTTCCATTTTCAAGAAGAATGTTCTGCGTCTGCACCACAAGTGGGCTGCGGACATGCTGGCTGGCGGCGTTGCCGATCAACTGGTTCGCATCATGTACTTCCTGGGATGTTATGCCGGAGATGGTTCCATCATCCTGCACGCCGATAAAGATGACGCCGCCGTTGGCATTGGCGAAGGCAGCCATTTCCGCAGCCAGAGAATCCGCATTGTCGATTCGGGACTTGAACTGGCGTGTGCTGTCCTCGCCTGCGGCGGCCTGTTCCCTGAGCGTCTGGAGTGTGAATGCCATGTCGGCTCCTTACAATAATATCCTTTTCCTGCACCATGTGTACACGATAATCGGAACAGCCGCAAAAGCTACCGTCGGCCGGAGAGAATATCCGCCGCCGCGTTGCTGGCAGCGGCCAGCGTTTCCGGCAAGAATTGGGCGTACTTCTTTTTGGTGAAATCCACATTCTTGTGCGTCAGCATTTCCGAGATCATATCCATGCTGAATTTGCCGCTGTTGGCAAGGCTCACGGCAAAGTGATGCCGCAGCCCGTGGAAGGGCCGAAACTTGGGCGGCAGGCCCGCCGCCTTGCGGAAGCGGTCAACCGCTGTGCAGTCTTTGCGCATCTCGCCGTTTTTGCCGGGAAAAATATAGGGGCTGCCGGGGAAATGCTCGTCACGCCATGCCATTTGGTCTTGCAACAGTTTTTCCACCAGGGAACTCATGCCGATGGAGAGGGTTTTTCTGCCCTTGGGATCACGCAGGCGGATGAGCTTGAGATCGAAGGCCACGTCATCATCTTGCAGTTTGAACATCTCGCCGCGCCGCATCCCGGTAAAAAAGGCCAGCAGGAGCATATTGCCCACATCGCGGGCGGGCCATGTGCGGGCACAATCCAGAAAGCGGCGAGTTTCTTCCGGCGTCAAATGCTCAATGATCTCATTGTCCTTGATGGGCATTTCGATTTGAAAGGCAAGATTGGGGCAACGGTTGGTCTTGACGCCAAAATTGATAATGCGCCGCAGAAGTTCAAGGGCATTCCAGAGTGTGGCCGGTTTGCGCTCGCTTAAGGATTTGCGCAGCTCCTCCACCATCTGGGGCGTGATTTCCGAGACGCTGCGCTTGCCGAACAATGGTTTGAGATGTTTGAGATAACGGTTGCGATCTGTGGTCAATCCCTTGAGCGTCGGCCCCTTGATGTCAAAATAGGCGCCCGCGATTTCGGCAAAGGGCTTGTCTTTCTCCGCCTGTTCGCGGCGGAGTTCCTTGGCGGTTTTGACTTCTTCGCCATGTCTGATGGCCTTTATCCGCTCGGCGCGAATTTCCGCCGCCACGTCCGGCCCGTATCCCTCGGAAATTTTGCCTACCTTTTCCCAGATGAGGCGGCGGCCGGAACGAAAGTTGATGACAAAGCATAAATCTGGCGAACCATTATACAGCTCGCGCAGCTCATACACATACACCCCAGCCCATTTTTTGGGGTGATACCGCTTGTATTTTGAGGCCATGCTGGATACCCAAGCCTGAAAAAATTATCCCTATGGGGGAGGAAAGGAACTCCTGACCGACAATTTCGTCCTAACCTATTCCTAACCAAATCGTCAATTCCTAACCATTCGGAGCAATTTTCGTCAAAAATATAAATTCTATAACATATTGAAAATAAAAATAAATCAAAGCGTATCCATCTGTATCAAACTCTTTCAAATTCTATCAAAAAGGGCTCATAACCCGAAGGTCGTAGGTTCAAATCCTGCCCCCGCAACCAGAAAATTCAAGCCCCTATGGATACTATCCATAGGGGCTTTTTTTGTGCATTCATGTTTTTGATGTGCCGCTGGCACCGAGTGGGGTAGCGATCAATTCAGTACAGCGGGGTATTCGGTACACGGTTTGAATCCCTTTGTGCGGCACGTGGTTATGTTGATTTAACGCTTGGGGAGTGCTGCGGCGCTGGCACAGAGCGATCGTTTTTGATCGCTATCTGTACAAAATGGCGCACAATCCGGCACAGAGTGATCACAGAATAAACGAAACGGGCGGTTCCTCATCGGAGCCGCCCGTTTGTCGATCTCTTCGCAACCTTTCATCTGTTGCCTGAATAAAAGAGAACGCCACATTTAGAGGGTCATTCTTGATGAAATGGGCAATTCGGAGTGGTCGGGATCAAAGCCAAACCGAATTACCCTTGGTCGGGGGCTATTTTTTGCCTCTGCCGGAGGTTTCAGGTGCCCACATGTGGCAGATGATGCCGCCGAAGAGCAGGGTGATCACGCAGCACCAGAGGGCCATATGGATGCCAAACTGTTCGCTCACGATGGGCAGGAGGAAGGTGCCTCCGCCCGCGCCGAAACGGCTGATGGCAATGGTCAGGCCTACGCCGGAGCCGCGCAGTTCCGTTGGGAACAGCTCCGCGGGATAGGAAAATTCAGGGACGATGGAGGCCGCGAGCACCAGGGCAAAGGCGGTGATCATGATGAGCGCGACGAGCGGGGACATTGAGGTCCACAGGATCATCACAGTAAGGATCGCCGCGGATACGTAGAAGGTCCAGAGCAGATAAGCGCGGCGGGTTGCAATGCCGTATATCCAGAGCCCCACGAGCACGCCGATGAGGGTGAACACGTTGTACAGCACGCCGGAGGCGTTGGGGTTCTGGATATTCATCTTGGTGAGCACCAGCGGCAGGAAGATGCTGATGGCAAAGAAAGGCAGCACCTGGGCAAAGAAGAATACGCCGGACACCACCGTATTGCGCCACTGCTCAGGAGCGAACAGCGCGAACCACGAAGTGGAAGCGGGCTTTTCCTCTCCGCGATCAGGCAGTCCATACTGGTTGCCGAGATAGGCATGGATGTTGGCGAGAGCTTCCTGAGGGCGCCCCTTGGCGATGTGCCACAGGGGGGATTCGGGCGTGCCGAAGCGGATGACGAGGGCGATCAGGCTGGGCACAACGGAAGTGCAGAGCACGAGACGCCAGCCGTCGTTGCCAAAGGCGGCGACAAAACCGTCCATGAAAAAGCCGACAATATACGAAATGCAATAGCCGATGGTCCAGAAGACCAGCAGCCACCCCAGGATGCCCGCGCGTTTTTTGGCCGGAGCCCATTCGCTGAGCAGTGGGATGCCCACCGTATAGTCCGCGCCGATGAGCATACCCAGGACAAAGCGCACTATGGCGATGAGCAGCGGATCGGAGAGGAAGAATTGCAGCACGGAAACGATGGCCGTCAGCAGCATGAGTGAAGCGTAGAGAGGCCGTCTGCCGATTTTATCCGCCGTGATGCCCGCCAGAAGGCTGCCGAAGAAGATGCCGAACATGGAACCGGCACCGATGAGCCCCATCCAGAAGCTGGTAATCCCCAGAGGTTCCATAGCATAGTTGAGCGAAATGCCGACAATGCCCAGCGTGTAGCCGTCGCTGATCTGGCCCATGAAGGTGCCGGCGGTGATTTTTTTATGAATGGCCGAAAACGGGGCATCTTCGAAACTGATCTGTCTTGCTCCACTCATGCCGTGGTTCTCCTTAAAGAGAGTGGTGAAGGTTTACATCCCCTTAGCCTGTTAAGAAGCAAAATAAACCGAATTACGGTATGTCGTACTGAAATATAAAACGCATTTTGCCGGTATGTCAATCACCCTCAGAAAAAAACGGCGAGCCCATGAAAGCAGGAAAAGAGCTTTGCTGTGTTTTTTTACTCAAAAAATAGAGCATACTATGATTATAGAAAGCCTGCGGAGGGAGCTTGTCCGGGAGACGGGACCGTAACGGGCATGAAAACGGAATAGGATTGCCGATGCCTGCTGTTTGTGGAATATGCGGGCACCGGAGAAGAGGGCGGCTATGGTTCTGAGAAAATAAATGTTTCATAATATATTTATACCATTCGTTAAAAAAGAACGGATGAGAGATTTGAACATAAAAAGTCGGTTCCCCTATTGACATAGAAATACAGTGCGTCTAACCTGAAATAAATGGTATATAATACCATTATACGGTATGTTTTTAAGAAAAGATTCGGTTCCCCGGTTTATGCAAGCATCCTGAAAAAAGGCTCACGGGCCTGAGGCTGATGTTTTTAGTTCCATTCACGACACTGTGATTGCCATTGAGGTGCGTATGACTCAGCAAACCATGTTCTTAAAAAACACGGAAACATTCGCGGAAAGTTTGGCGCGTTGTGGTGTTAAATTCCATTTTGCCTACCCTATTACCCCCGCGACCGACGTCATGAAGCGCATGGCCGTCATCCTGCCGCAGTACGGCGGCAAGATGCTGCAGATGGAAAGCGAGCTCGCCGTTTCCAGCGCCTTGGCGGGCGCGGCCTGTACGGGCATGTTGTGTGCGACTTCCAGTTCCGGGCCCGGCATGACGCTCATGCAGGAAGCCATTTCCTTCATGTGCGGTGCCGAATTGCCCTGCCTGATGCTCGACTCCATGCGTGTGGGCCCGGGCGACGGTGATATTCTGGGTGCGCAGAGCGATTACTACATGTCCACCCGCGGCGGCGGGCATGGCGACTACCATGTGCCGGTGCTCGCGCCTTCCGACGGTCAGGAAATTGTGGATCTCGTCCCTGAGGGGATCCGGCTCGCCTACACCTACCGCACTCCGGTTCTTTTCGTGTTCGACGGCGTGACCGCCCAGACCACGGAAACGGCGGTTCTGCCGGAATATCATGATTATTCGGCGGAATACGATACTTCCTCTTGGGCCTATACGGGCACCAAGGATCATCCCAAGCGCGCGCTCATCACCGGCAGCTATTCCCACGCGGACGGCTACGTCATGAACGAGCACCTGCGCGCCAAGTACGAGACCATCCGCGCCAAGGAGCAGCAGTGGAAGGAAAGCAACACTGAGGACGCCGAACTTATCGTCGTCGCCTTCGGCATTCATGGCCGCATGTGCAAGGATCTGGTCGCCAATCTGCGGGCGCAGGGCAAGAAAGTGGGCAGCATCCGTCCCGTCACGCTGTGGCCTTTCCCCGATAAGGCGTTCGAGAACCTGCCTTCCACGCTGAAGAAGATCCTTGTCGTCGAAATGAACCACGGTCAGATGGTGGATGACGTGCGCCTTGCCGTGAACGGGCGCGTCCCGGTGCATTTCTTCGGCAAGACCGGCGGCGATATGCCCATGTACACCCTCGCGGAAATGACCGCTGAAGTGAACCGTCTGTTGGAGGAGTAATCGGAATGCAAAATCTCAGCGCGAAATACGGCAAGACTCTGAATCTGGACAAGCTGACCAGCTACTGCCCCGGCTGCGGTCACGGCATCGTCACCCGCCTGGTGGCTGAAGCCATCGAAACCTTGGGCATCCGCGAACGCGCCATTGCCATTGTGGGCATCGGCTGCGGCGGCTTCTCCCACCATTATATGGATGTGGACGCCATTGAAGCCACGCATGGGCGTTCCCCTTCGTTCGCGGTGGGCTACAAGCTCTGCCGTCCCGACAACATCGTGTTCACCTACTGCGGCGACGGAGACTCCTGCGCCATCGGCCTTGGCGACCTGATGCACGCGGCCAACAAGGGGATGCCCATCACGTCGATCATGGTCAACAACTCCGTATTCGGCATGACGGGCGGCCAGATGTCCCCCACGACTCTGGACGGTCAGGTGACCGCCACCACGCTCAAGGGCCGCGACGTGACCTGGCAGGGCTATCCCCTGCTGGTGCCCGAAATGATGCGTGAAATGCCCGGCGTGAAGTACCTCGCCCGTGAAAGCGTGGCCACGCCCAAGCATATCATGCACGCCCAAAAGAGTATCCAGAAGGCTTTTGAATGCCAGGTGAAAGGCCTCGGCTACTCGTTCGTCGAAGTCATTGTCCCGTGCCCCACAGGCCTGAAGAAGAGCGTGCAGGATTCCTATAAATGGTGCTCCGAAGAAATGCTCGGTTACTTCAAGCCTCAGGTCTTCAAAAGCGAAATGGAGTAGAAATCATGCTGGTCAAATGTATGTTTTCCGGATCGGGCGGGCAGGGCTCTGCGCTGATGGCCAAACTCGTCTGCGAGGGTGCCATGAGGGAGAACCTGAAGGTCGTCATGACGCAGACCTACGGCATTGAGCAGCGCGGCGGCGACTCCACTGCCTTCATCATCATTTCCGACGAAGCCATCGGCAGCCCCATTGTGGAGAATGACGCCACCATCGCCGTGGCGCTGAGCCAGTCCATCTATGAGCAGTGCCTCCACGGCGTGGCCCACGGCGGCATGTTGTTTACCAACGCCTCGCTGGTGGAGAATCCGGGCACGGCCGAAGGCTTCACGCAGATCCTTTTGCCCGTCTCCGAAATCGCCGTGGAAGTGGGATCGGTACGCAGCGTCAATATGGTGATGCTGGGCGCCGTCATCGCAAAGACGAAGCTCTTGAAGCGCGAAACGATCATGGCCGTGCTCGAGGAGACGATGGGCAGGAAGAAGCCCGAGCTGCTTGAGTTCAACATCAAAGCCTTCAACGCTGGCTATGAAGCCGCCGGGAAAGGGGAATAAGCCATGAGCAAGACCAAGACTCACGTGATCGATGCCCGCCGCTGCAAATCCTGCGGCCTGTGCGTGGATGCCTGCCCCAAGGGGGTTCTGGCCATCGGTACGGAAATCAACGGGCAAGGATACAATTATATCGAACGGGCGCATCCGGAAAAGTGCGTGCTCTGCAACATCTGCGGCGTGGTCTGTCCCGATGTCGCCGTCGGCGTTGTGGAAGAGTAGCGCGGAACGCTTTTTCCGGAGTTTTCCGGAGAAGTCTTCTCAGGTTCCGCAATGGCGGAGTGCCGGTCACAGAGAACGCTTATATGGAGAGCATCATGTCCGACCTTATTCCTCTGTTCCGTCCCAAAAGCGTAGCGCTCATTGGTGCTTCCTCGGACACCAAGAAATACGGCTACTGGACGGCCAAAAGCCTGATTGACAACAAGTTTCAGGGAGAAATCCATCTGATTTCCCGCTCCGGCGGTGAAATCCTCGGCCAGCCGACCTACCCCGATATCCTGTCCGTTCCCGGCGAAGTGGATCTTGCCATCATCGCCATCGCGCCCAAGCACATCCTGCCCATCATCGAGCAGTGCGTGGAGAAGGGCGTGAAGACCGGGATCGTCGTTTCCACCGGTTTTGGCGAAACGGGTCCCGAAGGCAAGGAAATCGAACGCCGTATGCTGGAGATCGCCCGCAAGGGCAACATGCGCATCATGGGCCCCAACTGCATGGGGATGTACAGTTCGGCGGTCAGCCTGAACGCGAGCATCATCGACCTTGCCCCCGGCCCCATGAGCCTCGTGCTGCAGAGCGGCAACTTTGGCATCGATCTGAATTTCAACGCCAAAAAGCGCGGCATGGGCTACAGTTGCTGGGCCACCATCGGCAACCAGATGGATGTCCGCTTCAATGACTTTGTCCGGTATATCGAGCAGGATGATCACACCAAGGTCATGCTCCTCTATATGGAAGGGCTGCGGGTGGAAAACGAGGAGGATGGGCGCAAGTTCCTTGAAGCCGCCCGCCGTACCTCGGTGAGCAAGCCCATCGCCGCCATCAAGATCGGCCGCAGTGCCGCCGGAGCCCGCGCCGCCGCTTCGCACACCGGTTCCCTCGCCGGCAGCGAAAGGATTTTTGATGCAGCTCTGGCGCAGGCCGGAGTGGTGCGCGTCAACACCCCCAACGAGCTGTTGGATGCGGCGGAAGCCTTTTCCAAGTGCAAACCCGCCCACGGCAAGCGCATAGCCGTCCTTACCGACGGCGGCGGGCACGGCGTTATGGCGACGGACTTCTGCGAGGCCAACAGCCTGGAAGCGCCCGTGCTTTCCGAGGCCACGCAGGAAAAGCTGCGTGCCATACTCAAGCCGCATTGCCCCATCAAGAACCCCGTCGACCTCGCGGGTACGCCCGAAGGCGACATGTGGGTGTTCGATCGCTGTCTCGAGGTGCTTCTTGATGATCCGGACGTGGACGGGATCGTCATTGTCGGTCTGTACGGCGGGTATGCCGATTTGTCGGAAGAATTCCGCGTGCTGGAAATGGATGTGGCCAAGAGCATGGCCGAGCGCATCCGGAAGGGCGACAAGCCCGTTGTCATGCACTCCATCTACCAGCCCCAGCAGCCCGACTGCCTGAAATACCTCAGTGAGCAGGGCGTGCCCGTGTTCGGGGCTGTGGATGAAGCCGTCCGCACCATGGGCGTGCTTGTGGAATACAGCGAGCGCCGCGCCGCCCTTCTGGAAGAGGCCGCTTCCGTGCCGCCCGAGCTGCCCGCCGGACGCCGGGAAAAGGCCGAAGCCATCTTTGCCCGCGTGCGTTCGGAAGGCCGCGTCAATCTGGTGGAAACCGAAGCGCGTGAAGTGCTGCGTGCCTACGGTGTGGATCTCGCCCCGCATTATCTGGCCGCTACAGCCGACGAAGCGGCGGCCATGTGGGAAAAGATCGGCGGCAAGGCCGTCATGAAGATCGTTTCCCCCGACATCCTGCACAAGACGGATGCCGGAGGCGTGGCCCTCAATATCGAATCCGCCGGGGCGGCGCGCGAGGCTTTCGAGCGTCTGGTCGCCAACGGCCGCAACTACAAGGCCGATGCCAATATCTTCGGCGTGATGCTGACGCCCATGTTGAAGGGCGGCGTGGAATGCATCATCGGTTCAAGCTGGGACAGCACCTTCGGGCCTACGGTCATGTTCGGTCTTGGCGGTATTTTTGTTGAAATCCTTAAAGATGTATCCTTCCGTGTGGCGCCGGTGAACATGCCTTCCTGCCGCCGGATGGTGCGCGAGATCAACGGCCTTGCCATGCTTCAGGGCGCCCGCGGCAGCAAGCCCTGCGATCTGGAAGCGCTGGCGGAAGCCGCCTGCCTGATTTCGCATATGGTGGACGAACTGCGCGACATCGCGGAGGTCGATTTGAACCCCGTGTTCGCTTGGGAAAAGGGGCTTGCCGTGGCGGATGCCCGCATCGTGCTGCAGGCGCGCTGACGGAAAACGGATTTGAGGGAGGGCCGGGATTCCCGGCCTTACGCAGAAGAGACAACTTCTATTTGAGGGTAGGTAAAAAATATGCGTGACGTGAAGCGTTTCCCCACAACGACAGGGCTGAGCTGGCTTGAAATGTCGTCCTTTAAGGAGCACCTCTTCAAGGGGCATGAGAAGATCGGCAAGGAATACGATTACGTGATCGTGGGCGGCGGCTACGGCGGCTACGGCTGCGCCAGCAGGCTGGCCGAACTCCAGCCTGAAGCCAGGATAGCCGTCTTCGAAGCCATCAAAATCGGCAACGGCGACAGCGGCAAGAACGCGGGTTTCATCATCGACGTTCCGCACAATTTCGGCGATCAGGGCAACTCCACCTTTGAAGATAATGAGATGTACTACAAGCTCAATACGTTCATTATCGGCCGGATGCGTAAGACCATCGAAGACTCGGGCATCAAGGTGGACTGGGATCCCTGCGGCAAGTATCTGTGCTGTTCCGAAACCAAGAGTTTTAAGCTCATTGAGACGGAATCCGAAGAGCTTGATCAGATGAAGGTGCACTATGAGATTTATGAGGGCGAGGAACTCGCCAAGCGCATAGGCACCCGGTACTATAAAAAGGCTCTGTACACCCCCGGGACGCTGCTGGTGAACCCCGCCGACGTGCTGCGCGGGCTGTATACCACCTTGCCGGAAAACGTGGATGTATTCGAGGAATGCCCCGTCATGCGTATCGAGGAAGGCACCCGCGCCCGCGTGACCCTGCTGAACGGCAAGGAAATCACCGCGAAGACCGTCATCGTGACCGGCGGGCCTTTCATTGAGGAGTTCGGCATCGTCAAGCGCGTGTTCTGCCCGGTGCTTTCGTATGGCGCGTTCACCCGCCAGCTCAACGACAAGGAAATGAAATATTTTGAAGGCGTAAAGCCTTGGGGCTGCACGGCTGGGCATCCCGCCGGGACCACGGTGCGCTTCACGACCGACAACCGTCTGTATGTGCGTAACGGCTTCAGCTACGCCACGCACCTCACCACGTCGCATCAGCGCATCCGCAGGGCCGTTCCCAAGCTGCGCCGGGCCTTTGAAAACCGCTTCCCGGAAATCAAGCACGTCAACTTCGAGTTCATTTACGGCGGCATGATCAACATGACCATGAATTTCCGCCCGCTCATGACCCAGAAGCACCCCAGCGTGTACGCCTCCGCCAGCGGTGAAGGCGCGGGCGTCGCCAAGACTTGCCTGATGGGGCACTACATCGCCGAATGGATCAACGGCATAGACAGCGAGGAGCTCCGTTTCCTGCGCCGCATCGCCACTCCCTCCCATATCCCGCCGGAACCCCTGACCACCATCGGCGCCACCGCCCGCCTGATGTGGGAAGAGTTCAACGCCAAGTCGGAAATCTAAAAAAACGCAACATGGCTGGGCGGCTGCATGTCGGCCGCCCGCGCCCGGAGGCAGGGCAGGATGGTTTCCTGATCCCTCGGGGAAAGCCATGCTCCGGAATGCAAACCTCGTCCGGGAGAGCTTTCCCGGGCTATGCCGCTTTTTGATCCGTATGTGGATTGGGATGCGGTGAGAAAACGTTCGGCCGTGAAACGGCGGCCACCACCAAAGGATTTGTTATGGAATTCATTCATGCGCCCAAGGCCTGCGCGTCTGTCGGCCCCTATTCCCATTGCGTCAAGGCCGGTTCCACCTATTACCTGTGCGGTCAGGTCCCCTTTCACCCCGTTACCGGGGAAGTCGTCGGCAACGGCATGAAAGAACAGGCCGTCCAGACGTTGGCGAACATGAAGGCCGTGCTCGAAGCCGCCGGCCTTGCCGTCACCGACATCGCCAAGACGACGGTGTTTGTCACCAACATGGACGATTTTGCCGCATTCAACGAAGTGTACGCGGCGTTCATGGGTGAACACCGTCCGGCACGTGTCTGTGTGGAAGTCAGCAACATTGCCCACGGCTGTCTGTTGGAAATGGATGCCATCTGCTTTAAAGAGTAAAGGAAGGGGCATTGGCCCCCTTTTTGTACTCAAAAGATACTTTTATAAGGTTTGACGGCAATATGTTTTTCCTAAGGTACATGGGAATTGGGAAAGAACAGGAGGGAGTTTCGCAGGCAGATCCGTCCATTCAGCTGTGATTCTGATGAACGGTTACGTTTTCGTTACGCCGTGCCATGGCCTCACTCCCTGTCTTCTTCCCCCCAAACAGAACGCGTTACTGTTCAGTGAGGTAGCCTGTATGCAAGACGAGCTAAGCGCGCGCACAGAGGGAAAGCGTCTCGATACCATCCCCTTTGCCATTGGCTTTTTATCCGTTTTTGCGTTTATCGTGAGCGCCATCGCGTTTCCTGAGCCCTTTATCCGCTTCATGGACTTGTTGCAGGACAAGATTGTCAAGGATCTTGGGTGGGCTTCGGTGTTTTTCAGCTTCCTTGTCATGTTGTTCACCTTCGGCATCGTCTGTTCTCCTATTGGGAGCATACGCATAGGCGGAAGGGACGCAAAACCCGACTTCAGCTTTTTCCGCTGGTTTGCCATCTCGCTGTGTTCCGGCATCGGCATCGGCATTTTGTTCTGGGGCATAGGCGAACCCATTTACCACCTCATGCAGCCGCCGCAGAATCTCGGCATCGCGCCGAAATCCCATGAAGCCGCCCTGTTCGCCATTTCCCAGTCCGCCATGCACTGGAGCATTGCCCAATACTGTATTTATGCCATCTGCGGCGTCGCCTTCGCCCTGATGGCCTTTAATGAACATATTCCTCTGTCCATCATCAGCGGCCTCGATCTTGTCATGCCGCGCAAGCACTATTCCTTGGCTAAAAACATTGTGCACGCCGCGTGCCTGTTCTCCATCTGTTGTACCGTCATCAGCAGCATCGGCGCGCTGATTATGATGATATCAAGCTGCGTGTCCTACCTTACCGGTCTTGAGCGCAGTTTCGCCATGAATGCTATCGTGGCCCTTGTGGCGACGGCGTTTTTTGTGGGGTCCTCCACGACCGGGCTCAAGCGGGGCATGAATTTCCTGGCGGCACAGAATACCCGCATGTTTTTTATCATTTTGTTCTATATCTTCCTTTTCGGGCCTACGCTGTTTATTTTGAATATGGGCACGGAAGCTTTCGGCTACATGCTGACCAATTTTATCCGCAACAGCACGCTGGTCAGTACGGAATTTATGAGTGACCGGTGGGCTGATTCATGGATCATTGTGTACATGGGCGCGTTTTTTGCCTATGGTCCTCCCATCGGTTTATATCTTGCCAGGTTGGGCAAGGGGCGTACCGTGCGGCAATTCCTTCTCATGAACGTGTTTGCTCCATCCATGTTCGTGTATCTTTGGGTCAACACTTTTGGCAGCCTTGCCATCTATTATCAGTGGAAGAATCTTGTGGACGTCTGGAGCTTTGTTCAGACGCAGGGTTTGGAATCCACCGTTATCGGCATCCTGCAGCGCTTCCCATTCAGCATGGCCCTCATTGTTTTTTTTGTCATTGTGACTATGATTTCCTTTGTCACACTGGTAGATCCCATGACTTCCGTGTTGGCGACCATTTCCACCAAAGGTATTTCCGCTGAAGAAGAAGCTCCTAAATTCCTTAAGGTCCTTTGGGGCGGCAATATGGGCGGTGTTGCGCTGGCCGTCATTACATTGTGTGGTATTTCAGCACTCAGGGGCATGTTTGTATTCGGCGGGGTGCTGATGATGCTTTTGACAATAATTCTTTGCTGGTGCATCGTAAAAGAAGGTCAGAATATTTTGGCAAGGAACAAGAGAGAAGACACTCCGTAATCTGTTTCGCACACCGAACTTTCATAGTAAGGAGACAATATGGCTTTGGCGGATAAATATTACACCATTGGTGTTCTCGGTAAATCATTCGGCGTGATTGAGCTGATGGCTCATCAGGCAAAATGGGAGCTTCGTGATCTTGCCAAAGCCTCTGGCCTCCCCAAGGGGACGCTGCAACGTATCTTGCTGACCCTCTGTGAACTCGGCTTTGTGTCTCAGGACGGCAAGGGCGGTGCCTACAGCCTGACATTGAAGTTTTTCAAGCTGGGGCAGCGGATCGCCTCCAACAACAGTTTGGTGGAGAAAGCCCGGCCCGCTTGCCGCCAGCTTATGGAAAAAGTAAACGAAACCGTTAACCTGTGTGTGGCCCAAAACTTTGACATGGTGGTTATGGCGCAGCAGGTTTCTTGGCAGATCCTGCGGCTGGACTCCATCATCGGGTCTTCCTTCCCCATTTATCCCTCGGCGTCGGGCAAGGTCTATTGCGCTTTTCTGGAAGAGAGCGAACTGCTGAAATTCCTCAATGAATTGCGCGAGGCAAGGCCGGAGCTGACCACGGATGACATCAACCGTTTCTGTACGGAGTTGGCGGCGATACGCCGGGAAGGGGTGGGCTTCGACTGCGAGGAAATCTTTACGGGGGTCCGTTGTGTGGCCGCCCCTATCTTCGATTATACCGGTAATCTCGTGGCTACCATAGGCTGCTCAGTGCCTACGGTGCGCATCACTGAGGAATCCTCGGCGCTGCTGATCCGCGAAGTCATCCAGACGGCGGCGGCAATATCCATGTCCATCGGAGCGCCACGGCGTGAGTTCATGCCGACAAGCCGCACCATGCTCCATTGTCCTGTACGCGGATAGCGTCACGGAGAAAAAGAACCTATGCATCGCCTTGTCCTTGGAATCAGCGGCGCGAGCGGGATGCCGCTGGCGCAGGCCGTTCTGGAGAATCTGGCCACCGTGTCCGATCTGGAAGTACACCTGATAATCTCCGCGGGTGCGGAACGGGTTCTTCAGGCCGAATGCGGGATACCCTCCGCTGCTCTGGCGCGGTATGCCCACGCGGTGCATGAGAGTTCCGATATGGCGGCGGGGCCTTCCAGCGGCTCATGGCATCATGACGGGATGATCATCTGTCCGTGTTCCATGAGTTCTCTGGCGTCCATCGCCAGCGGGGCGGGCAGCAACCTGATACACCGCGCGGCTGACGTAACGCTCAAGGAGCGCCGCCCCTTGGTCATTGTGGCTCGCGAGACGCCACTGAACCTTATCCATCTCAAGAATATGCAGGCGGTTACGGAGGCTGGTGCCGTCGTCATGCCTTTCACCCCGGCCTTTTACACGCGGGATACGTCCTTTGAAGCCATGATGAGGCATTTCACCGGCAGGTTGCTGGATCAATTCCGCATAGAGCATCATCTCTGCAAAAGGTGGCGCGACGATCGATAGGGCAGGTCAACTTTGCAATGATCCAGAAAAGGCTGTGAACAAGGATTCGATAAATACGAAAACCTTTGAAGGCGGGGGGAGGAGAAACGTGTGGATGTTCCCTCTTCTCCAGAAAGTTCCCCATCCCCTCGCCAATCCATTTCCCGTATCGCAAAGTTCGTTTGCTCTAAAACAAACACTCCGCACAGCAAGGAACGCTGCACGGAGTGTTTATCTTTTCGACTAACCGTATGTCTTACAGCGGATACTTGCTGTTGGCTTCGCGCATTTTGCGCACAGCGTCAGCAAGAGCATCCACATTGAGGACCATTTCCATCATGCCGATCTGCTCGTCCCACTTGGCGGCATCGGCTTCGGCCTTGATTTCGGGTTCAAGCACATGACACACGCAGAGTCCCAACGGGACTCCAGCCAAGGGCCCGGCGAAGGTGGGATCGCCCAAGGTGACCGTTTCGGCATAGATTTCCGCCCCTTCGGGGTCGGAAGAGCCGAGAATCACCACGACGTTTTCCGCACCATACTTCTCAGCGGCGTCCTTGACGCGCTGCTGATTTTCCAGATCCATGGCTCCTGCGGCCGTTCAGACGAAGCATTCGGTGGCGGAGAACAGGACTTCCGCACCGGAGTTGGCGAAGACATCCGCCATGGCGGGGCCGGGAACGCCGTCCCGTTCGCCAAGCAGCAGAAGCTTCTTGCCGGAAAGCTTGCCCATAACATCACTCCTTGAGTTATGGTTGGGTGAGTATACTACAGACCATGACGGCCCGTTGTCCGCATACGTTAGACGAGTTTGTCCGCTTCGGCCTTGATGGCTTCGATGGACACGGCGTCGCCGGAAATCCGAGCCACGCATTCCCCGTCCTTATAGAAAAGGATGGTCGGTACGGCCATGACGCGCAGGCTGATGACGAGCCTGCGGTTTTCGGCCACGTTGAGCTTGCAGAATTTGAGCTTGCCTTCATAGGCTTCGGCGAGCTTTTCCACTTCGGGCATCAGGGCAAGGCAGGGGCCGCACTGCGGGCCCCAGAGATCCACCACGCAAGGCATGGAGCTCTGCTGCACTTCGGCCTCGAATGTTTCCTTATCGACAATGATCATTGCGTACCTCGCATTGCTTGAGAGTGAACGTATCCCGGAACAGGACTCTTTCCGGGCGGAACGGCGTTTTTTACAGGTAACCGGACGCGGTCAGCACGGCGCGGGCCTTGTCGAGGCTTGAACCGGCCAGTTTGACGACCGGGCCGGTGCAGCCCATCGCGGCTTCGGCGTAGATGTTTTCTTTCCACAGGCAACGGACGGCCAGTTCGAGATCGAGCACGTCAATGCCGTGTATTTCTTCGTCCGTGGGCACGGCGGGCGGAGCCTGCACTTCGTCCTGCGGAGCGGCCGCAACCTTGGAAAAGGCCGCGAGCTCATCATCCATGCCCGCGGCTTTGGCGAGGCGTATTTCCTCCGCGACCACGGCGGGCAGCCTGCCCCGAACGGCGGCGGCCGTGTAGGCCAGAGCGTTGGCGATGACCGGAGCGCCCGAAGCGCGGGACACGATGCTCACCACCTTGTCCCATCCTTCGCCCACGGAAGGGCCATAGCCCCAGCCGCTGGTTTCGTAGGAACCGCCGGACGTGAACGCGCTGAAGACCTTCATGAGCACATTGCCCGTCAGGGTATCGGCCACGCAGACGTCCACCGCGCCGCAGAGCAGGTCGTTGCCGCGCAGCAGGGAACCGCCGTCGCCCCGCACGCTCTGCCCGAGGTTCAGGGGGTAGCCCTTTTCCGCCATGCGGTTCAGGGCACGCAGCACCTGCGGGGCTGCGTCAAGGTTGAGCACGCCCACCGAGGGGCAGGTTATGCCCAACGCCTTGGCTACAGCCACGCCCAGTATCGCGTTGTGCAGCATAGCCTCTTGCCTGTGGGCCGCGCTCATGCCCGTGCAGGATGCCATGAACAGGGGCTTGCCCGTGCCCGGCGTCAGCACGCGCCCCACGGTGGTCACGCCGAGGGGGAAGGGGTAGTGCAGAGCCACCGCTCCGTGGATGTGCCCCTGGGCCAGCGCGTTTTCCATGCCGGAAGCCAGTTCCGGGCCTTCACAGCCCGTTTCGATCCAGTCCATGCCCTGAGGCAGGATGCCCGAGGGCTTGGGGCCGACGCCGACCACCGTAAGGGCCTGGTCCGCGCTCATGGCGGCGCTTGCGGCGGCGAGGAATTCCGCATCGGAATGTTCCCCGCCGGAGGCCATGAGCCCTATGCGGCACGGCTCCTTGCCGCTGCGCGCGCGGGCCACCAGATCTTCAAGAGCTTTGCCGAGGATGGCGCGCTTGCATTCTTGCATAGCCATAGCGCCTCCTAGCCTTTTTGCAGGTTGGCCGCCACGTCGGACAGGGCGGCAAGCAGCATTTCCGTCACATCGCTCTGGCTCACGCCCTGCGCGGGTTCCGTACCCGCACCGGGGCCTTCCATAATAAAGGACGCGCCGTCGGCAAGATTGGTCAGGCGGCCGAGGAAGAGGCTGCCCTTGCCGATGATCATGGCCCGTTTGATGGTCCCCGCCTTGAGGGCTTCCAGCGCGTGGCCGATATAGGGAACGCCCGAGGGGATGTGCCCCTGCGTGGGGACGAATCCCGGCATACCGCGTTCGGCCACGAATTTCGGGATGTCCGCCCGTTCGATCTGCCCTTTCATGACGGACAGGGCGGCGATCATCTTATAGTTGGCCTCGGGCACGTTGCCCGCCCCGGCGGGCAGGGTGATTTCGGCGTTGTGCAGTTCGGGCGCATATTTGTCCACGTCCGTCATCTTGAGCCCCGCCTTCTGGAGCGGCTCGAAGGTCAAAGCGGAAGTGATGGCCTGAGGAGCCGCGCCCGCGCCGACGGTATGCTTGCCCAAAGAGTCGAGGCGGATAACCGGCGTCTGCCCGTCGTCGGGCGTGATCAGCAGCGCGAAGCTGCCGATGCAGTTTTCCAGAGCCTTCACGTCCTTCTTCACATGATCACGGGCGTTCATGTACAGCTTGGGCACGGAGCCTCCGCTGACCACGGCCACGTTGGCGCGCGCACCGCAGGCCACCATGCTTGCGGCGGTGATGACGGAGGCCACGGGCCCGGCGCAGAAGCCGCGCACGTCAAAACCGCTGGCATTGCCGCATTCGGCTATTTCGGCCAATGCTTTGGCCATGTTGCCGCCGCCGCGCTGCATGGCGTCGCCCACGGCTTCCTCGGAGCATTCGACGACGAAGTCGATGTCCGAGGGAGAAAGCCCGGCGTTTTTGATGAGGTGCAGCAGGGCGAGCACGCCGCTGGCCTTACAGGACAAGTTTTCCAGCATGATGCCGGCTTCGAGGTTTTCGTCCGTATCGTGAGCGCGGCGGCAGCAGCCCGCCAGCTTGCCTTCAGAGTAGAGGGGCAGGGCGTGCTGTTTTTCCACCACGTCCAGAATGTCCGACTCCGGGCGGCCTTTTTCCAGCCTGGCCAGCTGTTTTTCCCCGATTACGGGGTTCTGGGCCAGCTTTTCCGCAACGGAGGCGGCGAAGCCTTCTTCCAGCCAGATGAGGTCAAAAACGTCGCAGATGTCCATGAGCCCGAGGAATTCGTCTTCGGGCATGATTTCACCGAACGTGCCGAAACGCTCCGGCGTACCCAGATTGTCGATCCACGGCGCGGGAGCCTTTTCGAGCTCGTCGATGCTCATGGCGCCGATATAGGTTTTGTTGGGCGCGTAGGCTTGCGCTTCCTCATAGGTTTGGGCGTGCTCCGGCAATGCGCGCAGGAATTCGGAATCCGGTTTGCTCTTGCGCTCCTGAGCGGGCGTGCCGCCGTAGTGCAGGGCCAGTTCGGGGGCGAAGTTCAGGCAGTAGGCTGCGGCCTTGATGCCAGCTGTGGCCATATCTCATCCTCCTTGGCGTGCCGGGTTAGCGTTGCAGATAGGCGTAGGCGGACATGGCGGCCCGCGCACCGTCTCCGGCGGCGGTCACCACCTGACGGAGCGAGGTGTCGCGCACGTCTCCGGCGGCGAAAATGCCGGGCACGGAGGTCTGCAGGCTGGCGTCGGTGACGATCCAGCCGCCTTCATCCTTTTGCAGCAGGTCATGCACGTATTCGTCGTTGGGCAAGGTGCCGATGAAGATGAATACGCCGCTTAGCGGAATCTCCCGCTTTTCGTTGGTCTTGACGTTGCGTACTACGATTTTTTCCACAATGTCGCTACCTTCGATGGATTCCAGCACAGAGTCCATGACGGGCACGATTTTGGGGTTGCTCAGGGCGTGATCGACAACCATCTTGTCGGCGCGGAACTGATCGCGGCGGTGCACCAGATAAACTTTTGAGGCGAACCCCGTAAGGTAGCAGGCTTCTTCCACAGCCGTATTGCCGCCGCCGATGACGGCTACTTCCAGCTCCTCGAAGAACGCCGCGTCGCATACGGCGCAGTAGGAAACGCCCATGCCCGTGTACGTGCTTTCGCCGGGGCAGCCCTGCTTGCGGAAGCTGGCCCCGCTGGCCACGATGACCGCTCCGGCGGCGATTTCGGAACCGTCTTTGAGCGTGATGATCTTCTCGCCGTCGCGAACTTCCAGTTTCTGCACGGAAGCGGTGCGGAATTCGGCCTTGAAATGCTCGGCATGGGTGCGGAAGGCGTCCGCCAGCCCGGAGCCAGTGCCATCCAGTATGCCGGGATAGTTTTCAATCTTGCTCGTGATCAAAACCTGCCCGCCGGGGCGTCCCTTTTCCAGTACGAGGGTATCGAGTCCGGCGCGCTTGCCGTAGATGGCGGCGGAAAGTCCAGCGGGCCCCGCGCCGATGATGACCAATTCACGTTTTTCCATTCTACAGTTCCTTTTGCGGCGGTGTGTCGGCAATGGCGTTGCGGGGAGTGCGTTTGAGGATGCCGAAACGATACTCCGGCGTCCGTGCCTTGTCCGTAAAACGCCAGTACCGCACGCAGGGAATGAAGGCGAACCCCTTGCGGGCCGAAGTGGCGGGGCAGGCGCATACGCCATGCCCCTCCTTTCAGGTCCCCGGCACACCGCCGGGGCACATGGGCTTAAAACACCGTCTGCCCGTCCACGTCGGTAGACAAGGCATACAGGGCCTTATCCACGAGCTCGCGGCGCAGTTGCTTTTCTTCTTCGGGCCGCAGTTCCGGATTGCCCAGCGGGTGCGGGATGGACACTGTGGGCACGATGCGGTTGGCCCCGATGCTCAACGAAATGGGAACGATGGTACACATATGCACGACAGGGACATCAGCCGTATCTTCGATGCTCTTGGCGAGCGTTGCACCGCAACGCGTGCATGTGCCTCAGGTGGAGGTGAGGATAACCCCGTCCACATGCGCGGCCTTGAGCTGAGAGCCTATTTCCGTGCCGAACTTGCGGGCGTTGGCTACGGACGTGCCGTTGCCGACGGTACTGTAGAACACATGGTAGAGCTTGCCGATTTTGCCTTCCTTTTCCAGATCGCGCAGCACGTCGATGGGCAGGACGCGGTCCGGGTCCGCATTGGCATAGGTCTGATCGTAGCCGCCGTGGGCGGTCATGTATTCCCCCTTGCGGAGGTCGGTGACGCCGTCAAGGTCGTATGCGCCGTAGTTCTGGGCTGAGGAGGCCGCAATGTGATCCGGGTTGCCGAACGGCACGATGCCGCCCGAGGTGACGATGGCGATGGTGGCCTTGCTGATGGCGGCGATAGCCGGGCGGGGCTCAACGCGGTCGAACACAGGCATGGGGTATTCGGTGCGGAACGCTTCGCCGTTGAGTTTCTTGATGAGCATCTGCACAGCGCGTTCCGCGCCGGGCTGTTCATAGAACATGTTCTTGCGGATGCCCTTGGGGAAGACGCCGGCCGCTTCAGGATCGGCGATCTCCTCGCCCTTGAGCAGCTTGAGCATGACGGCGGCCATGGCGGGCACGGCCTTGCCCATGCCCCGGGCGCTGTCGGCTGTTTCGACGATGGTCACTTCCTTGCGGTACAAGTCGACGCCCGGGCTTTCGCGGTACATGCCGCTGACCACGGGGAGCTGGAGTTCCTTGGCCACGGCGGCGCACACGGCCCCGCAGGCGGTACCGTAACGGCCCGCGTTGAAGGCCGGACCGGCGATCAGGCCGTCGGCTCCATAGGCTTTCACGGTTTCCACCATGTGGGCGGCCACGTCGTCCAGATGGTTGGCACAGTAGTTGTCGCCGCAGATGAAGGTGGCCACGATTTCGGCTTCGCCGTTGAAGGCGGCTTTGAAGGCCATGCCGGGCCCCACGATGCCCTCCCGGACCTCGGGAGAGACGTCAGCCTTGTCCTCGCCGCCGATACCGGCAAAAAACTGATTGATATAATGAACAAGCTTATATGCCATGATGATCTCCTGCACGGTGCTGCGCCGGTCCGGCCGGGCTACAGGGTGCGTCCGCCGATGCGGTTGAAGCCCAGTTCGTTGGTGGCGCCCAGAATGGCCTGCAATTCCACTTCAAGGCTGCCGTCTTCGCGGACGGAGCCGAAGAAGCCGCCGGCAATGGTTTCCGCCGGAGCCTGATCGCCGATGAGCTTGTCCATAGGCGGCAGGACAATGATTTCATTGGCGTTGCCCGCTGTGACGCACGCGTCGCCTTCGGGGCAGGAGTCGGCCAGCGACTGGCTGGATCCGTCGCGCCCGGCGTATTCATCCGTGATGAGCACGGTCTTGATGCCCGCCTGTTCGGACTTGCGGCAGTTCATGATGAGGTCGGCGTCGGGGTTGCCGAAACCTTCCTCGCTGATGACCACGGCGTCCACGCCCAGCATACGGGCCAGCTTCACCGCGTAGGAGGAACTGCGCTTCTTGTCCGCCAGCGTCACGTTTTCGTTGGTGATGATGACGCCCACGAAATTGAGATCCTTGCCGTGGTGCTCATAGAGGCTTTTGACCACGGGGTTGTTCAGATGGACATACGTATTGTTCTTGTCGCAGGCCGAGACGCAGTTGCCGGAGATGATCGCGCCGTCCATCAGTTCGGTAGGGCTGATCATCGTGGGTAGGATGCGTTTGGCGTCCACGCCGTAGACCCACGTGTCGTGCAGCAGGCCCTGCGACTGGAGCATGTACATATAGGCGACTTTGGGCAGGCCGGGATGCTGGTGCATGGCCTCGGCCAGCGGCGGGAAGTCGTAGGCTTCCACGCTGTCGGCGGCGGCGTCCTTGCAGGCGGAGGCCAGATAATGGGCGGCCTTGAGCCCGGCAATACGGTAGCAGGCCTCGCGCTGGTGGGGCTCCAGATCTTCGGCGGTGTCGAAGGACAGGACCACGTTGCAGGTCCGGGAGAACGGCGTGTAGTCCGCACCGGGGCCGGACATGTCCACGATGCCTTCCTGAGGGGCCACCACGCGGCCCGTGGTCAGCACGGCCATGCCGCCCAAGACGAGCGTTTTGCCTTCGCCGGCGTTTTCCACATCGCCTATCCAGCCGGGGAAGACTTCGCCCGGGCCTTCCAGCTTGCAGCGGGGCTCGATGGCGTCCTTGACCGGCATGATGCGCACGTTTTCCCCGGGGTGGGCCACGTCGACGGCGACGGCGGAAAGCCGGTCGTCCTGCAACAGCAGCGATGCCAGTTCATCCTTGTTGATGGTCAGCACGCCGCCGCTAACGCCCGTCTGTGCGCCGAAGGCCAGCTTGCCGACACTGATGCGGTGCAGTTCCAGTTTCACGTTACATCTCCTTGTGGTCCGGAAGCAGGCCGGGCGGGTACGCCATGCCGCTCCCGTTCGGGTTCGAAATGCTTTCGATACTGCCGCCCAAACTCTCGATGGTAGCACGCAGAAGCTCCACATCCACAAACGCGCAATCCTGCATCTCCCGGCCAGAAAGGCTCGCGGGCATACGGGCAGGATCAACATCATAGTAACGAGCCTGAGCCCGTTCAATGAGAAGAAGAGACGTGGGATCGATTCCGGCCGGATGTTCTCCGGAGCGGACACGGGGGATGAGTGCCAACGAACGGTAGGGCATCTGATGAGGCAGGAAGTTGCCGTACAGCGGGTGGTTGGCGAGAAGCCATCCCTTATGAATCAGGTCGCGCGCCGCGCGAATGACAGCGGCGGGTCACTCGGGAATGAACGTGATGTCCATGCCCGTGAGCGACAAATCCTGAAAACGGGGATTGTTGGTCAAAAGGATGGGGGAGAGCATACGCGTACCTGAGGTTTAATGGCACGCCCTGTCTCCACAAGCGGATTCAGCGGCACGAAGATGCGCGATTCTGGGACCTGAGAGTTTCGGCCTTCCGGCGTTGCCCCTTCGGTGCTTCCGCCTCCCCATAGGAAAGCGGAATCTCTCTCGCAGCACTTACCACGGTTTCAGGATGTCCGCTTGAGAAAAAAAAGTCAAGCTGGCTTCCCCCGGAAGAAGGGCTTCTTCGTGCGCACAAGCAGCAAAAGGCGCTGTTAATCAACGGGATGTGCTTATAAAAAATTTCACAAAATTTTTATAAAGCTCCGGATTCCGGACGGAGGAAGCCTTTCCTGTGCTCCCCGGACATGTTACCGACAGAGAGCCTGTCGTGAGAGAATGTTTTATAACATACGATAATATAAAGTGTATCTTTGATGGACCTCATTGCTTGATAAAGAAGGACAGGGCTGGACCGGGTATGAACAGTATGTGCATTTCATTCACAAAGGGCGCAGCCCCCACAAGCTGAGGCCGCCGTTTTTTTGATGTTTTTTCTTTCTTCGTCTGATGAAAGGTAATGGCCTCTTAAGTAAAGCGGCTCCATGAGGTTTTTATTTTCTATCCGGAGATAGCGTGGGGTTATAAAGTTAAAGGTGTGCTCCTTTGGCAGTACATGCGAACAGCCGTACAACGCGTCGATTCTTAACGGATTGTCATGTAATATGCCTGTTGCATACGGATTCATGCAACATCTGAAAATCATAGTTATATTTTTGTGGAAACCTTAGCGTCGAAGGAAAAGGAGGGCGTTCTTATGCCTGATGAAAAAGATATCAGCAGACGCAGGTTTTTGCAGTACACCGGCCTCGTTACCGGCGCTGCGGCGGCGTTGGGCCTTTCGACCGTCTCCATGGCGGCGGAGCAGGGCGGAAACGCCCATTCGGGGCACGCCGCGGCTACGGCCAATCCGTTGAACCGCGCTCGGATGTTCTTCACCAACGAGCTGGACTTTTCCACCTTGTCAGAGGCCGCCGAACGGATTTTCCCCAAAGACGAGTTCGGCCCCGGGGCCAAAGAGCTGGCCGTCCCTTACTTCATCGACAACCAGCTTGCGGGCGCCTACGGCTACAACGCGAGGGAATACATCGCCGGGCCTCACTTCAGGGGCGCTCCCACCCAGGGCTATCAGACGCCGCTTGTGCGCCGTGATCTCTTCAAGCAGGGCATTCTGGCGCTGAACAGCGCCGCGCAGGAACGCTTCAAGAAGGATTTCCCCCAGTTGAGCGGGGCAGAGCAGGATCAGATCCTTATCGACTGCGAGGCGGGGAAGCTCCCCACGCAGGGCTTCACCTCCGACTATTTCTTCTCGTTGTTGAAAAACGCCGTTCTGGCGGGTGCGTATGCCGACCCGCTGTACAACGGCAACAACAACATGGATGGCTGGCGCATGAAGGAGTACCCCGGGGCTCAGATGGCCTACACGTACCTCATGACCAGCGAAACGTTTGAGAAGGTGCCCCCCGTGTCCCTGTCCAGCATGGAGTAATCAAGGAGAACGACATGGCCAAAGAATTGAAAAAGGTGAATGTGGTTACTGTGGGCGTGGGCTTCACCGGGGGCATCGCCCTTGCCGAATGCGCCAAAGCCGGGCTTTCCGTCGTTGGGCTTGAGCGCGGCGACCGCAGGGGCGTGGAGGATTTCCAGGATATCCACGATGAATGGCGGTATGCCGTCAATTACGGGCTTATGCAGGATCTGTCCAAAGAGACGATTACGTTCCGCAATACGGAAGAAATGCGGGCCTTGCCCATGCGCAAGCTCGGCTCTTTCCTGCTCGGCGACGGCCTTGGCGGTGCGGGCGTGCACTGGAACGGCATGAATTTCCGTTTCTCGCCCTATGACTTCCAGATAAAGACCATGACGGATGAGCGGTATGGCAAAAACAAGCTGGGCAAGGAATATATCCTGCAGGATTACCCCCTCACCTACGACGAGATGGAGCCGTATTATACGGCTTTCGAGATGGCTCTCGGCGTTGCCGGAGAGCCGGGGTATTTCGGCGGCAAGCGTTCCAAGCCGTATGCCATGCCTCCTCTGGTGAAGACGCCCGTTTTGTCCAAGTTCGAAACGGCGGCGAAGCAGACGGGGTGCCATCCGTATATGATCCCGGCGGCCATCGCTTCCGAGCCCTATACCACGCCGGACGGCGTCACGCACAATCCGTGCATGTACTGCGGGTTCTGCGAGCGCTTCGGCTGCGAGTACGACGCCAAGGCGGAACCCAACAATACGTTCATCCCCGTGGCCGAAAAAACGGGCAACTGCGAAATCCGCTGCAATGCCAATGTGGTGGAGATTCTGAAGAAGGGAAACAAGGTCACCGGCGTCCGTTACATCGACACGCTGACGCTGGAGGAGTTCATCCAGCCCGCCGACGTGGTGGTGCTGTCAAGCTATGTGATGAACAACGCCAAGCTGCTCATGGTTTCCAAGATCGGCAAGCAGTATGATCCGAAAACGGGGCAGGGCACGCTGGGCAGGGGCTACTGCTATCAGATTACGCCCGGCGCGACGCTCTTCTTTGAAGAACCCATGAACCTCTTTGCCGGGGCTGGCGCGCTCGGCATGTGTTATGACGACTTCAACGCCGACAACTTCGATCACTCCGATCTCAAGTTCATCCACGGCGGCGTCATTTCGCTGACGCAGACCGGCAAACGCCCCATTGAGAGCAACGCCACCCCTCCGGGCACGCGCGCATGGGGTTCGGAGTTCAAGAAGGCCGCCGCGTACAACTTCAACCGTTCTCTGGGCATCGGGGCACAGGGCGCATCCATCGCCTACAAGGCCAACTATCTTTCCTTGGATAAAACCTACAAGGATGCCTACGGGTTGCCTCTTTTGCGCATGACCTACAACTTTACCGATCAGGACCGCGCGCTTTTCGATTACATCACCAAGAAAATCGAAGAGGTGGCCAAGGCCATGAATCCGAAGGCCATGGCGTCCAAGCCCAGCCCCAAGGATTACAATATCGTGCCGTACCAGACCACGCACAACACGGGCGGCACCATCACGGGCAAGAGCCCGGAAGACAGCGTGGTGAACTCCTACCTGCAACACTGGGACGCAGAGAACCTGTTTGTGGTGGGTGCGGGCAATTTCCCGCACAACGGCGGCTGTAATCCCACGGGCACGGTGGGCGCCTTGGGATACCGCTGCGCCGAGGGCATCCTGAAATATTCCAAGAAGGGCGGAAGCCTCGTCTAGCGGGAAAGGGAGTCCTTTCTTAAAGAAAGGGAGCCGTTCGGCATAAGAAAAGGGCGGAGCAGGTTCCGCCCTTTTCTTTTTACTGGAGCGGTTCACCCTCGTCGCGGGTGAACATGCGCCACATGACGCCCGTATCGGTGCGCTCGGGGGCGACGCGGAGGATCGGGATGTCCTTCCAGATATACACCATGGACTCGTCGGGATAGACCTCGCACTGCATGTTTTGCATGATGAGGTGAGGGGCGAGGCTTGCCGGGTCTTCTCCGAGCTCAAGAAGCTGTTCGCGGAGAAGCTCTTCCACGCGGGCGGCGACGCCTTTGTCGGTAGGGTAATGGGCTGACATCATAGCTATTCCTGTTGGGGATGGATGATCCCCGCATACGGTAAGGGCGGAGATCCGAAATTTTTCTGATAACGAATATAAAAAGATCGAATGGGTTAGGCAAGAGCAGGCTTCGGAAAAAAAGATTTTTGAAAGAAAACCGAAAAATCGCTTGACGGAGAGGGGGAACCTGCGTAGAAGCAGTTCTCGCATCACGTTGAAGGCGCGTAGCTCAGGTGGCAGAGCACTTCCTTGACACGGAAGGGGTCAGCAGTTCAAGTCTGCTCGTGCCTACCATAAGACTCCGAACAGGGAGGGAGGTTCACCTCCTTCCCTGTTTTTTTCTCGTTGTTATTGTTATTCGGATGAGCTCCGAAGCCAACAAAAAGGTGCTGTCATGCAAGTCTCAGTAGAAGGAAAAATGGTTGAGGTCTCCGACGGGGCGTCCTGTGCGGATGCTCTGAAAGAGGGATTGAGCGGAAAACGCTTCAAGGCGGCGATTGCCTGCAAGGCCGGCGATACGCTTCTGGATCTGACTGCGCCTGTCCCCACTACTGCCGAGACTCTCACCCTGACTCCTGTTACTGCCGACACCCCCGAAGGGCTGGGCCTCATCCGCCATTCCGCCGCGCACGTCATGGCCGCGGCCGTCAAGAAGCTCTTCCCCGCCGCCAAGGTGACCATCGGCCCCTCCATCGAAAACGGCTTCTACTACGATTTCGACGTGGAAACGCCGTTTTCGCCCGATCAGTTCGAAGCCATCGAAGCGGAAATGCAGCGCATCATTGATGCCGCGGTTCCGTTCGAGCGGATGGATATTTCCAAGGCCGACGCCGTCAAGTTGTTCAGCGATATGGGCGAGCCCTACAAGGTCGAGCTGATCGAGGGCCTCGAAGACGGGACCATCACCCTGTACAGGAACGGCGATTTCGTTGACCTGTGCCGTGGGCCGCACATTCCGAATGCCGGGTTCGTAAAGGCGTTCAAGCTGTTGTCCGTTGCCGGGGCGTACTGGCGCGGCGACGAAAAGAACCGTATGCTTTCCCGCATCTACGCAACGGCCTTTGCCGATGCCAAGGATCTCAAGGAATACCTGAACCGTATCGAAGAGGCCAAGCGCCGCGACCACCGCAAGCTCGGCAAGGAACTCGATCTGTTCGCGTTCCATGAGGATGTGGCCGCCGGTATGGTCTTCTGGCTGCCCAAGGGGATGCTGCTCCGTACGATCCTTGAAGATTTCCTGCGCCGCGAACACATCAAGCGCGGTTATCAGCTTGTGCAGGGCCCTCAGGTTCTGCGCCGCGAGCTGTGGGAACAGTCCGGGCATTACGCCAACTACCGTGAAAACATGTATTTCACGGAGATCGAAGGCGACATGTACGGCATCAAGCCCATGAACTGCGTTTCGCACATGCTCATTTACAATGCGCATCTGCGCAGCTATCGTGAATTGCCGCAGAGGTATTTCGAGCTTGGCGTCGTGCACCGTCACGAAAAGTCCGGCGTGCTGCACGGCCTGCTGCGTGTGCGCCAGTTCACGCAGGATGACGCGCACATCATTTGTGCGCCCGAGCAGCTGGAAGATGAAATCATCGGCGTCATCGCGCTGGTCCGCGACCTGATGGCGTTGTTCGGTTTCCAGTACCGCGTGGTCATTTCCACCAAGCCCGCGAAGGCCATCGGCTCCGACGAGGCTTGGGAACTCGCCACCAACGCCTTGATCAAGGCTGTGGAACGTGCGAATCTGTCTTACACCATCAACGCCGGGGACGGCGCCTTCTACGGCCCGAAGATCGACGTGAAGGTGACGGACGCCATCGGCCGCGAATGGCAGCTCTCCACCATCCAGTGCGACTTTACGTTGCCGGAACGCTTCGAGCTGGAATACGTGGGACAGGATGGCGAGCGGCATCGCCCCGTTATGGTGCACCGCGCCATTCTGGGGTCGCTGGAACGTTTTATCGGGGTGCTTACCGAGCATTACGCCGGAGCTTTCCCCACTTGGCTCGCTCCCGTGCAGGCCAAGATATTGACTGTTACCGACGCACAGAACGCCTTTGCTGAAGAAGCCTGTGAGGCTTTGATGAAGCAGGGCATCCGTGCGGAAGTTGATACGCGCAATGAAAAACTGGGCTTCAAAGTTCGTGAGGCTCAGCTTGCCAAGATTCCGTATATCCTTGTCGTCGGCGACAAGGAAGTGGAAGCCCGCAGCGTCAACGTCCGTCTGCGCACCGGAGAAAATCTGGGCGTGAAGTCGTTGGACGAAGTGGCGGCCTTGGTGCAGGAAGACTGCGCGGAACCGTTCAAACGTGGAGGGATGAGCTATCGCTTCTCTTAATGCAAAGCCTCGTCGGGATGTACCCCAAGACGGCGTGCGCCGGAACGAACAGATTCGTGCCCGTGAACTGCGGGTAATCGGCCCCGAAGGGGAACAGCTTGGTATTCTGGGCCGTAATGAAGCCATTGCCATGGCCAAGGAACACGGTCTTGATCTGGTGGAAGTCGCCGCTACGGCCGATCCGCCGGTCTGTCGTGTGATGGACTACGGCAAGTTCAAGTACGAGACGCAGAAAAAGAAGCAAGAGGCCAAGAAACGCCAGACCGTGGTGCAGATCAAGGAAATCAAGGTCCGTCCTAAGACCGACGACCACGATTTCGAGACCAAGGTCCGGCATATCAAGCGATTCCTTGAGGATGGAGACCGCGTTAAAGTGACGGTTTTCTTCCGTGGGCGTGAAATCGTCCATAAGGATCGCGGGCTGAGCATCCTCGAACGTGTCATTGCCGACACCAAGGACGTGGGCAAGGTCGAGCAGGAACCGAGAGCGGAAGGCCGTACCCTTCAGATGCTGCTGACGCCAGTGGCCAAGAAGAGTGGCGCTCAGGACGCTCCGGCTCAGGAAGACTAGCATTTTTCGCGGTCATACCCCTGCGAGCACTTGCCAACGGCGTCCAAATAGGACATCATACGCCTTCACGTCTTCGGACGTGGAGGTGTTGGGGTGTCGTGCCCCATAGGATTTCCCGTGAGATTGATCCTCAAGTCAGGAGTTGACCATGCCTAAGATGAAGACCAGACGTTGTGCCGCCAAGCGGTTTTCCACCACTGGCACCGGCAAGTTCAAACGTCGCAGACAGAACCTGCGCCACATCCTCACCAAGAAGGATGCCAAGCGCAAGATGCGTTTGGGCCAGGGCGCTTTGGTGGATGCCACCAACGTGAAGGCTGTTCGTCGGATGATGCCCTACGCCTAAGCGTAGCGGATTGTATCCCTTTTTCTGCACTCGGCTGGCATGATCTCCGCCTCGCCGGGTTCCCAATAAGCATCGGAGGATAATTCCATGCGCGTGAAGAGAGGTCTTGCTGCCCATCGTAGGCACAAGAAATATTTGGATATGGCTAAAGGCTTCCGCGGAGGCCGCAGCCGTTTGTACCGCACCGCTCGTGAAGCTGTTGAACGTTCGCTCGCGTACGCCTTTGTGGGCCGTAAGCAGCGCAAGCGCGAATTCCGCAAGCTGTGGATCCTGCGCATCAACGCTGGCGCCCGCGAAAACGGCCTGTCCTATTCCAAGCTGATGTTTGGCTTGGCTCAGGCTGGCGTGGCTCTGAACCGTAAGGTTCTGGCCGACCTCGCCGTGCGTCAGAAGGAAGATTTCGCCAAGTTGGTCGAACTGGCCAAGACGAAGCTCGCCTAAGGCGCGTTTCGGGCGAACCAAGCAAGGAAGCAAGGCAGAGGATTCGTCCTTTGCTCTACAGTATAAAGCTCGATGTGATGGGTCTTTCACGGGGACCATCCTGATTGACACGGCAAGGGGCGGACTCGGTATGAGTCCGGCCCCTTTTTTATGGGCTTCAGCCTGTTGAGGGCGTGGAGGCGGCTGAAACAATAAACCTCCCGCTATGCGGGTGGAAACAAGAGTTATTTTGTGTCCTCAAAAAAGTTTTTTGGGGGTCGGAGGGCCTTGTACTTGGGCGGTAGGCCGAACTGCGTGAAAGGATGGCAAAAAGGCTGGGCGGAGCACGGGAAAGCCAAACGGAAGAAGCCGTGAGGGTGGGAAAATTATCACAGCATACTTAAAATAAAGGATAATTATTTTTGTTGAGAGGAGATGTGGAATAGTTGCGCCAAATGTAACAAACGCAACAGCGCGGGATTCCTTTTTCGGGGTAGGGTTCAGCCATGTGGAGAGAAGTTCTCCTGACGCACTACAAATTAAGGAGCATGTCATGGGCCATCCTACCATTTATCCCACTGGTGTAACCGTCTACGATCCCGAAAGAAGCTGGAACGGTTTTACGATTTTTCAGGCGCAGGAAGTCGGAGCCGTCCTTATGGATATGAACGGCCGTGAGGTGAATGTCTGGAAAGGTGTTCACGGGATGCCCAACAAGATTTTCCCCGGCGGCTATCTGCTGACCAGCCGTGGCCGCCGCAGCGGCAAGTACAGTGTGCAGGACGGGCTTGATGTCATTCAGGTGGACTGGGACGGCAATATCGTCTGGAAGTTCGATAGGAACGAATTCATCGACGATCCCGGTATCCCCGGCCGCTGGATGGCCCGCTATCATCATGATTTCCAGCGCGAAGGCAGCACCACCGGCTACTACGCGCCCGGCATGGAGCCCAAGACCGACTCCGGCAACACCCTCGTCCTCGCGCACCGCAACGCCCGCAATCCCAAGATTTCCGACAAGCAGCTCCTCGACGACGTGATCCTCGAAGTGGACTGGGACGGCGACATCGTGTGGGAATGGAACTGCAACGAACATTTCGACGAAATGGGCTTCCGCGAAGGCCCCAAGAACACCCTCGCCCGCAACCCCAATTACCGTCCCACGCAGCCCGAAGGTATGGGCGACTGGATGCACATCAACTCCATGTCCGTGCTCGGACCGAACAAATGGTATGACGCGGGCGACGAGCGTTTCCATCCCGATAATATCATCGTGGACGGCCGCGAAGCCAACATCATTTTCATCATTTCCAAAGCCACCGGCAAAATCACTTGGAAGCTTGGCCCGGATTACGACAACAGTCCTGAGGCCAAGGCTATCGGCTGGATCATCGGGCAGCATCATGCGCACATGATTCCTCACACCCTGCCTGGCGGCGGCAACATTCTCGTGTTCGACAACGGCGGCTGGGGCGGCTACGACGTGCCGAACCCCGGTGCTCCTACCGGCGTGAAGGCGGCCTTGCGCGACTATTCCCGCGTGTTGGAAATCGACCCCGTGGCCATGAAGATCGTGTGGCAGTACACGCCCACTGAAGCCGGGTTCCTCGCCCCGATGGACAGCAACCGCTTCTACAGCCCCTTCATCAGCGGTATGCAGCGTTTGCCCAACGGCAACACCCTGATCACCGAAGGTTCCGACGGCCGCGTGTTTGAAGTGACGCCCGACCACAAGATCGTGTGGGAATTCGTTTCTCCGTACAAGGGCAAGTTCGTGCCCATGAACATGACGTACCGCGCTTACCGTGTGCCCTACGAATGGGTGCCGCAGGTCGCCAAGCCCGTTGAAACGGCCATCGAGCCTCTGGACGTTTCCACCTTCCGCGTGCCCGGCGCGGCGGCGTTCGGCGATCGGGCCAAGGAAGTGAGCGTTGAAGGCTGCGTGCCCTATGAAGGCAGCAACGCCCTGTGCGTCGCTTCCGTCGAAGATCCAGAAGACAAGTAAGCGGGAGAAAGAGGGGGTTGGGGATTGCCGCCTTGCATGAAGGGCAGGGCGGCATCCCTGGAGTTCCTTTTCCTTCGAGAGAAAGTACCGTTCGCCTGTTGCGTTGGGGAAATGGGATTCGCCCTGCTGTACCGTGGGGCCGGGTTTTGTTTGCGCCGGGCGGAAACGGGAAAGGCCGGAATGTTCCGGCCTTTTTTCGTGTCCTGTGTGGAAAGCGCAAAGGGATGGGGTTGGCTGTACGTGGAGAAGGTGGCTTCTGGCAAACATCTATTTGTACTTAAAAGGCATTTTTATGAAAGGTGCGCCCTTGCGAAAAAGGGCAGGTATGCTATTCCCGGAAGGAAGAACCTCAAGGAGGCAATCATGATTGATTTCAAGGTGGATGAGTCCCTGTGCGTTTCGTGCGGGGCTTGCGTCAAAGATTGTCTGCATCAGGCTCTCCGCATGGACACGTACCCCGTGATGGTCGATGAAGGGCACTGTATCCGCTGTCAGCACTGCCTTGCGGTCTGCCCTATGGGGGCTGTTTCCATTATGGGGGCGGCAGCCTCTGATTGCACGCCGCTTGCGGGCAATATCCCGGAGCCCCGCCAACTGGATACGCTATTCAAGGGGCGCCGCTCCGTACGGCACTATAAGCGCGAAAACGTTTCGCCCGGGTTGCTTCAAGAGCTTCTCGACAGTGCGGCCTACGCGCCTACCGGCAGCAATGCGCAGAATCTGCTGGTTTCGGTTGTCGACGACATTGCGGCGATGGATGCCCTCCGGGAGGCTGTCTACCTGCGTCTGGACGAGCTGGCGGAAACGGGTGCCATGCCGGACTGCCAGCGCCGCGCGTTTTTTCTTTCCGCCGGAAAGCTCTGGAAGGCCGGGGGATGGGACGGCATTTTCCGCTCCGCTCCGCATTGCGTGATCGTGGCCAACGCGAAGAATGCGACCTGCGTCGAGCAGGACCCGCTCATCTATCTGTCGTACTTCGAGCTGATGGCACAGGCGCGCGGGATAGGCACGCTCTGGTGCGGCCTGCTGTACTGGTGCCTGCGGGACGTGCTGCCTGACTTCCTGCCCCGTTTGGGTATTCCGGATACGCACCAACTGGGATACGCAATGTTGTTCGGCTATCCCTCCATCAATTATCGGCGTACGGTTGAAACCCGTTCCGCGCTCGTCAGGCACATCGGCTGGAACTGACTCAACGGTTGATCCGGACGGCGGGCCCTTGGCTATTTGGGGGACCGCCGCCTTTTTTCGACGGAAAAGCGGCAGCGCTGGCTGCGGCCGTCCGGGAGACGTTGGAAAATCGTCTGCGTACGCACCTTGAGCAGCTTAAGAAACAGTCCTTATACCCCGAATGCGCGGAGAAGAGATGAAAACCGGAGCCGTTTCGAGCCAGTGGTATGCCTTCGCCACCGTAGTCCTGTGGTCGTCCGCATTCGTATTCACGAAAGTGGCGTTGCTGTCTTTTTCGTCAACCGCGCTCGGGTTCCTGCGTTGCGCCATCGCGTCCGTGGTGCTCTATGCCGTGTTGCGCTGCAAGGGGGTGAGGATGCTTAGCTGGCGCGAGTTGCCCCGGTTCACGCTTTCCGGCGCGCTCGGGTTTTCCATCTATCTGTTCATCTTCAATAAAGGCTCCGAGACGCTGACGGCGGCCACGGGATGTATCCTCATTGCCACCGCGCCCATCATTACGGCGCTGATGGCGTCCGTCGTATTCCGGGAACGTTTGACGCGGCTTGCGTGGATTGCGCTGTGGCTTGCGTTCCTCGGGGTGCTCGTCCTCATGCTGTGGAACGGGAGCGTTTCAATCAACGCCGGGGTATTCTGGATGCTCGGGGCCGCCCTTGCCATCAGTGCGTACAACGTGATCCAGCGGCTCTATGCAAACGGGTATACGTCGCTCCAGATAACGGCCTACAGTTTTTTTACGGCAACGGTGATGCTTGCGGGCTTTTTGCCGGAATCCATACGCCAGATCGAGTCGGCCCCTCTTTCCCATGTGATCGCGGTGATCTTTCTGGGCGTTTTCCCGAGTGCGCTGGCGTATCTGTTATGGGCGAAGGCGCTTTCTTTTGCTGCGACCACCAGTGACGTGACCAAGTTCATGTTTTTGACGCCGCTGCTTTCGTTTGTGCTCGGCTATGTGGTGATCAGCGAGCTGCCCGGCGTGGAAACATGGATCGGCGGCGCGCTCATCCTCTCCGGGCTGGCATTGTTTCACATCTCAGGCCAGCGGGCCGAGAGGGCCCGGCGGGCGGCAATGCGGCACTGACGGGCTGGCGCTTGCGCGTGGTTCCCTATATGCGGAGAATGATGGGCTGAATGTGCGCTGATTGCCAAGAAAAGCAAGGAAGGGAGGAAACCCTAGGCTTCCTCCCTTCCTTGCTCTATATATAGTTACCAGCGCGATTACTTGATTTTCGAGAGGAGATCGTTCAAGGCTTCCGTCATGGAAGGATGGGTATAGATCATATCCCGCAGGAAGGTGTAGCCTTTACCCGCACGGATGGCCGTTTCCACGACATTGATCATCTCTCCGGCATCGGCGCAATGTAGGGCGCAACCCAATATGGTTCCGGTTTTTGCGTCCACTACGGCCTTGAGCATACCCGTGGTTTCACCCATCAACCGGGCGCGGGGGATGGCTGCCGCAGGAAGGACGGCAACCTTGATGTCGAGGTTTTTGTCGCGGGCGGCCTGTTCCGTGAGTCCCACGCGACCGAGAGGGGGATCCATGAATACGGTATACGCGGGATCGCGGTCGCTGGCGACGCGCTTGCCCTCTCCGTAAAGGGCATCCCGGACGATGCGGAAGTCGTCCAGCGAAATGTACGTGAACTGCGGGCCGCCTTTGACGTCGCCGAGAGCCCAGATATGCGGAACGGAGGTTTGCAGGCGTTCGTCCACGGCAATCGCGCCTTGTTCCGTTGTCTTCACGCCAGCGGCTTCAAGGTTGAGCCCCGCCGTGAGCGGGCGGCGGCCCGTCGCGAGCAGGATGGCATCCACGGGCAACGCCTGTTCCGTGCCGTCGAGAATGAAACGGACCTCGGCTTCATCCCCGGCGTCGCGTACGGCACTGGCGGATGCACCGGTTATGATCGTTACACCCTTGTTTTCCAGCGCCTTGCGGACGCTGTCGGCCACATCGGCGTCTTCGCGGGCAAGGAAGCGGGAACCGCGTTCCAGTATGGTGACCCGTGAACCGAATTCCGCGTAGAACGAGGCGAATTCCAGCGCGATATACCCGCCGCCGAGGATGATCAGACGGCGGGGCAGGTCTTCCAGCTCCAGCATGGTGGTGCTGGTGTAGACTCGCGGGTTTTCGCGGACGCCTTCAATGGGCGGGATGACGGTTTCGCCGCCGGTGTTGATGAAGATGCGTTCGCCGGAGAGGAGCAGGGTTTTGTCCGCCGTTTTGACTTCGACTTCATGCGGGGAAACGAACGAGGCCGTCCCCGTGATGACGTCCACATTGTCCCGGTCGGCAAGCATGGCGTAGTTTTTACCGCGCAGGAAACCGGTCACTTCGTTCTTGCGGGCGATGGCGCGCCGATAATCGGCGGCCTTTTCCTCAAAGCTGCGCTCTCCGCGGCACAGGCTCTTATGCGCTTCGTAGACCAGCGTCTTGGTGGGGATGCAGGCGATGTTGATGCAGGTGCCGCCGTACATTTTGTCCGAGCGTTCGACGATGGCAACGGATTGTCCTTGATCCGCGAGATAGGCGGCCAGCGTCTTGCCTCCTTTCCCGAATCCGATAATGATGGCGTTATAGCGCTGTTGCATGGCATATTCTCCTTGTCGGCAGTTGCGGGCTTTTCAGAAGGTCTTACTTGAAAGTAAATGAGCCGTCATTGCCGTATACGGGTATTCCTTTGAGAAACCATAGATTCTTCTTCTGAGGGTACGCTTCCCGGATCATGTCGTAGGCCGTTTCAGCCCGGCGTCCGGTCCGGCAGAGGAGCAGGACGGAGCCGTCGGCGGGGACTTGACCCATATGTTCGCGCAGTGTCTGGATCGGAAGGAGCAGAGCGCCGGGGACGTGGCCTTGGGCGTATTCCTGCTCGGTACGGACATCGATGACGGTCAGCTTGTCGCCAAGCGTGTCCATCAGCTGCAGGGCTTCAGCCGGGGCGAGCGCGCCGGTCTGCGGGAGTTCGGCGGCGGGGGAGTGGCCGTATGCCGCGAACATGAAAACGCAAGCCAAGAGTACGGCAAACCATTTGGAACGAAGAGAATGCATAGCGACCTCCAGGGGTATGCGGCTGTGGGCAAAATGCCTCTGTTGCTTTTTTATTTAACGATCATTAAAATACTCGGGTGACCGTTTCTGTCAAGCGGTTTTTGATGCCAAGCGATGAAGGAGTTTGCAATGGGAAGGCCACCATCCTATGATCATACGATGTTACTGCGTGAAATCATTGATTGCCTGTGGGAGCGCGGGTACGCGGCGACGCCCATCAGCGTCATCGTCCAGGAGACGGGAGTCAACGCGGCAAGCCTCTATGCCCGGTTCGGCAGCAAAAAAGGGATCATGCTTGCGGCGCTGGACTTGTATGCCAAGGAGACAATCGACGCGCTTGAAGCCTTGCTGGCCGCGACGCAGCCGGGAGCCGGACAAGTACGCGCCATCTTGGAACATGCCATGGGCAGTTTTGAGGACCCGCGTGCGCGAGGGTGCTTTCTGGTAAACACCGTCACCAACATTTCGACGGATACGCCGGATTTCGCAATGGCGGTAGCGGATTATATGGAGCAGATACGCGGCAGAATCAAGGACGCGCTCAAGCGTGCGCCGGGCTTGCGGCCAGAGGTGACGCCGGAAGATGCGGCACTGTACGTGCAAGTGCAGGTTTGGGGCCTCAAAGTCATGGCCCGGATGCGCCCTGACAAAGCCGCTGGAAAGGTTGTTGTCAGGCAGACGCTGACAGGGTTGTTTACGGATGAAGCCGTAGCCTCCCTAGAGGCATAAGACGCTCCGCCGGCCTGCAGCATACGGAAAAATTTAATTGAAATAATTTATTTTTTACTCTTTTGGCAAAAGAAATTTTGGGAAGAAGGCACGAATGTTCATATATTCGTGCCTTCTCGTTTTATAGAGTCTTTATCGTCTTATTTAACGTGCATCACTTGTTTTTATAAACTGGTTTTGTCTTTGTAACATGTTTTTTGTTTTAATAAGATTTTCATACCTCTTCACTTTTGTTGAGCCGAATCTTGTAAAGAAAAATATGCGGGTATATAATGTATTTAAAACTGTCAGCGGAATAGGGGAAGGGAGGCCAAAATGAAGATTATCCGGTGTTGCCGTTCCGGCTCTCTCTCTCTCTCTCTCTCTCTCTCTCTCTCTCTCTCTCTCTCTCGTAGTGTATTCGGTTCCGCTCGGTGAAAAGCCCGCGCCTCTCGGCGTGGGCTTTTTTCATCGGGAAATAACTACATCTTTAACGCCGTAAGTTTCAAATCCATCCTGAGGAGGATGTAATCATGACCTTATCGAGAGGAGCTATCGGGAACCTGGTCAACAGGTACCGTGCCGTCCTGCGGAAGTGTCGCATGATGAACGTATTCGGGTCATTAGCAGTGGCCGGCATGCTTGTCGCGGGAAACGCGGGGTTTGCCGGCGCGGAGGAATTATCAGGCGACATTTCCCCGATATCTTTATCAGGAGATACCCGAAATATTATTGGGGTTGGGGATATAAGTCTCCGGTCGACCGAGCCTGCGCTGCGGTATCTCATCAATGTGTCGGGGCAAGGGCAACTTGATATTTCCATGTCCAACGGCAGTCCGATGGCTGTTGGACATGCTGATGGGATCTATTTAAAGGATTATTCTGACTCTGATCAATACGCGTCGGCTTTCCATGTAGCTGGTTCGGGAAGTTCCGGTTCTTTTGTGGGGACAGGAACCTTCTCAATGGTGGGCGGCGGAAAGCTGTTGGGCGTGTGCGCTTTTTTGAGTGAAAGTAAAGGAACGCTGACTCTTTCTGGGGATATTACTGGTGAAGCCGAAGCCGTGATGAACGGCTCCAATGGGTATGCCTCCTTTGCTGCTGCAGCGGCAGGGGGAAATCTGGTTTTTGGAGGGGACAGGACGACATTACGGGCGAAAGCATCTACAGGGAACAATGCCAATGGGGCCTTCGTCAAGTATGGAGGTATGATTGACTTTGCCAGTAAGTCCGTATTGATTGAATCAAAAAATACGGATTCCAACAGCGTGGGTATCAACTGTGCTGATGGTACGGTCAAAACAAGTGCTGATACGGATCTGGATATCGTGGTGGAGGGAAACAAGGCTACAACGGGTATCCAGCTTACGGCGAGTTCCTCCGATGTGCAGCTTGCCGGGAATCTTGATCTGACGGCAACGCAGACAGGGCAAGATTCTTTTGCTTCAGTACTTGGTATATCAAATGACTCAGGCAAAATGGTCGTCTCTGGCCCTACCTCGTTACGTTTGGTTACCAATGCCCCCTTTGATGCAAAGGGTATTACCGCTTCCGGCAAAGCTGATATGAGCTTTCTTGGGGATGTCGAGATTGCGGTTACGGGTAGCGCATCCGGTAGTGCTCTTTATACGACCTACCGTTATGATTATTCGACTCAAGCCGGTATCTGCCCGGTTATCTCCCTAGGTACCGACGGGAAGGCCGTAACGCTGAATTCTTCAGGTTATGGCATAAATAATCAGGGAGGAAGCGTTTCCCTCACGGGACAGCGAATCAATATAACGGGAAGCACGGGCGTCTTTGTTGAGGGGGGCGGCAATGAGAATGTTTTCGCAGACGTCCGGTTTGATGGGCCTACGACTATAAATGCGGACAAGGCGATTGTCACGAGTATCAAGGCCGGAGAGCAGGTCGGCGCTTCCGTGACCTTTGCCTATAACCCTACGCCGATCAATGTCCCCGTCACGAAGGAAAGCGCGGATTCAAAGGTGAGGGGGAGTGTCACCGGTTCCTCCGGTACAATCAACAAGGAGAACGCAGGTTCTCTTGCATTCTATGGCGATATTTCCAATTTTAGCGGAGTGTTTAATCAAAAGGGCGGAACGACGTTCTTGAGTGAAGGTGCAGCCGGGTATTTTGGCAAGGCGCAGTTAGCCGTGACGGGTGGCGCACTTGTCGCTCCTACCTTGTCCTTCCAAAAGACAGGCACGCTTACTCTTGCGGGCGGTACGCTGGAAACGGGAACGGGACAGATCTTTACGAGCGCTTTGAACGCGGACGGGGATATGAAGGACCCCGGCGCGGTGAAGCTGAGCGACAGCAATTGGAAGTTTGACTCAGGGGTGATCGCGTTTGATGACGCCAAGTACAACATTGTATACGCCCAGACAGCGGCCGGTCTGCTGGGGGCTGGTAATGTTGCGGCGGACAATGTGTCCGGCTCGGGCTCCGCAAAGGAGATCACGTTCACCGGAACGCTTGTCGAGTTGCCCCCTGGAGATCCTGACAGCTTTGAAACGCTGCAAAAGGCCGTTTTGGATACCGGAATCGACAGCATCAAGCTGGGAAGCGATATCGTTTTATCCAAGCGCTTGCAGGGAACCACACCCGTCGCTCGCTCATTGGCCATCGACGGCAACGGGCACACGATAAGCGGAGCCTACCCGGGCCTGTGGTTCAAGGGGATGGATTCCGGGACTGTTTCCATCCAGAATATTGCCTTTGACGGCTTGAAGACGTCTTCTGGCGACAGATACGAAGGGCCCGTGTCCTTCGGCCCGGCCATTTTCTTTGATATGGGGTACTTTGCCTATAACTGGAAGAGTACCGCAAAGCTGATTATCGGTGACGGCGTCCAATTCAGGAATACGGAAAGCGTAGGTGACGGCGCTGGCGGAGCCGTCAGGACTGCTCACGGCATTGTGGAAATAGGAAACAACGTCGGTTTTATCAACTGTACGGGAGGTTCTGGAGGCGGTCTTTACAGCGAATCGTTTACCACGATCGGCGACAACGTTGTCTTTGAAGGCAACAAGGGCCGCAGAGGCGGCGCGCTGAATGTGGTTGACGATTATGAAGACTACCTCACTGATCCCGACTATGCGTCCGGCGCGCGCCGCGTAAAGTATGTACACATCGGGAAGAACGCCCTTTTCAATAACAACAGCGTTGAATTGCTGGGTTCCGGAGGGAACGGCGGGGCCATCGAAGTGCAGTCGGGAGAGCTGAGTATCGATGACGGCGCCACGTTTACGGGAAATAGCTCCAAGTCCACAGGCGGCGCCATAGCCGTATGCGATTGGAGCCCCCAACTGCCCGCCAAGGCGGTATTGGGATCCGCGGCGTTCACTCAAAACAGCGCGGGAAGCTATGGCGGAGCGATCATCAACGAAGGCGACGTGCGCTTCAACGGTCCTGTCTCGTTTGTTGAGAACACGGCCGGCAAGATCGGGGGTGCCGTTTGCAACCTGAATACGCTGAACATGGCGGCGGAATCCACGTTTTTCAAGAATACGGCTGGAGTGGGCGGGGGGCTTTATAACGAAGGGATTGCTTCTCTGGGCAAGGCTTCCTTTATTGAAAACGCCGCTGCCGACGGTGGCGGAGCCGTATTCAACGTGCACCAGCTGACGTTTGCCGACGGAGCCGTTTTCTCCGGGAACAGCGCGACGGACGGCGGCGCCGTTTATAACGATTTCTCCGAGGATAAGGACGGCAACGCCGTGAGTGCGGGTTCCCTCGCATTCAACGGCGGAGCGCGCTTCACCGGCAATACGGCCAGCGGGCTTGGCGGAGCCATTTACAACACCCGTTCCATTACCCTCAATCCCGGCGCGGGGCAGGAGATCGTGTTCAACGGGAATACGGACTCCACGGGCTCGAACGCGATCTTCATGGGCGACGGTTCCAGTCTGGACATCACGGGAGACGGCAAGGTCGTCTTTAATGATACGCTGTCGTCTCAAAGCGCAACGCCGGCCCTGAAGAAGACGGGGAGCGGGGAACTGCTCCTCAACGCCTCAATGGGCGGCTTCCTGGGCACGGCCTCTTTCGAGGGCGGGCTTACGAGCATTGCCGAAAAGTGGCTCATCAAGAACCTGGTCACCATCGCGGGTGGCAAGCTGAAGATGCCCGAGTTCTCCTTTGCGCCGCAGGACGCGGAGAACGCCGTTACGGGCGGCAATCTGGTTCTGGCCGGCGGCATCCTGGAGACGGGGACAGGGCAGATCTTCGCCAACGGCCTGAATGCCGAAGGCGACGCCAGAAATCCCGGCTCCGTGAAGCTGAACGGAGACAACTGGAGCTTTGATTCCGGTTTGATTGCGTTCGACGACGCCAAGTACAACCTGACCTATGCCCAGGCCGCGGCCCTGTTGTTGGGAGCCAGCAACGTCGGGGCGGAGGCGTCCGGCTCGGGTTCCGCAAAGGAGATCACGTTCACCGGGACGTATGTGAACATTCCCAATCCGGGGCCCCTTTCTCCGTATTATTATACGGGGAACAAGTCCGATGCCGCTTCGGACGGAACCGTGGGAGGATGGCTGGACAGCTCCGGGGTTCCTATCGCGATCGCGGACGTCATCACCGTGAAGACGGACCCGGGGCAGGCGAGCGAGTACCGTTTCCTGTCCGGGGTCTATGACGGCAGCAAGACGTCAGATGCCAGCGACACGTATGCGTGTCTGATCCACGGCGGCGATTCCGGGGTGCGCGTCACGTCGGACGGGCCTCTGACCATCCAGAACTGGGGCACCGGGCTGATGCCTTACCACGCGTCGGTCGCCTCTTCGAGTGGGGAAATCCTTTTTGGCGACAACGTGTCGCTCCTCAACAACCATTCGGCCGGGGATGCCACCAAGGGCGGCGGGGCTATTTTCTCCAAGAAGGGCGTGGCGTTTGGTGACAATGCCGTCCTGTCCGGCAATTCGACCGCGCTGGCCATAGGCGGCGGAGGCTACGGCGGCGGGGCTATTTTCCTGGATGGAAAGGGCGCTGTCCGCTTCGGCAAGAATGCGGTCATTGCAAACAACGAGAGCTACCATTACGGCGGTGCGATATACAGTCTGGGCTCCGTGAGCATGGGAGAAGGGGCCATTGTCCGAGGCAATACGACTTCGTACATGGGCGGTGCGATTGCCGTAACCGGCGCGTTGAGCCTCGGAACCGGTTCCGTTGTGGAATCCAACCAGGCCCAGGCGGGCGGAGCCGTTTACTCCACTGGGCAGGTGAGTGCGACAGGCACGACGTTCAGAAAGAACGTGGCCACGTCGAACTACGGCGGCGGCATCTATAGCGCCGGGGGCTCGATAGTCCTCGTCGACTCCCGGATGGAAGAGAATAAGGCCGCGGGAGGCGGGGCCGTCCTTCTCGCCGGCGGCGGAACCGCGAGTGTCACGGACACGACGTTCGCCGCGAACACCGCCACGAACGGCGGAGCGTTCTTCATTGACAAAAACGGCATGCTGACGACTACTTCCGGCGAAGCGGGGAGTGACGCGGGCACGCTGTTCGAGGGGAACAGCGCAACCACGAACGGTGGCGCCGTTTATGTCCAGAACGGTACCGTGGATCTGGGAAGCGGAACGAGGCTGCAAGGCAACCAGGCCGTCAAGGGCGGAGCGATTTACGCACTGGGTGGCAAGGATGCCTCCGCGAAGCTCACGTTTGCCGACGCAGTCTTCGGAAAGAACAGCGGCACCTACGGCGGGGCTGTGTACTCGTCGGCGAGCGTTGGCGGTACGGTGAATGTAGCCGCCTCGGATGTGGTATTTGAGGGCAATACCGCCACCTCGGGCGGTGCCGTCTATTTGGGCGGCAGCGGCACCTCGGATATCGCGTTTACAGATGCCGTATTTAAGGAAAATCAGGCCAATACCGGCAACGGTGGGGCCATCTATTCGGGGATCAGCGGTAGTTCGAATCTCGCCATTGCGGACAGTAGCTTCGAGGGCAACAGCGCCGGCTATGGGGGCGCCGTATTCAATAACGGCCAGCTGGCCACTTCTGGCAACGTGGTCTTTTCCGGGAATAGGGCAACCTATGGCGGTGCCGTTTATAACTATTTTACCTCGACTACGGATGGTTCCCTCGTATTCAACGGCGGAGCGCGCTTCATCGGCAATACGGCCAGCGGGCTTGGCGGGGCCATTTACAACACCCGTTCCATTACCCTCAATCCCGGCGCGGGGCAGGAGATCGTGTTCAACGGGAATACGGACTCCACGGGCTCGAACGCGATCTTCATGGGCGACGGTTCCAGTCTGGACATCACGGGAGACGGCAAGGTCGTCTTTGATGATGCACTGTCGTCTCAAAGCGCAACGCCGACCCTGAAGAAGACGGGGAGCGGTACATTGCTGTTCAATGCCTCGATGGATGGTTTTCTGGGAACGGCTGCCTTTGAGGACGGGCGCACGGAAATTGCTCAGAAGTGGCTCATCAAGAATACGGTGACCATTACGGGCGGCAGATTGAAGATGCCTGCGTTTTCCTTTGTTGCCCAAGGTGAAGGGAACAATGTCGCTGGCGGCAAGCTGATCCTTGCTGGTGGCATCCTGGAGACCGGAACGGGACAGATCTTCATAAACGGATTGAACGCGGAGGGGGATAACAAGGATCCCGGTGCCGTAAAGCTGAGCGGAGACAATTGGAGCTTTGATTCTGGACTGATAGCGTTCAATGACGCTCTGTACAACCTTACGTACGCTCAGGCAGCGGCTGATTCATTGGGAGCGAACAACGTAGAAGCGGGTGAGGGGGCTGGCTCCACCTCCGCGAAGGAGATCACATTCATCGGAACGGGGTATGTAGATCCTGTCCCAGATCCGGTTCCTCCTGTGGAGCCTGACCCAGATCCGGTTCCTCCTGTGGATCCTGGCCCAGATCCGGTTCCCCCTGTGGAGCCTGACCCGACTCCCCCCGCTCCTGAACCGAAGCCCGATGAAGATCGCACGGGAAAGGTCTCCGTTGACGAATTGAACAACAACCACGCCAACAACATTGTTCTTGGCAATGTAACCATCACTACCGGCACAAGTTCGGATTCGGGCAAGGATTTCGTTGTCGGCGCGAGTGCGAAGGACGACAAGACGGACTCGATAAGCGGCAGCATTGGTGGGAAGAACATCGATCTCGGTTCCTCCGGTCGGAATATCTCCGTAGTGGGCGGTCATTATCTGACATTGGTTGGAGGTTCCTCCGATACGCCTTTGGTCACGGCAGGGGGAAATCCCGTCAATGTTCATGTAGGAGGTACTGGGGAAGGGGCATTCGGTGTGCTGAACCTTGGCACGCCGGTCATGGATTCCGGCGGCACGCTCTCGGGAAATATAGAAATCGCCGCGGCGAGCACCGTCAATGTCCGTGCGGGAACGCACGTCATCACGGGTGAAGCCAATGAAACCACCGGCACGGCGGACGTCGCCGGGATGAACAACAACGGCGGCACGATCAACATTGCCGAGGGGGCACATCTCCAATCGACGATACGTCAGACCGATGGGCAGACGAATGTTTCCGGCAAGCTGACTTCCGCTTCTGTCGAACTTTCCGGAGGTGCCCTGAATGTCTCCGGCGCTGTGGATTCTTCGTCCGTCACAGCCTCCAAGGGAGATATCAAGGTTGCGGGAACGCTGGCGGCGGACGTCTTGACCACATCTTCCGATGTCCAGTTCAACATCGGCGATCAAGGGAGCGCCGGTAGAGTGGTCGCCCGTCAGGCTCAGTTGCAGGGCGGCAGGGTATTCCTTGATCCCGCGTGGAAGGGCAATGATGCATTGGCTGATGCGTCGCACGGCGTCTTCACCTTTGTGAACAATGAAATAGACGGGTTGCTCACGGCGGGGCAGAATTCCCTGCTCGTGTTGGGTGACACGGATACCGGTTGGGCGCTGGACGCGTTCGGCAGATCCAGCCTCCAGTGGGGACAGAACGGCGTAACCGCCGCGCTGGCTATCCGGAAGCCGCAGACGTTGAACGGTACGCTAGGCGCGGTGATGGTGGACGGAACCAAGACCAGCGCTCCGGTATTGACTCCGAATACGGCGACTTTCGCTGACGGTTCTTTGCTGCTCATTGACGGGAGCGGTCTCAACGGCGCCGCGGCGTTGACGTCCCAGGGCGGGACGCTGAATGTGGATGCGGGCGCCAAGCTGCTTATCGACAACATCACGCAGGGCGAATACGCGATTACGTCCGGATTCTCGGTCAGCAACGTGCAGGGCTGGAACGGAGACAACCTTTCCACGCCGGATAATCTCATTGGGCTTGTGCTGGGCAAGGATGCCGACGGTTCGATGAAGGTACAGGCCACAGCCCGGCGCTCGTCCGATGTTTTCCGGGGGCTTTCCCTCGTCAACACGATGGATGCCATCTGGGGCAGGGGGCTGAACGACACCGAAAGCGGCAACATGGGCATCCGGTTCCTCTCTCGGGCGGTCAATGAAAACCATCTGCCCAAGGCGGACACGGTGCATACTGTTGACGGCGCGGCGCAGATCGCCGTGGCCGGAGGCGTGCAGGGTATGGCCGTCGCGGCGGCGGATGCCCCGGTTCGGGCGATTCAGGATCACGCGTCGCTTTCACATATGACCACCACGCGTGAAGGGGCCATTCGTAAGGACGGATTGAACCTCTGGATCAATGCCCTGTATGGAGCGGAACACGCGCGCAATTTGGGCGCGGGCTCTCTTGATGGCGGCTATAATGCCGATTTCGGCGGCATCGTCTTTGGCGGCGACTACGCGTTCGGCGATTTCCGGGTCGGCATGGCCCTGAACGCCGGAAGCGGTACGGCCCGTTCCCGTGGGGATTTCAACGCGACCAAGAATGATTTCGATTTCTGGGGCATGAACCTGTACGGGAGCTGGTCGCGGGATCAGTTCAATATCGTGGGCGATCTCGGTTATTCCGCCAACAAGAACGAGGTGAAGCAGGATCTGCCCGCAACCATGCAGCTCGGCCAGCTCAGGGCCGATGTGGATACGGGCGTGCTGACGGCGGGTCTGCGCGGCGAATACCGGTTCGAAACGGATTGGGCCGATGTGACGCCGCATGTCGGGGTACGATACTACAACCTGCGGACGGATGGGTTCACATCTCGGATCGACGATCACGACGTGTTCCGCGTGGGACGCGATACGCAGGAGATCTGGACATTCCCGATCGGCGTGAGCTTCAGCCGCGACTTTGAAACGTCGTCCGGCTGGAAGGTGAAGCCGAGGGCCGACCTTTCCGTAGCGCCCGCTGCGGGTGATCTCAAGGCGAAGGCCAAGGCCCGGGTGCCGGGCGTCGCGGCTTCCGATACGATCAAGGCCCGGATGATGGACAGCGTATCCTTTGACGGCACGCTCGGGCTTGAGGTGCAGAAGGACAACATCTCGTTCGGCCTCGACTACGGCATCCGCGCTTCGGAGCATAAGGCGGGACATGGCGTGAACGTGAGCTTCACCTACAAGTTCTAACCTCCCAATCAGAAACAGAAAGCCCGGCGGTCGGAGAATATTCCGGTCGCCGGGCTTTCTGTTTCTGATTGGGGGAAGAAGGAACCTCCCGGCCTTTGGGAAGCCGGGAGGCCCGCTTTTGGGGGAGGAGGGAGAATCAGAAGCGTCCGCGCAGGGCCTTTTCCATCCGGTCCATGGCGATGCTCAGGTTTTCATACGAATTGGCGTAGGAGATGCGGAGGTGCTCTTCATCCCACGGCACGATGGCAAGCCCCGCGTCAAGCAGAAATTCGGCGGCCTGCATGGGCGTTCCCAGACCGGGGATGCTTACCATGATGTAAAACGCTCCCTTGGGGCGCACGAAGGAAACGCCGGGCATGGCGGCCAGCCGGTCGAGCAGCATGAGCCGCCTGCGATCCAGTTCTTTTACCATATCCGCAATGTGTCCCTGCGGGCCGCGCAAAGCGGCGACGGCCCCCCACTGCGCATAGGTGCAGGGGCACATGGCGGAATACTGATGCGCGCAATAGATGGGGGCTATGAGCCGTTCCGGACCCGCCGCGTACCCGATGCGCGAGCCTGTCATGGCATAGGCTTTGGAAAAGCCGTTCAGGACGACGGTACGTTCGCGCATACCGGGCAAAGAGGCGATGCTGATGTGTTCCTCGCCGTCAAAGATGATCTTTTCATTGATTTCGTCGCTGACGACGATGAGATCATGCCTGATCGCCAGATCCGCGATGCCTTGCAGTGTTTCGCGCGGATAAACCGTTCCTGTGGGGTTTTGGGGTGAGTTGATGAGGATGAGCTTGGTCTTCGGGGTGATATGACGCTCCAGAACATCGGGTTCGGGCTGGAAGCCCTTGGCCTGTTCCGTGGGCACGAATACCGGGACGCCGCTCGCCATGTGTACGCAACTGCCGTAGCTCAGAAACGCGGGGGCGGGTATGAGCGCCTCGTCGCCGGGATTGAGCAGGGCGGCCATGCTCAGGTGCAGCGCTTCGGAGACGCCCGCCGTGATGACGATTTCGGTTTCCGGGGCGTAGCCGAGCCCGTTTTCGTCTTTCAGCTTGCGGGCCACTTCCTGCCGCAGTTCAAGGAGGCCGTAATTGGAGGTGTAGTGAACCTGCCCGTCGTCGACGGCCTTCTTGACGGCTTCGTTGATGTGCGGCGCGGGGAGGAAGTCCGGGCGGCCCATGACCATGTTGATGATGTCCTGCCCGGCGCGCTGTCGGGCTTCCGCCGCGTCGAAAAAGGCGCAGAGGCTGGAAAAGGGGATGTGTTCCGTGCGAAGTGCGAGTTGCATTGCGGTCTCCTTGAAGCGTGAGGAAGGGCTAGGCCGTCTGCCGGAATCCGGCGGGACAGTAGTAGCGTTGCAGACAGTAGACGATGGTGAAGAGGCCGATGCCCGCGAAGTCCCAGATATGGCCGGGAATGAACAGCAGGAGCGCGCCGCCCAGCAGCAGGAGGCGTTCGAGCAGCGTGGTCCGGCGCATCAGGTAGTTCTCCCAGACCGCCGCGAAAGCGATGAGGCCGAGCATGACGGTAACGAAGGTGAGCGCGATGTCGAACAGGCTCGACTGAAGCAGCAGCGCGGGGCGGTAGTAGAAGAGAATGGGAAGGATATACAACGCCTTTGCGTATTTGAAGGCCGTAAACATGGTCTTCATGGGGTCGGCGTTGGCGATGCCCGCGCCCACGATGGAGGCGAGGCCCACCGGAGGCGTGATTTCCGAGTCGATGCTGAACCACATCATGATGAAGTGGGCGGTCATCAGCGGAAAGCCCATATCCGCCAGCGCGGGGCCTACGGCAATGGCGGTGACGATGTAGGCCGGTCCGCTGGCAAGGCCCATGCCGAGGATCATGGAAATGAGGCCCACGAGCAGGATGGCGACGAGAGGGCTGCCGTTGGCGAGAGTCGTGAACAGCCACGAGAGCTTGAGCCCGACGCCCGTCAGGCCGACGAGCGAGAGGATGATGCCGATGCAACCCACGAGGCTGCCGATGCCGAGCGAGTAGCGCCCGCCGAGCACCATCGCTTCATACAGCATCTTGAAGTCGACCTTACGGCTTTTGATGCTGTGGATCACGATGAGGGTGATGATCCCGCCGAGCGCGGACATGCCCGGCGAATACCCGAAGGCCATGATCACGATGATGACCATGATGGCGACGAAGAAGTGCCACCCCTCGCTGCAGACGGTCCGGGCGGAGGGGATGTGATGATCCTTCATTTGCCCGATGTTGTGCTTTTTGGCTTCAAAATGGATGAAGGCCATCAGCGTGATGTAATACAGGATGATCGGGCCGGTGGCGACGGTCACGATGGTAAGGTAGGGGATCTGGGTGAATTCGGCCATAAGGAAGGCCACGGCGCCCATGATGGGGGGCATGATCTGCCCGCCCGTGGAGGCGGCGGCTTCGATGGCGCCCGCCACATGAGGCCGGTAGCCGACCTTCTTCATCATAGGGATGGTCAGCACGCCGGTGGAAGAGACGTTGGCCACGGCGCTGCCGGAGATGGAGCCGAGGAGCGCGCTGCCGATGACGGCGGCCTTGGCCGGTCCGCCCACGGTATTGCGGGTGAGCGCGAAGGCCAGACGGATGAAGAAATCCCCGGCTCCGGACTTTTCCAGAAAAGCGCCCATGAGGATGAACGGGGCCACGTACTGGATCATCATCTTGGCGGAAAGCCCGTAGTAGCCTTCCATGCCCGCATAGACCTGCGTGACCACCGCTTCGAGATCGAAGCCGCCGTGCCCGAAGTGCCCGGGGATGACGAATCCGTACAGCGAATAGAGGATGAGGACGATGGACACCAGCGTCAGCGACCAGCCGATGACCCTGCGCCCGACCTCAAGGCCGAGGAACAGCATCAGGCAGCCGAAGAAGATATCCATTTCCGTCAACATGCCCAGCCGCATGAAGCGATCCAGATATTCCCAGATGGCGTAGGCCGAACCGGCGATGCTGCCGATGATGAGCAGCCAGTCCACAAGGGAGACGTGGTTGACCTTCGGCTTTTTTTCGAAGGGGTAAATGACCAGCGTCATGCAGAAGACGGTCATGATGTAGAGGCCGTGCTTCCACATCACGTCGGCGCTGACGTAGACGGTCCAATAGATTATAAGCGCGGATATGGACGCAAGGCAGATATTGACGATCCGTTCCGGGGTGCCGGTAAAGACGCGTTCCTTTTCCTTGCCTTCTTCGGCAATAAGCGGCTCATGGAGAGGCGTTTCGTTCATGGTATTCCTCGGCAGGCTTTCCGTAAGGGAAGGGGGAAGGCGCCTCCGAGGCTCCCCGGAGGCGCCGAACGAATGTAAATCAATCCTTGATGAGGCCTATTTCGCGGAAATAACGTTCCGCGCCGGGATGCAGGGGGATGGGCTTGTAGCTGACGGCAAGGTTGGGGCTCATGCTCTTGAGCGCGGCGATGACGTTGCCCAGATAGTCGACGCCTTCCTGGCTGTAGACGGTCTTGACGATTTCATAGACAAGGTCGTCCGGCAGGTCGGCCCGGCAGGCGAACATGGCGCCCGTGCCCACGGTTTCGATGGGCTGGTCGATGCCGTTGTAGGCTCCCTTTTCGATGGTGGTAGGCAGGTATTGGGGGTACTTCTGCATCATGTCGGCGCGTGCTCCCGGCAGGAATTCGAGGATATGCACGGGACGCAGGATGGAGAGTTCGGAGATCTGCGGCGAGGGGATGGACGACAGTTCCACGGCGACGTCCACCTGTCCGGTCTTGACCGCTTCCATGGCTTCGCTGGCGGGCAGGAACAGCACCTTGCCGAAATCCTTCTTGGGATCAAGCCCATTGGCTTCGACCCAGCGGAAGAAGTCGAGATGCATGGTGCCGCCGGGAGCGCCCACGCTGAGGGTCTTGCCCTTGAGATCCTTGAAGGTGCGGATGCCCGAGGACTTGAGGGTGTAGGGCTGGGCGGCCTGCATGTACAGGATGCCCATGCCGCGCATGTTCCGATACTGCTTCTTGTAGGGGGCCTTGCCTTCCCACGCCAGTGGCGGGTCCTGCGTATTGAGCATGGCGAAATCGGCCTTGCCCTGCTCCAGCCTGTTGATGCTCTCCACGACGCCGGCGGCGGAGATCGCGGTAATGCTGATGCCGGGGATCTTTTGCGAGGCGAAACCCGCGATGCCGCTGCCTACGGCGAAAAAGCCTCCGCCCACGGAGCCGGTGGAGAAGGTGAGCTTGAGAGGCTCGGCCTGTGCCGTTCCGCCGCAGAAGGCGGTCAGGGCAACGATGAGAGCTGCCAGTGTACGCTTGAGCATGATGATCCTCCTGAGAAACGCGGTTTGACGTGAATGAGAAAACCGGGTGGCTGCCTTGGCCTGCTGGAGGTGGACGAAATCTCGCCCTTCATGAATCTTTAAGTGTATACTACTGGTAATATCACAAAGCTGTAAAGGTTTTTTAGCTACTTTTTATTCAGTTTTTTCAAAAAGATATATTCTTATATTCGGCAAGGGGAGAAGACCCCGGCCGATATTCCGGCGGGTTCCCGAAAGGCTTGGGAGATGGTGCGTCAGCCCTTTAGGATGGGCCCGCGGGGAGGAAGCGGCCGGGAAGGGCTCCCGTGATTTCGCCGCGTTTGCGGATGATTTCCCCCGGCGGAGGACGGTCACGGGACCGCCGAGGCATTGTCTGCCCATAAAGATGCTGGAACCCACCACGAGATGGGGATTGCGCTCGGGTACGGTCCGGGGCCATCCCGGATCGACAAGAACCATATCGGCGTCGGAACCGGGCCGCAGTGTTCCTTTTTGCGGGTAAAGTCCGAATGTTTTCGCCGGATTCTGGCTCATGATCCTGACGAAATCCGTGACGGCGATGCGCCCCCCTGTTGATGCCCTCATCCCACGTCACGCCGAACGGGGTTTCCACGCCGGGCGTGCCGTGCGGAGCCCTGTCCCCGGCGATGAGTATGCCCAGCGCCCTGAGTGCGCCGGAATCAACGATGATACCGTTTTTGACAAGCACTGTTCGCATGGGATCCCCCGCTTGTTGCAGAACCGGTTCAAGGCCGGGAAACGTCAACACCCCATGCCGCCTTGATCCAACAATCCGAAGTGCGCGGATAGGAAAACCTTTTTGGGAACCAACCGTCTTGGCTCCGCCTTTCGGAAACCGCCTCGAGAGGGCCACTCCCTGATCGCCCTGTCGGGCCCCGTACCCGTCATGACGCCGTTTCCGACGACGAACGCCCCGTTCTCCAGAACATGGGGCATCCCGGCGGGATGGACGCGGGGATTGTCGCAGCCGTTGGTGTCCAGCACGGTCCGCTCGTTGAAGGCCACGAGATCCGCGTCAAATCCGGGCAGGGTGACGCCCTTGTGCGCCAGCCGGATCTTGCGGGCCGGTTAGCGAAGTCATCTTGCGGATGGCCTCTTCCTGCGACAGCACACCCAGTTCGCGCGCGTACCTCCCCAGAATATGGGGATAGGTCGCATAGGGGCGGGGGACATGCCGTCCAGCCCGAGGTTTTCGGTGGCCACGCCCTGCATGGTTTTGCAGTCGGTGGGTTCGCCGGAAAGCAGCGGACGTTCGGAATGGCTGTGCCCGTCGACGAAGCCGGGGCAGAGGATGCCGCCTTCCAGAACGATCGTGTGCCGGGAGAGTGGCTTGGTGGTGCGGGGGAGCACGGCGGCGACGAAGCCGTCCTGCACACCGAGGGAACCCCAGAACCACGGGGTGCCCGTGCCGTCCACGATCCGGGCGTTGCAAAAGAGCGTATCAAACATGGGATGCCTCGCAGAAAGAAGGGGAAACGGCCCGGAGCGGCGGGGGGAGCCGCCGATCCTGTCCGTACGGCCCGCCGGGAATTATGGGGGCGGGCCGTGCGGGGGGATGCCCTACAGCCCGAAGGAACGCCCGGCGTCGAAGGCCCTGACGTTCAGGTCGCGTACCTTGGGGGCGACGGTGTCCGCCACGGCGGAGCGCCAGACGTCCCCGTCCCCGCCCACGAGCAGGGACAGCTTGCCCATGATGATGCTGTTGAATACACGGGCGTTGCCCATATCCACGGCCATGGGGGTGGCGGGGAGGACGTGAAGCGCGGCGCAGCGTTCCCGCATGGTGTTCCGGATGCCTTCCACGGCGGGGTATTCGGCCTGACCCGAGCTGACCGCCACGGGATCGATGCGCCAGTCGTTGGCGAGGATCACGGTGTCCGGGTTGGTGTAGGCCATGCGGCGCAGCCCTTCGAGCCATTCGAAGCTGATGTAGTAGTCGGCGGAGCCTTCATCGATCATGGGCGCGCGGACCTTGCCGCCCCAGATGATATGGCTGACCACGGAGCCGCCGCGCACGGCCAGCCCGAGGATGTCGGATTTCTTCGCGTCGTAGCCGAGCCGCAGCCCGACCTCGGCGAGCACGTCGCTCGCCAGAATGGTTCCCTGTCCGCCGACGCCGGTGATGAGAAAACGGGTTGTTTGCATGAAGGGGCTCCTATGCGTTTTCCGGGCCGGAGATGGCCTGTACGGGACAAATCTGTGAGCAGACGCCGCAGCCGACGCAGGTGACTGGCTCGATGCGGGCCTTGCGTTTTCCGGTTTTGGGATGGACGGCGTCGGAGAGTACGACCGAGGGGCAGCCGCTCTGGATGCACTTGCCGCAGGCGATGCACTTGTCGGCATCCA
>OJRV01000230.1_pt1 | contig 76284 bp, 67 predicted proteins | sample 1599241 | NCBI WGS metagenome assembly OJRV01 (sample SAMN04168656, study PRJEB22393) | human gut metagenome | biome: human gut microbiome; feature: stool | host: Homo sapiens | collected 2014-03-17 | reverse complement strand
CTTGCATGTGTTAAGCACGCCGCCAGCGTTCATCCTGAGCCAGGATCAAACTCTCTGATAAAATGTTTGATTCATTTACTCAAGACAACCGTTTGGCTATCTCTCGTTTTTACTGCTTTTGGTTTGTTTAAACCGTTCTTTAAATGTAAAGAAATTTTCGAGAATCGTATGTGTTTCACTGTTTAGTTATCAAGGTTTGTTGTGTCTGTCTCTCAGACAGCTCGTTTATTTTATCTCATCTCTTTTTGTTTGTCAAGCACTTTTTTAAGTTTTTTTCAAACATTTTTGAGTTAAGATTTTGTTGTCGTTTTGTTGACGACTTGGATACTTTATCATATCTTCTGTCTTTTGTCAACTACTTTTTTATTTTTCTGAAAGCAGATATATTTATCTGTTTCTTAAAAACAATTTGTTCCTAACAACTCTGATAGAATAGCATTTTTTCCATTAGCTGTCAACATGTTTTTTACATAAATTTCATTTTTTTCTGAAAAACGTATTTTTTCGCCAAAAACCGCATTTCACAGACATGGTCACCACCTGTATCCTGGTGCTTTTCCGTCTGCAAAATGCGGTTTCTTTTACCCACCATAAAATATTCCTGTAAAAATACGGATAAAAATATTTTTATCATAAAGAAAATCCAGTACTGTATCACCCCGGATCAGTCCCAGACCCTTTTGCCCTATTTCCGTGTTGCATAAAATCGTAAGTACCAGCATTCCGACCCATACAAAAACAATACACTTCATGCCTCCTACTACGGCGCCGGCTATTTTGTTGATCCCACGGATGACCGGCAATCTTGCCAGGAGATCCATGGCATACGCCAGCACATGGATCAGGATTGAGGAAAGTATGTATGATACCAAAAAAGAAAGACAGTTCACTGCTACATTGGCCAGATATCCGGAAATATACCCTGCAAATGTATTAACCGCCAGATATTGATACACCAATGCCGTATTATTTTCTGTTATTCCCTTCTGGAGGAGATCCGGAATATCCATACTGCTGATCAACGCCTTCTGTTCCTCCTCATCCATGGTTTCTTTTCCATCTGCCAGAGAATCCACAAATGATCCGCTGGCAGTCTGGATTTTTTCATAAACAGACGTATTCTCACGTATGAACTGATTCACATAAGGATTGATCAGCCATACCAGAGCAACGGAGATCAGAACAAGCAATGCAGATACTACTTCTTTTACAAAGCCATGCCTGTATCCATCCACCATGGAAAAGGCAAGCAGGACCAGCACAGCCAGTCCAAGCCATGTCCAGTTCATATCTGCCCCCTTAACTGAATTTTATGGTGCTGACGCCTGTATCCAGTACCATAAGATATTTATTCCATCCGATCTTAAAGAAATCCCGGATCGTTCCATCTACATTTCCGGCATATTTCTGTACGCCACGGTTGTTCATTACGCAGATCTGCGAGCTGTTATACATGATGATATTATCTCCGCTCATTTTTATAGTCGTATATGGAATATTGAAATTTTTACGGAATTTCAGCTGTCCGCTCATACTATAAACTTCCATTGTATACAGATCATCTTTATTATTGTTTTTAAATACCAGGCCAATCCTGTCATCACTGAAAAATGTACTTACGATCTCCTGTTTTACATTGACTGTTTTGCTTTCTTTGGGAATCTGGCTTCCCTGGTAAGTAGAAAATCCATCATCTCGCAAAGCAATATACTTACTGTCACTGATACATTCCACCTGCGGGATCACTACATTCTCATAGGTATAACCACTTACGATCCGATCATCCTCATTCTGCCCTACATCCCCATAATTATAAAATGCCACATAGCTGGTAGTCTTGCTTCCATCAACATACTGGAATGTTACCATCATCACTCCGTTATCAGACACTGCTACATCCATGGGATATCCCGGATCATCGATCTTAGTCAGATTTTCCGCAACCAGACTGCCATCCGGATTATAAAAATTGATCCAGGTATTATCATCATTGTCCAGGATCACTGCAACCATTCCATTCGATGCAATCCGCACTTTTACAATAGCATAAGATGTTGTTACAGTTCCGGTCACACCTTTTTTGTCGCAGATATAAAGCGATGTTCCCTCGCTGTCTGCAACAACCGCCCTGCTTCCATTCACATCTGCAATAGGATTCTGCATTGTATAGGTTTCATTCCAGATCGTATTCATGCTGTTGTCCACAACAGATACTCCATCCGGACTGTATCTCAGGATATCTCCATCCATGTCCACATACTGTGTGGACACAACATCTTCCTGTTCGCTTGTATTTAATACTTTATAGCTGTGATAGCTTCTTTTTTCTGCATAGAGAAAAACCAGGCAGACTGCAGTAGCGATCACTGCCGCTGTGATCACCTTTTTTCCCTTTCTTGAAATCCTTCGGCGATGAGAAGTTCTCCCGTAGTGAGCGCCTTCCTGTGCAGCCTGTTCCTGTGCAAGCCTGGCTTTTTGCCTCATCAGCTTTTTACGCTTTTGTTTTTTCTGTATTTTTTTTATGATATTCACAACCGTATCCCTTACCTTAAGTATTTTATTTTGTAATTGGTTTTCCAGTTATTATAGCACACTCCATCAGGGTAGTACAATTACCTGCCCGGGATAAATGATCTCATTGGCAGAAATTCCGTTTAATGCACAGATCTGTTCCATCGCCGCTACAGTGCCATAGCGGTTCAGACTGATCTGATACAAGGTGTCTCCCGGGCGGATCACATAAGTTTCCCCTGGATTTTCTGCAGCCACTGAAGTCTCTTCTGTTTTTTTCTCTTCTGTTTTATTATCCTTTTTTTGCGTTGCTTCTGAAACAGACTGTTTTTTTGACCTTCGAGGTTCCGGTGTTATTGAGATTTTTTCTCTTTTCTGCGTGGTTTCCGTCGGGACCGGAGTTCCCCGCACAACTTCCTGCGTTTGTACCGGTTTTTGTGTCTGCACCGGTTTCTGCGTCTGCACCGCCTTTGGCGAAACCGATACACTCCGCACCGGTTCTGTTACTGCAGGTGTTATCTGCACCACCGAAGCAGAAGCGGCGCGATAATCTTCCGGAACCTCTGTTTTTTCCTGCTGATTCCGATAAAAGCCCACTCCAGCCACAAGAACTGCCAGTGCCAGACACACCGTAGCCGCATAAGAAAAAACAGAAGTTTTCTCTTCTCCCCGTTCCTCCGGATTTTTACTGTCTATGATCTTTCTGAAATTTCTGACAGCCCTGTCCTCCACTTCCTCGGATGCTTCTCCGCCCTCTTTCTGGCTGCGTTCGATCATATACGTCTGCATCTGAGAATTTTTCTCATAATAAATATAATACCCGCTCAGTTTTGCCATCATGCCGCCATCATAACGGAAAAAGGCATCCTCCCGTTCTCCAGGATCCATCAGCATCAGGATCTTTTCCCCTCCGAAATGTCTGAGATGTACTTTCACAAAAAGCTCCGTGATCTCCATTGCTATCTGAGGCTGTGCAAAAAACCATCCCACGATCTCCTGCTCCGGAAAATACTGATCCTTATCCTCCTGCAGTTTCTGCCAGAGTTTTTCCGAAAAGTCAATATGTTCTGCCGCAGCCTCCATGCCGTCTGCTGCAATGGCACCTTTTATAAAAATACAGGTCATATCTGCAGTCCATTGAATTTCACCTGTAAGTACCGCCACACTTCCCTGGCCTTCCGGCTTTTCATCTTCTGCCAGGCTGCAGAGAAATGTGTATACATAATCTTCTATATAAATCCTGTAATCTCCGTTCGCCAGCCCGATCTGCCTTACATTTCTAGGCATGGAAAACGATTCCTGGGCGGCTTCCTGTTCTGTTGTGTCCTCCTTATAAATGACTTCTATCATCTCATATCACTCCTTCTGTCCAAGCATAGCACAGTAAAAATGCGGATTTTAGCAGAATGTAAGAGTCTGTCCACAGAATTTAGCGACAGATTCCGCACCATGCATATTTTTCCTTTTTTCAGGATATGATAGAGTGAAAAAAGAATCGAGGTTTCTCATGGCTTTTTACATTGATGCCGGAAAAAGCGGTTCATCCGGCGAGATTGCTTATCTTCTGAAAAAATGCATTCTTCACTGTCCCAAGAAATGGACTGAGATCGTGTTTTTATGCATTGGTAGTGATCGTGTTACCGGAGATTGTTTAGGCCCATATATCGGACACCTTCTTCATCCTCATGAAACCGGACATATTTTTGTCTACGGCACTCTTTCCTGCCCGGTCCATGCCCTGAACCTGGAAAAAACTTCATCGCTTATCACAAGGCTTCATCCACACGCCCTTGTAATCGCCATAGACGCTTCTCTTGGACAAAAAAAACACCTGGGCTATGTGACCATTGGAAATGGTGCACTTTACCCAGGTGCTGGTGTTCAGAAAGATCTTCCACCTGTAGGGGACATCCATATCACCGGCATTGTAAATACTGCCGGAATCATGGAGCAGCTTACCCTGCAGACTACCCGGCTCTCCACCGTGGTAGCACTTGCAGATGTGATCGCCTGCGGGATCCTTAAGATACTTCCTGCAGAAACAGACTTATCCCCTGTTGATCTTGATTATGCGAACTCCTTGATCTGCTTATAGATACCCTCTGCATCGAGACCGTATTTATGAAGAAGCTCTAATGCCGGACCGGACTCACCGAATACATCATGGATTCCGATACGTTTAACCGGTACCGGTGCCTTCTCAGCCAGGCACTCGCATACAGCTCCGCCAAGACCGCCGATGATGGAATGCTCCTCAACAGTTACAACCTTGCCGGTTTCTTTGGCAGCTGCAACAACAAGGTCCTCATCCAGAGGCTTGATGGTATGGATATTGATCACTTTTGCATCGATTCCGTCTGCTGCAAGCTTCTCAGCTGCTTCAAGAGCCGGTGCAACGCAAAGTCCGTTTGCGATGATGGTAAGATCTTTTCCCTCGCGGAGAACGATGCCCTTACCAAGCTCAAATTTATAATCCGGTCTGTCATTGATAACCGGAACAGCAAGACGTCCGAATCTCATGTATACCGGTCCCTGATGCTCGTAAGCAGCAGCAACCATAGCTTTTGCTTCGATATCATCAGAAGGACTTGCAACGACCATGCCCGGAATCACTCTCATCAGGGCAAAATCCTCCAGGCACTGATGTGTGGCGCCGTCTTCACCTACAGAAATACCGCCGTGAGTTGCTCCGATCTTTACATTCAGCTTCGGATATCCGATGGAGTTACGAACCTGCTCATAAGCACGTCCTGCTGCAAACATTGCAAAAGTACTTGCAAAGGGAACCTTACCTGTGGAAGCGATTCCTGCCGCAATACCCATCATGTTGCACTCTGCGATACCGCAGTCAATGTGACGCTCCGGGAATTCTTTTTTAAACATACCTGTCTGTGTAGCTGCAGCAAGGTCAGCGTCAAGAACGATAAGATCCTCGTGTTTTTTTCCCAATTCTATGAGGGCACTGCCGTAGCTTGCTCTCGTTGCGATTTTCTTTACTTCTGACATAATGCTTCACCTACCTTCTCCAGATCTTCCATTGCCTGTGCATACTGCTCGTCATTCGGAGCTTTTCCGTGCCAGCCTACTGCGTTCTCCATGTAGGAAACGCCTTTACCTTTTACTGTTTTCATGATGATAGCTGTCGGCATACCCTTTGTAGCTCTTGCCTCATCAAAAGCAGCCTTCAGCTGATCCATATCGTTGCCGTCCGCAACATTGATCACATGGAAATTGAAAGCTTCAAATTTCTTGTCGATCGGATACGGGGAGCATACATCTGCAATGTCACCATCGATCTGAAGTCCATTGTTATCTACGATCACAACCAGGTTGTCCAGTTTACGGAAGCCTGCGAACATAGCTGCCTCCCACACCTGGCCTTCCTCGATCTCGCCATCACCCAGCAATGTATATACTCGATAGTCATCATTACTGAGTTTGGCAGAAAGAGCCATACCTGCTGCTGCAGAGATTCCCTGGCCAAGAGAACCACTGGACATATCAACGCCCGGAATATGCTTCATATCCGGATGTCCCTGAAGATAGGAGCCCAGATGACGAAGTGTTTTCAGATCCTCTTTTGGAAAATATCCTCTCTCTGCAAGTACAGAATAGAGTCCCGGTGCTGTATGTCCTTTGGAAAGGACAAAACGGTCACGGTCTGCCTTCTTAGGATCCTTCGGATCGATGTTCATCTCTTCAAAATATAAATAGGTGAACACGTCTGCTGCAGAAAGGGATCCGCCCGGATGGCCGGCCTTTGCTGCATGGACTGCTGTTACGATATCCTTGCGGACTTCGTTGGCAACTTTCTGAAGTTCTAACTTATCCATGTTATTAATGTCTCCTTTTTAGTGCCCTGCTGTTCACAGGGAATTTGTATATAAAAGAGGTTTCGATCACTCACCGAATACTGCCTTGTAATCAGCCTGGAATTTAGCGATACCTGCATCTGTCAGCGGATGATGTGTCATCTGCTCAATTACCTTGAACGGTACCGTAGCGATATCTGCGCCTGCAAGTGCACATGCAGTTACATGCATTGGATGACGAACGCTTGCTGCGATGATCTCTGTCGGGATATCTGCAACTGCAAACATCTCAGCGATCTGCTGGATCAGCTCAACGCCATCTGTGGAGATGTCATCCAGTCTTCCAAGGAACGGAGATACATATGTAGCACCTGCTCTTGCTGCAAGAAGTGCCTGGTTAGCAGAAAAGATCAGAGTAACGTTTGTCTTGATCCCCTCAGAGGAAAGAACCTTAACTGCCTTCAGTCCCTCTGTTGTCATAGGAATCTTAACAACCATGTTCGGATGGATGGCTGCGATCTCACGTCCCTCACGGATCATTCCCTCTGCATCTGTTGTGGTAGCTTTAACCTCACCGCTGATCGGTCCGTCAACGATCGTTGTGATCTCTTTGATCACCTCGTTGAAGTCTCTTCCTTCTTTGGCGATCAGAGACGGGTTTGTTGTAACTCCACAGATAACTCCCATGTCATTTGCTTCTCTGATATCCTCTACTTTAGCTGTGTCGATAAAAAATTTCATTGTTTTTTCCTCCTGTTTACGTTCGTTCTTTTTCTTGATGATTCTATTATAACAAACTCATTGCGGGGGTCAAGGCACCTGTTTTTTATTAATAAATATTTTATTAATAAAATAACATTTTATTAATAGTGCCTGTCAATTTTTTCACCCAAAACAGCTTCTTTCCATTTTCCTCAATTCGAATATCGCCGTAATTATCGTAGCTAACAAGGTTTCTATTCAAATGTGTCATGGAAACTCTCTCTATATATTATTATTAATAATTTTTGCGCTATTATTTATTTTTCTGTTCATCAGACTGGTTTCTGTCCAGTCTTGCATACCCCGTCGTGCGGCGCGTGATCAGCTTCGGGGTATATTCGATATTATACAGGCTGGCAGGTCTTTCATCCAGGTAAAATTTATCATTCATGTCGATCTTACGGATGATGATGTCACAGGCATCTCTTCCCTTCAGCGCAACAAAATGATCAATGGTTGTCAGGGAGATCCTGCGAATGCCGGAATAAAAAATATTGTCGCACCCTATGACAGAAACATCCTTCGGAACGTGTATCCTCATTTCATGCAGCGCATCAATGGCGCCTATGGCCATCATGTCATTCTGTCCTGCGATAGCCGTAAATTTCTGTCCTTCCTGGAGAAGCTCCATAGTCAGCTCGTAGCCCATGGCATACTCGGAATCCATCCGCGGGATCTTTCTGTCATTGGACTCATCTGCCGCCTTGATGAGCACATGATCCTTTTTTCCCTCTTTTTCAAACTCGCGGACAAAACCCTCCACACGCTTGGAGCGCTGCCACTGCCGTCTGGTAAGTGGCGGCGTGATAAATGCCACATCCGTGTGCCCCAGATCAAGAAGATGTCTGGCCATCAGCCTTCCTACCACTGTGTTGTCCTGATTGATAGCATCTACCGTGGTTGTTTTTTCCTTGTTGCTGATGATGACCAGCGGTGTTTCTTTTGCAATCTTTTCTACCTGATGCTGGAAATCCGGATGAGGATTGCAGGTATAGATGATCCCTGCCGGCCGCATGGTCTGCATCATACGGAGATATTTTTCTTCCAGCCCCGCATCGCGCTGGGTGTTGCAGATAAATACCCCATATCCCTGCTCATTGGCCACAGCCTCGATCCCCTGAAGCAGCAGTACATAATAGGGACTGGTGAGTGTGGGGCAGAAAACAACGATCAGCTTTTCTTTTCTGTCAGCTTTGTGTTTCCGACGTCCGGGAAGCTCATAGCCAAGCTCTCTGGCCGCCTGCTCCACCCGCTCTACAGTTTCTCTCGAAAAAGAAACATTATATTTCCGGTTCAGCACCATGGATACCGTTGCCTGGGAAACTCCTGCGCGTGCTGCCACATCCGATGAGGTTGCTTTCTTTTTTGCCACCAGTCTCACCTCCTTTATAACCTGGGGAAATTTCCTGGCTGCTTATCACTTTTTGCAATCCCTCAGGGAATTTTTCACCTGATCCGGTTATAGTTCCACTCTTCCTTCCAGTGCCCGGAGAAGTGTCACCTCATCAATATACTCCAGATCACCGCCCACCGGAACTCCGCTGGCGATACGGCTTACTTTGATCCCGGTCGGTTTGATCAGCTTACTGATGTACATAGCTGTCGTTTCGCCTTCAAGACTGGAATTGGTTGCCACAATAACTTCCTTTACATCCCCCTGAAGGCGCTTCATCAGTTCCTTCAGTTTGATATCATCCGGCCCGATCCCAAGCATCGGGGAGATTGCACCATGAAGTACATGATATACACCGTCAAATTTACCTGTTTTCTCATATGCTGCCAGATCCCTGGTATTCTCAACCACCATGATCGTGCTGTGATCCCTTTTGGGATTGGCGCAGATCGGACAAAGCTCCTGATCTGTCAGCGTGTAACAGCACTTACAGTACTGAACATTCTGCCTTGCATCGGTAATGGAGGCGGTCAGCTGCTCCACCTGGTCCTTCGGCATATTCATGATATGAAATGCAAGACGCTGGGCAGATTTGGCTCCGATCCCCGGAAGATGGGAAAGCTGCTCAATAAGTTTATTGATATGGCTGCTGTAATATTCCATCAGAAAGGAAGACCTCCGCCAAGACCGCCAAGGCCGCCTGTGAGTTTGGACATCACTGCTGCTGACTCGGACTCAACCTGACGGAGCGCCTCATTTGTTGCTGCCGCGATCATGTCCTCAAGCATCTCGATATCATCCGGATCTACCGCTTCCTCGGAAAGTGTGACCTTTGTTATTTCACGTTTACCGGAAACTGTAACGGAAACAGCTCCGCCGCCTACTGTTGCTGTAAACTCTTTTTCCTCAAGAGCTTTCTGGTTTTCTTCCATCTGACGCTGCATTTTCTGCGCCTGTTTCATAAGATTATTCATGTTTCCCGGCATACCCATGCCAGGAAATCCACCTCTTTTTGCCATAATACTTTCCTCCTGTTTTTTGTTTACGGATTTATGACTCCTCATCCGGGTCTTCTTCCACTACGATATCCATGTGGATATTCTCCCGAAGTGCATCGTCTACTGTGATCTGCGCGAGATTGGTGTGCTGATGTTTGTTGGCTACCAGCATATGTATCTCCACGCTCTTGCCTGTCCGGGCAACAATAATGTCCTGAAGCTCTTTCTTCGCCTCCGGATTGTCTACATAATTCATCCCCAGAAAATCCTGGAATTCCACATAAAGGATGGGATCTCCTGTTTCTCCGTTATACTTGGGGACTGCACGCTGCAGGGACTGCTTGAAAAGTCCGGTAGTCTGACCCACGATGGCACGCCAGCCTGCCACGATCTTCTGAAGATCCTCAGGAGCTGCCTTCTGTGGTTTCTGCTGCTGTACCGTTGCTGTACCGGTCACTGCCGCCCCCGGTTCCCCGGCTCCACCGGCCTCGCTCTCCCGAACGATCACCTGCTGCACAGGCCGTTCCTCCATCTGTTTTTCCAGGACACGAAGCCTGTCAAGAACAGAGTCCAGATTTGTCTCCATGGCCGGTCTGCACAGCTTGATCAGTGCGATTTCCACCAATACACGCTTCTGGCTTGCAAAACGGATCTGATTGGACAGATCGGAAAAAATACGAATGTAACGCATCAGCGTCTCCACATCTGTCATCCCGCTCTCTTCCTTCAGAAGCTTCAGATTCTCAGAAGAAACATCAATGGCTTCCTCCGGATTTTCGGAAGTCTTCACAAGCAGAAGATTTCGCATATACCAGGTAAAATCTGATACAAACTGTCCCAGCTCCCGGCCGCCTGTGATCAGGTCCTCCAGCACATGGATGGAACCTGTCACATCGCCGGAAAGAACCTTTCGGAGAAGTCTGCTGAATACCTCTGTATCCACAGCTCCCAGAACATCCAGGACTTTATCATAAGTAAGCACCTGTCCCAGATAAAAGGAAATACACTGATCCAGAAGACTCAGGGCATCTCGCATGGACCCGTCGCCTTTTTTTGCCACATAGCGTACAGCCTTCTCCTCTGCTTCCACCCCTTCTGCTGTCAGAAGCTCGGAAAGTCTGGCAGCAATGGTATCAATGGATATCCGGTGAAAGTCATAGCGCTGACATCTGGACAGTATTGTGATCGGTATCTTGTGGGCCTCTGTAGTCGCCAAGATAAAAATAACATAAGAAGGCGGCTCCTCCAATGTTTTCAGAAGAGCATTAAATGCACCTGTTGAGAGCATATGCACCTCATCGATGATATAAACCTTGTATTTGCCCTCTGTTGGACGATAAGCCACTTCCTCACGGATCTCACGGATGTTATCAACACCGTTGTTGGAGGCTGCATCGATCTCGATCACATTCATGGCAGTTCCCGCCTGAATGGCCTTGCACATGGCACATTCATTGCAGGGGCTGCCATTTACAGGATGTTCACAGTTTACTGCCTTCGCCAGGATCTTTGCAACCGTAGTTTTTCCGGTACCACGCGTTCCGCAGAACAGGTATGCGTGTCCGATACGGTTCGCCTTGATCTGGTTGGTCAGTGTTGTCACAATATGGTCCTGTCCTTTTACATCGTCAAAATTGTCGGGACGAAATTTACGGTAAAGAGCAGTATAACTCATAAAACTCTCCTTCTCTTCGCCACAGTCGCCGCGGAAAGACTCCCGCGGCGGCCAGATGACTCATAATTCATTAATCGCCAAAACTGATTCCGATCTGTTTGGCTGCTTTTACAAGCTGATCCTTTGGAGATACCATCTTCAGCTTGCCTGCGCATTCAGCAAGAGGAACCCTCTTGATCTTGCCGTTGATGACACCGATCATAACACCGTATTCCTCATCCATGATCGCCTGCGCTGCACCGGCACCGATCCTTGTGGAAAGAACGCGGTCATATGCACATGGCTCTCCGCCTCGCTGCATATGTCCCGGAACTGTGATACGTACCTCACTTCCGGTCACCTGCTGGATCTGGTCTGCGATCTCATAGGATACAGACGGATATTTCTTCGCTCTTTCCGCAAGCTTTTCTTTGTATTTTTTCTTCGGAAGCTCTGCATCTTCTTTTGAGATAGCTCCCTCAGCTACTGCAAGAATGGTAAAACGCTTGCCTGCCTTGTTACGCTTCTGGATGGCTTCTACAACCTTATTGATATCATATGGGATCTCCGGGATCAGGATCACATCTGCTCCGCCTGCAACACCGGCATTCAGTGTAAGGCTTCCGACCTTATGTCCCATGATCTCAACAATAAATACACGTCCATGAGATGCAGCTGTTGTATGGATGCAGTCAATGGCATTTGTTGCGATCTCCAGAGCGCTCTGGAAGCCAAAGGTCATATCTGTACCCCAGATATCATTATCAATGGTCTTCGGAAGATGGATGATATTCAGGCCTTCCTCGCGGAGAAGATTGGCGGTTTTCTGCGTTCCGTTTCCGCCGAGGATCACAAGACAGTCAAGACAGAGCTTATAGTAAGTCTGTTTCATGGCCTCAACCTTGTCCAGTCCCTTCTCATCCGGAACCCGCATCAGTTTGAATGGCTGTCTGGATGTTCCGAGAATAGTTCCGCCCTGAGTCAGGATTCCGGAAAAGTCCCTGGCTGTAAGCATACGGTATTTCCCGTAGATCAGTCCCTTATATCCGTCATCAAATCCATAAACCTCAAGGTTCTCAACGCTGTTGCTCAGACCCTTTACAACGCCTCTCATGGTTGCGTTCAGTGCCTGACAGTCACCACCGCTTGTCAGCAGACCGATTCTTTTAATCATAGCGTCCTCCATTCTATGCCCTCTTATGTGCACATTTTATTTGTTGCTGTCTGCATATAAGACAGATATTCCACCTGACGTATTTCTGCAGAACAACTACTGTATCCTCTCTTTTCACAGAGTTTTACACAATATAATATTATAAAGCATTTTCAGGCAGTGTACAATAGCCAAAAAAGCACGAAAACAGCGAGTGTATTGATTGACTTTACCTGTATCTCATCGTAAAATAAAATTATCAGTAACTTTCGTATGTTTACAGAAAATTTTTACCAGGAAAGGAGCGTCCTATGAAAAAAATCCTCAAAAAACTATCCTGCGCTTTATTAGCCGCAGCCATGGTATGCGCCATGACTCCTCTCGCCGCCAGTGCAGCGATCAATTATTCCAAAACCCGGATCGTTTATATGCCCACATCCGGAAAGGACTTGGGATACGATGAGATCTCGATCAGCAATATTCCTGCTAAACAGAACATTCTCAAATCCAATGTTAAAGTGGTCAGCGGCGGTTCTGTGATCGCACTGGACTCCTTCGGTTCCAGCAGCTTCAAAAGTACCACGGAGGCTTTCCGCAAGGGTGCAAAACCGTACACTCACTCCGATCATTTCTACAATATCGGTTTTGCCGTTAAAAAGCCCGGAACTGGAAAGATTTCCTTCAAGGTCGGAAACAAAACCTATACTTCCACCATCAAGGTGCTTCGTTATGTCAACCCGTTGAAATCCGTCTCCATCACAGGTGTAAAAGGCAATCTTGCCGGAAAATTCAAAAGCTCCGGCCATAACGCCTTTCGTTACGCCAACAAGGCACAGAAGAATGCTGTCATGAAATGCACCGCTGCAAATGGCTGGAAGATCACAGGCGTTTCTTTCAACAACAACCGGACCCATACACAGTATAGTACCAATTACAACGCCCCTAACAGCGGGGCTTCTTCTTCCACGCTCCGTATCGGAAATCTTTCCGCGAAGCAGTCCGCCTATATCAGCTTCACCCTTCGCAACACCAAAAACGGGGCGGTACAGTACTGTACACTTAATATGAACTGATTTATTTCGGTCTGTACCTTGACAAATCCGGTTTCAGAGTCTATAATTAAATTCCGCGCAGCCGGGGAGATAGCGGTGCCCTGTACCTGCAATCCGCTACAGCAGGGGTGATGCCAATCTGAGGCTTGTATCTTGCAGAGCAGCCCTTTATAAGTGGCGTTGACGTCTGGGTCTTACGCAACAGGAATCTGTGAACCGTGTCAGGGCAGGAATGCAGCAGCACTAAGCAGAAGCTCTTGTGTGCCGTGAGGGTGCCTGGGCTGAGTTAACTGTAAAGGTAACGTCTGTGAGACCATTCCGAGGTGCGGCGCGCGTAAAAAAGGTTATAATATATGATCTCTATATAAACAGCATTCCCGCCGGGTCCGTCATTTATGACTGATCCGGCGGGATTTTTTGTGCTATTATTTTATTTACAATATCCGGCAACTACCTGATTAATCAGCTTGCCGTCTGCCTTTTCCTTCAGATCTCCCATAACTGCCTTCATGATCTGGCCTTTATTTCCTGTTGCCAGAACATCTGCAAATTTCTCCTCGATATAAGCCTTGATCTCTGCTTCATCCATCTGCTTCGGAGCATATTTCGCAATGATATCATATCTTGCCTGATACTCCTCTTTCAGATCTGTACGTTCTGCAGGGCAGGTGTCGATCTGCTCTTTTGCTGTTTTCAGCTCTTTCAGGATAACTTTGTCTACAAGCTCTCCTTTGATGTCATCACGGCATCCCTCATCAATGGCAGCTTTTTTTACTGCTGCGATCAGTACGGAAACTGCTTCCTTTGTTACCTTATCTTTGGCCTTCATTGCTGCTACCATGTCTTTTCTTAAAGCTTCAAGTTCCATTTTTTGTTCCTCCATTTTCTGTCGTTCCTGTATCAACGACTTTCGTTTGACCTGAATGGATTTTCTGTCTGTAATAGTGAAATCCATTTATGATTTTATTTTGATATTTTCACAGGATTCTGTCAAGAGTAAATCTCCCGGGATTTTTCGTTCTGTTCCGCTCTCTCTGACTGTGTCTGCCCGGCAAGGCGCTCTGCTTCCTGCTTCTTCAGGATTTTTGCCTGCTTCTTTTTCTCCCGCAGTTCCCTGAAAAATGTGGAAAGCATTTCGGAGCATTCCTCTTCCAATATCCCTTCTGTGATCTTTACCTGATGATTAAAGCCTTCGATCTGAAGAAGATTCATCACAGATCCGGCACAGCCTGCTTTCGGGTTCATACAGCCGATCACCACCTCATCGATCCTGGATTGTACCAGTGCACCGGAACACATCTGACAAGGCTCCAGCGTTACATACATGGTGCATCCCTCCAGACGCCAGTCTCCCAGCTTTTTACTTGCCCTTCGGATAGCATTAAGCTCTGCATGGGATAAGGTATTTTTATCTGTATTGCGGCGATTGTAGCCTCTGGCTATGATCTTTCCCTCATGCACGATCACGCAGCCGATCGGCACTTCCTCCAATGCACGGGCCTTTTTTGCCTGGCGGATCGCCTCTTTCATAAAACGTTCCTGATCTGTCACGTTTTTACTCCTCCTGTAACTTCACATTCCGGAAAAAGCTCCGGGATCCTATCTTGTTCATACTAAGACTGCTCTCAGCCTTCTGTCCGTTCGATTATAGCTTTTCCGGTATTTCATGTCAATCTGCTGCAAAACAGATATTCGCACACAGCCAAAAACGCCACAGAAATTTCCACACTAATTTCTGCAGCGTTTTCTTATTGTATGACAGAAAAACGCAGACAACGGAAGCTCTCGCGAACTCCATTGTCTGCGTCAATGAATGCATTATATCTGCTTTTTTCCGGAAAGTCAAGCAGCCAGATTATTTGTGAAGTGACTCACCATTGGTAGCGATCACATCTTTATACCAATAGAAGGATTTTTTCTTATAACAGTTCAGTGTACCTGTTCCATCGTCGTTGCGGTCCACGTAGATGTAGCCGTAGCGTTTTTTCAGCTCTGCTGTAGATGCACTGACAAGGTCAATGCAGCCCCAGGAGGTGTAGCCCATAAATTATATGTTTTTTTCTTCCATGAGCAAGTCCCCATCTCTGCTTACTGCTTTTCGCAACTCCGCAGGAAACTTACTTGATTCGGTTAAAAAGGCTTGCAGCTTTTTTCGGGGGAGAGTATGCTTGTAGTATCATAAATAAGAGAAACAAGGGGATTTTCCTATGAAAATATGTGGCTTTAACAAAACAACCCTGCTGGATTATCCGGGAAGGGTAGCCTGTACCATATTCTTAGGCGGCTGCAACTTCCGCTGCCCATTCTGCCAGAATGGAGCTCTTGTCGTGGAGCCTGACACCCAGCCTGAATATTCCCAGGAGGAAATCCTGGCTTTTCTAAAAAAAAGAAAGGGGATTCTCGATGGCGTCTGTATTTCCGGCGGTGAACCCACACTTGCACCGGAGCTGCCGGAATTTCTCAGCAGGATCAGGGAGCTGGGCTATGATGTGAAGCTCGATACCAACGGTTCCCGCCCCTCCGTGGTAAAAAATCTCGCAGCAGCTGACCTGATCAACAAGGTTGCCATGGATATCAAGGCCTGTCCTTCCAACTATCATGTGCTTACCGGTGTACATGCTGATCTGGATGGGATCCGGGAAACTGCCGGATGGCTGCTGGACGGACACCTTGATTATGAATTTCGTACAACAGTTGTGAGGGAACTTCATTCCGAAAAAGATTTTCAGGAGATCAGCCGGTGGTTAAACGGTGCAAAAGCTTATTATCTCCAAGCTTACCGGGATTCCGACGGAGTTCTGATACCGGGATTCTCTGCCTGCTCCGAGGAAGAAATGAAAAACTACCGGGATATCCTGTCTCAGACGATCCCGGTAGTAGAAATTCGTGGTATGGAGCTGTGATCTGCAGATTTGCAAAACTGTTTGCTTATATGGATGCCAAAATTTTTCTGATCAGATGTTAATAAAACAGTACCAGTATCCTCCCTTTCCGCCTGGGATATGAATATCCGGACATTCCTTAAAGTAGGGAAAGCCAAACATATTGGCCATAAACCGTTCCTGCTGGCTGTATCCACCGGGTACTCCCAGTATGTACTGTCCCCGGGGATTTCTGCACAGCAGAAGATGGCCGAAATTCTGATATCCGTACATGACAAAACGGTTGCTGCAGAAGCAGCCGTTTTTTCTGCATAAGGCACTGCAGTCCGATGGTCTGATCTTGCGGCAGTCTGTGAAATAGCCGTCGTTAAAGGGATCATCACAGGGTATTCCCGGAAGTGGACGCGATGGCTCCGGTCGCGATGGTTTCGGCGGATGCGGTGACGGCTGGCCTGGCCGTGGTAGTTTCGGCGGATGCGGTGACGGCTGGCCTGGCCGTGGTAGTTCCGGCGGATGCGGTGATGGCTGGCCTGGTCGCGGTGGCTCCGGCGGATGCGGACCGGGAGCCTGATATGAATTTCCGGTTTCCGATGTCTTTAATACATCCTCCTGAATCTCCTCCACCGTCATGATCCTGTCTGACTCCTTCTGATTTTCCTGCACTTCTGGCAAGGTTCCATCTTTTTGATTTTCTTCTTCCTTTTCTTCCCGCTCTCTGCCTTTTTTCTCCGCCGCCTTCTGATATTCCGTTCCTGTTTTCTCCGTTTCCTTCCGAGGTTCCGTTTCTTTTTTCTTCCACTCGCGGAAATTCTCCGGCCGGATCGGCTGATCATCCCATTCCGTTCCCCAGAATCCGCCGGCATCGGAGATCAGAAGCAGTCCTCCAAGCTCCTGAAGACTTTTTCCCATGCCTCCAATATCCCCTGTATCCGTCTCCAGTGCGCACTCGATCCGTTCCCGCCCGGTAACACAGCTTCCGATCAAAATACCATCCATCAACCCTTCCTGCCGCACAAACCCATACACTCTGCACCGACTTCCAGGCTCCAGTCCAACGCAGCGCAGATGAACCTCCACACGGCATTTCCTATCTCTAGCCTCCACCCTCACATAACCGCTGCTGCCATCTTTTTTTCCTTTCCGATACTCGTACACATACGCAACAAAACGCTGATATCCAGCCAACGCACGTCCCTCCGGTATTTCGGTTTCGTTAATATATATGAAGATCGAGAGAAATCATTCCATCAACTGAAAAAAGCTCCAGGATGTACAAACATAAAAAAGAACCCCTCAACCAAGGGATTCTCAAGCTGTTAGTCGAAGCGACAGGATTTGAACCTGCGACCTCTGCGTCCCGAACGCAGCGCTCTACCAAACTGAGCCACGCTTCGTTATTCTGTTTCAGTTGTTTGTGTGTTGCTCAACTGCAAGAGCTATTATATTAGAGTTTCTGTACTTTGTCAATAGAAAAAATTAAAATTTTTCAAAAAAATCGAATTTTTTCTTTTTTCCTGCTTCGGGCGTGCATTTTTGCAGACCCGAAGCAGTTTTGGGAAAGGTTCTTTATAACATATCAAATATATTCAGGTGAAATATGTGCTTATTTCACTGTAACTGTTACCTTTTTTGTGATTCCGTTGCTGCTTACATAGATAACAGCTTTTCCTTTTTTCACACCTTTAACAACACCTTTGCTGCTTACAGTAGCAACTTTTGTATTGCTGCTTCTGTAGGTGATCTTTGCCTTTGAAGTAGCAGCTGCCTTGATGGCTGTTGTTTTCTTTGCTTTTACACTTACAGCTGTTTTGGATGTGATCTTCAGGCTGCCTTTTTTCACTGTGATCTTGCAGGTTGCTTTGTAGCTTCCGCATTTTACTGTAATTGTAGCTGTTCCTGCTTTTTTTGCTATTACTTTTCCGCCTGCGCTTACCACTGCAACGGATTTATTACTGCTTGTATAAGTAACTTTTCCGCTAACGCCTGTTTTTTTCACTGTGATCTGGCTTGTTCCACCCACAAATACAGTTTTCGCTGAAGCCGAAGCTTTTACAGACGGCTTCTTAACTGTAATTTTGCAGGTTGCTTTATAATTTCCGCATTTCGCTGTGATCACAGCTGTTCCTGCCGCCTTTGCAGTTACCTTTCCATTTGCGGCTACAGCTACAACAGATGGTTTACTGCTTGTATAGGTTACTTTTCCGGTAACACCTGCGGTCGTTGCTTTCAGCGTCACTATAGCCGGAGATCCTTTTACATAAAGCGTCTTCGCTGATGCATTCAGTTTTACAGATGGCGTTTTTACAGTAAGCTTGTACTGTGCAGTTTTTCCTGCTGCAGATGTTGCTGTGATCACGGCTGTTCCTGCTGCTTTTGCAGTTACTTTTCCGTTCTCGTCCACAGATGCAACCGTTTCATTATCGGAAGCGTATGTTACATCCTTGCAATTTTCGCCTGCTGCTTCAAGCTGTCTGGAGCTTCCGATATAAAGAACTCCTGAATTTTCTTTAAAAGCAATTGTTCCATACACCAGCTGAACAGAAACATCCGCGTGATCATCACTGGAGACTCTTACTGTATAGGTTTCATTTTCCGGTCTCGCCACAGTAGAATCCAAAGCAACCACTCCATCTGCGGCTACACCATCCTGTACAAGATATGTTGTCTGTGAATCATGTCCGACACCTGTTGTATAGAAAACAGATACCTTCGGATTTTTGTATTTATCAAGATTTGCAAGCTTTACATGGGTGCTGTCCGTAAATTCCGGAGAAACATCCATCTCTTCTGTTGCCTGCGGTTTGATATAAATACCATCTGCAAATTCATATACATACGCACCGTCTGACATAATATACGTGATCCTGTTTACGGTTTTTCCTTCAAGACCTGCATCTTTTGCAAACGCAGCCTTATATACCTTCACCCACATCTCGTTCATATGACGCATACCATATTTTCCGCCATCTGTTGTTTCCAGGATCATTCCCTGGATCCCGGAGTTAACTGCAAAACCAGCATCACTCTTTGTGTCGCGGAGATATTTTGTGCTGGTTTCTTTTACTTTGATCTCATAATCTCCCCAACGAGAAGATGTATTGAGTGTTGCCTCCGCATCTGTCACAGTTGCCTTTACATTAAATTTTGTAGCACTGTATGTTCCATCTGCATTCAATGTTTTATACTGCCCAGGCTCTACCGTCGGAGTACGTCCAAGGGTGATCCCTGCTGCTTCTATATATGCTCCGCTTTCCGGAAGTTCTCCCGCTTCTGAAAGGATCCGCGCCTCTACATACGTTTTTGCATCTGTAGCTACACTAACCTTTTTTACTCCTGCGATCTCATATCCATTTTCTGTCAGATTCTGAACATCTGCATTTCCGAAAGCAGTGCTTTTTCTGGTTGTGGCAGATGTAACGGAATCATATTTGCGGCTCGTTGCATCTCCCGCATAAAATTCCTCGTATGACAGAGATGCCGTACCGTAAAGTATTCCTGTCAGTGCCTGATGTCCATTTGCCGCCTTATAATAAATATCTGTTCCCGGGATCTGTGTATATCCATCCAACGCTCCCTTTACCCAGTAATAGGAAACATTGGAAACCGTGATCGGCTGGCCTGTCAGTGTGATATTTTTTGTCATATCCACATAATTGTCGCTTGAGATCATAACCGTGTAGATCTCATCCCCGGCCCTGGCTACACTGCTGTCAAAGGTTACCACCCCGTTCTCTGCCACTGCATGATCTACAACATATGTTGTCTTTTTACCATGACCACTTCCTGTTGTGTAGTATACGGAAACCTTAGGATTTTCATATTTGTCAAGGCCATCTACTTTAACCTGAGTTGTATTTTCTTTTACAAAAGCCGCCTGTACCTTCATTCCTGCTTCAGGCTGTTTTTTCACAAGAGGAGCTTTGTCTCCGAACTCATATACATAGGAACCGTCCGGAGTAATATAAGTCACCTTTGATATTTTTTCCCCGATAAGCCCGGATCCTGCTGAAAACGCAAGTTCGTAGGGCTGTACCCAGATTTCATAGGTATGACGAAGTCCTACCTTCTTGCCACTGGCAGTTTCAAGGATCACTCCCAGTGTATTTCCGCCTACAGCAAAATCACCCTGTCTGGAATTGCGGAGATATTTTGTGCCGGCTTCTTTTACCACCAGCATGTAATCACCCCAGATCGATGGTGCCTGAATCTGGGTGGATGCATCTGTGACCGTTGCTTTTACATCGAATTTTGTTGCACTATATGTTCCGTCTGTATTCAGAGTTTTATACTGTCCTGTTTCCTGTGACGGTGCTTCATTCAGCGTAATATCTGCTGCCTCTGTATAGACACCCTCTCTCGGAAGCTTGGAAGCAGCTTTCAGCGCCTGTGCATCTACATAGGTTTCCGCGTCCACTGCAACACTTACATTCTTCACACCCTGGATCTGATATCCGGAAGAAGTCACCTCTGTGCTGTCCTCATTAGCAAAAATCTGATTTTTACTCGTTGTTGCCGAAGTGATAGCGTCATAGCTCTCCTGAGTGGTATCCCCGGCATAAAATTCCGAATAACTTAAAGTTGTCGTTCCGTACAGTTTTCCGTTCAGAGCGGTCTGTCCATCTGCCACTTTTACATAAACGCCTGTTGTTCCTATCTGTGTATATCCCTCTGCCGGCTGCATGGACCAGAGATATTTCACTCCTGCAACAGTGATCTCAGAAGCATCCTGAAGAACCTCGCCTGCTTCTGCCATAAATGCTTCTCCATCACCGAATGCCTCTTCTGTATCCTCCTGGATCTGCGGTTCCTCTTCCTGTTGAATCTCTTCTGCTGAAATTTCTGCTACTTCTTCCTGAATAGCTTCTGCATCACTTTCTTCCGGCTCTTCCGACTGAATATCAGCTTCACCAACTTCCAGCTGGTCCTGGGAAACCGACTCCTGATCCTCGTTCTCTCCTTCTTCCTGTGCTGTCTCTCCTTGTGTTTCTTCTGACACGTCACTAAAAACTTCCGCCTCAGACGCCATTGCCGTTACCGGCACTCCTGACGCGATCACCGCTGAACTCAGAACGAGTGCAGCTGACTTCTTAAAAAGCTTCCACTTATGCATACCTGTCCTCCTCTTTGTCTTTTATATTACACGACTTTATACCAGATCATGACCTTACAGCTGCTCTGGTTAATTGAAATTTCTTCTGCAGAATATTCAACATATGTCAGTTTCCGCAGAAGTGCTCTGTCAAGCACGCTTTAGTTTGTCCAAACTAACATATCGTCATTTTATCAATGCTTAAATTATTTGTCTATACATATCTGGCAAAAAAGCCTCGCGGTTATTGTTGTTTTTTTCTCAACTAAAAATTGTTTTCAAAATATTTATATTATTATCTGATATTTCAAATAAAAAAAGTATATATTCCAAGACATCATTTCAGGAAATGCAACAGCCATTGCCATTTCCTCCGGCATTCTCAGATCATATACTTTTTTATATTTCTATATTTTTGCTTTCTTTTATGCCCAGCGGCTCTTCTGTTCTTCGCAGATGCTGTTCCACTGGCAGTTTCCACAGATTTCCTTACGTTTATCCGTCGCAAGGATTTTTTCCTGGACTTTTTTTGTAAATTCGCTGAAGTGCAATGTCTGTCCGGCCTTCAGTCCACATTTTTCCAGCACGGCATTGTCATACTCTGCCACTTTATCTCCGGCTTCACAATGTCCGCCCAGATTATTCGGACAGGCAGAGCAGATCTCATCCGTATCCACATGAAGCCTTATTTTCTTTCCCTCCAGAAAAATCTTCAGCATCTCGGCCATATGTGCAGTAAAACCGTTACTGTAGCCTTCCCCCTTAAAATACGCCAGGCACATACCATGATGAGGGCGCAGAGGAATGACTATTTCCTCTGTGCCCTCATCAGAAGCATATGCCGCAGCACTGCTTTTATCTTGCATATTTACGTACCTTTCCTGATAAAACATAAGCCAGTGCGATCTTGATAAGATCCGGAATGATAAACGGGAACACACACCAGCCAAGAACTGCCATAAGGCCTACCGGACCTGTGCTTCTTGTGTAGGCAAACATAAACCATGCGGTTCCAAAGGCATAGCATACGATCAGTCCAACGATCATGGAAATGATCTGAACAACCGGCTTTCTGCCAAAAACGTGCTCAATTGCCCACATAACAAGTGCGGAAAAGATAAATCCAATGATATATCCACCTGCATTTCCGAGAAGAGCTCCAATGCCTCCGGAAAATCCTGCAAAAACCGGAACTCCTACTGCTCCAAGAAGAACGTAAACCAGAACTGCCAGAGTTCCTCTTTTTCCTCCAAGCACACCAACTGCCATAAATACTCCGAATGTCTGCAGAGTAAACGGTACCTGTGCCGGAATGGAAATCCATGAGCAAACTGCCATCACTACTGCAAAAACTGCACTGTAAACAAGATCATACGTCTTGCTTCTGCCTGCTGCCACTGTTGTCATAATAATCTGTATCCTTTCTTTCCTTTTCTGCTTTTCCTGTCGGAAGATCATTCCTGTCCTTTATAAATGATATCCGCTCTTTCGCTGTTAACAATTTAACACAGCAGGATTTGAATGTCAACTTAATTTTATTTTTTAAGTTTACATTTTACAATGCCGTTTACTACTATGTAAACCTGCCATTTACAAATGATATTGTCAATTTTCACTTTCAAATTCCCCTCTCTGATGCTATACTGAAACCAATGAGTTTTCAGCAAAAAGGGGGATTTTTCCACATGGATATACACGATATTCATAACATCAGCACCAACTGCACACGTACTGAATTTGTAGGGACCGCAGTCCTTGACACAATCGGACTCGTGATCTCCGGAGTTGATGATTCTCTGCTTAAAAAGATGAACGTAGGTACCCAATACCACTGTCTGGGGCTTTTCAGTTCCCGAACAGGCGCTGCCGGCCAGATCACAGCTATTGACGATGCAGTAAAAGCCACAAATACAGAAGTCCTTTCCATTGAACTTCCAAGAGACACCAAGGGCTGGGGTGGTCACGGAAACTATATCGTCCTTGGCGGAAATGATGTATCCGACGTGCGTCACGCCATTTCTCTGGCTCTGGAACTGACTAACAAATATGCAGGTGAGGTCTACATCAGCGAATCCGGCCACCTGGAGTTTGCTTTTTCCGCAAGTGCAGGTCCTGCTATCCATAAAGCCTTCGGCACACCTCTGGGTGAAGCATTTGGTTTCATGGCAGGTTCTCCGGCTGCTATCGGTCTTGTGATGGCAGATAATGCCGTGAAATCCGCAGCAGTATCCATTACACAATATATGACTCCGAATATCGGTACCAGTCATTCCAATGAAGTGATCATCGCCATCTCCGGTGATGCCAGTGCTGTAAAAGCTGCTGTACTGGAAGGCCGTCAGACAGGCCTTGAGCTTCTCATCGGTATGGGAACCTATCCGGAGATCCCGGGTACGCCGTATCTGTAAAATCTCCGGATTGCAGGAAATTTGTGAATTTCCACACACTACACTTCACGAAACACATATCTGCGTCATGTATACAAAAGCAGCGCTGCAAGGATCAGCATACGATCCTGCAGCGCTGTATTTCTCTTAAATATTCTCCTATGGATTTTTCCGGATCAGCCCACCTGATATACATCTGCAGACTGAAGTCCGAAGCTTAATGCCTCAGAATGGCTTCCACAATAGATATCCACATGTCCGTAAGGAGTTCCCAGATCCTCTACCGTATAAACAGTGCCGTTGATCAGAAGCTTGGTCCCAAACGGAACACCTGCCATAGCAACGGTACGTCCTGCTGTCGGAACTGTTCCGCTGGCGGTAAGATTGCCGGCTGTACCGCAGCACTGTGCACAGTTGCAGTATGCGGTCAGTGTAAAGTTTCCAAGATATGTTCCCTGACTGGAAGAACCGGAATCGGACGTATCCGCAGAGGCATCTTCCGTCTCCTCGGAAGCTGTCTCATCATTGGAAACCTCCTCAGAAACCTCCTCCTGGGAGCTGTCCTCGGAAACATCTTCGGAACTTCCGGACTGTACATCATCCGCTTCCTCTTCCTCCTCTACAACAATGTCTGTACTTGTAGAGCTACTGGAAGACTCGGTTGTATCCTCCTCCGGATCATAGCCATAATCATCGTCAGAATCAGCCTCTTCACTGTCCTCGTTATCCTGATCGGCTTCTTCCTGGGCTGCCGCTTCTGCTGCCTGTCTCTCAGCCTCTGCTGCCGCTTCAGCCTTAGCTTTCTCTTCTGCAGCCTTCTCCGCCTCTGCCTGCTGTACCAGAGCGGTAATACTGCTGTCTGCATTACTGATATCTGCCATCAGCTGCTGAGCCTCTTCCTGGCTGGCGCTGATCTGGTTTACATAAGAGTTAATATCATCGCTTGTGCTGGAAGCCATGGACTGCACTTCCTGCTGTTTAGCTGCACGCTCCGTCATCAGATCATCGATCTCTGCGGACTCCGTCTCAACCTTTTTCTCATTCTCCTGGATATTCTTCTGAAGACTCACATATTTATCCAGCATGTCTCTGTCGTATGTAGAAATCTGTATCGCATTCTCCGCGCGATTGAGGAATTCTGCAAGGCTTTCGGAAGAAAGCAGTGTCTCCAGTGCGGAAGTTCCGGCATTTTCATACATATATGCGATTCGAAGCTTCATGGATTCATACTGATCTGCAGAAGCTTTCTTTGCTTTTTTCAGTTCTTTTTTTACTTTATTTAATTCATCTTCCTTCTCAGCAGCCTGGATACTAAGCTCAGAAATGCTGTTGGTAAGATCCTCATACTGTGCGTTTAAATCAGCCAGATAGCTCTCCAGCTCCTGCTTCTTGCTCTCCAGTGTGCCGATGCTGCTCTGTACCTGCGCAAGACCCTCCTCAGCGGCCTGTTTCTCCGCCTGTGCCTCTGCGATCGCAGCGTCTGTACCTGATGCATATACGGTGCTTCCCATGGAAAGGGTCAGCATACCTGTAAGCAGTAATGTGAAAACTTTTCTATTCTTCATATAAACACCTTTCGTCCTTTCATGGATTCTAGTATAACACATTTTTCATAAAAAGCAATAATTTTATTTTATTTCTGTAACAAATACGTAATAATTTAAATTTTTATGAACTGAAAAGCGTTTTTTTGTTTTCCGGAGCATAAAAAAACTGCCCTCTCACAGATTTATCTGTAAAACGGCAGTTTTTATTCTATGCTGTTTCAATCCAAAGATCATCAGCTACGAGAATACTTCTCTGATGTAATCCCCCCTGAAGCTACTTCTCTTACTCCGCAGCCTCCATAAGAACCTCATTCTCAGCTTCCTCAGCCATTACTTCCTGATACTTGTCCAGGATGATCGTCTGGATCTGCTCTCTTGTTGCTGAATTGATCGGATGTGCGATGTCACGATATTCACCGTCGCTTGCCTTACGGCTTGGCATTGCGATGAACAGCCCCTTCTCACCTTCGATCACCTTGATGTCATGTACCACAAACTCATCATCTATTGTGACAGACACAACGGCCTTCATTTTCCCTTCTTTTGCTACCTTCCTCACACGTACATCTGTAATATTCATTGCTACTTGCCCCTTTCATTTCGCTAACCGTATCTGCGGAAAACTGATCTTCCGCATTTATAATACGTAGCGTTCGTTTTTCTCTACGACGATCTTCACTTCTCCTTCTTCGCCGCAGTAATATGAATTCGCCCGGATGGTATCCCGGCTCTCAACAATGCAATTCTCAATATGCGTATTATCTCCAAGATATACGTCATTAAGGATCACAGAGTTTTTGATCACACAGTTATTTCCTACAAATACATCACGGAACAGAACAGAATTCTCCACGGTTCCGTTGATGATACATCCGCTGGACACCAGACTGTTCTTCACAGTTGCACCCGGATTGTACTTAGCAGGAGGTACATCTGCGATCTTGGTTTTGATCGCCGGCTCCTGTTTGAAGAAATAGTTCCGGATCTCCGGTTTCAGGAAATCCATATTTGTCTGATAATAAGCCTCTGCAGTAGAGATATTATTCCAGTAGTTATCGATCTTATATCCGTAAATCCTCTTCAGATTTTTGTAACGGATAAGAATATCATTTACAAAATCATGCCTTCCTTCCTGGGCAGCACGCTCGATCAGTTCGATCAGCTGCCTTCTTCGGATGACATAGATACCAGTAGATACCGTATTATAGGAGGAAACGATCGGTTTCTCCTCAAATTCCTCGATCCGACAGTCCTCATTCATGCGAAGAACACCAAATCTCTCAACCTGGCTCTGATCCTTGCATGTAGTACATACAACGGTAACATCTGCCCGCTTTGCGATATGATACTCCAGGACTTTATTGTAATCCAGCTTGTAGATTCCATCGCCGGAAGCGATCACCGCATAGGGTTCATGACTGTTCTTTAAAAAGCTCAGGTTCTGATAGATCGCATCTGCAGTACCCTGATACCATAAGCTGTTATCTCTGGTAATGGTTGGAGTAAAGACATAAAGTCCTCCCTGTTTTCTTCCGAAATCCCACCATTTGGATGAACTTAAATGCTCATTAAGGGAACGGGCATTATACTGTGTCAGCACAGCAACCTTCTGGATATGTGAATTTGCCATGTTGCTGAGGGCAAAGTCGATCGCGCGGTAACTTCCTGCAATAGGCATTGCCGCGATTGCTCTTTTGTTTGATAATTCTCTCATGCGGTTATTATTACCGCCTGCCAAAATAATACCTATCGCTCTCATTCTTTCCCACCGTCCTTTGCTGCAATTACCTGGCCGGCTGCCAGTTCTCCGTCAGGGTAGTCTTCTTTTGTTGTAACACCGGCGATAGCGGTATTCTTACCGATTTTGACACTGTCCGGAATCACGCTGTTTTCGCCGATAGCCACAAGTCCAAAGGAATATACAGCCGGTTTCAGAACATTCGGTACCTCCTCGCCGCATCCGATCACAACATTATTTCCGATGACAACATCTTCTGCCACGATGGCTTTATCCATAACAACGTTCTCACCAACTGCTGTATTCTTCATGATAATAGAATCACGGATCACACTGCCCTTGCCGATGATAACATTCGGACCGATCACTGAATTATGTACTTCACCATAGATTTCTGTTCCCTCACCGATGATACACTTGTCCACAACTGCATCTGCGGAAATATACTGTGGCGGGATCACATCTCCCTTGGTGTAGATCCTCCAGAATTCCTCATAAAGATTAAACTCCGGAATGATATCGATCAGCTCCATATTTGCTTCCCAGTAAGAACCAAGAGTTCCTACATCTTTCCAGTAGCCGTTGTACTCATAAGCAAAAAGGCGCTGCCCCTTCTCTTTACAGTACGGAAGGATATGTTTACCGAAGTCACAGCCATTCTGATCCTTCAGGGCGATCAGTGCTTCCTTCAGAACCGGCCATGAGAAAATATAGATACCCATGGATGCAAGATTGCTGCTTGGATGCTCCGGCTTCTCCTCAAACTCAGTAATACGGCTGCTCTCATCAGTAACCATAATACCAAAACGGCTGGCTTCCTCAATGGGAACCGGCATACACGCGATCGTAATATCTGCCTTGTTCGCCTTGTGGAAATCCAGCATCACTTCGTAATCCATCTTATAGATATGGTCACCGGAAAGGATCAGTACATAATCCGGGTTATACTGCTCCATATAAGCCAGATTCTGATAGATCGCATTGGCAGTTCCTGTGTACCATTCACTGCTTGTGCTCTTCTCATACGGAGGAAGGACTGTGACACCGCCTTCATTGCGGTCAAGATCCCACGGAATACCGATACCGATATGTGTATTCAGGCGGAGAGGCTGGTACTGTGTCAGCACACCCACCGTGTCAATTCCCGAGTTAATACAATTGCTCAGTGGAAAATCGATGATACGATATTTACCACCAAAAGCGACTGCCGGCTTTGCAACCTTTTCTGTCAAAACTCCTAACCTGCTGCCTTGCCCACCGGCCAAGAGCATGGCAATCATCTCTTTCTTAATCATGCGATCACCTCTTGTATGTTATGATTATTCCATTATAGCATACTTTACTGTATTAGTGAACATTTTTTACAATTATTTTAGCTGTATTTTACTTTTTTTATCGCTATTGTATATTATAAATTGGTAAGACTCATCATTTTTTTCATTCCTCTGGTAATTTTCAACATTTTTCAATGTTATTTTCTGGTTACTTTTATATTCCGGAAAAAACCGCTTTTTTAGCCAAAAGAACCACTTTTCAATTGTTTCTGTTGGCGTTATAATAAAACAGACAAAAGAGCTACGAAAATAACATATATATAAGGAGATTATTATGTATCAGATAGACTTTCATAAACCGCTCCATATTCATTTCATCGGGATCGGAGGCATCAGCATGAGCGGCCTTGCCGAGATCCTTCTGGAAGAAAATTTCCGGATTTCCGGTTCCGATGCCAAATCCAGCCCGCTGACCCGCACACTGGAAGAACGTGGCGCTGTGATCTATTACGGACAGCGCGCTTCCAACATCAAGGATGATGTAGATGTGGTTGTCTATACAGCAGCGATCCACCCGGACAACCCGGAATTTGCCTGTGCGAAAGAAAAAGGGCTTCCAATGCTCACCCGCGCAGAGCTTCTGGGACAGATCATGCGGAACTACGATACACCGATCGCAATTTCCGGAACCCACGGAAAAACCACTACTACTTCCATGGTTTCCCATATCCTTCTTGAGGGTGACTGTGATCCTACCATCAGTGTTGGCGGAATCCTTCCTGCTATCCACGGAAACATCCGCGTTGGAAATTCTGAGACCTTTATCACAGAGGCATGCGAATACACCAACAGCTTTTTAAGCTTCTTCCCTAAGATCAGTGTGATCCTGAACATGGATGCCGATCATCTGGATTTCTTCAAGGACATCGATGACATCCGCCATTCCTTCCGGAAATTTGCAGAGCTTCTCCCTGCTGACGGTACTCTGATCATCAACGCCGACACACCGGAGTATGAGACGATCACCCAGGAGCTTCCATGCAATGTTCTTACCTATGGTCTGGAGCACGATGCCGATTACACCGCAGCAGACATTACCTGGGATAAATACGGACATCCTTCCTTCTCCGTTCTCTTCCGGGGCAAAAAGATCGGCAGCTATTATCTGCGTGTACCGGGTATCCACAACGTATCCAATGCACTGGCCGCCATTGCCGTAGGACGCCTTCTAGACCTTCCGGATGATGTGATCGTCAAAGGTCTCGGAAGCTTTACCGGTACAGACCGTCGTTTCCAGTATAAAGGTGAGATCGGCGGTATCACCATCATTGATGATTACGCGCATCATCCAACCGAAATCGAGGCAACCCTTCATGCTGCAAAGAATTATCCGCATCAGAAGGTATGGTGTGTATTCCAGCCTCATACCTACACACGTACCAAAGCTCTTCTTCCGGAATTTGCAAAAGCGCTGACTCTGGCCGATCATGTTGTACTGGCTGATATTTATGCCGCACGTGAAACAGACAATCTTGGTATTTCTTCCCAGGATCTCCAGAAACAGATCCAGGAACTTGGAACCCCCTGCGAATATTTCCCGACTTTTGATGAGATCGAGAGCTTCCTCTTAAAAAGTTGTGCACATGGTGATTTGTTGATAACTATGGGCGCCGGAGACGTTGTAAATATTGGAGAACACCTTCTCGGAAAATAATTATCCACATTATCCACATGCTTATGCACATTTCAGACGTGCCTGGCATGTGGATTTTTTTGTGTATAACCTACTTGACATAATTCAACAGCCAAATTCAACAAATACCGCATTTTTCTTACAAAATTAAGGTTTTTGTTAGTTGCTAATAATGTTATCCTCGAAGTTTTCCACACTATCCACATTTTCCACATGGAAATTGGTGCACAACTTCTGTGAAAATAGACTATTCTCAAGTAAAAGCGGTTGTGCTATAATCCTTTTTAGCATGGCGGACTTTGGGATATCACCTGAAATATCTGCTGTATTTTAGAAAGGGAGCTGCTGATCATGAGCCTGATTTCACTTCAGAATTCCTCTGAACTGGAGGTAACGATTCTTTCCAATCGCTTTATTGACAATTTCATGCCTCGTGCCAACGGGGAGTTCGTAAAGGTATATATCTACCTTCTCCGGATGGTATCTGCCGCTCCTTCTTCTTTCAGCCTGGAGCATATGGCAGACAGCCTTTTCTGCACGGAAAGAGATATTTCCCGTGCGCTGAAATACTGGGAAGGTGAGAAACTGATCGCATTAACCTATACTGTAGATCAGAAGCTTTCCGGGATCACTTTGCTGGAACCCTTTGCGGATACCGGTCATAGAGAGAGAAGCGCTTCCGTGGATACTTTCACCGGTTCCGGCAATTCTGCTTCCGTTTCCGGGAACACGGATCCGGGAGTCCCAAGCTCCGCTGATTACATTCTCAGTCTCACTCCTGACCGGATCAGAGAACTTAAGCAAAACGAAGAGATCAGTCAGCTTCTTTATATCACAGAGCAGTATCTGACCAAAACACTGACGCCTACAGAAATGCAGAAGATCCTTTTTTTCTATGATGAACTCCATATGTCTGCGGATCTCATCGAATATCTGGTGGAATACTGTGTTTCCAGAGGCCGCAAGAGTATGCGTTATATTGAAACTGTTGCACTCGCCTGGGCAAAAGACGGCATCACCACCGTCGAGATGGCCCGGGATGCCAGCTCCCGTTTTTCCAAGGATTATTACACGATCATGAAGGCTATGGGGATCAGCGGCCGCAATCCTGTTGATAACGAGATCACTTACATTGATACCTGGCGCAAGACCTACGGTTTTGATCTGGAGCTGATCCAGGAAGCCTGCAGCCGTACTGTCCTTTCCACCGGACAGCCCAGTTTCCAATATGCAGATAAGATCCTCTCCGGCTGGAAAAAGAAAAACGTACATACGCTGGAGGATATCCGGCTTCTGGATGCCGCACACAAAAAACGCCAGCTTGAGAAATCCGTTTCCAGGAAGAAGCAGCCCCAGACTCAGCCTCAGAATAGCAACCGCTTCAATAATTTCCACCAGCGTGATTATGATTTTGCGGAATATGAGAAACGTCTTTTAAATAATCAGTAACAGAACCTGGAAGGAGCGCTTTATGCCTTTACAGAATTTTCAATATGATACTATAATGAGAGAATACAGCCGCCGGCAGGCACAGAACCACCGTATTCTGGAGGAGCACACAGCCGAAGCCTACGGAAAGATCCCCCGTCTGAAAGAGATCGATGACGAGGTGGCAACTTTAAGTGCTGACAAAGTCCGTCGCCTTTTAAACGGCGAAGAAAAGGGAACTTCGGATCTGAAGGCAGCCATCCAGGAGCTTTCCGATGAACGGATCACCCTTCTTGTTGCAAACGGCTTTCCCGGAGACTATCTTGAGATGCCTTACACCTGCCCTGACTGTCAGGATACCGGCTATATCGGCAGCCGAAAATGCACCTGTTTTAAAAAAGCTGAGATCGAACTGCTTTATGCACAGTCCAATCTGAATGAAATTCTCGAAAAAGAGAATTTTGACAGCTTTTCATTTGACTATTATTCTGCTACAATAAAAAACGAAGCCACGGGACTGTCTGCCCTGGAAACAGCCAGACGGGCCTATGACACTGCACAGCGCTTTGTGCAGAACTTCGACCATAAATTTGAAAACCTGTTTTTATATGGTGATACCGGTGTGGGAAAAACCTTTCTTTCACACTGCATCGCCCGAGAGCTTCTCAGATCCACCCACTGTGTCCTGTACTTTTCCGCCTACGATCTTTTTGATATGATGGCTGCGAATTCTTTTTCCCGAAAAGATACCGGCACAGACGAGGAACTGATCTATGACTGTGATCTTCTGATCATTGATGACCTGGGAACGGAGCTTACCAACAGTTTCGTATCTTCACAGCTTTTTCTCTGTCTCAATGAGCGGATCATGCGCAGGAAATCCACGATCATTTCCACGAATCTGACGCTCAAAAATTTCTCGGATACCTATTCCGAGAGAACATTTTCCCGAATTGCCAGCAACTATCAGATGATATCGTTGATCGGGAAGGACATCCGTATACAGAAAATATTTTTAGGAGGAAATTAAAATGGCACAGGTAAATACAAAAGATTTTTCCACACTCCCGGTAGGAAGACTTGGACTGATTCCCCTTCAGAGCTGCAGCTCATTAGGCGCGAAGGTGAATGACTGGCTGGTCAAATGGCGTGCCGAAAGACAGTATCCTGGAATGGACTCCTTTGCATTCGAGGGATACAAGCGCGATTCTTACATTATTGACGCCAAAACTCCACGTTTCGGCTCCGGTGAGGGTAAATGCACCATCAACGAATCTGTCCGCGGTGATGATATCTACGTAATGGTAGATGTGACAAATTACAGCTTATCCTATCCGATCGGACCTTACACGAATCTTATGTCCCCGGATGATCATTTCCAGGATATGAAGCGTGTTATCGCCGCTGTAGGCGGAAAAGCCCGCAGAGTCAACGTGATCATGCCATATCTCTATGAGAGTCGCCAGGACAAACGTGTCGGAAGAGAGTCTCTTGACTGTGCCAATGCACTTCATGAGCTGATCGATATGGGTGTTGAGAATATCATCACCTTTGATGCACATGATTCCCGTGTACAGAATGCGACTCCTCTTCATGGTTTTGAGACTGTACAGCCATCCTACCAGTTCATCAAGGCTCTTCTTAATAATGAAAAGGGACTTCATATCGACAAGGATCATTTCATGACGATCAGCCCGGACGAAGGAAGCATGAACCGTGCGATCTATCTCGCCAATGTCCTCGGTGTTGATATGGGTATGTACTATAAACGTCTGGATTACTCAAGATATGTAAACGGCCGTCATCCGATCGCAGCATATGAATTCCTCGGACCAAAGATCGAGGGCAAGGATATGATCCTGATCGATGATATGATCTCCTCCGGTGATACGATCATTAAGATCGCGTCTCTCCTGAAAGAGAAAGGAGCAGGCAGAGTTTACATCTGCTCTACCTTCGGATTCTTTACCGATGGTCTTGATAAATTTGACGATGCTTACAAGAAGGGCTACTTCGACAAGCTCCTTACTACTAACCTGGTTTATCAGTCACCGGAGCTTCTTGAGAAGCCATACTACATCAGCTGCGATATGAGCAAATATATTGCTCTGATCATTGATACGCTGAACCATGATACCTCTGTCAGCCACCTTCTGAATCCGGTAGACAGAATCAAACGCTGCGTAACAAATTACATGAGCCAGCATGAGAAATAAATCATAACGCACGCAAAGCGGCTGCACCTTCTGAGAACGATATAACAGTTTCTCAGAAAGCGCAGCCGCTTTATATTTCTGTAACAGACGGATATCCATGATCCGCATCTGCTGTCTGCTTTGCTTTTGATCTTTATGCTGAAATCTTCCTGCAAAAGCTCACATAGGAAGCTTCTGATAGGGAATCCTCTCTTTATCCAGGATCTCCATTTCTCTTTTATGGCAGGTACTTATGATCACCTGTCTGTTTTCTTTATGCAGCCACCTGAGAGCCGCTGCAAGACGTTCTTCATCATACATGCCAAATACATCATCCAGGATCACAGGGAACGGTTCCTCTTTGCAGAAAAGCTCTCCTGCTGCCATACGAAGGGCAAAATAAATCTGCTCCAGTGTCCCGCGGCTCAGTCTCTCAATGGATACGATACGCTCCCCTGTGTTCACAGACATATGCAGTGCCTCATCCATCAGAACCTCCTGGTATCTGCCACCGGTGATCTCACTTAATATCTCAGATGTACGTTTTTTCAGACGGACCCCTACCTGATCCGTAATGTTTCCGGAAAGTGCCTCAATCGTCTCCATAGCCATATTCAACGCCTGGATCTCCGTTTCCTCCGGAGTGATCACTTCTGTGTTTTCTTCACATTCCGTCAACTCTGCCTGCAGGTTCTCCAGCGCTGTATGCTTCTCTTCGTAGTCACTGTCCAGACTGTTCCGGTTCCAGGTCAGCTCCTCATGTCTGGAATGCCAGCGCTCTCTCTGACGTTCTCTCTTATTCAGCTCCCTGCTGAGCCGTATGCGAAAAAACAATGCCGCTACAGAAATCGCCGCAGTTGCCACGCCTGCCAGAACACTGAAAATGACCTGCCCGGAAAAAGCCGCCAGGCAGCCGGTACCGGCAATCCCACCAAGCAGCACAACTGCCAGAACTGCATCTGTCAGCTCCCGTCTTCTTTTTACACGATCGATCCGAAGCTCAAGAAGATCCTCTGTACTCCGTTCTCTGGTCCCTATGTTCATCCCGTCCTGCTGCTGCATGATCCGATCACGCTTCTCATCCAATTCACGGATCTCTCTGCGGATATATTCCATGTTTGCGGAAATCTTTTCTTTTTCCTTTTCCAGCTCCTTTTTTCGCCGGGCCGCTTCTGTCAGATATCCTTTTCTGGACATTTTCAGCATCTGCATGGCTCGTCCCATGTCAATGGAACTGTCACCGGTTCCCTGATAGCTGGCCATGTAATTCTGCAGTTCACGTACGAGATCTTTTCCTGTAACGCTTTTCAGCTGTGCCACAGACACCGTATTATCATAAACTGCCTCACTTACATTTCCCAGAATAGTCCCAAGAGCTCCCTGTTCCGCATCCACAAGACTGCCATCATCTTCACAGAGAAGCTCTCCCAACTTCTTTTCTTTATAAAAATTCCTGGTAAGACGATACTTCTTCCCCTTACTTGTAAACCACATGATCCCACCATATTCTGCCGGATTTTCCCATGGTTCATATTTTGTATATGTATCGTTCAGAGCAGCCTTTCCCCGCAGTCTGCGAACGCCGTAAAACATGGAGCGGATAAATGTATGTGTGGTAGTTTTTCCACTCTCATTTTCACCGTAAAGTACGTTGATCCCAGGCGAAAGCTCCATATCCTTGGCCCGGATCTTCCCGAAATTTTTTATTTTTAAACGTCTGATAACCATCTTATGCTATCCTCCTGTGCTGCCCCTTTATCGCCGGCTGCCTGTCTCAAGCAATGCCTGAAGCCCATAATACAGCGCCTTTTTTTCCACGGTATCCATACCCTTTTTGGCCAAAAAATAGCCGATATAATCACCAATCAGAGTACCGCTGTAGCGTTTGTAGAGCTCACCAAGATCATACGCCGGCCAGGATTCATCCACAACATCGGTAACATTTCCAAGACTTTTCAGTTTCTCAGGGATCAGAAGAAGATCCGGCGAACGCATTCCCTGAAGAACGATCCTGTAGATATTCCTTCCTCCTCTGCGGAAAATCTGGGATTTTACCGCTTCTTCCAGAGATATCTGTGTAGTTTCCTCGTGAAGTGTCATTACCAGCTGCTGATAGGAACGACAGGCAAAGGGAACGAACTCTGTACGGATCCTTCCGTTGATCAGTCGTCCCTCCATATATCCATGTTCCCCTGTATCATTCCTGTCAATGGGCTCCAGAGCCCCGGAAAAGGCCGCCTGGTCACGGATCAGGATCTGCGGCTTGTGGATATGCCCTAACGCCACATAATCGAAGCCTGACGCCGCCAGAGCTGCTGCACTGAGAGGAATATGCTTCTCATCGCCGCCATGGGCCAGCAGAATATGGATTCCTTCTTTCTGGACAGGGACAGCCTGATCATAAAGTCCGTCTTTTATTTCCCGGTCATAGTAACTCAGTCCATATACATAGACATCAAGCCTTGGATCTTTAACGCAGGTTAGTTCCCTGCTCCTGAAAAATATAACATTGGAATTCCACTCAAACGTATTATAAAAAGAATCTCTGCTTATAAAATCATGATTTCCTGCCATCAGATACACTCTGGTATCCGGGATGGTGGAAAACAGATAATTTACTTCCTTAAGCTCTCTCATAAGAGGCTGGCGGTGGAACAGATCTCCGGATATAAATAGCAAATCCACCGGATCTTCGCGGATGCCCGCAATAACCCGGCGGAAAGTGCTCCAGATTTCTTCCTCCCGCTCTTTGCTCCACGGGCAGCCCCTGTCGGGAACCGCGCCCAGATGCACGTCTGCAAGATGAATAAATCTCATAATGTTCTCCCTTGTGTGTCAGTCACACATATCAATACCTGTTGCCAATTTCTCCCTGCTGTTCTCTGATCTCAGGAGCACAGAACGTCCTGCTGTGCAAAAGTGTTCTGATCAAAGATCGCAGTTCTTTACAGTTCTCGGGAATGGGATCACGTCACGGATGTTGCCCATACCTGTAAGGTACATGACACATCTCTCAAATCCAAGACCAAAGCCGGAATGACGTGTGGAACCATATTTACGAAGATCCAGATAGAAATCGTAATCCTCCGGTTTCAGACCCAGCTCATCCATACGTGTTCTCAGCTTGTCGTAGTCATCCTCTCTCTGGCTTCCTCCGATGATCTCTCCGATTCCCGGCACCAGACAGTCCATAGCCGCAACTGTCTTTCCATCCTCGTTGAGTTTCATGTAGAATGCCTTGATCTCCTTCGGATAATCTGTAACAAATACCGGTCTCTTGTAGACCTGCTCTGTCAGATAGCGCTCATGCTCTGTCTGAAGATCACATCCCCAGAATACCTTATAATCAAATTTGTCATTGTTCTTCTCAAGGATCTCAACAGCCTCTGTATAGGTCACATGCGCAAATTCAGAATTAAGCACATGGTTCAGTCTGTCAAGAAGCCCCTTGTCAATGAAGGAATTGAAGAAGTTCATTTCCTCCGGTGCATTCTCAAAGACATAACGGATCACGTATTTCAGCATAGCCTCTGCAAGCACCATAGCGTCCTGAAGGTCTGCAAACGCACACTCAGGCTCGATCATCCAGAACTCAGCTGCATGACGGGTAGTGTTGGAATTCTCAGCACGGAAGGTCGGTCCGAATGTGTAGATATTGCGGAATGCCTGTGCATAAGTCTCTCCGTTCAGCTGTCCGCTTACGGTAAGGTTTGTCTCCTTTCCGAAGAAATCCTGTGAATAATCAACACTTCCATCCTCTGTCAGCGGAATATTCTTCGGATCCAGTGTTGTTACCTGGAACATCTCTCCTGCACCTTCACAGTCACTTCCTGTGATCAGCGGTGTGTGCACATAGACAAAGCCTCTCTCCTGGAAAAATTTATGGATCGCATATGCACAGAGAGAACGTACACGAAATACAGCCTGAAAAGTATTTGTTCTCGGTCTTAAATGTGTCATGGTCCTTAAGTATTCAAGACTGTGTCTCTTCTTCTGAAGTGGATAATCCGGTGCGGAAGCTCCCTCTACAGATATCTCTGTTGCCTGGATCTCAAATGGCTGCTTCGCCTGAGGGGTAGCTACCAGCGTTCCCTTAACAATGATGGCTGCTCCAACGTTCAGCTTGGAAACCTCTGCGAAATTCTCCATGTTATCGTGATATACGATCTGAAGAGTTTCAAAAAAGCTTCCATCATGAAGTACGATGAATCCAAACGCCTTGGAATCACGAACACTTCGTACCCATCCACCTACGGTGATCTCTTTGTCGAGATACTGTTCACGGTTTCTGTAAATCTCTTTCACTGTTGTCAGTTTCATAATCTATACCTCATTCCTCATATTCAGGATCACACGTCCCTGCGGACCTCCAAACGTCCGTATCGAATTAAGTATAGACTATTCTCATGGTTCGTGCAAGGAGTAATTGCCCTGTCGGACAGAAAAATAGCGGGCCGCCGGACAGAAAAATCCCGCCTGGCGGAATGTCTCCGGCAGACGGGATTTTTCTGTCTGTTATACCATTAATAATAAGATGCGTTGATACTTCCTGTGTTGAGATAAGTAATGCAGTAATAGTAGATCCTCTTGAATGTCTTTGTTGTGTAGTGGAGTCCATCATCACTGTCAGCGTCTGTGCCATTGTAGGAAGCATTGGTCCCGTAGCCTTTTTTCATAAGTACGCTGTACATATCGATGTACTTGTAATCCAGCGAAAGACCGGAACGGATCTTGCTGTTGAATTCTCTTACCTGTGCTTCTGTCCGGGCGCCTCTTCCTGCTTTTGTGATCATGGTACTGTTGATCGGGTTTACAGACATGTAAAAGAGCTTACAGTTCTTACTTTTCAATGTGGATGCGATACTGGTCATATAGCTGACATAATTGCCTGCATTTCCCAGGTCATTGACACCCAGATTAAAGATAACGGCGATCGGTTTGGAACCTTCTGTTTTGTCGATTTCTTCTATAAGCTGTGCATATCCTGTATCCCGGAACCAGCTCAAGCCCTTTCCTGGGTTTGCAACAAAAGAAACCCCATTTGTTACAGAACTGCTCATCTGTTTTTTCAGTGTCGCCTGTATTCCTGCAGTACGGGAATCTCCCACAAAAATGACCTTACTGTACATCATACCGATAGCCGGATGAGCCATCTCATCGGAACTGATGTCCTTCTCCAGTGCACGGTTAAATACCGTCGCATACAGATTGGTGTTTTTGTTGATCCGCAGAAGTTCACCGGCTTCATAATCCGGATCTGTGGAAGAACCGGTCCGTCTGGTCTTAGACCAGCCCATAAACGTATAACCTGTCGCATTGGATACAGATGGGAGCTTAAGGTAACCGCCCTTTCCAAGTGTTACTGTCTTCCATACGGTTCCGTTTGCCTTGCGGAGATTTACCTTTACTGACTGCATCTGTACGGAATAGTATCTGATATTACCGGAGATTTTAATCTTCGTTCCTACTTTTTTTGCAGTAGATGCCTTGCCGTTCTTTGCTGTTGACCAGCCAAGATTTACATATCCCGATCTGGATGGAACTGCAGGCAATGTGTAATATGTACCCTCTTCTACTTTTTTCTGCAGCTTCTTATATGCGGAATTGGTGCTTCCATTTCCAAGATAGAAGTTTACGGTATAGTATCTGCTCTTTCTGCGGACCGCATACAGAGTCATATCTTTTCTGACCTTTACGCGGGCACCTGCTTTATATACCACCTTACTGCTCCCCTTCCGTGTGGTCCATCCGAGATTCTGATATCCCACAGCCTTGGGTACTGCCGGAAGCCGGATCGTAGTATTTAATGTCACATTCTGTGTCAGTGCGGTATACGTCTTACTTTTGCTGGTACCTGAATTATTATTGAACTTAACGGTATAAACAAGCTTCGCCGCCGACACCTTATGCGATGCAGCCGGCACAAAGATCAGTGCAGCTGCCACAAGTGCCAGCAAAAGCCATTTTATCCGAAAGGCCTTTCCGGTTTTTTCCCTGTTTTTCATATAAACAAACTCCTCCTGAAATACATATCCATCCCCGGATGCCTCCGTACTTTTTTACAGAGTATTGATAAATCTCATAAATGCATCCCTGCCCTCTGGTGTGCATTTATAAACACCGGCATCCTCCAGTACATGAACAAATACATTGCCCACTTCCCTGCGAAGGACTTCCTGGATATTATCTTTATCAAGTTTCTCATATTTTGGCAGAAATTCTGCAACCCATGCAGCATGTTTCTCGATTTTCTCATTGGAAGCGATGTCCCTGCCGCTTAAAATGTATTCTTCAAGAAGCTCCAGCTCTTCTTTCAGACGTGCCGGAAGAACAGCGAGTCCCATAACTTCGATAAGACCGATATTCTCTTTCTTGATATGATGATAGCATGCATGCGGATGATAAACCCCCAGCGGATGCTCCTCTGTTGTGATATTGTTACGTAATGTCAGATCCAGTTCAAAGGTATCTCCCACTTTACGTGCGATCGGTGTGATGGTGTTATGCGGCTCTCCGTCTGTTTCTGCAAAGATAAATGCAGCCTCATCCGTATATCCTCTCCAGACTGCCAGTACATGTGTTGCCAGATCAATCAGTCTCGTCTCGTCTTTGCTACGGATACGCAGTACGGAAAGAGGCCATTTTACAATGCCGGCTTCCACATCTTCGTATCCCGGGATCGTCACATGCTTTTCAATCTCTGCCTTCGCCATGGCAAAGGTATAATGCCCGCCCTGGAAATGATCGTGGCTGAGGATAGAACCTCCTACGATTGGAAGATCCGCATTGGAGCCAAGGAAATAATGTGGGAACAGCTTTACAAAATCAAACAGCTTGATAAATGTATTTCTCTCGATCTTCATCGGAGTATGCTGACTGTTAAATACGATACAATGTTCATTGTAGTAAACATATGGAGAGTACTGGAAGCCCCATGGACTGTCATTGATGGTAATCGGGATGATCCTGTGGTTCTCCCTTGCCGGATGATTGACTCTTCCTGCATAGCCTTCATTTTCCGGACAAAGCAGACATTTTGGATAGCTGCTGGATTTTACCAGCTTGGCAGCTGCGATAGCCTTTGGGTCTTTTTCCGGCTTGGACAGGTTGATCGTGATATCGATCTTGCCATATTCGCTGTCTACTGTCCATTTCTGATCTTTTTTTACGCGATAACGTCTGATATAGTTACTGTCCTGACTCAGCTTATAAAAATAATCTGTGGCTTTTTCCGGATCTTCTTTATAAGCATCCCAGAATTCTCTCTGCACCTGGGCAGGACGCGGCATCAGACAGTTCATCAGTTTTGTATCAAAGAGATCTCTGTACACAATACTGTCCTCGATGATGCCCCTCTTTACAGCCTCATCAAGAAGTTCGTTCAAAGTCTCCTCAAGATTGATTTTAGCATACTCTGTCTCCGGTTCTGTATATTCGCTTTCCCCAAAGGCATCCAGAAGAAGATTGGTTGCATAAATTCTTTCGCATTCTGGAGTAATACCACTCTCCACCCCATACTGTACCAGTTTTTTAATACTTTCACTTAACATTGATTTTTCCCCTTTCCTGTCGCGCTTTTCCCGGAAAACAGGAACTTTTTTCCTGTTTTCCGATTTATGCCAAACGGGAACTCCCGTCTTGCCATCCTGCTGTAACCCCATGGCCTTCATCCGGCCTGCTCTGTAAGCATCACTCTATGACGTTTTCTATATAGGTGAGAAATACATTTCCGGCACTCTCAAACAGCGCTGTACTGTCATTCATTCCATACGGGCTGATCTGCCCTGTTGCCGGATCATAAAGATAGGTATTATATTCATCATAGCCTACGATCACCACACTGGAATTTTCTCCTGTCTTGGCGATCACTGGTCTCTGGGCACTGACCTCATAAAGAACATTGTCAAGAGTGCAGCCGGTCAGATCGATCACCGTTCCCATATCACCAAGGCTATCCTGAAGTTCTTTTTTCTTCCAGTTGGCTGTACGTATACTTTCCGGTACATCCTCTATATTCATCTGGAGCTTTGTTTTTTTGTTTCCACGTTCCCAGACATACTGCTGCGCACGGTTAAGTACCACTCCAGTCTGCGCATCCGCGCGTTTCACAGCTGCAGCCGGATCGGTATAGATACGGTCAAGAGAACCATATGCATAAACATAATAAAGTTCTCCCTGTGGAACGGTAGTATCCAATGTTACCGATGAGTCTTCAGTACTCTCGATCTTGGAACAAACAAGCAGCGGACTGTCTGTCTCCGGTTTCTGAGTCATGGTCAGGCGGATCAGCGTTCCTGCACGGTTTGTAGTGATCAATGCTACATCTATCTGGCTTCCGGATGCTTTTTTGTTATTCATGATATTGTCCTTTTTCTGGACTGTATAAGCATTCCCCGATTTTGCAGAAAGTTCAAACTCCATCATGGTACTGCCAACCGTTACGTTGGTGATATAAAGGCCATCCTGACGATACTCTTTTTTTACCTTTCCTTTAAAGCTTTCAATGCGGAATGTACTGATTCCCTCTGTTTCATGTCCGTTGGCATCCGTAAGAATGTCTTCATCGGAAAGGATCCCATATACCAGATCTTCATTCATAAATCCCAGAGCTCTCAGATTTTTTCCGCTTTCCGGCGAAATATCTCTTGTTTTCAGAGAATCAAATTCGATTTCCCGGATCTTCCCTGCATCATCTCCGGATTCGATCAGCCATGCTGCATGTGCCTTGGTATCTGACACAACAAAATGGTTCTGTTTGATTCCTTCTTCCAGAACCTGTGAGGTTCCTGTCTCAATATCTACCTGATACAGCTTCTGTGCAAACAGCAGAAACAGCTGATTGTTTTTGTTTACATAAGTGAGTGTTCCAAGATCTTCCTTCAGGAACTCGTAGGATTCTGTACTTGGTATGAATACTTTTTCTTCCACCACATTACGGTCGCTGTTGTAGTGATAAACACAGACACCGCTGTATCCCTCGTGAACACCACGGTTCATGTAACCGTACAATACAAAGTCTACATCCCCGTTATCTGCCACTCGGATGATCTTGATATCATGTTCGTTGCGCACATATCTGGAATCGTTATCTTCCTCTTTGCGGAAGCTGAAGATCCTTGTGATCTTTCCGCTGGACGGTGCATAAGACCAGAGATCCCCATCCTGCTCAAAAGCAACGATCTTTCCACTGCTGTCTGAAGCATAGGTGACATTCTTGTCACGGACACCCAGAAGCAGGCCTGCATCGGAAACTACCTTCTGAGACGGATCAAATACCTTCGTTGCAGAACGTTTAAAATCCAGCAACATGATCCTTGTTTCTGTATAACGCATACGGTAAAATTCCGTAACATCATAAATTTCGGTTTTACCCTCATCATCCTGTGCGGAAATCTGATAATCCAGCGTGATACTTGCAGTCGTTTCATTGATATCATCGATCAGCGGAACGCCTTCCATGTAGAGCTTCGGAGAAAGGGATCCCCAGCTGATATTGGAAAGTCCGGAACTGATGGAAATATTATTGTAATTCGTTCCGCCGGAAATATCCTCCGCTTCCAGATATCCGGTCAGCGTATCTGCCTGTTCCTTGTCCAGACACTTTGTGGAAAAATCCTTGACAAACTGAAGATACGCTTCTGTATTCAACTGGGTTCTGGAAACCACTCTTGTATAGTAGTAAACTTCCCCCTCACTGGTATCCAGCGTGATCTGCATGGAATACTCCTGGTTCATGCGAAGGTCACTGCCGATCTCAATTTCTGTACTTAAACAGCCGTTGTCCTCTTTCGTGAGATTCTTGATCTTACGGTTCTCCATAACCTTGCTTCCGTCTGAAGTCCGTACCTCATAAGCAAGCCCTGTTACTGTATCAGCATATGGGTTGATCTCAAACGACACTTTTTTGGTCGTATCCAGCGGAGTAATACTTCCTCTCATGAAGTCGGTCTGCATCTGCTGTCTGTATCCATACATCTTATTTGCCTGGGTACTTCCGATCTTTACCATAACCTCCGGAAGTGTGGCATCGTTCATATCTGAGCGGTTATCTGTAGACTGACTGTTCATCAGAAATGAGGTCCCGGCTACTACTGCCACAAAGATCACCAGCAGTATCACTCCCTTACGTAGGATCTTCATCATGTCATTCTCCCTTCTGTGAGGCTGACTCTTCCGGATAAAGAAGCCTGTCCAGGGTAGGAGCCACATGAAGAGCCTTCATGGTATCCGAAAAACTGTCCCTGCTCTTTTTCTTTCCGGTTTTTACTGCGCGGATCAGAATATTCTTTGGTGTATGTTCCATATCGATAAATTCAAGAAGCTGGGTTTCATATCCTTTGCTTTCCAGAAGCTCGGCACGAAGACCATCTGTGATCAGAGCTGCCATTCTTTCCTTCAGGATCCCATAACGCATAACAGGCTGGAGCATTTCGTTTCGGATCTGACGATTCAATTCATGCTGACAGCATGGAACAGACAGGATCACCTGAGCCCCCCATTCCACTGCCTTGGCCAGAGCGAAATCTGTTGCTGTATCGCAGGCATGAAGTGTCACCACCATGTCCACAGAAGAAACGCCTTCGTACCCTGCAATATCTCCCTGGTAAAAATGCAGCTTGTCATAGCCATAAGATCTGGCCAATTCACTGCAATGCCGTATCACATCTTCCTTAAGATCCAGCCCTATGATGTTTACATCAAAACCCTCCAGTTCTCTGAGATAATAATACATAGCAAAAGTAAGATAGGATTTTCCGCAGCCAAAATCCAGGATCGTGATCTCTCTGTCTTTAGGAAGCTTCGGAAGGATATCCCTGATAAACTCCAGAAAGCGATTGATCTGTCTGAACTTGTCATATCTGGAAGCAACGATCTTTCCATCCTTTGTCATAACTCCCAGATCCACCAGAAACGGAGCTGCCGTTCCCTCTCTGAGAATGTACTGTTTCACCCGGTTATGAGGAGCGATCTTTATCTTCTCATTCTGTGCAGGCCCGTGTTGTTTTGTTTTGATGGTTGCTTTCCCTTTCTTGCTGATAAGGATACTTCCATCCTGACTGCGTCCGGTTGCCTGAAGCTGACGAAATTCCTCCATGGCATGCTCCAGATAAGCGATCATCTCTTCCCTGGTAAAATTCTTATGATAAACCTTCGTCCCTTCTGTCATGGACGCCTGGTAAAAAATCTGACCCTTCAGCTCCACAGGACGAAGCTTCACCTTGGAAGGTCCCTCGCCAGTCCTGCGGCCACTGACAACAGCCTGTATCAGCTGTTCATTAATCTGTTCTTCTAAAAATTCCCTTATTGTTTTCATCATACTTCCATTATATTCACTTTTTGTTTTATTGTATATGGACAGATGTTGTGCGAACCAGTTTTGGTCGCTTCTGCCAGTATCACTGTATCGTTCATGGGTAAACCGCCATTTTAATACTCAGTGCGGAAACATTTTCTGCACCTTTTCCTCCTGCATCTTCGTCTGGAAATCTCCTGATACACCAGCACTTCGATCAGATCATCCAGGAACCCTCCTGGAATCTCCTGTACACTGGTATCTCCTTCCATCTGTCCTTTCACCTGGTGACAGATGTGATAGAGCATGAAACGATCCGGATATTCATCATACAGCCGGCTTCCCTCATAATCCAAAAGCTGACACTGTGCTTCCGCTTTTTCCTGGATCCTTCGGGCTGTATCCGGATAGTATGATCTCATCAGATCAAATTCCTTTTCCTGTTCTCTCTCTTCATTATAAAAACCAGGACTTCCCTGTGTAGCATAAAACGGATAAAAATCTGGATAGATCATAACTCTTCTGCTGTCCTCTCTCTGCTATCTCTTACAGTATATGCAGAAGAAAAATGACGGTTCCCTCCAAAGTTCCGATCAGGCCATCCGTTTCAGCATTCCCTGGGTCAGACGTACGCTGTGCTCAATTGCAAGCTTTTCAAAAGCCGGATAATCCATGTTCGCACTATTATCTGCTTTATCTGAGATAGCACGGATGATCAGGAATGGAATCCCGTTAAGAGCTGCTGCCTGTCCGATCGCTGCGCCCTCCATCTCAACAGCATAGGCGCTGAATTCCTTTACAATATTATCTTTTACACCCTGATCACATACAAACTGATCTCCGGAAGCAATTCTTCCTTCAAAAACCCTGATCTCCGGATTTACTTCCTCGCATACATCATGTGCGATCTTACGAAGGCACTCATCTGCCTGGAAGGAAAACTCTTTCATCTGCGGGATCTGGCCCTTCGGATATCCGAATCCGGTTGCATCCATATCATGATGAAGAACATCTGTGGAAAGTACGATATCTCCAATATTGATATCATTGTTAAGGCTTCCTGCGATACCGGTATTGATCACCGCTTCCACCTGAAAGAGATCTGCCAGGATCTGGGTGCACATGCCGGCATTTACCTTACCGATCCCGGACTGTACCACAACTACCTTCTTTCCTTCCAGAACACCCTCATAAAAATCCATTCCGGCTCTGGTAGTAATGGATACATTCTCCATAACCTCTTTCAGTCTTGCTACTTCCTGTTCCATTGCTCCTATGATTCCAACACATTTCATGATCTGTAAATCCTCTCTTTCAATATGATATCCCGCTGAATTTCACAGTTTTTTCCGTTCAGCAGTATCTTTTTCTTTTTCTACATTGTTCATTATAACAAATTTTATTTTTTATGGAAACTTTTTTTGAGAGATGCTATAATCGATAAATAAACAGAACAGGAGGTAACCATAATGGTTTATAAGACAAAAGGCGTCTGTGCTCAGGGAATTGAGTTCGAGATCGACGATAATAAAAAAGTTCACAATATCAAGTTTACAGGCGGATGTTCCGGAAACACACAGGGTGTTGCACAGCTTGCAGAGGGAATGGATGCAGATGAAGTGATCTCCCGTCTGGAAGGCATCCGCTGCGGATTCAAACCAACTTCATGTCCGGATCAGCTTGCAAAAGCCATCCGCCAGGCATTGAACGAAGGCTGATCTCACATAATCTTATTTTGTATATCGGATTTATCATCACCCTGCGAAAAATTTCCGCAGGGTGATTTTAGGATGATTTGACAAAATAATTGTTTCAATGTTATCTTTGTTATCCGGTTAAATATCTGTTCTGTCCCACTTGTCACACAGTGACTGGATATCTCTTGCAAAACGATCCAGGTCTTTATTGGGGCAGCCTTCATTCTTCCGGATCACGGACATCAGGCGACGTCCCATAGCCAGCAGCTTCTCATATGCACGGGCAGCCTTGGTTGTTTTCGGCGAAGCAGTTGCCTTTACGATCCGAACACCAACAGCCTCATGGATACACCGGTTCTCCAGAAGATCATATTCAGTTCCACTAAAGGGTGCTGTTGCATCATACCCAAGCTCTTCTTTAAGCCTCTGGGCAAAAATCTCCGTCACCGTATCATCACCATGCGTAACAAATACGTGTTTTGGTCTCGTCTCAAAGGCTTTCGCCCATTCTATAAGTCCGTTTACATCCGCATGACCGCTAATTCCCGGCATTTTGCATATTTCAGCAGCTACCTGCACAGTCTCACCAAACAACTTCATCTCCACAGCACCTTCCAATAATGCCCGTCCCGGAGTTCCGATAGCCTGGTATCCAACAAAAAGAATGGTATTTCTGGGATTCCACAGATTGTGTTTCAGATGATGTTTGATACGACCAGCATCACACATACCGCTGGCGGAAATGATCACCTTGCAGTCCTCATCAAAATTGATAGCTCTGGAATCATCGGTAGTAACGGAGGTCTTCAATCCCTGGAAGGATAACGGATTGATACCTTTATTCAAAAGATCCATTGCTTCCTCATCATAGCAGGTATATGCATTCTCACTGAAGATCGTAGTTGCCTCATTGGCAAGGGGACTGTCTACATATACCGTAAAACCATCATGGCCGTGAACCAGTCCCTGTTCTTTGATCTGTCGAATAAAATACAGCATTTCCTGAGTACGGCCTACTGCAAAGGACGGGATCACCAAACTGCCGCCTCTGTCAAAGGTCCTCTGGATGATCTCTGCCAGTATTGCCGGATAATCCGGACGTTCTCCATGACTGCGGTCTCCGTAGGTAGATTCCATCACAACATAATCTGCCTCTCGGATATATACCGGATCCCTGATCAGCGGCTGATTGATATTTCCGATATCGCCGGAAAAAACGATCTTTTCTGTTTTGTCCTCTTCCGTCATCCAGACTTCAATACTGCTGGAGCCAAGAAGATGTCCTGCATCCACAAATCTTACTTCGATTCCCTCTGCCGGTTTGATGATCTTATCATATGGGCATCTGACGAAGTTCCGGAGCACACCCATGGCATCTTCCATAGTGTATGCAGGAATAAATTCCGGTTTTCCTTCTCTCCGCCCCTTTCGGTTTCTCCACTCAGCCTCGAACATCTGGATATGTGCGCTGTCACGAAGCATGATATCGCAGAGATTACAAGTTGCCTCTGTCGCATAGATCGGCCCCTGATAGCCTTTTGCATACAAGGCCGGAAGATTTCCGGAATGATCCATGTGTGCATGTGTCAGAAGCACAAAATCCAGATCACCCGGAGCCACCGGAAGCTCCTTATTTTCATAATAATCCGGTCCCTGCTCCATTCCATAATCCACCAGAAACTTCCGTCCTGCCGCTTCCAGATAATAACAGCTTCCAGTCACCTCATGCGTAGCACCGATAAATGTTATCTTCATGCACAAGCCCCCTTTTCCGTCCCACGTTCTGAAATTTCCATATCAAAAAAAGCCTGAAGGATCTCTCTGTGATATCCGATCGTCCAGAAACGCTGTGATATACAATTCCAAGAAGAAATAATCGACTTTTTGTTTATTAACGGTTTGTTATTGTATTTATTATACACGAAATATATGTTTTTTGACAGTCTTTTTGTGAAATATGTTTCTTTTTTTAAGGGGATTTTTTTAGATTTTTTGATATTATTCAGAATTTTTAGACATTCCCCAGCGAAGGTAATGTAAAGTTTACTGGATTTTTTATTTTTTTGGAGTGGCATCGCTGGGGTGTGTGATTTATTTTGTTGATTTGTTATTTTACGAGAATACCGCTGGTTAAGGTTGTTGCTGATTCTTTACTGCCATCCTTGGCTGCATGATAGCCTCGTACACGGTAGTAAGAACCTTTTGGAACAATAACTGTAATATCTCTAACTAAATTACTTGCCTTTGATGCAGTAAAACTCCAGCTTTTATATGTAGAATATGTTCCATTTACTTTTCTTTCCAAGTAAACATCAAGATAAACTTTATCACATACATGATGACACTGAGTAATTCCCGTAATAATAACTTTATTACTTGCTAATTTCTTTATGGTTGTCGTTCCAAAATTTAAATTATTACCACGTAAAACACTATACGTTGTATCTTCAGCGTAATCCGCATCTGTATCTGTTTCCACTGAAAAATCATCTGATAAACTTTCTGCCATCGCAGGAACTGCAAATAACACACTGCAGCAACATACTAAAAGCAACATACTTATTATTTTTTTCATTTTCTCTTTCATGTGATATCTTTCCTCCTTTAAACTTTCATTACAATATATATACGATCTTAAAGATGTTTTATCGCGCTAAAACTTGATATTATTTACTAAATTCATAAATTCATTCTGCTGCATCTTACCACTTATTTGATAAAATACAGAATCTTTTTCCCAATATGCCGCATAATTTTCCTTTTTGTCATTTTTATCCTGTATTTTCTTTATAGTGATATTAATGTTTTCATTTTTCATCTTTACCGTTGCAATTTCTTTTCCATCCAAAATATATGCTCCGCTTTTACGCTCATCCGAATAATCATTAATATATATATTAACAATTTCCTGTCCATAACAATATTCTATTAGCGCATATCCAGATTCAACATTAACATTGTAACTTCTGAATTTAAAATTTTCAGGGCGATCCAATATCAACGGTACGTCTAAATCCAATTCTTCTTCAATAGCATCTATTGCCTTCTGCTCATCTTTCTGCTCTTTCTCATTTCCTTCATCATTTTCTATTGAAATCCTCGTATCATCCCCAACCCAATATCTCACAGAATCAAGGAAATAACTCCTGTTCGCCTGGCTGGTCATGCTTGCGGCGAAGATACCGGCTGAGCATACAAGTACTGCTGCCGCTACGCGAGCTGTTTTATGACTTTTCTTTTCGGGCAGATAAACGATTTTTACATTCTCTTTATGATCATCAGTTTTAATACTGTCAGTTTCGTCTTCTTTGTAAACACCATCTGCTTTCAGTTTTTCTACAAGCCTCTGATAAGCAGCCTTTGCCTCCTCTTCTGTTTCTCCATCATCAGGAATCACTCCATCTGGAAACAGGATTTTTTCCATCTCTTCGGTTTCTTTTTCATATTCTTCTGCCAACCATTTTTTCAGTTCGGCATCCCTGAAATTTTCCATTATTTTTCTCCTGTAATCCTATCTTTCCTTGACAATTCCTCCGTTAGAGTTCATATTTAATGATAGTATATGACTATTCAGGAGGAATCCAAATGAAACACATCGTACTTACCGGCGGTGGTACTGCCGGACATGTAACTCCAAATATTGCCCTGATTCCAAAGCTCAGGGAGCTTGGTTATAAGATTTCCTACATCGGTTCCTACGAAGGAATCGAAAAAAAACTGATCGAAGAACTTGGAATCCCATATTATGGAATCTCATCCGGAAAGCTGAGACGTTACTTCGATCTCAAAAACTTCTCTGACCCGTTTCGTGTACTGAAGGGATTCAGCCAGGCCAGAAAGATTCTGAAAGAGCTGAAACCGGACGTTGTTTTTTCTAAAGGCGGTTTCGTTACGGTTCCCGTTGTGATCGCGGCCAAACGTTTAAAAATCCCCGCATTGATCCACGAGTCCGACATGACTCCAGGTCTTGCCAATAAACTCTGTCTCTCTTCTGCATCCAGAATCTGCTGTAATTTTCCTGAGACAGTCGCCAATCTTCCAGCTGACAAAGCAGTTCTTACAGGAACTCCGATCCGCCAGGAACTTCTTTCCGGAAATGCGGAAAACGGTCGTAAATTCTGTGGTTTCACTGCTGACAAACCGGTACTTATGGTTATCGGTGGTAGTCTGGGAGCTGCTTCTGTCAATGATAATGTCCGCAAGATCCTCCCTGAACTTCTGAAGGAATTCCAGGTTGTCCATCTCTGCGGAAAGGGAAAAACCGATAAATCTCTCAACGGTACTGCCGGATACGTCCAGTATGAATATATCCAGGACGAGCTTCCGGATCTGTTTGCCATGGCTGATATCGTGATCTCCCGCGCAGGCGCTAACGCGATCTGTGAGATCCGCGAGCTTCATAAGCCAAATCTTCTGATCCCGCTTTCTGCCAAAGCCAGTCGTGGTGACCAGATCCTTAACGCACGATCCTTTGAACGCCAGGGCTTCAGTAAAGTGCTGGAAGAAGAGGAGATCACAGAAGAAAAGCTTCTGGAAACCATCCGCCAGCTCTATACCGATCGTCAGAAATATACAGATGCTATGGCAGGAAACGGCCAGGTAGATTCCATCAGTAAGATCACTGATCTTATTGAAGAATGCGCCAGAGCCTGACTATATTTCCACAACAGCCATATGAAAACTCTGCCACTCCCTTCCGGGCTGGCAGGGTTTTCTTTTATTCGTATACTTTGCGAAATTCTTCCTGCAGCCAGCGCTTCGCTTTATATATCCTGTTATTGACACCACTTTTCGTCAGACCATATTCTTCTGCAACTGTTTCAACGGAAATCTCCAGATATTTGACCTGAATTAAGATCTCATAATTTATCGGCTGTTTCTTTCGAAATCTTCTCAGCACCATATACATAAATTCTTTCTTCTCTTTACGCAGAAATACCTCTTCCGCATCGACCGAATTCTATTCTTCCAGAAATGCCGCAACTTCTTCCTGACAGACAAACTCATGCTTGGAGCTTGATTTCTTTATATAATCCAAAGCCTTATTCATAGATGCCCTCTTGATCAGAGAAAACATCATCTTTTCATTATCAATATTCAGGCCATCCTTTATAGTATACATTTTGTAAAGTACATCCTGACTGACATCATCAGCAGCACTCCAGTCATGGAGAACCCCATACGCATACCCTCTGGATATTTTTCGGTATTTAAGATAAAACTCTTCAAATGTCTGATTATTCATTTTTCCTCTTTAGTGGCTATTTGTCATTCTTTAATTTTCTTTAAGATTTCATCTCTCACCTCATCGCTGAGTTCTCCGGGTTTCCAGGTTAAACCAACACCATCTCCCTCATATCTCGGAATCAGATGCATGTGAAAATGAAACACAGTCTGTCCTGCGATCTCTCCATTGTTCTGCACAACATTAAATCCATCACAGTTCAGTGCATCTCTCAGCTTTCCTGCCATTTTTTTAGCCAGGATCATTGCTTTTCCAGCAGTCTCATCCGGAAGTTCATAAATATTCGCTGCATGCTTTTTCGGCAGGATCAATGAGTGTCCTTTGCTTGCCGGTCCCAGATCCAGAATCACGCGAAATTCCTCATCCTCATAAAGTGTTGCTGATGGAATCTCTCCATTTGCGATTTTACAAAATATGCAATCTCCCATTATTTTGTCCTCCTTGTTTGCAAAATTATTTTATCTATATTCTTATTTTGTCGTATTTTCTCGAATTTTTCAATACTGTTCTTGTTGATATTTGAAATTTCTGATGTTAATATTTTTTCGAGGTGATAATATGTGCAACGATACTACAGTCAGTAAATTAAAAAACGATTTTCATTATACACTTTCAAAATTTTCACATGAACTCCGGAATCCTCTGACTCTTATTAACAGCGGACTCCAGATGATCGCATCTGCACATCCTGAGGTCAAAGAATATGAGCACTGGGATGATGTTATGGATAATCTTGATTATGTAAAAGAACTTCTTGATGAACTTTCTGCATTTAATAATGCAGGCCATGTCAAAAGAGAAAACATTGACACCTGCAGCTACCTCCGAACGATCCTTTCCTCCATAAAACCTACCCTGGATTATCTGGAGATCACGCTTGAAGCAGATATTCCGGATTCACTGCCATCGATAGCTCTTGACCGGATCCGTGTCCGGCAGATGCTTCTGAATCTTCTGAAAAACGCATGGGAAGCCGTTCCCGTTCCCGGAGGAAAGATTTCTTTTTCTGCCATTCCGGAAAATTCCGGCATCCGCATTGATATCCGGGATAACGGATGTGGAATCTCAAAGGAACAGCAGGCTACGATATTTCAGCCATTTTTCACAACCAAGGAATCCGGGACCGGACTTGGGCTTGCTGTTTCAAAACAGATTGCTCAGGCTCACAGTGGAGACATTACGCTTGAGAGCGCTCCCGGTCAGGGAACTGTTTTCCATATTTTTCTGGGATGATAAAAAATTACAGCGATCAGGAAACCACTCAACAAACCGCCTATATGCGCTACGTTATCCACGCCTTCACTTGCAAATCCGAAATACAGTGAAAATGCGGCCATGATCAGCATCTGTCTGACAGTCAGATCCGCCACTCTTCCTCTGTGCCTTATGATCACATAGATCATACCGCCCATGACTGCAAAAACAGCTCCGGAAGCTCCTGCAGATAAAGAAGCGTTTCCTGCATACATATCAAAAAACAAAGAGAGCATATTTCCGCCCAGACCACCAAATATATAGATCAGAAAAAATTTTATCTTTCCTGTTACCGGTTCCAGCCTCTGGCCAAGCACAAACAGAACCAACATATTATTGATCAGATGCGGCGCACCAAAATGCAGAAACATACTGCTAAACATCCGATACCACTGTCCCTGTTCCAGGATCAGCGGTGCATAAGCAGCACCGCATTCCAGCATATGCTGCCCGTTCTCCGAGCCGCCGGTAAATTCCACCACAAGAAAGATCAGCGTATTTATGAGGATCAGTAAAACTGTCACAGGTTCTTTTTTTATTTCTTCCAATTCCGGCCTCTTTCCACAGCGGTTCCGGAAATATTTCCCATAACTCGCTGTTATAATCTGAAAATTCGAATTTATTTCATTATTTTAACAGATTTTCATCAGGCGAACAACCTACTGTCCCATGTTAATACGATACAAAACTGGATTTTTCGCTCTGTTATTTCAAAAAAATATAACGGGCCTGTGCAAAATCGACTTCATCCTCATCCTCCAGCAAATAATCTTCTCCTGTTTTCAGAAGCTGTCCATTTACAGAAGTCCCATTTCTGGAGTTCAGATCTGCCAGATAATATGCCCCCTCCCTTTTTCGGATCTTGGCATGGATCCTGCTGACAGTTGGTATATTGATCACTGCATCCGCCGCAGTTTCCAGTTTTCCGATCACTGTGATATCTTTTTCCAGATAAATGGTAGCCAATTCCCCCGGTTCCCGGCTTACTAATGTAGCAGGACCTTTGGATGCACCTGCCGAAAGAACTACTGTTTCACCAAATCCATCTAAAAAATCTTCCGCTTTTGTCGGGATATTTTTTTTGATCTTTTCCAGTTCTTTTCTGCTGTCATCGGCATTGCTCCCTGACAGCGTACCAGATTCTTTCTGATCTTCAGAATATACAGCTGCCTCTTTTTCCGCCGCACCATATTTCTGCTCAGGCACCGGCGTATCCAGTTTTTTCTTTTTTCCACAGACTTTTTTGATCAAAATATAGCTCAGCATCCCCAGTATCATTGCTGCAAGAATTCCCAGAAGAAAAATTTCTTTGCTTATTCTTGGAATATATCCGCCGGCCATTCCTGCCGTAATTCCCAGAAGAAGCACCAATGCTGCACCAAATCCAGCCACTGGCTTCCATATTTTGTTTGTTTTCCGCTTCTGTGAGTCCGCTGAAGATTTTTTCTGTTTTTCATTTCCGGACACACTGGCTCTTTCCCAGCCTTCCACCTGCCACAGATCCTCTGCTTTTTCCTCCTCAGTCATCCTGTTTTCTTCCTGGAGCACTGTTTTCTTTTTTTCATATGGAGAAAAATCTTCCTCGTCGCCGTTACATATTTTATATAACTCTTCCTTGATGTATTCCAGATGAAAGCTGTCCTCCAATGCACGTCTGTATACATTATATCCCAACATGACCGCTTTTCCGTCTTCATGATCCAGCTTTGGAAGGATATACTCCGCAAGACTCTGAAACTGTTTCTGTATTTCCCCATGAAATCCCGGAAGATAACAAAATCGGACACTTTTTCTTTCCGCATCCAGATAGATATATTCCGGTTCCAGGATCAGCTGACAGGGATTCAAAAGATACTCGGACATTTCTTCCATGATCTGTATAAAGCCTCCCAGTATCACCTGAAGCGACTCCAGATCCATCTTTTTTTCCTCAAAAAGCGCAGTCATGGAATGCCTGGAAGTTATATCATAATACACCATGAATTTTCCGTCGATTCCCTGTATCCGACACTGAAGAAGATCCGGCACAGCATTGGCCACGATCATCCTTACCTGGTAAGAATCTGTATCGATTCTCTCATCTCCTGTCAGGATCAGATAATTATGATTCATATCTCTTTTATATTCCGTTCTCATTTTATGGCGTCACCTCTCCCAGCATATCCACAGTTCCTTTTACCTTGCGAATCCATCCCACAGGCCGCAGAGGCTTTGCCTTACCACTGACTTCCAGCTTCCATTTCTGCCCCAGGAACCCGGCAGGTACTTCCAGTCTGTAAGTTACTTTCACAGTTTTTCCTGCATTTGTCTGCATGCTCAGATTCTCTCCTCCCGGCAGCCCGATATCTCCCAGCATTCTTCCCTGTATATCCGCCTTTTCATATATGTTCCCTTTCTTTTTATATCCTTCCATACTGCCGCTGACTGCTGCCTCATAAGCTGCCGCAGTGAGATATGCTCTGTCATGTACAAAAAAATCCAGATACAGCACTCCGATCAGTATCATAAGCACCAGAGGCATGAGCAATGCAGCTTCTATTGTAAAGCTTCCCTTTTTTATTTTTCTCACAAAAATATCCCTCCAAAATATCCGATCAGCAGAAACGGTACAAAAGGAATTTCCTCACTTCGACTCTTTTTTAGCATAAGATACTCAATACCTGAGTAGATTCCGCACAACAATAATGCACCACAGAGGATCCCTGCCAGTTCTCCGGCTCCCAGCACAGAGCCCATTGTCAGTATCAGCAATCCGTCTCCAAATCCGACCATTCCTCCACTGATCAAAGCGATCAAAATTATAAATACTCCGATTCCCATGGAAATAATCCCTGCCGGCCAGAGAAGCCCCTGCCTGATCCGCCACAGGATCCCGCCTGCCAGAAATATAAAAAGCACCGGTAAACAGATTTCTTTTTTTCGGATATCTGTCCAGGTATTAATTACAAGAAGTACAGTCATGCAAATTTTTACACTGCTCATGATCTCTCCCTTCAGCCACATCGCCCGCAGGCACTCATTTCACCGGAAACCTCAGTTTCTTTCACCATCCGTACAGATCGTTTCAATGCGCTGCAGCTTTCCCTGTTATGAAAACGGTTACTCTTTTTTGTGATATATACCACTCCGGCCGGTTCCTGCCCACGACTGCACAGCTCACAGGCCTGATACTTTTCTCCATATGCATTTTTTAAAGCTTTAACCGAAGAGCCTGATATCTGCTGAACAAACAGATTCAGATAACTGCACCCCAGTTTTCTGTGATACACACTCCCTGATTCTGTCACATACACCATAGGCTGGCTCTCCACTGTATCCTTTCCATTTTCGTATACCACACCATTCCACGTATGAACCTTTACCGTATTATGGAACCATATTTTAGGAAGCGGGATCAGACCGCCTATGGGCTGATAGGAATATATGTCCGGCAATGTGATCGTTTCTGTACCTGAACCGCCAGCACCATACGCATACATACCTGCTTCCTTTGCTTTCTGGCACAAGCCGGTCAGATGCTCCGTCTGTACCTTGTAAATATCCATAAAAGAAAGCAGCGTGAGCACTCCGAAAAAAAACAGCGGCAAAGCCATCGCCGTCTCCAGGGTGAGACTTGCTTTTTTCAGAAAGGTGCACAGGGATACTTTTCCAGAAAGCGTTTTCCGGCTTATCGGGGAAAGCAGGAAAAAAGCTCTTCGAGAGCGCCTTTCTCTTTTTTGATCCAGTCTGTTTATCTGATTTTTATCTTCTTTTTCTTTCTGAAAAAGCATCCCTGTACACCTCTCTTTCTATTCATACGCATACTGACGTGTAACTGTAAATATTTTCCGTCTATTTGCTTTTACATCTGCAGACGCTTCCATGGCAGTGATGCAGTGATCCATCTGAAAACCCGGTCTTTTTCCCTTTTCACGTACAGAGCACTCGATCATGTCCATTCCTCTCAGAACTTTATCCTGTTTTCCTTTCACCATAAGCAGAACCTGAAGATAATCCTCATAAGACATTCCATTCCCTGCATCCTTTCTTGAAGAATCCAGTTTGTCCAGGATATTGGGCAGATTACTCAAAGACAGCTGCCAGTCTGAGGAGTTTTTTATAAGAGGTACATGTCCTCCTGCAAAAAGTTCCCGGACATCCAGAATACTCTCCGCAAATGCCCAGCAAAAGATCAGTGCCGCTTCGATCACTGCTGCCGCCGGTGGGATCAGAAAACCTGATGCAATCGCCAGCGCCAGTGTTTCGACCTGTATCCGTTTTCCACCATCTGAAAGCAGATATGCCATGTTAACCCCCTGACGGATCACCAGAAGTTTTCCTGCCACGGACTTCAGATTTTCCCGATCACTGTTCTTCCCTCCAAGAATATATTCCACCTGATAATTCAACCCCGCCGCTGCCGGTCTTCGATAATTTCCCAGTTTCTTTAGCAGATACTGTCCAAACAATATTCCGGACGTATACGAATTATCGGATCGTATATCCGTATCCAACATTAGTCCTGTCTGGAGCTTTCTTCCGGATGTAAGGCTTTTTCTGTCTGTAACCGCATCCGATATTCCCCGTTCGGATGGTACTACCAGATCAATAAGTCCCATTTTACGGACTCTTCTGATGATCGGAATAGGATTTTCCACGCTTTCATCAACACCGCCGGTAAAATCATCCCCATTTCCTGCATCCGAAAAATCTCCCTGGTTTTTTTGTTGTTCCTGTTCTTTTTTGGCTTCTTCGCTCTTCTGCGCAGCGTCCGTAATAGCAGAATCATAGGAATCCAACGTTCCTTTATTTTCTGCCTGTTCTCCTTTTTTCTCTGCATCCTCTGTCTTCTTTTCCTGATCCTTCAGTTTTCCTAGAAGAGTCTGTACCCCCTGGCTTCCCAGAGTTTCACGCATATACTGAACAGCCTGCTGGTAAAAAATCTCGCCTTTTCCGTCGCTCAGAAGCTGATAACCATTGAATCCGCCCTGGAGAAGCTCCAGTTTCTGACTGTTCTGTTTCAATACAGGTTTCATATAAGTCTGAAAATCATCATATACAGAAGCCATATCCAGTTCTTCTTTTCCACCTGCATACAGTGCAAACAGCTCATAATCTTCCAAAAGCGTTCGGTCATACTGTCCAAATAAGGAATATAAGCCAATATCCATACTGTTAAGTATCTGTGTCCTGGCAGCTGCCATGCGTACAGATTCAATGCTGGCACACACAAGAGAAAGAACCAGGCTCAAGATCAGAGCCAGAAAGATCGTAATGCTGCCTTTTTTCACATTTCCTGCCAAGGGGTACCTCTCCTTTCCAAAACGAAAATATCAGCAGATATCACCGTTTTTTCTTATTTTCAGATCGTATTGCTTTGTTTTGTGATTTTTGTAAGGATTTTTTTAACAAGTGCTGTAAGCTGTTCCTTAAAGATGATGACCAGACTGATCAGAACCACCAGAATCAGGATGATCTCCACAACACCCACCGCATCCTCTTCCATCGCAAATTCTTTTACATACTTCCACATATTTTCATTTGTCACCTCACATTTCCTTTCTCTGTTCTCCAGTCCTACCCTCCGTAAAAGGAAAGGCATGCCGGCAGCATGATCACCGCCATCACCACCAGGAGCATCAAGACCATCGGAAGAAGCAGTTTTGTTGCTGCTGTATCTCCCAGCACTCTTGCTTTTCTTTTTCGCTCCTCCCAGGCTTCCACGGATTCCTTTTCCAGCAGATCGGCCAGATACCTACTTCCTTTCTGGAGGTTCTGGATCAGTAGTGTTGACAGAGTTTTATACTTTACCTGTCCGCACCGTTCTCCAAATCTCCGGTAAGCCTCTGCTTCGGAAATCCCACTGTCCATCTCATAACAGGCTACTCGGATTTCTTCGTAAGCCTCACGTTTTTTACCATCTTCTCTCTTTCCGTAATCCAGTGCTATTTTCTGGAACGCTTTTCTGGCAGTTAAGCCTGCCTGCACCAGAAGGGTAAATTTCATGATCAGTCCTGGGTAATCCATCAGCATCTGTTCTCTTCTTTTTATCTGAGCATTCTGTTCTTCCCGTTTTTTTGCAATGACAGCTGCTGCCGCTGCTGCCAGACCAAGAGCTGAAAGCAGGTTTCCTGTTTTGTCTTTTGGCTGCTCCCATTCAAGATGTTTTCCATTCCATTCATCTGGAAGATAATAGTACTGCGGATCGTTTTTTTTCTGATTATATTGTACGATCATGTCCTGCAGCTCTTTCTCGCGCTGCTGTTCTTCGCTAAGTTCTGTTTCCGGTTCTTCTTCGGATCCTTCTGTTTCTTTTTCCGGCACCTGCACATACAGGGAACCGGCTTCTTCTCCGTCTACAGATACTTTGAATTTCTCTTCATAAGCACCTGTCTCCTCTTTTTCCATACGGTATCCGGATGAATAAACCTTATCTCCGCCACTTTGAAATGTCAGGAGCATACCGATGATATTTCCGGTAAGCGCTATCCGTATAAACAGTTTCTTTTCTTCCGGATTTCCGGCTTCCGGAGGCAGCCGCCCCATTTTTCCTGCCAGAAACACCCCAAGGATCACCATAAATATCAAAATATGTATCCACATTATCCTCACCTACACTTCTATGTCTACAATCTTCACACCCAACCAGTAAGACAAGCCATAGATCACCATGCAAACTGTCATGGCACAGATTCCGAAAGGATTCCCATAAAGTACATCCAAAAATCCCGGCGAAGTCAGTTTCAGATAGCAGATGATACCGGCCGGCATGATACTCATAACCATCTGTTCCGATTTCTTTGCGGCCAGCGTTGCCTCGATCTCTTTTTTTACCTCAATCTTATCACTAAGCATTCTGGCTACTTTCTGGATCACCTGCGTCATATCCCCGCCTGTTCTTTTTGCTGTATAAAATACTGCTGCAAAATTTTCAATATCTTCCACTCCGCTGCGTTTTCCCAGATCCAGGAACAGCTCTTCCACCGGAACACTCAGACGCAGCTGGCTTTCGATATACCGAAATTCATCCAGGATATCACTTCCCTTTTCATAAAGTCTCCCCAGATCCTTTACACTGGCACGCACCGCATTCTCCGCGGAATAGCCGGCCTGTACCGCCACATTCATGGCCGTCAGAGCATCCCGGAACTGGTAATTCAGCTCCCTCTGCTGCCGTGCAGTGCATTTTTTCCTCTGCATTTTCAGAAAAAGCACTGGTATTGGAAGCATAAACAGCAACACAGGAAGGCTCTGATAAAACAGATAGTCGGCTGCAGCGCATACGGCAGCTCCCTCCAGAAGATACTTTGCAGTCTCCTTCCCCGTAAAATGATACATCCTGTAATCTTTCCTCGTAGATCTCCATTTCTGATTCTTTCCTTTCCGCTCTTTCATAGTCTGATTCCTGCCCGTTTCATTTTTTCACAATGCAAAAGTTCTCCGGTTTTTACAAGTCCCTTTCCTTCTTCCCAGCGATACAGCGGCCTGGTCTGGATCTCTCCGTTTTCAAATCCACATACTTCTGTGATTTCCAGCAGCTTTCTGCTTTTATCCCGCATACGCCCGAGATGTACCAGAATGTCTACCCCGGAAGCGATCTGCCTTCGGATCGCTTCCAGGGGAAGATCGATCCCCATCAATGTCATCGTTTCAATTCGGGAAAGCATATCCTGACTGCTGTTTGCATGAAGTGTTGAAAGGCTTCCATCATGTCCCGTATTCAGGCTCTTTATATGGACTCCCTATGTTCCCATCATGCAGAAATACAATATCTTTACTTAATATACACTGTATATAACGTTATTATCTTGCCATTCCACAGTTGCAAAAAGAAAAGAGCGCCTTTCACAGCCCTCTTTCATATCGACTTTCTCATTCATTTGTCATACTCAACAGTTTTGCAACCAATGTCTCTAAACTTTTTCCCAAAAATGGGACAAAGTCTGGTATTGCACCAAATGCCATCCCAATTATTATCATTCGACCACATTCTCTTGCAGATTCCAATGCAAATCCATAACTCAAAACACCTGTCAGAATAAATATAATTGATAAAAAGTAAAGCAAAATATTTCTCAATATCATCGGAATTTTTAATAACCAGTGAATCAATGTCATTACTGCAAGAATTAAATATAAAAACACTTTTATTATGTACCACCACTTTACAACTTTTTCTGTGCCAACCATCGAAACACTGTTTCTGTTAGTGCTTTCCATGCTGGCAATGGAATCAGCTGATTCCATTCGCTTCCTGTATCAGCATTTTCTTTCCGGTATTACGGAAAATCACTGAATGCATTTTATTACGCCTGTTCCTATGCAAAGGCAGACTATTCCAGATTTATGAATGTAACTGCTTCCATGGCTTTGAAGCTCATACCCGATTCCTTAAAGCTGCAGCCTGTCTTTCTGTGCATTGACGATACCATGATTTCAAAATTCGGAAAGAAATTTGAAGATGTTTCCATTCTGTTCGACCATGCTGCACACAACGGTTCAAATTATCTGAACGGACATTGCTTTGTCAGTATTATGCTGTGTGTTCCTGTTTGGAAGGGGAATAAATCCGTCTATCTGTCCCTGCCTTTAGGTTACCGTATCTGGAAAAAGAAAGAAGCCTCCAAACTGGACCTTGCGGCTTCCCTGGTGCATCAGGTCATGCCATCCCTTTCCGGTGTGAAAAATGTCATTCTTCTGTGTGACAGCTGGTATGCAAAAAAGAATCTTGTGCGTATGGTTGACGAATATGAAAACCTGGATATCATCTGCAATGCACGGAATGATTCTGTTATTTATGACCTTGCACCGCCCAAAAGCGGAAAAAGGGGACGCCCTCCAAAACATGGGAAACGGCTGTCTATAAAAGATGACTTTTCCTTTTCTGAGGAAAAAATCGGCGATTATTATATTGACGTACGCCGTGTTCTTTCAAATATATTTGGTGAACGTGAAGTGCTTGCTTTTGTTACTTCCACAGGAAATACAGGCAGTGTCGGAAGGCTTTTCTTCAGTACAGTTTTTCCGGAACAGCTCACCATGTTCTGTGCATGGCAGGAAAAAACTCCCTTAAATCAGACCGGAAGTGAATGGATGAAATATATCCCGTTATTTCTTTATGGATTCCGATGGAACATCGAGGTAAGCTACTATGAACAGAAAACCTTTTGGTCATTATGCTGCTATCGAATACGGAGCAGAAAAGGAATTGAGCTGCTGGTCAACTTAATCAACATTTCCTACTGTGCCATGAAAATACTGCCATACCAGGATGCAACCTTAAAAAAATATCAGAATATAAGTGTACAGGAATTCCGTTTTATATTGAGCAGTCAGATACGGGAACAGGTATTTTATGCCCATTTCGTGAAAAATATCGAAAACTGTATAAAATCAATCCCATTCATCAATACCCTAAAAAGGCTGCTTCAGCAACAAGGGTACTATTTTTAAAAGTTGTAAAGTGGTGTTATGTACTTAACCAACATTTTTAATCCCTCCCTTTTTTATCTTTCCGGACAGCAAGAATCTTGTCATCCGGACTTCCACTTTTTTGCTATCCGGGCTGCAAAATTCTTGCTATCCAATACAGTTCATTATCCTTTCGTGTATATCATTTCCGTCAAAATCATCTCTTCTGCATCATGACAAAGGGTATTCATCCTCCTTGTCCATTCCATGTTGTCTTGCCTTTTTAATTCCTCTGTAATTCCTTCTTTCTCCATCATCTGTTTTACTAATTGTTCTTCTCTATCCCTTGCTTCTGCATCAATCTGATTCAAATGCTCGACAAGTTTTCCTTGTAACAACAATATTTGATATTTTGCCTTTCTGTGTTCCTGTAAATAGCTTTTACGAAGCATCCCATATTTCCCATAAGTTGGTTCGATATCTGTAAGTGCCAATTCTGGCAAATAATAATCACCACATAACATATAAGTAAGTCCATTTTTCTCATCATAAATTTCGTTCTGCATAAAATATTCTCCTTTTCTTCCTATAATTGGTCGTACATCTTCAACAGTGTTCCCTTTTTCATTTGACTATATTTCACCTGTAATTCTTCATATTTTTTCTGAAGACTTTCATATTCGTTTTTCGGAACACTATCGGATAATTTCTGTTCTAAACTCTTAATCCGTGCTTCCTGTGCTTTTGCAATAGCATCACTTTTAGGATTTCGCAATATCATTCCCTGTTGTTTTTCCTTCAATTCCATCATGACCTGTTTCACATTCGGATTATTATAGAAAAAACCTCTGGAAAGTCCTGTTAGTTTTGTAAGTTCAGCAACTGAAATTTTTATATTTTTTCTATACATTGTTTCAATAGCTGTTATTGCTGTTTCCGTCATTTCCGCACTTTTTTCTTTTGCCAGTGCTACCATTTTATCGTGTTTCTGCATTTTCCTTTTCCCTCCTGTATTGTGCTAATAATTCATTCATTTCATCTCGTACAGCCTTTGTATCCTCCGCTAATGCTTCGTTTCTTAACCGCCGATAATGTGGTATGGTTCGTGTATCCTTATGCCCCAACAGCCTTGCAATGCTATCATCATCTAATTTCATTTCTGTAAGTTTTACTCCAAAAGTATGTCTAAAACGATGTGTACGAAACTCAAAATAATTTCCATTATCATCCCTGATATCATTTTCATAAATCATGATATTTACATGATATTTCAGCATTGAATCTGTATACAATTTTCCATTATCTTGCAGAAAAATATATTCTGAATCTGGATGCTCCTTTTCTGAAACTTCTATTGCTTTTCTAATCAATTCTGCCAGCTGATCGCTAACTGGTCTTTTGTATTTCCTTGTTTTCTGCTGGATAATAGTTATAAAATAATGTCCAGATTTCTCAGATAAGCAATCCCTTCGCAAAGTCAACGTATCCTCTATTCTTGTACCGAGCATCTGATGTATTATTAAACATCTGCCTAACTGGGGCTTTAATTTTGTTAATGCACAATTAAATCTTCTGATTTCTGCATCTGAATACGCTTCTGGTAAAGCGTTGTCATATGCTCTGCAATCACTGGACAGAAAAAGGTTGCATATATTTCCTATTTCCAGTTCACGCCCTATTTCATCCAACAGATTATCCAAAACCGACAGCTCTGTCGTGTAACTGACTGATGTAAGACCGGTATCCGTTTTTATATAAACCAGATAATCTTCTATCATATCCCTGCTAATTTCTGTAAAGTGCTTTACTTCTGGGAATCGATCATACATGAAACTAGCAAACCGACGGAATCCACGCAATTCACCTTTTATACTACCCATTGCTTTTGTCTGGCAGTGGCTATACAATATTTTCTTTATTATCTCTTTAAATTCTTTCTGCCTGATCTCACGAAAATCTAATCTATATCTTCCACGAATCGGATTACTCCTTGGCACAATATCCAACTTTCTCATATCCCATACATCTTTTTCATTTTCTGGAATATCTGCTGTTTTACACTTCACAACATACTCATAATACATTTTCAGAAAAGAAATCTGAGCGCTACTTTGTTGCTCAACATTCCGCCTATCCGGTCTATTTCTTCTAACATACAGCGCCAATCCTTTTTTATATAAAAATGCTTTATAACTTCTCTCCAGTTCTTCCCATTTTTTATCAGTGATGCTGCTACAACTTGTACACTTCTCATTCAGAAATTCTTTCAACAGATCAAATCTGTAAATATCATTTACTACTGTTGATAATGACAAACGTCTACATCTATCATCGATATACCCATAAATCTCATCCTGCATCTTTTCATTATGAATCTCTGATATGTAGTACACCCTGTTTTCCTTCCATTTCAGTCCTGCCAACTGTTTTTCTGTAGCTTGTTGATAACAGTCATACGAAATCAAATTAATATTACCTTTCATCATCTTCTGCTCCTTTCAATTTAAATGACTGATTTTTAGAGAAATATTTATCTTCAGCCGATACAATACGTTCCGGCATGAAATCAATGTACTGTTTTGTCATATTCTCACTTGAATGTCCTAGATAATCTCGTACCCCTTGTATAGAAACCCCATTTCCGTACATTGAAGTTGCAAGGTTATGTCTGTAATCGTGTGCTCTAAAGATATAATCTCCGCAGGCAATCCCACGAACCTTACACTCCCGAATCATCTGATTTGAAAATGTCTGTCCATTAAATGCACCACCCTTTTTATTTTTGAATAAATACTCCCCATTTTTTATTCCGTACTTTTTTTCATAATCATTCACCAGTCCAACCAATAAACTGGGAACAGGAATGACTTTTTCTCTCCGCATTTTGCTTTGATATATGCGCATCCAATTCTCATTGCCTTGTGAATAAAAGGCTCCCGATTTTATTGTACAAACCTCGCTTTTCCTAATTCCTGTGCAAAACAAAATCAAATACATCAACTGTAAATGCTCTGGGAATGCCGGCAGCTCCTTAATCAGATGAGCAATTGTTTTTTCTGGAACACTTCTTTCATTGTGTTCTGAAAAACCTTTTTTTAAAAATCGTTCCGGATAAAACTTCAACACTTCAATATTTTTCATTTTCAAAAACTGTAGAAATGTATGCATATGTGTGATATATCGGTTAAAAGTAGAATACTTAATATCGGACTTATCCAAAACAGACACATAACCCTCTATATCTTGTATCTCCAGTTCAGTTACTTTCTTACTCTGTCCATCCAGATATTTTAAAAATTGTGAAATAAAACTTATTGTATTTCGGATATTTGATAAAGACAGATCCGATATCCCGACCAAATATTTTGCGTATAATTGTAAATACCAACGATTTTCTTTTTCGTAAATATTAATAAATGAAAGGCTTTTAACAGGTGAACTGGCATTGATTCTCGATTTATCAAACTGAAACCTATCCATATACCAGATACACGCTCGCCAATTTGTCTCTGAATCTGTCAGAAATAACGTTCTTCTCGCAAACTCAACAATCTTAGAAGCCTGTTTTTTTATAATTTCCGACTCCTTGTTTAAATACAGATAAAATCTGTTTTCGTCTGCCTGTTCCATTTCTTCAATATCATCTATTCCGTACTTATCGCAAAACCGTATAAGTGCTTTTAATGGTTCTAAAAAATATCTTCGATGTCTTTGTACCTTATCCATATTCAGAATTTCACACAGCAATATTTTTGTCTGTCGCACCAACTGTGATGAATGTATCCTCGTTAAGTCCCATAACAAATCATTCTTATCAACCACCTGACGGAAAGATTGTGCTTTCTTCTTATTGGGGACATACAGCAAAAACAATTTGTCTTGCTTAAAAAACTCCTGTTCTACAGAGAAGGGCTTTCCTTGTGAATAGACATCCGGCATATTTTCTATTTTTAAACGATCAAATAAGCTCAGTAATTCCGCTTTATATTTTTCTGAAATATCCTCTTTTTCAAGAGAATCCATATACATTTTTCTCGTTTCATAGTTAATATCTGCAGTACACTGTATATCTGTATACTGAAAAAATTTGTATAACCGGTTATAGTATTTTGCTTCTCCAGTCGTAACTAAAGATATTTCTTCCTTTAATTTCTCAGGTATTTTTTCCTGATATAACTTCGGAACAATTTTTAATACTGCCAAGGTAATCCCTCCTTCCTTTTACAGAAAATCTGCAATTTGGTATAAATCTTCATTATTTGAGTAGTATTGATCTGTCGCTTCTATCAATCGTTCATTATTTTCACCCAAGTATTTAATGGTAGTTTCAACTTTCTTATGCCCCAGGGCAAAACGAATGTCATTCAAATCCCATCCTTCTTTTCTTCTTTCCTCCGCAAAATAGTGTCGGAGCTGATGCGGATGGGAATTGATATCCGTTTTTTTGGATAGCCTTTTCAACATGCTATACACAGAATCCGCATCTAATGGCTCTCCTTTGTTTTTTCCAGTTAATTTTGTAAATAGATACTCCGAGTTCATCAGACTTTTTCGGTTATCAGAAATGTACTTAACCAAGAACTCAAAAGTTGTATTACTTAACAAAGCCATTCTATATTCTGCATTTTTTGCTCTTGCCAAGTTGGTATTGGATTCACGATACCTTACCCGAACCGTCCTTCTTTCAAAATCAATATCTTCGGTATAATGGATTCCTAGAATTTCCCCTAATCTAAGACCGGTTTCTGCCATCATTGCTATCAGCAATCGATCTCTATCATTCGTACAGGCATTTATCAGCTCCTGTATTTCTTCGGATGTTATTTCTTCCAGATTAGGTTCTTCTTCTTTGAAGAAACCTTTAAACGAATTCACTGCATTTTGATGATTTACTCCCATACTGTCAAAATATGATACTTTTTTTACTCGTAAGACTTTAAGCATTGGCAAAACATCTTCCAGTGCCAAAAACTGGTAGTATCTGAAGACTGCACCAAGATACATATTGCAGGTCTTATTGCTCGTCTGTGTATTATGCTCAGTATGCTTTCCACTCTTAACCCAATACAAGAAATCAATAAAATGTTTATTCTGCTCTGAATAGGATAGCAATGTAATCTCATCCAATCCTATCGTTTGCTCCTGCAGATAATTGTAATAATATGAAAGTGCGAAGGCTGCGGATTTTACAGTATTCGGAGAAGTATTAATCTGATCCAGATGCTTCAAATACTTTGATGGAAGGATTTCAATTTCTTCAATATCAGAAATAATCAAAAAACGTGGTCTATTATCTTTCAAAACCGAAACAACCCTATATTTCAATCCACAGCCCTCCTTCCTTTCTTTTTGATTTGTTTGACTTCTTTGACTTCTTGATTTACATTATACACAAAGATGTCAAAATGTCAATTACATTTTTGACTTCTTTGACTTTTAAAGGAATATCAATAAAGCATTTTTTGATTTCTTTATGTTTTAAATTGATTTTTAGGGATATAATTGATAAGATAAAATACAAGAAGTCAATTTATACAAAGTCAAAGAAGTCAAGAGGAGATTTGAATGAACGAATTTATATCAAATTCAGGCACACTAATAAATCCTGACAGCGTTTACGATCAGGAAAGATTCATCAATATACTTCAAATCATTTTACAGAAAAAAACACAAAAAGAATTATCTGAACAAACAGGCTTAAATAATGCAACCATTTCACGAATGCTCAACGGTGCCCGATCTGGAAGACCATATAAAAGCACTATTGATAAAATTGCAAAAGCCATTGATGATCCAGAACTTATCCAAGAATTATATGATGCAACGGGATATTCTTCTAAGAAAATACGGGAACGGAAAAAGATAATTGCAGACAATGGATTTTCTCTGGATCTCTCTACTGTTCAGGTGCATGAAAAATTTTTTTCTACCTTAATGCGTGGACTTTCCATGATGACAAGTCTGCATAAAGTTGAATGGACAATAAAATCCGGAACACCCAGATCATACGATTATTTAATTGAATTAAAAGAGGGAAATATAGATTATTGGTACATTAGATATGTAGATAGAATTATTTCTGATGAAGAAAGAAAAAAAGCCTTAACTGCCATTTATGGAGAATTTGCAAAATTGAAATTGGACGGAAAAATCAAAGTTTCTTGCGCCACTCCTTCTTACGAAGATTATGATTATTTTGTTACAATTCCGCCATATCAATTAAATACAAATGCTTCAATTATACATTTTGATTCTGAACTCGAAAGATTTGCAGACGAAACCTTTTTAGAGACAGCTTTACCACTTAAAGAAAATATTCCTGTTAAGGATTTTTGTAATCTTACCGAATCACTGATACTATAACTATTTGATTTTATCACAGAGAGAGTTGCTTATGGCTCTCTCTTTTTTAACGCTTCCTCCTCCTATGTTCTAATTCATTATGGCAAATCATTTTCTAAAGCAAGATCCACCTGTGTTTAACAATATTGTCTTTCCGACAAATGTTCTTTCATCAGGTTTTTATCTTGCTGGGGATTCCCCAAACCCATTCTTTCTATTTATGCCGAGGTTACTGTACACATTAGAGCAAGATCCACCCCGGTAATACCATATCGCTATTTTAGCAATACGGCATTTTCCGGATGTTGAAATCTTGCTGAGGATTGTGCTCCCCAGTACCTCACATTCAGCATAAATATATAATTGGTTCCTCGAATTTCTTCGGTCACAGCACAGGGAGAAAAAATAGGCTAAACAGCCCTATATCCCTGTGAAATCACCATGTGATTAAAAAATAGCAAGGACAGGAAGTGTGGATACACTTCCGCAAAATTGCCAATTTCGGAGCCATATCCAAAATTAAAAAACGTAAAATTGAGTATCTCTTCTCTTCGTACAAACATTCAAATTTTCATTTCTCTTGCTCATTGAAAAAAACCAATATGCGGATTTTGCAAATTTTATATCATTTGCAAATCTACATATTGGTTCAAAAATGAATTTTCGTTTTAATAAAAAAACTTATATTTTCCAAATATTCTTTGCTTGCATCAAAAGCCAATCTGCTCGTTTTTCAATTTCACTTTCATCCCAACTGAACCACTATAAAGTGGTCAAGCGCTATGCTCCTTAACTTTGCTTACTAAGCAACTTCTTTCAGCATATTATCCGTCCTTATCCTTTATTGCTAAGTAATTTTTCTAATTCTATCTATGCATTTTTAATAACCTTCTGTTGAAAATCGATAGTCTTTTCAATTTCTCTGTTTTCCTGATATATAGTCTCATCAATGTCACTGCATGTCAGAAAACCATTTACGAAAGCTTGTAGATACTGAAAAGTCATTTCTTTAACCGGAAACGAAATTTTAATCCGTCCATTTTCACATTGTAATACATTGCCCATATCAAATTTTTTGTGACAAACCTGCTTACCGGTAATATTCGGCAAATCATTTTTTTCTGTTTTAAATTGTTGTATTTTTTCTTCCACAACCTTAATCGTATTTTCCAGTCCATTTACCTTCTGGCGATTCGCAGCTTTTTTTATATGTTCTTTCGTAGATGTTCTGGATATTACCATGTTTCGGTAAAAATCGTAAGCGTGCGCACAATAGATAATACCCGCTGTTACTTTGTAGCAACTGATAATATAAAATCTGCCATAGTCATTGCTGAGTTGACAAATAGCCTTGCATGATGCTCGTCAATGCTTATTCGATTTGCACCGACTCCGTGTGCATCACTGTCCTTGTTTCTCATTTCTGCGATAGCCGATACAATGCTATTCAATCCAGAAAGCAGTGTATTTATTCTTCTATCGGTATTAGCATCAGTGTGCATATTATAAAGTGTACGCACCTGTTTATAGAGTTTTGCCATATCCCCGCTGTCAGAAGGTGTTTCATTCTTTAATTCAATTACATAGCAGAATGTTTCTTCTAGGAGAGTACGAGATTTGGTAATGGCACTATCATAATTTTTCTGTTCAACATCATCTAATGCACGAGTAGAAATCCCCTTGATATACTCTCTGTCTATAGTTTTGATTTTTGGAACTTCTACAGTTACAGTACTGCCGATAGGTTTTACGATGAATTGTTTGCCCACAATAGCCAGTTCGTTGCCACCAAAGAATAATACTCCGTTGATTTCCTGTATTATTGATTTCGTGATGTGGTCGTAAGCTGCATTGATGTCATCAACCTCATGTCCAGATAGCATTTTGGAAAATTGCTTTTTATCAAACAAATATGCCAATAAATCAGAACATCTATTTTCTTCAATACAATGAATCATCAGATTGTCTAGGTATTGCCATCGGCTTAAATTTACTCCGCCCCATGAATAAGTGGCAGGAAGTCCGAATAAAGTGGATACGCCACACAGATCTGGACCACTAAGGTAGGGCATCATGATTTGAAGTTCAGTTCCATCATTGAATTCATATTTTCCGTATTTAGTATCACCATCCAAAATGGCAATGATTTCTTTTGTTCTCAACAGTTCGTATGGACTGTCTTTTTGTTTGTTCAAACTGTTATCTCCTTTAAGCATTACATAATGGTAAGAGTTTATCCAATTGTTCTACAATTCGGTATTGTTCTTCTATAGGTGGAAAGGGTAGTATCATCCTTGCTAATTTCTTTCCATTACAATTAGGTTGTGCGGTTTTTATAGTTTTGTCCTGTAACTGCGACCAGTATAAAGGACTTTCCATAAAATACTTTAAAAATTGAGGACATAATTTTTTGTTATAGTTCGAACGGATAAGGTACCCAGCATAAACGGCATCTTCTGTCATATTTGTTACGAGGTATGACTTGCCGACAGTACCGCCTGTACGAGCAAACAATAAGTCATTATTAGATAATCTGTATGTTTCAATATCAGAATCGGATATTGAGCAAAAAGGAACAGACTCCCAATTAACAATATTATTTTGTATATCGCTTATACGAACCATCTTTATATCACCTTTTGGTTGTGCAGGTGCATTATAACCATACTGAATACTATTTGATAAATTTCCCCATCGTACCCAAGACCAAGAAGATGGAATTTCAAATGGTATTTCGTCTTCTGATATTTTAGGTAAAGGTTTTTCTTGTTTTATCTTACCGTTAGCTATTAGTTCTCTTTTCTCAATATCTATTTCAGCAAGTAATGCACTTGCGGAACTATCCATTGAAAGTCGCTTTGAAAGTTTTCCTTGCATAGCCGCTTGTAATATTGAATCTCTTAATTCAGACGGAAATGCAGAATTGATTTCGCTTAGTTGTTTTGTATAAGACGCAATAGCAATAAGCTGAGTGGATGATTCACCATGTAAAAATGATTCAAGAGCAGAAGTTGCAGAAGATAGCTTTTTTTCAAGATGCTCTCTTTTTTTTATATATGCTGATAAAGTTTCTTCAGGAGATAAAATCACTTTTTCTTCATAAGGATAGCTACAATAAGTTAAATTGTATTCGCTCTCTATGATACTGTCTATAGATACACACTGTGATTTCCAAGTCTCCGTAAATGATTCATCCTTTTTTTTATCTTTGATTTCTTCACGATTATTCCACCATATATCAATAGAAGATAATTTTTCTCTTGTTATTGGATTTCGTTTCATACTAAATTTTTGGTCATCTATAAGGTCATATCTATAAAACCAAGTTTCTTTAGTACTTTGAGTTTTATCAAAAAAAATTAAGTTTGTAGCAATCGGAGTGTATGGTGCAAAGCAACTACCCGGAAGACGAATAATAGTGTGGACATTGAATTCTGAAAAAAGCTTTCTTTTTACTTCAATTAGACTGCTATCATCATTTTGTAAAAAACTATCTGGTAAAATAATGCCACATCGTCCATTCTTCTTCAAACGATACATGATTTCAATTATAAATAGGTTTGCAGTCTCAGAACTTCGTAGTTGAGCAGGGAAATTTAATAAAACAGCATCTTGCTCGTGTCCGCCGTAAGGGGGATTCATCAATACAACATCAACTTTGTCTTTCTCAGAATAGTCACGCACATTCTTTGACAATGAGTTCATATGCATTACCTGTGGGTAATCCACATCATGCAAGAGCATATTCGTAGTGCATAGCATATATGGGAACTGTTTCTTTTCTACACCAAACACAGTCTGTTCTATAGTTTCTGCATCCTCGGATCGAGTGGATTGTGCTTTCAAATGCTCGACTGCATCAATGAGGAATCCGCCTGTGCCACAAGCAAAATCTGCGACAACTTCTCCTAATCGTGGATTGACTTTTTCTGTAATAAATTGAGTTAATGCACGAGGAGTGTAGAACTCACCAGAACGACCTGCACTCTGCAGTCCACGGAGAAGGGTTTCATATATATCATTGAATTCGTGACGCTCATCTTGATCATCAAATTCGATTTTATCAAGAAGATTAATAGCTTTACGGATACATACTCCGTCCTTCATATAATTGAATGACTCTGCCATCATTTCATGTACAATGACTTTTCTCTTGGAACTTTCTGCAGTAATACCCATGTCCTTCAATGTAGGAAAGAGGGTATTGTTGACGAAGTTTACGAGTTCATCACCAGTCATCTGTTCCTTTTGGGATTTTCCCTTTGCCCAGTTTCTCCAACGGCACTCTTCTGGAAGGGCACTTTCAAAGTCATCTTCGTAAAGCTCCCACATATCTTCCTTGATGTCATATACTTTGAGGAACAACATCCATACGAGCTGCGACAGCACCTGTACAGTACCATTAACGCCATCATCATCTCGCATGATTGTTTCCCACTGTTTTACTAAGTTGCCTAAAGCCATAATGCCTCCATATCATTAAGCAGAATAAATCTGTTGTTCAATTTCATTAATAGTATCAATGTATTTTTGCTTGCCACCAAATCCACGGACAATCTCTGTAGGTTTGTCTATGTGGATAAATTCGGGCATATTAAGGATACGGATATTTTTCAATTCATCAATATCATGTTCTCTGTACGCCTCAAGCAGCAGTTTAATAATGTCTTGATTTTCTTTGTTAAACTTATCTAAATATCCAGATACGAGGATGTGATCGATTCGTTCCTCTTTAGTTAGTGGCTCTTTCTCATATCCGATATAGGAAAGTACATCATATTCGTCTACATGAGCCTCTGGGATGGTTTCTTTTACATAATCGATGAAAACACCATCTGCAAGCAACTGATCGAGCAATTCCTGTTTTTTCTTTTGTGCAAGCCACACCTTGCGGAATTCTTCGTAATAAGGGTAAAGTCTGCGCAGGTTATTACGGGAATAATCCATAATGGAAACAGTAATAAGATTTCCATTCGCATCCAAGTATTCTACTTTTTCATCAACTACACGAACATCAATTCCGTTGATGGTATAACGCTTGCGTTTTTTCTTTTTAGATTTTCCATCGGAACCTGTGTCACTGCCAGTGCCTTCAGTATCATCATCGCCCCAATCATCTGTGTTATCAGTACCTTCATCTGTAGGTGTATCATCATCACCGAAGTCATCATTTTCACCGACATCCTTGATTTTCACTGGCTCGCCATCAAACTCAGGGTCAGCAAATTTAACATAGTTTTTGCGGAAGTCCACAATGGTGAAATATAATTTATTACAGTCTTCACGAACACGAGTACCACGACCTACAATCTGTTTGAATTCTGTCATTGAGCCAATAGTTCTATCCAATACAACTAATTTGCAAGTCTGTGTATTTACACCAGTGCTGAGAAGTCGGCTCGTAATTGCAACAACGGGATATTTTTCATGTGGATCTGTGAAATCCTCCAAATAACGCATATCATCAGAACCAGAAGTAATCTGCGTGATATATTTTGGTTCTTCAGAAACGAGGTCTTTGAGTTCATTATTTAGTGCAAGACGCATTCTTTCTGCGTGAGGTATATCTTCACAGAAAATGATGGTTTTGGCATAAACATCCGTCTCACGAAGAAAATCAGCCACACGCTTGGCAACCGCCTCAGTACGCTCACGCACAATAAGTATTCTATCAAAATCTTTCTGTTCGTAGAGCCTGTCTTCTAATGGCTCGCCCGTTATATCCACCATTCCCGGATATGGTCTGAATCCATTGATATCTATATCCAAATTGACTCGAATTACCTTGTAAGGAGCAAGGAATCCGTCATCGATGCCTTGTTTCAAGCTATAGGTATAAAGTGCCTTTCCACCAAAATACTCGATATTGGAAGTGTCCTTTGTCTCTTTAGGAGTGGCAGTCATACCAACCTGTATGGCAGAATCGAAATATTCCAGTATTTCGTGCCAAGAACTCTCGTCATCAGCACTTCCACGATGACACTCATCTACAATGACCAGATCAAAGAAATCTCTGTCGTAATCGGTATAAAAATTCTTCTCACCATTTTTTAGCTGGTGATATAAGGAAAGGTATACTTCGTGGGTGGTATCCATATTGTGTTTTGTAAGTCTGGTCATTCGTGAACCAAGCGGTGAAAAATCATCTGTAAATGGCTGACTTACAAGAATATCCCTGTCTGCAAGAAAAAGAACTCTGCGTACTTTTTTGGCTTGGAGCAATCTCCATATTATCTGGAATGCTACCATTGTTTTTCCTGTTCCTGTTGCGAGAACAATAAGCATACGCTTGTCACCACGAGCAATAGCCGCAAGTACACGATTGATGGCTATCCACTGATAGTAGCGTGGTTCTTTACTGAATCCTTTTCGATAGTGATAAGGTGTTGTTAAAATGTCAGCCTCGCTATCGGTGAAATCAATATTATCAGTACGATACCTGTTCCACAAATCGTCTGGTGATGGGAATGCGTCCGTTGGTATATTATCAATTTCTGCACCTGTTTTCATATCGTGCATTACAAATGTATCTCCATTGGAAGAAAATGCAAATGGTGCATCCATTGCTTTGGCATATCGAATTGCCTGTGGCATACCGCCATAGGGAGAGTGATTGTTATCCTTTGCCTCGACTACGGCAAGAGGAAACCATGCACTGGTATCATTGTAGAAAAGCACATAATCTGCAATGCCAGCATCTTTTCGCTTTGCTTTTTTGCCATCAAGCATGATGCGTCCAGGAGTAACAGGAAACTCCATACGAATACATGATTTCGACCATGTTTCTGTGATGGCAGGAGTAATGTAATTTAGCTTTATTTCTTCTTCGGACATATCTTTTTTATCAATCATGTTCCTTGCCCCTTTCCTGTGGTTGTTCCTTCACATATTCTAAAATGTCTCCGTAATCGACATTCGGTTCATCACATATTTTTCCAAGGACAGTGAGGGGGACTTCCTCGTCCCTACGCAGTTTGGTCATTGTATTTGGTGCAATTCCAGTAGCCTTGCGTAAGTCCGCCTTGCTAATCTTTCTGTCAATTAGTAACTTCCATAAACGATTGTACGATACAGCCATGTCTGCCTCCTTTGTCCATATTAACTTATAGCATATTACGATATTGCGTATTTCGCAAGGTTGTGCAAAAAGATAACACTGTGCTGAAATGTAAGTTTTTAATTAACCAAGGTGCCGGGAGAGGAAGGTCTGGTCTCTACAGGTCTTTTAACGGAAGTTATCATATTTATATTTTATATCTGAACATTTCCACTAAAAAATTATAATTACAGTATACCACGAAGCAATAAACCCGTCATTCATTATCAATATTGTGTGTTAGAGAAAATACGCATAAAACCGCATCCATTATATGATTATTATCGTACTGACTTAATCTGCTTATTATCTCTTAACAATTACTTTTTTAGATAAATCATAGGAATATTGATACATGATCATGTTATCTTTTGCTTCTATATACACTCTCTGAGCTTC